>Ga0193753_10000715_pt1 | contig 31263 bp, 24 predicted proteins | sample H1c2metaG_FD_144925 | JGI IMG/M metagenome (GOLD analysis project Ga0193753, IMG submission 144925) | Soil microbial communities from a riparian zone of the East river system, Colorado, United States - H1c2 | ecosystem: Environmental > Terrestrial > Soil > Riparian zone | place: USA: East...
GTAGGCGGTCTGCGCGGTCTGGGTCCCGGTCGTGACGGTCACGGTCCGGGCGTCCACCGCCGTGGCGGTGGCGGCGAGGCCGTTGTCGAAGGTGAAGTCGGCCGGCTGCACGGTGGCCGCGGCGATGCGGCGGTCGAAGGTCACGACGACCGTGGTGGCGCTCGGCGCGCGGGCCTCGACCACGCGCGGGGCGTTGCAGCTGCTGATGGAGATGTCGGCGGGGGCCCAGATCGACGGCTGAGCGGTCTCGTTGAAGCGCCACAGCGGGGTCGGGCCGATGCGGACGGCGCAGCCTCTGGCCAGGTCGAGGGTGTCGCGGAGGGCGCCGTCGAGGCGGAAGCGCAGGCCTGGGTCGGCCGGCAACCCGGCGGTCGCGATGTCCGCGGCCACCGACGGGGCCGAGGCGCCGATGAAGTCGGACGTGATCGTCGCCTCGAGGGTGATGAGCTCGGAGTCGAAGTCGCCGAGCGCGCTGACCAGCGTCGCGTCGGCGCTCACGTCCTGGGCCAGCGCGGTGACGTCGGTGCCGCTCGCGTCGACGGTGAAGTCGGCGATGGCCACCGCGCGGGGCTGGCCGAAGTCGGTCGCCTTCTCGGTGATGGTGAAGCTGACCGTGTCACCGACGGTGGGGTCGGCGACGGCGGGCAGGACTGTCACGAACAGCGCCGGGCCGGCCTGCTCGGCCTGGATGAAGAAGCCGGCCGGATCCCCACCCACTTCTGGCCTGACGTACGTGACCACGGCGCCGGTGATCGGCAGCGACAGGCCGGAGCCGTCGGACGCGGCGCGCGCCGCGGCGATCTGCCCCGACGGCGACGCCTCGCACCCGCTGGTGTCGAAGCCGCAGCCGGCCGCGCAGGCGAGGTCGCCGCCGGAGAAGCCGGCGATCGAGTCGCAGGTCGCGCCGCCGAGCTCGGTGCCGTCGCAGTCCTCGCCCTCGTCGATCGCGCCGTTGCCACAGTCCTCGGGGATCTCGGTGGAACACGCGGAGGTGTCGAAGGTGCAGTCGTCAGCGCACGCGAGCGTGCCGCCGGTGAAGTCGTCCACCGAGGAGCAGGTCGCAGAGCCCAGCGTCTCTCCGTCGCATTCCTCGGTGCCGTTGATGACCCCGTCGCCGCAGACCGCCGCGCCGCCGTCATCATTGTTATCGCCGGCGTCATCATCGTCATCTCCACCACACGCTCCGGCGAGAGCGATGGCGCAGAACAGGACAAGCCACGTACTTCGGGTGTGTTTCGGGTTCATCGGGGCGGAACTATTACATCGGGACGTGACGGGCTGTCCAGCACCAAGCAGCGGGGCGGTGACGTCGAGAGTGCGGGCCCTCACGGAGGACCAAGGGCGCGCCACCGACGATCGTGGCCCCCCCTACCGGCGCTACGCCTCCGACCAGCGACCAGGCCTCCAGGCCGCGCCTCCGACGGCGCGCGCCCTCACCGAGGTGGCGCCGGCGCTGGATCTCGGCCTGGGGCGGGGTGGCGACCGGCGAGCTACTTCGACGGCAGCCGCTTCTTCAGCAGGTCGCCGAAGGTGCCGAGCCCGCGCTCGGCGCCGGCCCGGACCGCGGCGAAGTCGGCCGCCTCGGCGGCCGCGTCGTCGGCGCTCTGCGCGGTCAAGGACAGCGAGATGCGCCGGCGCTCCGGCTCCACGCCGACCACGATCACTTGCACGTCCTGCCCGACGGCGACCACCTCGCGCGGGTTGTTGATGCGCCGGTCGGCGGCGAGCTGGCTGATGTGGACCAGCCCCTCGATGCCGGGCTCGAGCTCGACGAACGCGCCGAACGGCTGCAGGCGGACCACGCGGCCGCGCACGCGCGCGCCCTCGGTGTAGCGGGCGGACGCCTCGGCCCACGGGTCCTTCTCGAGCGCCTTCAGCGACAGCGAGATCTTCTCGGGCCGCTTCGGATCCTTGGTCTTCTCCAGCTTGGTGACCTGCACCTGGACCGGCTGGCCGACCGAGAGCACCTCGGACGGATGACCGACGCGCTGGAAGCCGAGCTCGCTGATGTGCAGCATCCCCTCGATGCCGCCCAGATCGACGAACGCGCCGTACTCCTTGATCGTGGTGACGGTGCCGGACAGGACCGCGCCGACCTCGAGGCGCCCGCGCAGCTCGGTGGCGCGCACCTCGGCCTCCTCGGCCAGGAGCGCGCGGCGCGACAGCACCACGTTGAGCTGACCGTTGCGCCCGTTCTCAAGGCGGGTGATGCGGAAGGGGAGGCGCTGGCCGACGAACACCGCCGGATCCTCGACGAAGCGGAGGTCGAGCTGGCCGGCCGGGCAGAAGCCGCGCACCCCGGCGATCTGCACCTCGACGCCGCCCTTGACCACGCCGGTGACGAGCCCCTCGACCGGGAAGCGGTGCTCGTGGGCCTGGACCAGCTCGGTCTTGGCCTCGGCGCCGCGCGCCATGCCCATCGCCTTGCGCAGCTGGATGCAGCCGGTCCGCCCGCCGAGGTCGACCACGCGGGCCTCGATCGTGTCGCCGACCTTCACCGTCACGGCGCCGTTCGCGTCGGTCAGCTCCTCGCGCTCGATCATCGCCTCGGCCTTGCCGCCGAGATCGACGAACACGGCCTCGGCGCCGATCGACAGCACGCGGCCCTTCACCGCGTCGCCGACCTGGGGCCCGCGATGGGCGCGGGACTGCTTCTGGGTGCCGTCGAACTCGGCCAGGAGGGAGGCGAAGTCCTCGTCGCCGTCTTGCTGGGAAGCCACGGCGCGAGTCTACTGCATGGCCGCCGCCCGCGCACAAGCGGCATACATCGTTTGGGAATCGGTGCGGTGTAACCAGAACCGCGGTTGGCCGCACAATGGAGCGTGGCCCAACCTGCGCCCGCGCTGGCCGACCTGGTCCTGGTCGACCGATGCCTCGAGGGCGAGCAGGCCGCGACGCGCGAGCTGTTCCGCGCCCACCAGCGCCGGGTGCACGCGACCCTGTTCCGGGTGCTGGGCGGCAACCGCGAGATGGACGACCTCCTGCAGGAGACCTTCATCCAGGTGTTTCGATCGCTCGGCGGGTTCCGCGGCGAGGCGCGTCTGTCGACCTGGATCGACCGGATCGCGGCGCGGGTGGCGTACCGCTACCTGGCCGGGCGGAAGGGCGCGGCGCCGATGGTGATGCTGGACGAGGAGACCATGGACGCCGGGGTCCGCGGCGGTGGCGCGAGCAGCGGCGGTGGCGCGAGCGGTGGCGGCGGCGCGGCGGCCGAGCGCGCCTTTGCCCGCGAGGGAGTCCGGCGGTTGTACGCGGCGCTCGACCAGCTGGCGCCGGCGTCGCGGCTGGCGTTCGCGCTGCACGAGCTCGACGGGCGATCGGTGGCCGAAGTGGCACGCACCGTCGGTGCGTCGGTGACCGCGACCAAGCTGCGCATCTGGCGGGCCCGACGCGCGCTCGAGCGGTCCGCGGCCGGCGACGAGGTGCTGGCGGAGTTTCTCGGGCGCGACGCGGCCGAGCGCGGCACCGGCGATCGCGCTGCGGACCGCGACGGCGACGCGGCCGGCGATCGCGACGGCGATCGCGATCGCGATGGCGACGGCGACGGCGACGGCGATGACAAGGAGAACCGCGAGTGACGCGCCTCGGTGACAAGATCCAGGTGGTGCCGCTCGAGCCAGGCCGACTGGCGCGGATCGAGGAGCAGGTGCTCGCGGCGGCGCGCGACGCCGAGGCCCGCGCGATGCCGGCGCCGCGGCCGCCCGGGCGGTGGCGGGGATGGCGCATCGCCTCGGGGACGGCGGCGGCGGCGGTGGCCGCGGCGGCCCTGGCGCTGTTCGTGGCCGGGCGGGCCTGGCGCACCGACGGCGGGGCGCGGCTGGACCTCGGCGACGCGTCGGTGGCGCTGGGCGCGGGCAGCCGCGTGGCCGTGCGCACCCGGGCGGACGGCGCGACCGTGGTGGAGCTCAGCAGCGGGCGAGTCGAGTGCGAGGTGGCGCCGCGGGCGGGGCGTGCGCCGTTCGTGGTGCAGGCCGGCGACGTGGCGGTGGAGGTGGTCGGGACGGCCTTCGCGGTCGAGCGAGACGATCGCGGCGAGGTGAAGGTCGGCGTGACCCGCGGCGTGGTGCGCGTGGCCGCGGCCGGGCGCGCGGCGGTCAGCGTAGCGGCCGGGCAGAAGTGGGCCCGTTCGCGCGGCGGCGGCGCCGCGGTGGCCTCGGCGAGGGCGGGCGGGGGCGAGGGCGGCGGCGTGGGGTCCGCGGGCGGGAAGGCCGGCCCGGGCGGTGCGGGCAGTGCGGGCGGCGCGGCAGGCTCGGGTGGCTCGGGCGGTGGCGCGGCGGGTGGCTTCGGCGGCGGCAAGCTCGCCGGCTCCCCGTCCGGTCCGAGCTCCACCACCGACGGCCGGGTGAGCGCGGGCGGCGGTCTCGCGGCCTCCGCAGGAAGCGCGGCGACCGGCTCCTCCGCCGGAAGCGCGGCGACCGGCTCCTCCGCCGGAAACGCGGCCACCGGCTCCTCCGCCGGAAACGCGGCCACCAGCACCGACAGCGCGACCGGCGCCGCCGGTGCGGCCGGGGCAGCCGGCACGATCGGAGCCGCGGCCTCTGGCACCGGTACCACCAACGGCACCACCACCGGCACCACCGGCACCACCACCGGCACCACCACCCCGGCCTCCGACCCCGCCGCCACCGGCTCGTCCCATCCCCCCGCCACCGGCCCGCGCTCCACCCGCTCCACCCACCCGTCCGCCTCCGCCTCCACCTCCACCTCCGCCGACCCGCCGCCCGACGATCTCCCGCCGCTCACCTGCGACGACGTCGACCTCTGTCGCCGGGCCGCCCTCGACTCGGTCGGCCCGCGCGCCGGCGAGGCGCTGTACAGCCTGGTCTACATCGAGCTCTTCCGCGAGCGCGATCCCGACCAGGCAATCACGCTGGCCGAGCTGTACGAGCGGCGCTTCGCCCGCCGGCGCGCCCGCGAGGCCGAGGCGGTCCTCTGGCTGCGCGTCATCGCCCACGGCGCCGCCGGCGAGCCGGCCCGGCGGCGCGAGGCGGCACAGCGCTACCTCGAGCGCCACCCGCGCGGTCGGTTCGCCGACGCCGCCGCTCGCCTGCTCGGCGAGTAACCGGCGCGAGCTCCGCCGCCACTACGGCGGTAGATGCGAAGCCTCCGTCCGCCCCTCGCCCCCGCCCCCGCCGCCGCGCTCACCCTCGTCGCCCTCGCCGTCCTCATGGCCGCGCCTGCCCCGGCCGCGGCCCAGAACGGCGCGGACATCGATCTGCAGGCGTTTCACCCGGCCATGGACTCGCGCGGCCTCATCACGGTGGACGCGTCGCAGGTGCTCCGGCCCGGGGACGTCGCGTTCGGGCTGGTCACCACCTGGGGGCGCGGCCTGCTCCGCTTCGACGACGGCGATCGACGCTACCAGGTCGAGGACATGATCACGCCGACCCTCATCGGCTCGGTCGGCTTTCGCCTGCTCGGCGTGCACCTCGAGGTCGGCGCCGCGCTTCCGTTCACCATCCTGTCCGGCGATCGGGCGCCCGACGCGGGCGATGACACGCCCACCCCCAACGACGACCAGAGCTTCCACTTCGACGGCCAGGGCATGGCCGACGCGGCGCTCCGCCTCAAGTGGCGGGTGCGCGACGGATCTCGCTCCGGGGTCGGGCTGGCGCTGATCGGCGCGGTGTCGCTGCCGACCGCGAGCGAGTCAGACTCGTGGATGGGCGAGGGCGCCGCGGTGCCGCAGCTGGTCGCCGTGGCCGACGTGACGCTGGGCCGCCTCGCGCTGGCCGCCAACGCCGGCATGCGCTGGCGCGACGGGCGCCGCTTCCGCGACGACCACGCCGACGGCGAGCCGATGACCGGCGGCGTGGTCGAGACCGGCTCCGCGGTGCCGTTCGGGCTGGGCGCGTCGTACGCCGTCCTGCCGGAGCGGTTCGACGTGGTCGGCGAGGTGTTCGGCGCCGCGCCGCTGTCCGGCGAGAACTACTTCCCGCTCGAGGCGCTGGTCGGCCTCAAGCTGCACCTGGCGCGCAGCTCGTTCCTCAGCTTCGGCGGCGGCGCCGGGCTGCTGGGCGACCGCGGCGCCAACCCGGACGCGCGCGCGTTCCTGGCCATCGTGTTCGAGCCGCGCGCCGGCGACCGCGACGGCGACGGGATCGACGACGACGTCGATCGCTGCCCCGACCATCCAGAGGACCGCGACGGGTTCGAGGACGCCGACGGCTGCCCCGATCCGGACAACGACGGCGACCGGATCCTGGACCCGGACGACGACTGCCCGATCGATCCGGAGGACCGCGACGGCTTCCAGGACGAGGACGGCTGCCCCGATCCAGACGGCGACGACCGCGACGACGACCTCATCCGCGACCCCGACGACGGCTGCCCCGACGATCCGGAGGACCGCGACGGGTTCGAGGACGCCGACGGCTGCCCCGACCCGGACAACGACCACGACCGGATCCTCGACATCGACGATCTCTGCATCGACCGGCCGGAGACCTACAACACGGTCGACGACGACGACGGCTGCCCCGACCACGGACCGGTGGTCGAGCTCGAGGGTGAGATCAAGCTGCTCGAGGTCATCCAGTTCGAGTTCGACAGCGCGGTCATCCAGGAGCAGTCGTTCGGCATCCTGCGCGCGGTGGCGATGACCATCCAGCAGAGCCCGACCATCGAGCGGGTCGAGGTCCAGGGCCACACCGACGAGCGCGGCGCGGCCGCCTACAACAAGGACCTGTCGCAGCGCCGGGCCGAGGCGGTGGTCGACTTCCTGGTCTCGAGCGGGGTCTACCGCGAAACCCTGACCGCGCGCGGCTACGGCGAGACCCGCCCGATCGTCCGCGGCCACGACGAGCGAGCCTGGACCGCCAACCGCCGGGTCCAGTTCATCGTCGCCCGCCAGCGCCCCAAGGCGCCGTGAGCGGCGGCCCGGGGGTCCGCCGGATCAGGGGTCCGCCGGATCAGGGTCCGCCGGATGAGGGCAGGTCCTGGCTGAACTGAGCGCGATAGGCGTCGGCGAGTCGCTTCTTGTCGGCGGCGCGGCCGAGCTGATCGTAGATCTCGGCGGCCACCTGATAGGCGTGCTTCAGCCCCGGATCGAGCGCGATGGCGCGCTCGAGGTGCTCGACCGCGGCGGCCGTCTTTCGATCGCGCTTGTCGAGGAGGCCGATGAGGTAGTGGGCCCAGGCCGAGTCGGCGTAGCGCCGGAGCGCCTCGCGGCAGCGCGCGCGCGCCTCGGCGTAGCGACCGCGCCGCACCTCCATGTCGCAGCGAGACACCTGCACGCCGGCCGCGCGCGGGAAGGCCCGCTCGAGCACCGCGCCGCGCTTCTCCGCCTCGGCGAACCGGCGCGCGTAGACGTCCTCGAGCATCGCGGTCACGCCGGCCACGTACTCGGCCTCGCGGTCGACCGGGACCGGCCCGCCCGGCGCCAGCGCGAAGCGGACCCGCGTGCTGCGCACCCAGTCGGTGACCGGCTTGGGAGTCCCGCCCAGCTTCGCGGCCTGCTCGGCCCAGGTCACCGCGCCGAGCGACTGGAAGTGCGCGGCCAGCTGGGCGGCGATCTTCACCCGGGCGGCCCGCTCCTGCTCGATCGCATCCTTCCCGCCCGCGCCCTTCCCGCCGCCCGCGCCCTTCCCGTCGGCGCCGGCCTTGCGCGCCGCCGCCTCGCCGCGCTCGATCGCCGCCAGCGACGCGCGCGCCTCGGCCAGCGACTTCGCCTTGTCCCCGGCGGTCCCGTAGACCTGGGCCAGCCGCAGGTGCGGCTCGCCATCGCCAGGCGCGACCGCCGCGGCGCGCCGGCAGCGCGCCTCGACCGCGGCGCGGTCGCGCTCCGAGGCCGCGGCCAGCCGGCAGGCCAGCCGGTTCACGCCCGGCTCGTCGGGGTAGAAGTCCAGGAGCGGCTCCAGCTCCTCCCAGGCGTCGAGCGATTGCCCGGCCACCAGCAGCCGCTCGGCGGCGCGGAACTTCTCGCGATCGGCGGGCCGCACCCCCTCGCCGAGCGCCTCGCCCGCCTCCGCCGCCGTCTCGCCTCCCTCGGCCCGGCCCTCCAGGTCGGTCACCAGGCGCGCCTTCTCGTCCTCGTTCCAGCCCTCCGACCCGCGCCCGCGCACCAGCGCCAGCGCTCGGGACCACTCGCGCTTCTGCGCCTCGGCCCCGCGCGCCATGCGCGCCGCCGCCACCGCCCGCATGAAGTCGGCCATGTGGCGCGAGAACTCCTTCTGAAGGCGGTCGTAGGTCGGATTCATGATGTCGCGCGCGCCGATCACGTGGGGCGCGCCGAGCAGATGCCCGACCTCGTGGAGGAAGATCTCCTCCTCCTTGTGGCGCTTGCGGCGCGAGTACAGCGCCTGCCGCTTCGCGGCGCCCATGCCGCGCAGCTGGCGCTCGAACACCTGCACCTCGGCCGCGTCGCTGAGCCCGCGAACCACCATGTGCCGGCCCAGCACCAGCGCCCGTCCCATCTGGTGCAGGTCGGTCGACACCCGGCTCAGCCCGCTGACCATCCCGACGACGAAGTCCACGTCGGTGGCCGGATCGAGCGCCATCAGATCTTCGGCCGCGTTCTCCAGCTCCTTGCGCTCGGCGGGGGTGTCCTTCCAGGTGCGGATGTCGACGACCTCGAGCCGGAGGCCGGTGGTCGGCTCCAGCACCCGGTTGGCCCGCTCGACCAGGAGGCGAATCTTGGCCCGGTGGTCGGGGTTCTGCGCCTGAAAGCCCTCGTCGGCGTAGACCCGGACCCGGGCGGTCCCGATCGCTCCACCCGCGGTCGGGGTCGGCTCCAGCTCGGCCGGCTCGAGCTCGTCTCGCGCGTACGCCTGGCTCCGGGTCGGGTCCAGGTTGGTGCGGCAACCACTCGTGCCCGCCAGCGCGACGGCCATCAGCGCGGGCAGCGCCAGCCAGCGCGACATCAGTAAGGCAGGGGTGAGAGGTCGTCCTTCCCCCAGATCGCGTCGGTCTGATACTGCGTGCTGTCCATGAGCGTGAAGCTCACGAACAGCAGCGCCAGCAGGATGGCGCTCATGAACACGATCGAGTGGAAGCGGTTGTCGTAGCGCAGGTGCATGAAGTACAGGCACACCAGCGTCGCCTTCACCGTCGCGATCAGCATCGCGATCATGAGGTTGATGTTGGCGCCGAGGTCGATCGACCTGACCGTCACGGTGAGCACGGTCAGGACCATCAGCGTCCCCCAGGTGCCGAACAACACCTTCAGGGGGAGGACGTGTCCGATGCCGCCGTGCCCGTGACCGTGGTCGTCGTGGCCGTGCTCGCCCTCGTGGGCGTGCGCGTCCTCGTGGGCGTGAGCTGCAGAGGCAGAGTGCTGGGTGGGAGCGGCCACGGCGTACCTCAGTGAATCAGGTAGAGCAGCGGGAACAGGAAGATCCAGATGAGATCGACCAGGTGCCAGTAGAGCGCTGCGAAGTCGACGGGCCCGTAGTACCTCGGCCCGAAGTGGCCGCGGCAGGCGCGGATGAGCAGCCAGATGAAGACGAAGATGCCGGCCAGCACGTGGATGCCGTGCAGCCCCGTCATCGCGAAGTAGATGGTGAAGAACATGCCCGTGTTGGGCGGCGGCAGGGCGGAGGCGTGAGTGTCGATCTTCACCCCGGCCCGCTTCTGCGCCTCCAGCGCGGGCAGGACCCCGACGCCGGTCGCCGTGCTGGCCGGCTCGCCGCGCAGCGCCGACGGATCCTCCGGGACCACCGGCTGCGTGCCGGGCGCCGGCGTGCCCGGTGCCGCCCCCGGGGCCGGCTGCGCCTTGGTCCCGCCGACCGTGTTGACCGGCTCCTTGGGCGCGGGCGCTCCCCCCTCGGTCTTGCCCGGGGTCGCATCCGGCTGGTGAATCGGGCGCCCGTCCGGCGCCTCGTGCGGCACGAAGCGCTTGCCGAACACGGTCCCGACGTGGGCCTTGTGCTCGTACTCGAAGTACTTGATGACGAGGAACCCGAACGCGCACAGCAGCGTGACGATGATGAGGCCGATCAGCAGCTTCTTCTGGCCCAGCTGGGCCGCGCGCACCGCCCACGCCGCGGTCAGGCTCGAGAGGATGAGCACGCCGGTGTTGATCGCGCCCATCTTCACGTCGAGATACTGGTGGGCGTACGCGAACACCTCCGGGTGGTTGTGCCGGTAGATGATGTAGGCGACGAACAGGGCCGAGAAGAACAGGACCTCCTGGCCGAGGAAGAGCCAGATCCCGAGCTTCCCGGAGTCGAACTGGTGCACGTCGTCGTCGAAGTGGTGCTGGATGAAGGGCCCGCGGACCGTCAGCCCGTGCACCACCGCGTAGGTGATCCCGAGGATGACCAGCGGCACGAAGATGTAGATGGCGAGGGTCACGGCTCGTGGCTCTCCGTCGGCGGATCCTTCTTGCCGGGCAACCTCACGTAGCCGCCTTCCTTCTCGTCATAGACCAGGTCGTCGTAGTCGTAGATGTCGTACAGCACCGGCTGCTCGTTCGCGTAGAAGTTGTAGAGCGGCGGCGGAGAAGGAGCCTGCCACTCCAGCGTGGTGCCGCCCCACGGGTTGCGCGGCGCCTTGGGGCCCTTGAACAGCGACCAGACCAGGTTGCCGAACGACACCACCAGCGTGATGCCCATGAACAGGGCGCCGATGGTCGAGATCCGGTGATAGAGCGTGAACTCGGGGTCGTAGTCGAAGTAGCGCCGCGCCATGCCGCGCGCGCCCATGACGAACTGGGGCAGGAAGGTCACGTTGAAGCCGATGAACACGAAGATCGCGCAGACCTGGCCGACCCGCTCGTTGAACATCCGCCCGAACATCTTCGGGTACCAGTAGTGGAGCGCGCCCAGAAAGGCGATGAGCGCCGAGCCCATCATCACGTAGTGGAAGTGGGCCACGACGAAATAGGTGTCGTGCAGGTGGACGTCGACGTTGAGCGCGCCCAGGAAGATGCCGGTCAGCCCGCCGATCGTGAACAGCAGGATGAACGACAGCGCGTACAGCATCGGCGTCTTCAGCGTGATGTCGGCCTTGTACAGCGTGGCCACCCAGTTGAAGACCTTGATGGCCGACGGGATCGCGACCGTGAAGGTCAGCGCCGAGAACACCATGCCGGCCAGCTTCGACTGGCCGCTGACGAACATGTGGTGGCCCCAGACCAGGAAGCTGAGCGCGGCCAGCCCGATGCTCGAGTAGGCGATGAAGCGGTACCCGAAGATGTGCTTGTGCGAGAAGGTCGTGATGAGGTCCGACATCACCGCCATCGCCGGCAGGATCATGATGTAGACCGCCGGGTGCGAGTAGAACCAGAAGAAGTGCTGGAACAGGACCGGGTCGCCGCCCAGCGCCGGATCGAAGATGCCGATGTTGAGGATGCGCTCGGTCAGGAGCAGGAGCAGCGTGATGCCGAGGACCGGCGTGGCCAGCACTTGCAGCAGCGCCGTCGAGTAGATGCCCCACAGGTTGAGCGGCATCCTGAACCACGTCATCCCCTTCGGCTTGAACTTGTGGATCGTGGTGATGAAGTTCAGGCCGGTGAAGATCGAGCTGAAGCCGAGGACGAAGGCTCCGCCGACCGCGGGGACCACCGCGGTGCCGGTGGTCGTGCTGTACGGCGTGTAGAAGGTCCAGCCGGTGTCGGCCGCGTTCACGATGAGCGACAGCAACAGGAGCGAGGCGCCCGCGCACCACAGGTAGAAGCTGAACAGGTTGAGGCGCGGGAACGCGACGTCGGGCGCGCCGAGCTGGAGCGGCAGCGCGAAGTTGCCGAGCGCCGCCGGCAGCCCGGGGATGATCACCAGGAACACCATCACCGCGCCGTGCAGGGTGAAGAGCTGGTTGTACTGGTTCTCGGTCCACAACTGGGCGCCCGGGCTGAACAGCTCCAGGCGGAGCAGCAGGGCAAAGGCGCCGCCCAGGAGGAACGACAGGGTGATGCCGATGAGGTACATCACCCCGATGCGCTTGTGGTCGAGCGTGTAGAGCCAGCTCCGCAGCCCCCGCTTGTTGACCAGGTAGCTCGGCTCCGGCTCAGCGCCCGCGTCGGGGGCGTGTGGAGTATGTGCTGCGGTGGACATCGTCATTCCTCGGCCGTGATCGTGACTCCGGCCCGTCCCGTCACTTCAGACACTTGATGAACGTGATGAGTCCGTCGATCTGCTCGTCCTTGAGCTGACCCTTGAAGACCGGCATGACCGCGGCGAACCCGGCCCGGATCTTGGAGCTCGGATCGAGGATCGACTCGCGGATGTAGTTCTCGTCGACCGCGACCGCCCCGTCGCCGGTGATCTGGTGCTGCTCCCCGAAGATGCCCTTCCAGGACGGCCCGGTCTTGGGCGAGCCGTCGAGCGAGTGGCACTGGGCGCAGCCGCGCGTCTCGTAGATGTACTTGCCGAGCGAGACGGGCGGCATGTCGAGCAGGACCTGCTCCGCCTCCTCGAGGTACTGCTTGAACTGGCCCGGCTTGTGGACCACCACCAGCCGCTTCATCTTCGAGTGCTCGGTCCCGCAGTACTCGGCGCAGTACAGGCGGTAGACGCCCGGCGTGGTCGCCTGGAACCAGAGCTTGGTGTAGCGGTTCGGGATCACGTCCTGCTTCACCCGGAACGCCGGCACGTAGAAGCTGTGGAGGACGTCCTTGGAGCGCATCAGCAGGCGGACCGGCTCGTTCACCGGCACGTGCAGGTTGTTGTCGGTCCAGCCGTTCGGGTAGCGGAACGTCCAGTTCCACTTCTCGGCCACCACCTGCACCTCGTAGGCGTGCTTGGGCGGCGTGTTGAGGTCGAGGAAGCCGCGCCAGCCGAAGATGAAGATGATGACGCAGATGACCGACGGGATGATCGTCCAGGTGATCTCGAGCGTGTCGCTGTGGGCGTCGGACGGCTCCGCCCGGTGGCCCGGCCGGTGGCGGTACTTCCAGGAGAAGTAGACGACGACGATCGTGATGCCGGCGAAGCAGAAGATCGAGATCGCCAGGATGCCGTAGAACAGCCAGTCGACGTCCTTGACGTTGATCGAGGCCTCCTGCGGCATCCAGAACGTGTCCGGCGCCTCGTCGGTGCGCGGCGGCACCGGCGGCATCTCTCGCTTCTTCTTGCCCGGGCGCACCACGGTCGGATCGCACGGATCGCCCGCGCCACCGGAGGTGGTGGCCGACGCCGGCGGGGTGGCCGCGCCCTCGGCCGGCTGCGGCCGGACGTCGCCCGGGTTGATGTCGGTCTTGCCGCCTTCACCGGGCCGGGTGGCCTGGCCGGCAGAAGACTGGCCGGCCGCGGCGGGCTGGCCGGAAGCGGCGGGCGCGGCCGGCGCGGTGGCGGGCTGGCCGGCAGCGGCCGGCGCGGCGGCAGGCTGGCCAGCGGGCTGCGCCGGCTGCGCGGCGGGCGCGGGCTGCGCGGCCGGCGGCTGGGTCGCCACCGGCTGGGCCAGGACCACGAGTGTCAGCAGAGTCTGGAGCATCTCAGGTTCTCTCCGGTGTCCGCTCGCGCGCCCGGCGGGCGCGGGCGCGCGCCGCGCGCGTGCCGAAGACGGCCAGAAGCCCGCCCACGAACAGGAGGCCGCCCAGCTGCATCACGCGCTGGGCGGTGGCCGCGGCGCCCTTTTTCGTCTCGTAGTGGAAGCAGGCGAGCAGGAACTTGCGGGCCGACTCGGTCAGCGTCCCGTGCTGGGCCGCCCCGAGCAGGAGCGTCAGCGCGCCCGGCTCGTACGCGATGCCGTACATGTAGCTCGCGACCACGCCCTTGGGGCTGACCAGGGTGATGACCGCCGGGTGCAGGTAGTCGCCGGTGGCCGGGTTGCGGTGGTAGCCGAAGCCGACCGCGTCGGCCAGCGCCTTGACGGTGGCCTCGGTGCCGGTCAGGAAGCGCCAGCCCTCGTCGGCGGTCGGGCGCCGGTAGCGCCCGAGGTAGCTCATCTTGGTCTCCATCGCGCGCCGGTGTCCCTCGGTGGGATCGAGCCCGATGGTGATGACGCGGAACTCCTTGCCCGCCGACCACTTGAGCTTGGTCATGGTCTCGACCAGGCCGCCGAGCTGCACGCTGCAGAGCATCGGGCAGTTGGAGTAGTTGAAGGTCAGGATAACCGGCTTGTCGTCGCCGAACAGGCTGCCCAGCCGGATCGGCGCGCCGGTCTCGTCGATGAAATCGAGGTCGAGCGGGAGCCGGGCGCCCAGGTGCTCGACCAGCTCGACGCCCTTCATCTCGTCGGGGGCCGGCTCGTCGGCGCGCGATCCAGGCGCGACCGGATCGGCCGACGCCATCGGACCCGCCGAGCACAGGGCTGCCATCGCGCCGCCGAGCGCGGCGATCCGAGCGGTCCTGTGCGAGGAGATCTTCACGGATTCTTGGGCTGAGTCGATGAAGCGGGCGCCGGAGTCGCGGGCGCCTCGTTCGAGGAAGCAGCCGGAGCCGCCGCGCCACCCGCCGCCGGTGCCGAAGCCGCCGCGCCACCCGCCGCCGGTGCCGCCGCGCCACCCGCCGCCGCCGGAGCCGCCGCGCCACCCGCCGCCGGAGCCGGAGCCGCCGCGCCACCCGCCGCCGCCGGAGCCGCCGCGCCACCCGCCGCCGCCGGAGCCGCCGCGCCACCCGCCGCCGCCGGAGCCGCCGCGCCACCTGCCGCCGCCGGAGCCGCCGCGCCACCCGCCGCCGGAGCCGGAGCCGCCGCGCCACCCGCCGCCGGTGCCGAAGCCGCCGCGCCACCCGCCGCCGGAGCCGCCGCGCCACCCGCCGCCGCCGGTGCCGCCGGAGCTGCCGCGCCGCCCGCCGCCGGAACTGCTGCGGGACCACCTGCCGCCGGAGCCGCCGCGTCGACCGGCCGTCCCCAGACCGCCGGCACCGTCGGCAGATCATGAGGCCCGACCGCCGGGACCACCGAGGGGTCGCCGTCGCGCAGCCCCTTCAGCACCAGCACTTCGGCCTGATCGATCGGGATCGTCACGATCCCCTTCTGCGGGTTCACGAACTTCGAGTCGCGCAGCTCGGCCAGCTGCGCCGTCTTGAGGTCCATGACGTCCTTGTTCTTCCACTCGGCGTCGCGCTCCGAGCGGAGCGCCCCGGACGTGCGGTTGTAGTAGGCCTGGAGCGCCACCACGCTGACCCAGATGAGGACCGTGCCCACCAGACCGATCAGCACGATCCCGTAGGCGTTGACCCGGTCCTGCTGCTTCTTCGGCAATGCGCTGCTCATGGCACCTGTCTCACTGGTTCACGAAGCGGAGCGAGGCCTCGAGCCTCGGGTCGCGCACGGCCAGGAGCTTTACATTCCCGGCCGCCGCCAGCGCGCCAAAAAGGCAGAGCCCGCCGACGCCGACCAGACAGAGGAAGTCCATCGGGTGGACCACCATCTTGTCCGGGCTGTAGGCCGGCATGACGATCCAGAACAGATCGAGCGCGTGGACCATCAGCATGTAGACCGCCCACGCGGCCAGGAACGGCGGATTGCGCTTCACGTGGCGCGACATCATGCCGACGAACGGGACCACGAAGTGGAGCAGGATGAGCGCCAGCGACATCCACTTCCACTCGGTGAACATGCGGGGGCGGAAGAAGGTCGACTCCTCCGGGATGTTGGCCGCCCAGATCAGCATGAACTGCGAGAAGCCGATGTACGCCCAGAACAAGGTGAACGCGTTCGCCATCTTGCCCATGTCGTGATAGTGCTCGACGCTGATCGCGCTCACCAGCCGCCCGCTCCGCTGCAGCGCGAACGACATCAGCGCCAGGATGCAGTAGACGCTGATCGCGCAGCCGGCGAAGTAGTACACGCCGAAGATGGTGCTGAACCAGTGCGGGTACAGCGACATGAGGAGGTCGAACCCGGCCCACGCGGTGGTCAGCGCGTACGCGATCGTCGCCGGCCCCGACCTGGCGCGCAGCCGCTGGCTGATCGCCGGGTCGCCGCTCTGGTCCTGGTCGACCGACCCCTTCATGAAGTAGCGCGACAACCCGATCCACACCGCGAAGTAGATGAGCATGCGGATCGCGAAGAACGGCGCGTTCAGGTAGCCCGCCTTGGCGTGGAGGATGTGGTCGGACGCCACCACGTCGTGGTCCATCCACAGATAGAGGCTCTTGCTGCCCAGGAGCAGCGGCACCGCCAGCCCGAGCATGATCACGAACAGGGCCGGGAACGCCCCGGTCACGATCTCGGCCAGCCGCCGCGAGGTCACGCTCCAGGTCGCGCCGACCAGGTGGTGGATGATCACGTAGAAGAGCGCGCCCAGCGCGAAGCTGAGGAAGTAGGTGAACGCGAACAGGTACGAGTGGAAGAAGCGGCGCATGTCGTCGCCGAGTGCCACCCCCCACACGATCGCGATGACCAGGCAGACCACCCCGGCGGTCAACCCCAGCCCCTTGAGCCGGGCCGCGGCCGGGCCCAGCAGCAACTTGTCGGGCGGCGCCTTGGGAGCGAGAGGACTGTCGTTCGAAGTCATGAGAATCGTGCTCCGCTACCTGATGGTCGGCCGCTTGCTCGGCGGCACGTCCTCGATGGAGGCATTTCGGGACCGCTGCAGGGCCCGCAGGTACATCACGATGGCCCAGCGGTCCTCCTCGGGGATCTGCGACTTGTACGCAGGCATGGTCCGGATCCCGTTGGAGATGGTGTTGAACAGCTGGCCGTGCGGCTGGCGGGTCGGGTTCGCCTGGGCCGCGGTGTCGACCAGGTTGGTCGGCTGCACCCACCCGGTCGCGGCTGCCCCGACCGCCAGCGCGCGGACCTGGATCATGCCGTTGCCCTGACCGGCCTGGCCGTGGCACGGCGTGCAGTAGATGGTGAAGCGCTGCTGGCCGCGCCGGATGGTCCGCTCCGACAGCTCGATCTGGGGCGGGAACGTGCTCGCCCACTTGCCGTCGACCAGCCCGTGATAGAAGTGGTCGTCGTCCCGGAGCTCACCGCGGGCGACGGTGCCGTCCACGCCGGTGCGCGACGCGCGCTCGTCGGGGAAGATCGACGACTCGCTCTGCGGCCGGCGCGAGACCTGGAAGTCCATGTCCGGCACGATGTAGTGGTGCGGCTCCGTGCTGTGGGTCGTGCGCCACTTCGCGATGAACGCGAACGGCACCATCGCCAGCACCGACGTCGCCAGGATGAAGCCGAGGATCGGGCGCGGCACCGTGCGCAGGTCGGTGCTGGTGGTGTAGTGCACCTCCTCGATCGCGGTGGCGCCGGCGTCGCGCAGGAGCCGCTCGGTCGCGGCGCGGTCGAACTTCGGGTCCTTGCTCTCGACCGAGATGAAGAAGCCGTCGTTTGTGGCGCGCAGGAAGCGGTCGCGCTTGAACAGCGGATGCCAAACCTGGGGCAGCTTGTTGAGGCCCCACATCCCGAAGAAGGTGGTGAAGCCGGCCAGGAGCACGGTCAGCTCGAACGCGATCGGGATCTGCTGCGGCAGGCTGAAGTACGGCTTGCCGCTGGCGACCCAGTGCCACTCCCACGCGTTCATCCACCACTGCATGAGGATCGCCAGCGCGGTGCCGGTGATGCCGCCGGCGAACACCAGGATCGGCAGGATGGTCGGCCGGATGCCCATGGCCGGGTCGATGCCGTGCACCGGGAACGGGCTGTGCGAGTCCCACTGCTCGTAGCCGGCGTCGCGCACCTGCTCGGCCGCCAGTACCAGCGAGCCGGGCGAGTCGTACTCGGCGACCAGGCCGTAGAACACATCCTCGCTGCCCGCGGGCAGGAGGCGGTTCGGGTCCATGTCCACTTGGTCCTTTTCCATGGAGGTGCTCGGGCTCTAGTGGTGCGCGGTTGCGGGGCCGGCGTGGGCGTGGTCGGAGGCGAACTTGACCTCGAACATCGCGACCGCCGGGAGGAAGCGCATGAACAGGAGGAACAGGGTGAAGAACAGGCCGAAGCTGCCGATCAGCGTCGAGATGTCCCAGAAGGTCGGCTGGTAGTAGTGCCAGCTCGACGGGATCCAGGTGCGGGTCAGCGACGTGGCGATGATGACGAAGCGCTCGAACCACATCCCGATGTTCACCAGGATGCACAGGAACACGATGATGTACGGGTTGGTGCGGCACCTCTTGAACCAGAAGGCCTGCGGCACGATCACGTTGCAGGTCACCATGGTCCAGTAGGCCCACGCAAAAGGCCCGAACGCCCGGTTGAGGAAGGTGAACTGCTCGTACGGGTTGCCGCTGTACCAGGCGATGAAGAACTCGGTCCCGTACGCGAAGCCGACCATCATGCTGGTGGCGAGCAGGATCTTGCACATCGCCTCGATGTGATCGACCCGCACGATCTCCTTCAGCCCGAACAGGTAGCGGGCCGGGATCATGAGGGTCAGCACCATCGCGAAGCCGCTGAAGATGGCGCCGGCGACGAAGTAGGGCGGGAAGATCGTCGTGTGCCAGCCGGGCGTCTGCCCGACCGCGAAGTCGAACGACACGACCGAGTGGACCGAGAGGACCAGCGGGGTCGAGAGCGCGGCCAGGATGAGGTAGGCCTTCTCGAAGCGGTGCCACTGGCGGGCCGAGCCGCGCCAGCCGAGCGCGAGCGCCCCGTAGATCGCGGCGCGCACGTTCAGGCCACGCGCGACGAACCGGTCGCGCAGGGTGGCCAGGTCGGGGACCAGGCCGACGTACCAGAACAGGGCCGAGATGGTGAGGTAGGTCGAGACCGCGAACACGTCCCACATGAGCGGGCTGCGGAACTGCGGCCAGATCGACATGTCATTGGGCAGCGGCAGCAGCCAGTAGGCGGCGAACCAGGGCCGGCCGGTGTGGAACAGAGGGAAGATGCCGGCGCAGATGACCGCGAAGATCGTCATCGCCTCGGCCGCGCGGTTGATGCTGGTGCGCCACTTCTGGCGCATGAGGAAGAGGATCGCCGAGATCAGCGTGCCGGCGTGGCCGATGCCGATCCAGAAGACGAAGTTCGTGATGTCCCAGGCCCAGCCCTCGGTGTTGTTGTTTCCCCAGATGCCGATACCGGTCAGGACCAGCTTGGTCAGCGAGATCAGGAGCAGGCCGGCGCCGCACAGCGAGATCGCCAGCGCCACGTACCAGGCCTTCGGCATGCGCCGCCACGGCCGCTCGACGATGTCGCAGACCGTGTCGGTGACGTGCTGAAAGTACTCTGTTGCTTCAGCGGGGCTACTCATGGGACTAGCCGAGCTCCGGGTGCGGGTTGCGAATGCGGGCCAGGAACGCGTTGCGCGGGCGCGTGTTGAGCTCGGCCAGCATGTTGTAGGCGCGCGGCCCCAGGCGAAGGGCGGCCACCTTGCTGCGCTTGTCGTTGATGTCGCCGAACACGATGGCGCCGGTCGGGCACGCATCCTGGCAGGCGGTGGTGATCTCGCCGTCCTCGATCGGGCGGCCGGCGTTCTTGGCCTGGATCTTCACGTTCTGGATGCGCTGCACGCAGAACGTGCACTTCTCCATGACGCCGCGGCTGCGCACGGTCACCTCCGGGTTGAACAGGAGGCTGCGCACCTTGGCCCGCGGATCGTCGATCTCCTTGTACCAATCCCAGCGCAGGAAGTTGAACCGGCGCACCCGGTAGGGGCAGTTGTTGAGGCAGTAGCGGGTGCCGACACAGCGGTTGTAGGCCATGTCGTTCAGGCCCTCGTCCGAGTGCAGGGTGGCGCCGACCGGGCAGACCTGCTCGCACGGCGCGTTCTCGCACTGCTGGCACAGGATCGGCTGGCGTGCGATCTGCGGGTCGTCGGGGTCGCCCTTGAAGTAGCGGTCGATGCGCAGCCAGTGCATCTCGCGGTTGCGCCAGACCTGCTCCTTGCCGACCACCGGCACGTTGTTCTCGGCCTGGCACGCGATGATGCAGGCGTTGCAGCCGGTGCACTTGGACAGGTCGGTGGTCATGCCCCAGCGGTGGCCGTCGTAGCGGTGCTCCTTGTAGAGCGACTCGTTGGCCTCGTCGGCGGTGCGCGGGACGGTCAGCGTGGCGATTTCCGGCGTGTGGGCGTCGGCGACGATCGAGTAGCCCGGCTTCTTGTACGCCTCGACGTCCTCTTCCTTGACCAGGTCGGGGAGCCGCTCGGCGATCGCCTGCTGGCCGCGCTCCTCCAGGTTGTAGTGATCGACGGTGAGCGACAGGCGGTACTTCTTGCCGGTGCCGTCGATGCTGGCGCCGGTGGCGATGAACGGGGCCTTGCTCGACCGGACCTGGTAGGTGTCGAAGCCGACCGAGCCGACCCCCTCGCTGTCGAGCCCGCCGACCCGGCCGGCCCGCTTGCGGCCCTGGCCGAGCGCGAGCGCGATCGACAGCGGGGCCTGGCCCGGCATCACGTAGACGACGATCTGCATCTTGCGCCCGCCGAGCGAGATCTCGGCGATCTCCTCGTGCGCCACGCCCAGATCCGCTGCCGTGCGCGGGCTGATCAGCGCGGCGTTGTCCCACGTCATCTTGGTCAGGAAGTCGGGGACCTCCTGGAGCCAGGCGTTGTTGGCGAAGCGGCCGTCGAAGGTGGCCGTGTTGGAGGTGAACACCACCTCGAGCGAGCCGTTCGAGACCCGCGCCTTGCTCTGGGTGGCGCCGAGCGGGGCGAGCGTGAACGGCTGGATGGCCGGCTTCTCGCCCTGGGCCGCGCTGCGCGCGACGTACCCGTCGTGGAGCGCGCGCCGCCAGGCGGTGTCTCCGGTCGTCTGCCCGGTCGGCAGCTCCTTGGCCGCCGCCTCGAACGTCTCGCGGACCAGCTGCTCGGTCGGGACGTCGCCCTTGCCGAGGAACAGCTTCATCACGTCGATGGCGCTGCGACCGCCGAAGATCGGCTCGAGGATCGGCTGGCCCAGCGTGTAGGTCCCGTCGAAGGTGCGCGCGTCGCCCCACGACTCGAGGTAGTGCGCGCGCGGCAGGTGCCAGGTGCACGCCGCCGAGGTCTCGTCCGAGTAGGACGACAGGTGGATGCTGGTCGCGACCTTGGCCAGCGCGGCCGCCATCCCGAGGTCGGCCGGCGCGTCGTACACCGGGTTGCCGCCCAGGATGAGGAGCGTGCTGACCGCTCCCCGCTGCATGTCGGCGACCAGCTGGACGATGTCCTCGGTGTGAGTCGGGCGATCGCCGTCCGGGTCGGCGGTGTAGGTGATGGTCGAGTCGCTGGCCAGCACCGAGTTGATGCGCGCGGCCAGCGCATGCACGTCGGCCGGCTGGCGGGCGCCGACCGCCACCACCGCGCGGCCGCGGTTCTGGACCAGATCGCCGGCCAGGACGTTCAGGAACTTCTGCGCCTTGGCGTCGAACGCGGCCATCGACGGCGCGGCCGCCCCGGTCCCGCCCAGCTTCGCCTCGAGCGCGATCAGGAACGGCTTGATCAGCTCCGAGCGCAGCGGCAGCCGGTGGTCGCAGGTCGCGCCGGTGATGCTGAAGGCGCTCTCGACCACGTAGAGCCGGTTCATCCCCGCCGCGTTGTCGTCCGGATCGCGCCCGGCGGCGAAGTCGCGCGACAGGCGGAGGCTCTCCGGGTGGTCGCCGAGCAGGTCGGCGTCGAACGCGGCGATGACCTTCGCCCCGACCAGGTTGAGGTGCGGGCGCATCGCGCGGCCGAACGCCATGCGCGTCCCGGCCCGCTCGTTGTCGCGCGAGAGCGGCTCGTACTCGTGCCAGCGCGCCCCGGCGAAGCGGGCCAGGAAGTCGCGGCGGAGCGCCGCGACCGTCGGCGACGTGGTCGCCTCGCTCAGCACTCGCAGGCCCTCGCCGCTCTGGCCGAGCTTCTTCACCAGGCCGCGGATCTCCTCCTCGAAGGAGGTCCAGGTGGCGGGGAGCGAGTTGGTGCCCTCGTGCCGCTCGACCGCGCGGCTGCGATCCGGATCGTAGAGCTCGAGCAGGCTGGCCTGCACGAACGCGGTCGAGCCGCGCCCGGTGTGCGGGTGATCGGCGTTGCCGTCGACCTTGATCGGCCGTCCGTCGTAGGCGGTGACCACGAGCCCGTAGGCGGTGCCGCCCAGCTCCATCGCCGTCGCGTAGCGCTTCGGCACGCCCGGGATGTAGCCCTCGGGGCGATGGCTCTCCGGGACGATGTGGTCCTCTTCCCACCGGCAGGCCGACAGCCCCGCGCTGGACAGCGCGATCGACGCGCCCATGATCTGGATGAAGCGGCGGCGCGACAGCGGATCGCCGAACAGCTCGTCGTGATCCGGGACGCGCTGTTCGAGGTAGGCGGTCACCGCCGGATCGCCGGCGTCCTCGACCCCGTCAGCCTCGGACTTCGCCTGGGCGACCAGGTCCGAGAGGCCGCGCCAGGTCGTGTCGCCGTTCTTGCCGTCTTTGGGATTTAGCGATGACATGTCGAGCAATTCGTGGGCGGGTTGATCCGGTTGTTGGCAGCGATCTGGCGGCCGAGCTCGCGCCGGTCGCCGGGCGGGTCGTATCCCATCTGGGTGACCAGCTCGGGCGGGCGGAGGTGCGGCGCCGGGTCGCGGTGGCAGTCCAGGCACCAGCCCATGGTGAGCCGGGCGTACTGGTAGACCTCTTCCATCCGGTCGATGCGACCGTGGCACTCCTCGCATCCGACGCCGCGGGTGACGTGAGCGGAGTGGTTGAAGAAGACGTAGTCGGGTACGTCGTGGACGCGCTTCCACTTGAGCGTCGCGTCGGCCGCGAACGCCTCTCGCACCGGCTGCAGAACCGCGCTGTCGGTGCGGATCGCGGTGTGGCAGTTCATGCAGAACTGCGCCGGCGGGATGGCGGCGTGCGCCGACTTCTCGACTGTCGTGTGACAGTAGCGACAGTCGAGGCCGAGCTCACCGACGTGGAGGGCGTGGCTGTAGGGGACCGGCTGCTTCGGCTGATAGCCGATGCGGATCGTCTCCGGCCTGAGGCCGTAGGCCCAGAGGGCCACCAGGTAGACCGGTCCGCCGGCCATCAGGAGGAGGACCCACTTCTTGAAGCTCTCGGTCCATTGTGGGAATTCGAATCGAGCCATGGTGGTGGGTTCGGATGAGTCGCTCTGGTTGAGATGCAGTTGGGGCCCACTGCGTGCCCCGCCCTCGGATCGCGCCTAGACTACTCATCCCGCGCCGTCGTGGGCGCGAGGCGGTCGATGTGCGACAAATGACCGCACAGCTCCCGGCGAGGACCGCCCCTTCCGGGGAATGCGCCGAGCGCGGCGAGCGACGCAGCTCAAGCGAGTGAAAACACGGCCGGTGGCCGCTCGCTGGACCCGGCCAGGGTCAGCGCCTCTATAGATGTGCCGCCGCGGAGGGCCGGCGCGCGACCACGCGCGCCTCGTGCCGACCGGTCTCGGACCAGGTCTCGATCGACGAGACGATCTCCAGACCTGAGCGGACGACCAGCGCCGGCGCCTCGCCCGGATCGAGCAGGAACGCCGGACCCGGCCGCGCGTTGCGCTCGAGGTTCGCGAGTGTCGGGTGGCAGAAGGCGAGTAGACCACCCGGTGCGAGCACGGCGGCGATGTCGGAGAAGAGCGAGCGCTGCAGGTAGTGGAAGACGATCACCACGTCCCACGGCCCGGGTGGGAGCGGCTCGCGTTCGAGATCGATCTCGATGGTATCGACCGATACGCCGGCGGCCGCCGCCGCGCGACCGGCGATCGCCAGGCCGACCTCGCTCACGTCGGCGATGGTGACGTGGAGGCCACGCCCGGCCAGCCACATCGCGTGGCGACCGGTGCCGCCGGCGATGTCGAGCGCGCGCCCGCGGCGAGGGAGCACCGGATCGAGCGAGGCGATCCACACCGACGGTCCGCGAGGCTCGCCGGCCGGCTCGCGCTCCCGCCAGCGCGCGTTCCAGCGATCCCGATCGCTCTGCGACATCGGCCCGATTCTAGTCCACCGCCCGGCGCCGCACTTGTATCTTCCGCCGATGAGCCTCAGGACCGAGTGGATCCGCTACGGCGAGAACGACGAGTACCTCGGCTTCACCGCGGTGGCCGAGCGGGCCGCCGCGCCGCTGCCCGCCGTCATCGTCCTGCAGGAGGCCGGCGGCGTCGACGCCCACATCGAGGACGTCACTCGTCGCATCGCCCTGGCCGGCTACTTCGCGATCGCGCCCGACCTCTTCGCCGTCGGTGGCGAGCGTCCACCCGAGCTCACCCGCGAGCGGCTGGCGGAGATGATGGATTTCTTCAACGCCCTCACGCCGGGCACCATCACCGACGCGTCGGTGCGAGCCGCCGAGCTGGCCCGCCGGCCCGACGACCAGGCGGCGCGGCTGACCGAGACGCTCGCGAAGTTCATGGGCGGGGCCCTCCAGCTGGACCAGTACCTGCCGCACATGCGCGCGACCGCGGTCCACCTCCGCAGCGAGAACCAGGCCACGCGCGGCCAGAAGATCGGCGTGATGGGCTTCTGCCTGGGGGGCGGGCTGACCGCGCTCTACGCCTGCCACGACCCCGATCTGGCCGCCGCCGCGATCTTCTACGGCATGTCGCCCGACGCGTCCCTGGCGGTGAACGTCGCCTGCCCCGTGCTCGGCTTCTACGGGGCCAGCGACCCGCGAGTCAACGGCACCATCCCCGCCTTCGCCGGGGCGATGAAGGCGGCCGGCAAGCGCTTCGAGCCGCACGTCTACGAGGGAGCCGACCACGCCTTTTTCAACGACAGCCGCAACAGCTACCACGCCGGCGCGGCGAGAGACGCCTACGCGCGGCTGCTCGATCTCTTCCGCCGCGAGCTCGCCTGAGCGCGCGGACGAGGGCACGATCCGACCATGCCGATCTTCGAGCGCGAGGCGGTCACCCTTTACTACGAGGTGCACGGCAGCGGCTTCCCGGTGCTCCTGTTCGCGCCCGGCGGGATGCGCTCGTCGATCCCGTTCTGGTCGCGCGCGCCGTGGAACCCGATCGAGGCGCTGGCCCCGCACTTCCGGGTCATCGCGATGGACCAGCGCAACGCGGGCCGCTCGCGCGCCGAGGTGAGCATCGGCGACGGCTGGCACGTCTACACCGCCGACCACCTGGCGTTGCTCGACCACCTGGGCATCGACCGCTGCCATGTGCTGGGCGGATGCATCGGCGGCCCCTACTGCCTCGGGCTCATCGAGGCGGCCGAGGAGCGAGTCGCCGCGGCGGTGCTCCAGCAGCCGATCGGGCGCAGCCCCGACAACGCGATCGCGTTCGAGGAGCTCTTCGACGGATGGGCCAGCGAACAGCGGGCCGCCCACCCCGAGGCCGACGACCACGAGTGGCGCGCCTTTCGCGCCCGGATGTTCGGCGGCGACTTCGTCTTCAACGTATCGCGCGACTTCGTGCGCGCCTGCGCCACCCCGCTCCTGGTGCTCATGGGCGGCGACCTTTACCACCCGGAACAGACCTCGCGCGAGATCGCGAGCCTTGCCCCCCACGCCGAGCTGATCGAGCGCTGGAAGGACCCGGACTCGACACCAGCCGCGGTCGCCCGCGTGATCGAGTTCCTCCAGCGCCACGCCGGCTGAGCAGCGCGACCGCGTGTGATCGGTGATGGCCGGTGTCCCCCAGCGCCTCCGCCACCACCTCCGGGTGATGACGTACAACATCCGCGCCGCGCGCGGGACCGACAACCGGTTCGACCTGGGTCGGATCGCGGGGGTGATCGCCTCGTACGGGCCGGACGTGGTCGCGCTGCAGGAAGTGGACTGCCGGCAGGCGCGCAGCGGCTCGGTCGACCAGGCCTCGGAGCTGGGGGCGCGGCTCGGCATGGAGGCCCGCTTTGCTTCCTGCGTCGAGGACGGGGCCGGTCGGACCGGGATTGCCACTCTCACCCGGCTCCCTCTCATCGCGAGCGAGCAGGTCGCGCTCCCCTTCCGGGGCGGTTCCCGCTCGGAGCTGCGGCGTGCGCTGATGACGCGGCTGGTCTGGGGCGACCCGGGCGAGGAGATCGAGCTGGTCAACACGCACCTGTCGGTCCTGCGCGGCGAGCGGCCGGCCCAGGTCGCGGCGATCGCGTCCGCGCTCGGTACTCGACCGACGGTGATCGCCGGGGACTTCAACTGCACCGTGCGCTCGGGCGCGTTCCGGACCCTGTCCGGCGGTCTGCGACAGGCCGCGCCGGGCGCGCGCAGCTGGCCGTCGCGCTTCCCGATCGTCCAGATCGATCACATCCTCCATCGCGGTCGCCTCGATGTGGTCGCGGCCGGCGCGTGGACCGCGGGCGAGGCCCGCCGCGCCTCCGATCACCTGCCGGTGGTGGCCGAGCTCGCGCGAGGTGCTGGATGAGCGCGCCGGCCTGGAGTCCGTTTCCGTTCACGCACGAGATGAAGGCGTCGCAGAGCCCCGGGGATGAGCCCGAGGCGGCGGACCGTCGAGATCGAGACCATGGTGTTTCCTCCCTTGTCTGAGCCACAAGGAGGAGACGGCGGCGGCCAGGTCGCATCGACCGCGTGAAAGAAACTCATGGCGATCGAGATCCATCAAGCCGGACGCGCACCTGCGCCTCCGCGGTGCGCGCCGGCGATGGCGCGGACGGTCAGGTCATGGGCGCAGCCAGCGAGTGATGTGGAACTTGCGCTCGAGCGTCGCCAGCACCCCGATCATGTCGTTCAGCGTCCGCGGCGGCCTGGACACCAGCGTGTCCCACCGCCGGATCTCGCCGAAATCGATGTCCTCGATGGTCGGATCGTTCGCCTTCATCACGTCGATGAACTCCTGCGCCACGATCGCGTAGCCACACGCGGTCGGGTGCACGCCGTCGAGCCCGATCAACCCGCCACTCTTGATCCCGCCACCGCCGGGCCTGATCTCGAAGAAGCGGAGCGACAGATCGCTCAGCTCGGTCGGGATCGGGTAGGGTGGCGCGCCGTGGTTGCGGCGCACCGCCAGACGATCGAGGACGTCGCACATGTCGACCAGGCCCCACCCGCGCCGGCTCTGCTCGGCGCGGATCACCTTGTTGTACTCGTCGATGCACTGATCGATCTCGATCGCCTGCTTCTTCGTCAGGTGCTTGTCCCTCCGCGGGTCGAAGTCCTTGTCCTGGATGAAGAACCGCGTGTAGTAGTCGAAGTAGCGCTCCCCCTCGGGCAGGCAGCCGCGGCTGGCCATCACGCCGCGCGTGATCGGCGGGATGGTCACGTGCGGCACGGTGGCCACGTAGACGTGTCGGGCGCCGATCTGCTCGATCTGATCGGCCAGCCGCGCGAACTCCGCGGCGAAGGCCTCGGGGCTCCACAGCGTGCAGCCGGACATGGGCCCCGGCGGGATCTTGGCGGTGGGGCGGATCTCGAGCTCGACCACGGTCCCCAGGCAGTTGTTGGCGCCCAGCCAGACGATCAGATGATCGATGCCCCCCTCTTGCTCCTTGATCGCGCGCGCCACTCCGATCTGGGTGTCGGTGGCCCGCGCCGCGGTGCGCCCCGGATTCAGCACCTTCAGCGCGGTGCGGAAGCGCGGCTGCGAGGGCGGGGCGAACCAGTCCTCCTTCGGCCGGCCGATCGCCTCCACGCAGCGAGCCGCGTCGATGTCGTAGGCGTCGGCGACCTCGAACCCCCACACTGCGAGGTTGTGGTAGCGGACATCTGCCGACGGCCGCGAGCCCTTGCCTCGCTCCCAGTAGTCCTCCACGTCGTCGATGAGGTCCGGGATCACATGCAGCGCCTGGATCCACTCGAAGGTGGACATGGTCGCCCCGTATCGCTCCTCCAGCCCGCGAGCCAGCCACTCGACGCTGAGTGGCAGCCCGCCTCGACCCTTGAAGTCCGGCAGACGGAAATCGACCACCCCGAGCCCCATCGCCCTGGCGATCATCGCCGGAAAGGACTGGTCCGTGTTGGTCACCGCCAGCGAGTGAAAGCCCTGCGTGAGGCTATCGCCGATCGCCACCAGGCGCGCCATACCCACCTCCCTCTGCGAGCAGCGGTCGATCGCGTCGAACGCGGCTGCTCGTTCCCTGTCGGAGAGACTGAGATGCAGCGCGGTACCTGTCAATGTGTGGACTCGACCTCCCCAGTCGACCCCGGTCGGGTGCAGGAGCAGCCGGCGCGCCTGAATCCCTCGCGCTCCCGCTCTTGCGTCCTCGCCCTCGCCCTCGTCGCCCTCGTCGCCCTCGTCGCCGCCGCCGGTGCGTGCGCCGGGAATCGGGCCGGGCCGGCGCCGCTCCCGTCCGGGAGCCAGCCGGCGCCGAGATTGACTCGCCAGGAGAGCGGTACCCACCGTCGACTGCAGGCGATCAGCCCGGTCGACGCCCGCGTGGTCTGGGCCAGCGGCGTGGGCGGCACCTACGCGCTCACCACCGACGGCGGAGCGACCTGGCGATCACGGGTCGTCCCCGGCGCCGAGGCGCTCGAGTTCCGCGACGTCCACGGCGTGAGCGAGCGCGTCGCCTACCTCCTGGCCGCCGGCGACGGAAGCCGCTCGCGCATCTACCTCACCACCGACGGCGGCGACAGCTGGGCGCTCCTGTTCCAGAACCGGGACCTGGCGCGGTTCTGCGACTGCTTCGCGTTCTGGAGCCCGACCCGCGGCGTCGTCATGGCCGACTCGGTCGGCGGCCGCTTCCCGCTGATCGCCACCACCGACGGGCGGAGCTGGAGCGAGATCGGCGACCGGCTGCCGTCCGCTCTGCCCGGCGAGTCGGCCTTTGCCGCGAGCGGCACCTGCGTCGCCACTCACGGCTCCCGCCGCGCGTGGATCGTCACCGGGGGCGCCGAGCGAGCGCGCGTGCTGGCCACCGCCGACGGCGGCGCGACCTGGACCGCCCACGACGCACCGATCGAGCGGCGCGGCGAGGGAGCGGGTGGATTCAGCATCGCCTTCCGCGATCCGCTCCACGGCATCGTGGCCGGCGGCAGCCTCGCCGCGGCCACCGAGCGGTCCAGCACCTTCGCCCGCTCGAGCGACGGTGGCGCGACCTGGCGACCGGCGACCCGGCCGCCCTTCCCCGGCGCGATCTATGGAGTCGCCTACGCGATCGACCGCGGTCGCGATGCCGTCGCCACCCGGGCACCGGTGGTCGCCACCGGCCCCGGCGGATCGTCCTGGTCACCGGACGAGGGAGACACATGGTTCCCGCTCCCCGCCGCTGCCGGCTACTGGGCGGTCGGGTTCGCCGACCCGGTCCACGGCTGGCTGGTCGGCGACGACGGCCGCATTCTCGCGATCGAGCTCGGCCCGGCGCCGCGCTGATCGGCGCGCTCGCCGCGGCGGCGTGGCATCCTCTCGACCGAGGAGGCGCCCCCATGAAGCGGAAGGCCATCAACTTCGAGGAGAAGCTGGGTCTGTTCGATGACCACTGGCAGCCCCGGGTCATCGCGGAGATGAACGACTACCAGTTCAAGATCGTGAAGATCCAGGGCGACTTCGTCTGGCACGACCACAAGGAGACCGACGAGACCTTCATCGTGCTGGACGGCGTGCTGCGGATCGAATTCCGCGACGGCTCCGTCACCCTGGGCCGGGGCGAGATGTTCGTGGTTCCCAGAGGCGTCGAGCACAAGCCATTCGCCGAGAAGGAGGTCCGGATGCTCCTCATCGAGCCTCGCGGCGTGCTGAACACCGGCGACGAGGGCGGCCAGCGGACCGCAGCGAGCGACGTCTGGATCTGATCCCGGGCGCAAGTCGACGGGTCATCATGACGGCACCCAGGCACGCCGACCCACCGGCGAGGATCGTCGCGAAGCTGCGGTCCATCTGCCTCCGGCTGCCGGAGTCCCACGAGGAGAAGGCGTGGGTGGGGACGCGCTGGATGATCCGCAAGCGCAACTTCGCGCACGTCGTCCAGATCGAGGGCGGCTGGCCACCGGCCTACGCGCGCGCGGCCGGAAGCGACGGCCCGTTGACCGTCCTCACCTTCCGCGCCGCGGGGCTGCTCCACGAGACCCTGCGCACGACAGGGGCGCCGTTCTTCGAGGCCGAGTGGGGAACCCGCTGGGGCACCAAGGTGATGGGCATGGCGATCGGTCGCGACGTCGACTGGGAGGAGGTCTCGGTGCTCCTCACCGAGAGCTACCGCCTCCTCGCGCCGGGGCGGCTGGTGGCCCGATTGACGGCGACAGCGGGAAGCGGGGCGGGAAGCTCCCGAACAGCAGGATCGCGCTGAACCCAAACACCGACGTCGACACCTTGCCAGCCGACGTCGGCGCCAGCGCCACCAGCACCACCGCACCAGCCAGCGCCACCGGCGCCATGCGCCATGCCAGCGTGGATCCAACCGCGAAGCCGCGGCTTGACCGCCTCGAAGAGCTCGGACCCCATCCTCCTCGAGGTCACGCGATCGCAGGGCACGAGGCGCCGCAAGTCGAGGACGAGGACGAGGAGGACGAGGAGGAAGACGAGGACGAGGACGACGCCGCTTCGAGCCGCAGCCCGACTCCGTGCCGTGCGCGCCGGCTGGGTACGCGTTCCGACGTGGCCCCTGGCGCGACGGCACTGCGTGCGCCTCGTCCCGCGGGCGACGCGCGGGCTTCTCAGGCTCCGATCACGGAGACGTGCGCGCCGTACACGCCGCGACAAAGGACCCCGAGCGCCGCGCGCAGCAGCGTCTCGATGTCCGTCGGACCGGTCCGTGCCGCCGCGGCGACCGCCGCGCGTGCGTCGCCGGCCGCAACCCCGAGCCGGCGCAGGGCTCCGATGGCATCGGCCTCGAGCCCGCCCATGCCGGCCGCGGCGAATCGCGGCCCGCCGACTCTTGGCGACGGTTGGATGCCGGCCTCGAGCCCGTAGGGAGCGCCGTCAGCGCGCTGGAACACGAGGTGGTCCGGCGCGGTCCCGGACAGGCGAAGCTCGCCGCCGTGGACCCGGGCGTGGTGGGCGGAGCACATGACCAGGAGGTTGCCGGGCTCATGCGGCCCCCCGAGCGCCCGCGGCACGATGTGATGGACCTCGAGAAACCTGGCGGCCCGGCAGCCCGGAACCCGGCAACGGCCATGGTCGCGCCGCCAGACTTCTCGCCGGATGCGCGGCGGAATCGACTGCGACGCGGCCGGCGCGGCTCGACCCACGTGGGTCGAGCGGATGGGCTCGTGCGGCTCGTTGCGGGACTCGATGACTCGGGCCTCGCCCGCGTCGCCCACGTCGCCCGCGTCGCCCGCTTGCCGGTCCGCGCCTGTTTCCTCTTCGGCCCGCGCTGCGCGGTCGACTGCATGGACGGCGCCGCCTTGCTCGGCCAGGTCGCGACCCACGTGGGTCGCGCGGTCGACCCTCGGCGCGCCGGGGGGAGCCGCGACCTCCTGGGACTCGATCTGCTCGGACTCGACCTGCTCCGACTCGACCTGCTCCGACTCGACCTGCTCCGACTCGACCTCTGTCCGTCCGCCCACGCGCATTCCCGCGCCCCCGCCTCGACCCACGTGGGTCACGGCGCGCGGGAGCACCTGCGCATCGCAGCGAGCAGCGTCCACCTCGTGGGCCTCGACCGCGAAGGTGCGCCCGGCGCCGTCGCGGGTGCCGTGGCCGCACTGCTCGCACACGGTCATCGCCACCTGGTAGGCGGCGCGGCCGGGGTCACTCGGCCCGCCGAGGGCGTG
>Ga0193753_10000716_pt1 | contig 31208 bp, 22 predicted proteins | sample H1c2metaG_FD_144925 | JGI IMG/M metagenome (GOLD analysis project Ga0193753, IMG submission 144925) | Soil microbial communities from a riparian zone of the East river system, Colorado, United States - H1c2 | ecosystem: Environmental > Terrestrial > Soil > Riparian zone | place: USA: East...
CAGCAATCAACTCGCCAAGGCGGAGGCAACGTTCGAGACGCTCAGCACCGAGACCAACAAGCAACGCGGCTTGCTTCTCGGGCGCCAGTTGTTCACCCGGCTCGTCGCCGCCAACAAGCTGGCGGCCAAAGGCGAAGCACATTCGGGTTTCGCGGCCGATAGCGTGCTTGGTGGAACCTTGCACCACGAAGAGGGCGATAACTCCGGGGACGTTGCGTTCACGGGCGCTACGACCGGCACCCAGACCGAAACGGGCGGTTCGCCTCAGGACATCGGATACGATTATGACCGCACCGGATTGAACACGGCGACCTTGCGGATTGAAGAACCATCTGGCACGAACACGGTGAAGCTGACGTTCACTTCTACATCCACAGGCAAGTTTACCTTTAAGTTCGTCGGCAACGAAGGGAACGATTCGGGACGCGGCACGTTTGCGCTGACTTTCGGTCCGCTCTGATCGATTGACTTGTTTTTCCAAGGCCGGACGCGCAAGCGCCCGGCCTTCTGTTTTTTCGCCGAACCTGACTTTAGATTTGCGCCACCCGTGCCGTTGCACGAATGATAATGCGTATGCGTGTCGGAACAGTTCTGACTATCCTGATAGTGGTGAATGTCCTCTGGGCGGCGGCCTTTTTTGGCTACGTGAAGCGCTCCACCACGCCCGTCGTGTCCAAGGGCGGTTCGGTTGCGGCACCTCCGGCGTTGTCCAACAGTACAGCCGCTGCGACTGGTCCGAAGCAAGGTGCGGCTCCTACGAATTCAACTGCCAACATTGCTTCCACGCCCGCGTCTGCGACGAATGTTTTGCCCGCCGCGGCCTATCAGTACGGATGGCGTGACGTGACGAATGAAATTTACACGCGCTACATCACCAAGTTGCGCGCCGCGGGCTGCCCCGAGAAACAGGTGCGCAATATCGTCGTCTCGGACGTGAACGAACTCTTCGATCAGCGCCGTCTGGAGCACGCCATCAAGACCGACTCGCAATGGTGGAAAGCCGAAACCTACATGGGCGTGCTGCCGATGCAGAATTTCGCCGGCATCAACTTCGACGATCAGCGCCGCGAGTTGCTCACGAAAATCCTGGGGGAAGAGGCGGCGGACTCGGTCAAGTTGTCCACGCTGAACGGCAGCGCCGTCAATCTGACTGGCCCCGTGCTTGGCGCTTTGCCCGCGGATGCGTGGAACACGGTGCAGGAAATTTGCTCCCGCTCCATGGAGCGGCATCAAGCCTACCAAATGGCGCGGATGAACGAGGGCGCGGCCATGGACAACGTCGAGTTGGCCAAGTTGCGCGACCAGACCCGCACCGAACTTTCGAAGATGCTCACGACCGAGCAGATCGAGGAATTCCTCCTGCGCTTCTCCCACAACGCGAGCAAGCTGCGTCAGGACATGCGCGGGATGGACCTGACCCCGGACGAGTTTCGTAAAATATTTCGCGCCACGGATCCGTTGGAGCATCAGACACAGGTGGAGTATGGAGGACCGGAGGCATTGTCGCAGAAGCAGCGCGATCAACTCGAAGCCCAGCGCGATCGCGCCGTGCGGGAAACGCTTTCGCCGGATCGTTACGCGCAATATGTCGGGACCAAAGACCCGCTCTACAAACAGGCGCAACTGATGGCGATGCAGTACAACATGAACGCCCGGGCGGTGAAGGCGCTTTACGACATGCAGAAGAGCCTCGACGCCAAGCGCACCCAGGTGACGCAAGATGCGGCGATGACCGCGGAGCAGCGGGCGCAAGCGCTCCAGTCCATCAGCGTGGAACACCAACAGACGTTGCAGCGTTTGCTCGGCGATCCGGCTTACCGAAACTGATTCTTCGCTTCGGTCGCGCGCTATTCTCCGCGCCGCATCAAACGCTCGAGCCGTGGCCGGGCGACTTGGGTTTCAGCCTCCGCCGGCAGGTCGCGTGGCCGGGGCATCGAACTTCCGTTCTTTGTTTTTAACTCGCGAGAGGCGTTCGAAAGATCTTCCACCGTGTAAGTTGTGCCGTCCGCGTGTTGGAGAAACTTCTTCATCTCATCCAAATGGAAGGGCCGTGAGCCGCGGCGTCCAAACACCACAGTCTGGTTTCCCGTTTCATCTACCACGCGGTCGCGATCCAACCCGCGGGAGACGGCGACGGCCTCACCGTGTGTCGGGTAGGTCGCAATCAGCTTCGGGTTTGATCGCGGACTGAAACCCATGTGGCCCGGTACGGTGTCGGGCGAAATCATTTGCAGCACGCGCAATCCGTTCTTGCCGTCAGCAACGAGTGCGAACATCGAGGCGTTCACGGAACCAATCTGCACGGCGCGCGTGTCGCTAAGCGCGCCGCCGGCGTTGAACATCTGCTCCAGCTTCGGCTTCTCGGGGTTTTCGATGTCGATGATCGCCAGCCCTTCCGCGCCGTTTGCCACGTAAGCATAAGTGCGTGCGACGTAGAGCCGCCCGCTCTGCTTCAACGGCATGAGAGCATTCACCACCAGCTTCGGCTTCGATGGCTCGCTGATGTCCACGACCTTCAGCCCATCGTCATCAGTCACGAAGGCATAACGGAACTGCACCGCAATGGCGCGGGGCCGCTTGAATTCGCCGTTGCTCAATTCGCCGAGCAGCGTGGGCACAACGAGTTCCTTGTTGCTCAAGCCGAGCACGAACAAGCCTTTTGCGCCGACGACAAACAGATTCGTCCCCGCCATGTAGCTGTGCATCGCGCCGGTGAGTTTTCCGTCCGGGTTAAAGCGAATGACTTTCTCCTTATCCAAAAAGTTGTTGTCGGGATTGCCATCAACCAGCGTGCCGACCGAAACCATCACGAGACCTTCCTCGCGATCCGTCACGAACACCCACGCGTAAATGAGGCTCACATCCTGTTCCTCGTTATCCGTGTAAACCTCAACCAGATTTCCCGGCGTGATCTCGGCTGTGCTCGTCTTGGGAAAGTGCCTCCGCAGCGGATCGATTCCCAGCGTGCTGGGCAACGTGACGCTGGTGGCGTACTTCGTGCGAATGTGCGTGCGCTGTCCGAGCGGCGAAACCGGCGTGCTGATGATACGTTCGCTAAAACCTTTGTTGTCGATGTTCGCCACGTCGAACACTTCGAAGCCATCCGCGCCGTTCGCCGTGTAGAGGTATTCGCCGCGCAACGTGAGATCGAGAATCTCCTTCCCGTGATGATGATACGCCTCCTTCAACTCCGTTTTGTTCGCGACGTGTTTCTCGTAGTTGTCGGGATACGCCAGCTTGTGCAAATGACTACCGAGCGCGGCCTGCGGTTCCTCGCGCTCCGTCCACGCGACCGCTTCCAATCCGAGTTTGCCTTCACCCACGTAAGCGTAACGACCGAAAAAATTCACCGTGCCCGTGCCAAAGCCGAGCAGCGAGGTGAGCCACGCGTTGTTGTCGTTGTTTTTGGAGACGTGGCAATCCGCGCAATTCTTCGTCGTGCCCACGCCGCTCGTCGTGTGAGGCAAATGCGGATTGTAAGCCTGCCCGCTGTATCCTTCGGCGCTCACCGTTTGCTGCTGAGAATAAACCCATTCGCGCTGCCCGTTCTGTGAGCCAACGACCACGGCGCTCGACGAACGCAACACAGCGAGCCGGTGATTCTTGTAGGTCGCATCAATGCCGAGTTGGAACACATCGTCGCGAATCACCTGCGGATTGTAGGGCGTGTAATTGCGCGTGATGAGTCCCTCGAACTTGTTCCCGGCCACGCGCTGGTTCGCGCGCATCGGCAGGTGACAGCCAAAGCACGCCGTCGACCACGAGGAGTGACAGACTTGGCAGGACACGTTCAGGTTCTCGTGCGCAAGATCGCTCCGCATGCGCACGGCTTCCGGAACATCGCCCCACGTTTGTCCGTCGCGGCGCAGCGTCTTGGCATAGCGGCTCTTGGGATTGTAATTCGGTGACACCGGATCAATCGTGTCGCGAGTCTGCGGTACTTCCCATCGCACGTCGGGACTCATCGTGGAACGCTGGAACAACCGTTTGCCTTCCCACGCGAAGCGCGGTCCCCACGGCGTCACGCTCTTGTTCAAATCCACCTGGCCCGCGTTGCCGCTGGTGAGGAGCGACGGCCGTTTGTCCACGGTGCCGTGGCAATCGATGCACTCGATCGTAGTGGCCGCGCGCGGCTCGCCGTAAAGCTTGCCGTTCCCGTGAACATCCATGTCGAAGTGGCAATCCGCGCACTGCATGCCCTTGGCGAGATGGATGTCCTTAAGGTGAATCGCCTTGGCAAACTTCTGCGGGTCGTCGTGCGCGATGATGCTGTCCTGCAAGTCCTGGAGGTTTCCCTTTTTGTCCTTCTTGAACACGGCGCGGAAAACCCAGCCGTGCCCGTGATAGTCCGCGAACTGCGTCTGTTTCAGCTTCGGATTCAACTCCGCGACTTTCTCCAGAAAATCATTGTCGCCCCAAAGTCCCCGTGTGGCCGCTTCCTCCGGATTGTTGCGCAACGACGCGAGCCGCTGTTCCTCGGTCGGGTTCTTCTGCTTGGCCGGATACATGAACTCGCCGTCCGTTTCCTGGTCCCACCACGTGTAGCCGAGGAACGGATTCACGAAGAGGTTCCCCTGGTGCATGTGGCAGTTCATGCACTGGCTCGTCGGAATGGCGCGTGTGAATTGGTGCTTGATGGGATGGCCCTTTTCGTTTTTCGGAATTGAGGCGTCGCCGCTAAAACTCAGACCCTGGTTGCCGTACTTGCTGTAATACGCCGAGTGCGTCGGCGAACGGTCGTTCGCATAAACCACGTGGCAGGCGGTGCAACCACTCGATCGATAATCGCCGGGATGATTGTTGCTCCCCATGAAGTCGAGTAACGGATCGTGGAGGCGCGTCTTCTGCAAGTTCAGGAAAACCGGATCGATGCGGTTCAACGTGCCCAGTCCACGCTCGCTCAAACGGCGCAGCGGCTTGCCCGGCGGCTCCGTGGTGATGGGTACGCCGAGTTGAAGCTGCTTCTCACCACCCTTCTCGAAGATGCGCAGGATGTTGCTGGGCTGCCCGAGCACGAAGCGGGGCAGGGGATCGAGGAACGGCAACACGCCATTCGTGCGCGTTTCCTCCGGCGTCGGTACGTATGGATTCAACAGGCGCAGTCCTTCGCCGTTGGGTCCCTGGGCCTGGCCGTAGCGATAATTCTTCAGCGGAAACGCACCGTTGTTGTAGAGAGCAGCGCCCCAGAGCATCGCGCCGTGACGCATCATGCTGTGCCCCGTGCGCGAGACTTCGCTGGCGTGACATGTGCCGCACGCCTGCTGCGCCACGCGCAAGTCGCCGGGATTCACAAACTGAATGAACTCCGCCGACTCGTGATTCAACAGCACACTGGAGTCACTCGGGTTCGCCGAACTTTCCCAGAAAATTTTGTTCCGCGGCTCGACGTGCGCCTTCCGCATCGTCAGTCCCGGCGTTGAGTTGCCGCCGTGACAATCCGTGCAACCGAGCACCACGTTCGGCGACAGGTGCATCGTATGCGTGTCGGTTCCCTTATGGCATTCGATGCAACCCACGCTCTTCGGCCGCACGTCGTCCCACGTTTGATCCACGAGCGTGCGTTTGATCGGGGCTGGCGTGTTCGGCAATTCGCGCGGAACAGAAATGGGCGGGCCGTAACCGTCATCGTTGGCCGCGAAGATCGTCGCCGCGCTCGCGAACACGAGCAGGAGCATGTAGCGCAGGCTTCCAGTTCGCCGTGTCGCAGGTTTGCAATCTGCGGAGCGCCGCGAAAGCCAAGAGCGCGTGAGGATGGGATCTCCGTTACCTCGACCGGTGTGTTGAACCCAATGCGCGCACATGCTGTTACTCGGAGCGGCGCATGATTGCCTCACAACTCAGCCGATGCCAATACTGTTCTCCACGCAGGCGCGAAACTGGGCGCATCTCATTTTCTGTGGGGTTGGTTTTGACGCAGAAAACTCAACGATGGTGGCGGCGCGCGCGGAGCAATGCGCCCTGCCTTCAGCGGTTCGTCGCGGGCCGCCTCGCCTACACCGTCAGTTCGAACTTGCTCCCCGTAAGAAATGCGAACGTCATTTTGCCGCCGCTCCGGTTCGCCAGTCTCTGCGCCAACTTCTCGATCGCGCGCATGCGATCGTTGTTCTTCTTCGTCGCGGCTGCTTGGAACTACTGTTGGGGAAAACGGGCCGGCAGTCCGTTCAAGCTCTGGTTCGACATGGGCGGAAGCAGCTCCTTCCGACCCGGAACGTGCGGAATAGGACACGGAACGGACACGTTGAGACGCGGAACGCGCAGGTTCCGAAGCGGAACACGCGTATTCCGAAAGAAAACCTGCAGGTTCGGACTCGGAATGCGCAGGCTCCGATGAAGAACTTGCACATTCCGAATCGAATTCCGCGCGTGCCGAGCCAGGACGACCACGTTCCGAAGCGGAATCTGCGGGTTCCAGGTTATCTTCTGGACACTCCTGTTCCTTTTGAGAGCAATTGCCTCTTAACAAGGCAGGAAAGAAAAAAGCGCGAGGCCGACCGCTTCCGGCCAACGTGCTGCCAGCTTGCAATCGGCAGTCGAGATCCGCCAACTCCAGCGCGCCGAAAAACAAAACTCACACATGCTGAACTCACTACGTGCTGCCAGTTGAAAACTGGCAGCACGTGGATCGATGCACGAACGATTCTGTGAAAAAACTTTTTGTGAACAACTTTTTCTTGTGTTCGGTTCTAGCGATCAATACAAACGCGCCACGCAACAGGTTTCCGCCACGAAGCGCCGCCCCTGATTCTGATTATTCGATGCTTCCTGGATGAGGTTCCGTGATTGAAAGGCAGCCTGCTCGTTTATACCGCTAACCCCGTGAAGACATATTTTACCCTCACCCTCGTTTTGGGATTGTTCTGCCATCTCTCGTTCAGTGCTCCTGCGCCGCGGGCCGACGAGGCAGCCAACATCGAACTTCGCCGCTGGCAACTGGCCCCGCCGACCAAGACACCGTGGCAGGCGACCGAGCGCACCGCCGGACAGACTCGCTGGCAGTCAGTGACCACGTTCTCGAATGTCCTGACGCGCAAGCTCACCTTTCAGACCAATTCATTCACTGAACTGGGTGCGGGCCTCAACCTTCAGGATGTGAAGGGCGGCTTTGTTCCTGCCGATCCCGGCTTTCAAATCACCGCTGCCGGCGCGGAAGCCAAAGCCGCCGCGCATCAAGTCATCGTTCCGGCAGACATCGGTTTGGGCGGCGGAATCAAGATCGTGACTCCGGCGGGCGAGGAGCTGGTCTTTCAGCCATTGGGTTTGAATTTACTATGATCCCGTTGATGAACGGAATGTGCTGCTCGGTGTGGTGACAAATGCCACGGGCTGGCTTACCGCTTCGAACGAGATCGTCTTCAGCAATTGCTTCGCTGGCATCAAGGCTTCGATTCGCCTCCGCAATACACGCTCGGGCCTGGAACATTTCGTTATTCTCCATGAATCACCGGCGGACCCGGCCAGCCTGGGTCTTTCGGCGGGAGCGCGCGTGGAAATGCTGACGGAACAATTGGCTGGAGAAACGCCTTCCGCCCGCACCCGGATCATCCAGCGGGAGACAGACCCGGCGAAAAGGGCTGCGATGCTGGAGCCGGATTTCAACGATACGGAATTGCTCTTCGGCGCGATGAAGATGGGAAGTGGGAACGCGTTTGGCACGGGAACCCGGACAAACTCAGAGACATCGTTTGCCCGATACCCAGTCGGGAAATCGTATCAGACCATTGCGAACAGGCGAATTCTCATCGAGGCGGTCGAGCACCGCCGGGCGTTGCCCGCCTTGAAGTTGCTCCCTGTTACCACCAATACGCTGTCGTGGCCCGACGCAGCCCTTGATGCTGCAAGCGATCGCAAGACGGCACAACGTGCCCGCAAATTGCCGACGCTGGCCGCGAGGATCGACAACGGAGGAACTCCGGCTTCTATTCGTGCGGTGGCAGCTTTAGCAAACGACCGGACCGATGCCCTGTTGGCAGGTTCCAAAACGGTCGAAGCTCCTGCGTTCGTCATCGATTGGCATGTTACTCTGAATGGCTACATCGAAACCGATCTTATCTTTCGCGGTGACACCACCTACCTCGTCAACGAGCCGACGGTGCTCGCCGGAACCATCACGATCGAAGGCGGCACTGTGGTCAAGTTTTCCCAGTACGCATTCCTGACCGTGGATGCGAATGCGTCTCTCATGTGCGACACCACCAATCATTTGCCGGCCGTCTTTACCTGTTATGACGATAACAGCGTTGGGGCGTCCCTTCCCGGAAGCACCGGCATACCGTCGCAATATGAAAGCTGCGCCTTCTATTTCTATAGTGGCGCATGGGAATTCCGCAACGTCCGGTTCACCCACCTCGGCTATCCGTTTTATAGCGAAGGCGGAGCGATCACTCTCCGCAATGTGCAGGTGCTCGATGCCGCGATCGTTTTTCAGACAGGACCCGTGTTGCTGAAGGTTTTCAATGGCCTGTTCAAAGACTGCGCCTATCTGTACGAAGGCGGCGAACCTACTTTCCTGGGCGAGCATCTCACCATCCACAATGCCACCAGGTTGGGCTATTCATGGTCGCCGAGCACCACGAGTTTGACTCTCAAGAACAGTTTGCTTTTCGGAATTCAAAATCCATCCGATAACGTGGGGCCTTACGACGACTCAGGGACCGCAAGTCCGAGCACCAGTCCCTTTGCGACCACTGTCGAAGGCGGCAGTCATTATCTGCCGGCCAGCAGCCCACATCTGGATGCCGGCGGTACAGACATTGATCCTGAACTCAGGAATTCACTGACTGAAATGACCGTCCTTGCTCCGGAGATGTTGACTGGCAATCAAACGACGGATCGGATTCTGTCACGTCGTTCCATCCGCGATACGAATGCGCTCACCGCGCCAGATCGTGGCTACCATTATCCAGCCATTGATTACGTAGCCAAAGATTTTACCATCCAAAACTGCACGGTCACGCTGCAAGGCGGCGTGGCGCTGGGCGCAGCCTTCTCCGCAACCTACGGCTCGGCCCTGAGTTTGGGTTCTGGAAAGCTCAACAGCATTGGCACGCCCACCCGGATGAATCAGGTGCTGCGGCTGAACCAAGTACAGGAAAACCCTGTCGTTCGCGGCCTAGCCGCCTTCGGAGGCGGTGGCGGCATCCCAAAACCGGAAATAACCCTGCGCTTCACGGAAATGTCGGCCCTCGCTGACGAGCAGAACCACATGTACCTGGTGAATGTCTTCGGACCCATCGAGCTTTGCCACAATTCATTCTTCAACGGCGCGGTTTACTCTCACCTCTACGGCGGCAGCGTCCAGGTAGTGGGTTTGACCAATAACCTGTGGCGGTCCGTGGCGGCGACGTTCCACGGTCTTTCACCCGCTTATCTGCACCTTTACAACAACACCTTCATTGATGGCTCCTTCACCTTTGATGGCGGCAATTCCACCTGGCGCATCTACGACAACGTTTTCGATAAGACCAAGCGCTACTACGATAGTTCCGCCATTGGCAGCAGCAACATTTACGCAGGCACCGCTTCGGGCGACCAGACTCCCCTGCCCACGGACATCGCCTACGTGCCCGTGAATTCACTTTCCTATAGCACGGGCGCGCTGGGCCGTTTCTACGCTCCTTCGTTGCTGGCGGACATTGGCAGCCGGAATGCCGATGCCGCCGGCCTGTATCACTTCACGACCTCGACGAACCAGGTGAAGGAACTGGCTTCGCGCGTGGATGCCGGATTTCATTGCGTGGCGTTGAACACGGGCAACGAGTTTGTGGATGCCGACGCTGATGAGTTGGGTGACTATCTCGAAGACACCACGGCCAACGGCCTCTTCGATTCCGGCGACCTGAGTGATTACCGAAATAAGGACTCGGATGGCGATGGCTTGGAGGACAACTATGAATTCACGACCACGCAGACCAGTCCCGTTCTCGCCAATACCACCGGCACGGGCGCCAACGATGCATACAAGGATTCAGATCGCATCGGAAGTACCAGCACCCCTGACGGTTTGTTCAATCAGGAAGAAATGCAATTGGGCACAGACCCGCTGGTGCCAAATGTGGCACAACCCTTATTCAGTCCTCTCGGCGGCAGTTATGACGAAGAAAAAAACGTTACCATTACCTCTCCGACCACTGGCGCCACCATTCGTTACACGACTGATGGCAGTGAACCGACCACGTCCAGCCCCATCTACAGTTCGCCGATTTACATGGATGATTACATTACGCTGAAAGCGAAGGCTTGGAAAACCGGATGGACGCCGAGCGATACAGAAAATGAAACCTACCTTATTTGGGGAGACAACGAGTCTCCTACTCTCTCCATCCTGCCGGAAACCGGCCTTACTTTCGCCGGTTCCGATAGCATCGAAATTCTCGTTCAGGCCGAGGATAGCGATGGAACGGTGGCCAAGGTTCAACTCTTTCGCGGCGATTACAAAGTTGCAGAGGCGGCAGGAGGCGTCCTGCGTTTCAGCTTGCACAGTGTCCCTTCTGGAACTTACGCATTCACCGCTCGGGCCATCGACAATGAAGGAGCTGTCACAGTTTCATCTTCCGTCAGCATCACCATCGCCTCCGCCGGGCCGGTCGTTTCGCTCTACGGTGCGCAACCCTTCTTCACTTCTTCACCGGGCGCGCTGATCGCGAGCATCACGGGCGTGAATCCGGGCAGTTTGACCTCGGTGACTCTCAACGGCAATGCCGTACCCATGCGCGCCGGAGAGTTCATGCTCTTCCCGGCACTCAGTGCCGGCGAAAACACTTTTACCTTGTTGGTGAATGGCACCGTCTCCGCCACCACCAAAGTTTATCTGGATACCGTAGCTCCCACGATCACCATCACGAGTCCATGGGACTACGATTATTTCGAAGTGGATCGGGTGAACGTCACGGGCACCTATACCGAATCCAATCTCAAGCGCATCACCGTCAATGGTGTGCTGGCCTTCACCGGCAGCGGCACATTTGAGGCGCGCAACGTGCCCTTGGCTTATGGATACAATGGCATCATCGCGATAGCGGAAGACATCGCCGGGAACACGGCGACGAACACGATTTCCTTGAGTGGCGGCGTCGCCAATCCATCCGACCCGGTGCAATTGACCGTGTCGCCAGTGGCGGGTTTGTTTCCCTGAGCACCACATTCACGATTTCCGCCAACGTGCCAGGCACGCTCCTGAATGTGTATTACGACTTCGATGGCGATGGAACGACAGATCAGACAGCCACAACCCTGAGTTCCATTTCGCACAGCTACGGCACCGCCGGCCAATACTTTCCCATCGTCACGATTCAAACGACGTCAGGGCGTTTCTCCAGCGTTGGTGGATGGAATGCCAGCGGGGCGTTGCGGGTCAATGTTCAACAAACGCCTTCGCAGTCCACTTTCGCCACCATTACTGATCCGGTCGATCTCAAAGTTGGCCCTTCCGAGCATTTGTTCGTCCTCTCCCGCGGCCTCAGGACCATCAAGGAGTACTACTCCAGTGGCACAGAAGTCCGTTCCCTCACGTCCATCGGTACTTCCAGTTCGACTCCGACTGGCTTGGATGTGGATAGCGCCGGGAACATCTATGCGGCCTTGAGTGGTGATCATCAGGTTGCGAAATACAAATTGGACAGCGGCGCTTACATACTCGACACGGCGTTTAACGGCAGTGGCTTAATCGGCAAAAGCGATCACACATCCGGCACTGGCAACAGTCAGTTCAACACCCCTTATGACGTGGCCGTCACGCCAGATGGCACACAGATCGCCGTTTCGGACTCCGGCAACCACCGCGTTCAGAATTTCAAAACGTCGAATGGCGATTTCGTTAGCGCATTCGGCACATCCGGCACCGGTGTTGGCCAATTCAACACACCCAAAGGGCTGACGTACGATGGGTCGGGTTATCTTTACATCGTCGATTCGGGGAACAATCGCATTGCGTTGGCTCTCTCGTCATCGGTGGTCGGCACGAGCGGAACATCTGGCAGTGCACTCGGCCATTTTTCCGGGGCAGTGAATCTTGGCGTTGGCTCTCGCGGAGTTTACATTGCGGAAACCGGCAACAACCGCATGCAGATCTTCGAACCCCTACGAACGGGACACGGCAGTGTCCCGACACCGTTTGACGTCCGATTGGGTTTCTCAACCGGCCTCAACCAACCGAGTGCTATCGCGCCGATAGCCGACTTTCTGGCCGAGAAGATTTACATGGCTGATACTGCAAACAATCGCGTGCTCAAAATAAGTTTTCCGGAAACAAGCACGCCAGTCGCTTCATGGACTTCGATGATGACAAGTCTGTCGACCGGTAACATCGATCAAGCACTGACTCAATTTTCCGAACGCTCAGCGGAAGATTACAGAGTTTCGTTTCTGAAGATCGGGAGTTCGGGTGTGACTTCGGTTGTCAGCGATATCGGAAGCGTGACCTTAACGCCCGAAGTTATCGAGGGAAACAGCGCCGAGTACTCGTTCGAACGAGTACTCGGTGGCCAAACTGTCACGTTTCCCGTTGGGTTCGTAAAGGAAAACGGCGTCTGGAAAATTTTGGAATTCTGACAAGGAGAATCATGATTAAGCAAAAGTACAATGTTTCGCGGTTGCTGTGCCGACTTTCTCTAGCGGTTGGCTTGTTCGTGCTCTCTCCAGTCATGCGCGCTGCCGAACCAACATACCAAAGCAAGGCGCTAAGCGAATGGTTGGATGAGTTGAATGGTCGCCCTACCGTAGAGGATTTCGCTGAGGCGAAACGAAGAAACCTCGATGAAGCTGCCGCATTCACAGTCCATAGAGAACGTGCAGAAAAGGCGATTCGGCAGATCGGCACGAATGCAGTTCCAACTTTGCTGGAGATTCTAGGAGTTACGGACAAGACACGGCGGAGAGTTCTTTCGCGGCTGGAGAATCGCGAGTGGAAAGAAGCTTTTCGCAGCAAAGACGTGAACTTGGATTCACTGCGAAATGCGGCCGTAGCGGGCTTTGCCGTTTTGGGTACCAATGCTGAGTTTGCGATTCCGCAAATTGAGAAGCTATTTTTGGAAGACGAACCGTGCTTCGAAGCGGCACATGCACTCGTGGTGGTCGGCCCGAAAGGCATCGCAGTTTTGACCAGGCAATTTGATCGCGGTGGAGGTCCTCGCAACAATCCGATCATTCGCATCCTCGGACAGTATGGGCCGAAATCGAAAGCCGTTACTGAAATCCTGATCGAGGGCTTCAAAGATCCGGACCCCGTCAACCATCAGGCGGCGGGAATAACCTTCGCCGCAAGAGATCCCGAGGCGGTTCCTGTGATCATTGAGATGCTCAAGAAACACGATGATGTCCTGAGCGTGGGCGGCGGTTGCCAGGCGCTCCAGGCCTTTGGGCCAGCGGCAAAAGAGGCCGCGCCTTTGATCTTTCAACTCTTCACCAATCACGTGATCCCAAAGAGCGTCAAAGACGACGACATACATGCCGCTCAATTTTGGGGCACGAGCTACATGGACATGTTAAAAGCCATTGATTTCGACACTGCAATCAAGGCGCAAACATTTTTGACCAACAGCAGTCCTCTGAACTACGCGCGTGGTGGCTACACGATTACTCCGTTGAAGGATGGCAGAACTTTAGTTGCTGGCGGTTCCATTGGCACGGCGTTACCGACAGGGGCGTACTATTATCTCTCCAGCGCTCAGTTGCTCGATCCCAAAGCGGGAAGATGGGAGGAAACAGGTTCAATGAAATCCGCGCGTATCGGCCACGTTGCGGTCCGATTGAAGGACGGCAGGGTTCTGGTTGCCGGCGGACAGGGTGAAAAGGGAAAGGAACTGAACTCGGCTGAGATTTATGATCCGCAGACTGGCAAGTGGACGGAAACCAAACCAAAGATTCGATCCGGCTATGGTGACAAAGCCATTCTCCGTCCCGACGGCAAAGCCTTGTTCTTTGTGGAGGGGTGGGAGGGCACCAAGGGACGAACTGGAAAAAAAGCCCACCAAGAACTTTATGATCCTGTCACGGAAAAATGGACGTTACTTCCCGATGAGAAAGGCCGCTGAGTATGCTCTTTGACGTTTACAGAACATCCCCAATTGTCGCGTTTGGCGCGATCTCGCTTATCCTTCTTCAAGGCTTGGCGCATGCTCACGATTTTCCGGTTCATGAAAAGATCACCGACGGTGCTTTCAATTCTTCGCAAAGCCTACAATCGTTCATGAACGAGAATTTGAATCAAAACGTTGCGTCGGCGAAGTTAGCCGCGACCCCACCGCAATGCGACGGCGGCCCCTTCACTCCTATGGAATGGCTCCGGCATGGCAGCAGAATGGAAGATGAGGAAAAATATGGAGTCCTAAAGCAAACTCTCCGTTGCCTGGATCATTTTTACACCCTGACCAAGGATCGTACGCCCGGAGATGTTTCCGGTATTACTGACAATACTGAGGGGCCCCTGGTTTACAAAGATAGCGGCTGGGGTGTCCGGGCGATGGGTAGCTTCATCAACAATTCTTACCTGTGGGCATCAACTGACGGCGTTCAAGGCCCTTCTCTCGCGAGTGTGCTGCGCAACCCGTTATACACCGTTGGTCTGAACACCTGGAACTGGCAGCACGCGCGGAATTACGAATTTGACGCGTTAACCAGTTCGACTCGCGTGGCCCGCGAGGAGAAGATGGCACTCGTGCTTTATTCGCTCGGTCATGTCCTTCATCTGAATCAAGACCTGTCGCAGCCTGATCATGTGCGGAATGACAATCACAATTACAGTGAACATCGAATTATCGAGAATTTCGGTCGTTCCAATTACCTCGCGAATCCGAGCTGGTTCCTGCCAAAGCCTCGCGGCTGGGCGTACTGGAAGGACCAACAAGGCTTTTCGAAGCTGCTCGATTTTTGGGATCGCGGAACGTACAAGAGTACAGCTCAACCACTTGACGATGACCGTGATGTGGAGCTTAAAGGCCTGACCGGGAAAAAACTCGGCTTGGCGGAATTCAGCAGCGGCAATTTTCTGGGCGAAGACGCACTCTACGATGAAGTGGTTCCAGCCAAAGACAAATTCCATCACTTTCCGTTCCCTTCGCTGCGAAGCAGCACCACGTATTCGCAACTACGCCAAAATCCGGCGCCGTTTATCAAGGCTTCAAAAACAAAAAGTGGACGCAGCATCAACCGAGCAATTATCGAGAAAGCTCGCGATGGAATTGCAGTGAAGAACCATAGTGCGCTTACATTTTTAGCGGCAAAATACCCGCAAATTCCAAAGCCACGTGACCTCACCCTTGATGATCCCAACGTGCTTCAGGAATACCACTCCATCTTGATTCCTAAAGCAGTCGAATACAGCGCCGGCATTCTCGACTACTTCTTCCGCGGAAAGTTGGAACTGGTTAGTGTGGCATGGGATGCCCAGTTAACGCCGGCGCAGTATACAATTACCGTTCGCAACAAATCCGGCGCTCCGTTGAATGGCGGTACGATTAGTGTGTGGAAGGATGACGCAACCGATAATAGAAGTTCAGTCGGTTTTGTCAACTTGACCACTCCCATGGCGGATAACGCAACAAAGCAGCTCAACTTTTCCGGCCCGCACGTTTCGACGCCGACCAGGTTTACCGTGCTTTACAAAGGAACTGTCGGACAGCCCAACAGCGATCCTGTGGACGAAGGAATCGCGATTGCGGCCAAAAGATTCAATCTAGCGCCAATAGATTGGTCGCAGTTGGTTTGGCAGGACATGTATACGTCATCGCAGGGGACATTTAACTTCAACGGGAATGCTTTCTCAATGGTTGCAAATAGCCCGCTCGGCGCCCTGCCTTTTAGTGAGCACGGTTTATATAAAGGACAGGTCGCCTATACCGGAGCAGGCGGGCCATCGCGGATCACGCTTAATGGTTCGTTATCTCGACAAGGAGTCGGCTATGCAAGGATATCGATGGAGATCAGATACGCGGGCGAAGCACCATTCCTACAAACCTCATTCTCTGCGCCATCGGGATTTTACAATCATATCATTGACTTCATTGTGCCTGACACGGCTGACCTTACAAAGACCGTCGAAGTATACATAGGTTGGATAGCCTCAAAGCTAGAAGGTGAAGGCGGAGAAGCTGGATCACTCAATGTTTCTGGAACTCTAAGTAACCCGTAAAGACACATTGAGTACAGGAGGTCAGAAATGGAGTCAGCGCTGCTGAACAGGGGAAGCAGCCAAAGTTGGCTATCGCTCGCTATCGAACTTGCCCACAGTTTTGACAGCGTTCTTCCAGTTTTTGAACACTGCTGTCGGCACCGCCTCAGCTTTGCCCGCCACTCGGATTCGGCTTAGATGATTTGAAATCAGGAGGTTAGGATGGGATTTGGTAGGCTGGCATATCGGTAGCTAACCGCCGCTCCATGAATTCCACAATTCAATGCCTTCACCGGCAAAATCGGAAGGAGGTGAAAGCACATGCCATCAAATCCTAAATCAACAGGAAATCACATCAACGCCATCATCGCGGGATGGGAAGAACACGCGGCGGACGCCACGTTCGGCGGCCTGACCCTCGCGCAATTCAAGACGAAGGTGAAACCTTCACTCGACGCGCGCGACGAGGTCAAAGCCCTCGAACTAAAACTCGCCGCCGCCCGTGTGGACCGCAACAACGCGGACCTCATCAGCGAGGAAATCACGAGCAATGTGGTGAACTCGGCCAAGGGCGAACCGGCCTACGGCGAGAATAGCGCGCTGTATGCGTCCTTCGGTTACATCCGCAAAGACGATCGCAAGAGCGGCCTGACCCGCGCCGCGAACACCGTGGTGCTCGCCCCTACCGAGCTGAAAGTCGCCGCGTAAGCGACACCTCGGGAAGGGAACCAGAGGCCGGACCAGGTGAACTGGTCCGGCCTTCTTGCGTCATCGAACACGGGAACAAAAGAGGCACCGTCACGGTGGTGTGCGCCCCGTATTCAAAGCAAAGCCCGCTCGCAATACACAGGGTGACGACGGCGCGCGTGAGCAGCGCGCCCCATCTTCAGCGGCTCGTCGCGGGCAGCTTCGCCTATACCGTCAACTCGAACTTGCTCCCCGTAAGAAATGAAAACGTCATTTTGCCGCCACTTTGGTTGGCAAGTTTTTGCGCCAATTTCTCCACCGCGCGCATGTGATCGTTGTTCTTCGTGGTGGACGCCTGGGAGTTGCTGTTGAACCACAGCTTGAATGGCTGGCCCGCCTTCGGATGCTGGCTGCGCTCGGTTGGCGAGCCGAGGCGCGACTTCACGATCGCCTCGATCACGGTGAGGTTCGGGTTCACGTGCGCACCGTTGCCGCAAAAGATGTAGTGGTCCGCCGTGATCGCCTGGCCAAATTCCTCCTTCCAATTAAACTCCGCGCCGTGGTGTTGCACCTTCAGCACGTTGACGTGTAGGTTTTTGGCGGCGCTCAATTTGCCGTGATGCTCCAGCCCTTTGAGAATGTCCCGCCAATGTCCGTCGCCCGTGAGGAGCAAACTGCGCCCGCTCTCTTCCACGAGAAACATCAGCGACGCGAGGTTCGGCGCGGTGACGCCCGAGCGCCGGCCCAGCACGGTCGCGGCGGCGATGAGCGGCGCCAGCACATTTTGCGCGACGTTGCCCAAGTCGCGCTGATTCTCGCGGCTCCCTTCATTGACCGCCCGCACGGCCGCCGCGCCTGCCTCGGTGTCCAGCCACGCGTTCCACTTCTTCTTTAAGATCTCGAGGTCTTCCTGGAATGGACCGATGAGAAAAAACTTCATCGAACCAATCGCCAGCGCCGGCATGTCCGCGCGGATCGTCATCAACTTGCCGCCAAATTTTTCGTTGAGCGGGATTTTTAATTCCTTCTCGCCGATGCGCCGCGAAACCTCCAGCGCCTGCGTCATGCTCGTCGCCATGTCGCGATGACGTTCGCTCAACTCGCGCAACTTTTGCGCGCTCGCGCCGGAAAGGATCGTGGCCGTGGCCGCGAGCAGATCTTCGATCTTCTGCGCGTTCTTGCTTTTGTCGTCGTGAAAGGAGTTGTGCCAGATGCCGCGAATCTCCGGCGGACACGCGCTCTTCGGTTCGGGATGCGCCGCGTTGCCGCGACCGACCTGATACTGGTGAACGCGCCACGCGACCAGATCGTCCAGCATCTTCAGCACACCGCTAATGTGGTCCTCGTCGATGTGTGACACGTAAACGACGTCGATCTTCTTCCTGTTTTTTGCCAGGTCGCCGAGCGTAGGCGCGGCATGCGCGGTGTATGACTCGCTCATGCCGCCGTCGATCAACACGCGCCTGGTCGAAGCTTTGTTCGTGAGGAGCAGGCAATCGCCTTTGTCCGATTGGAAGACAGTGAGTTTCATTTGGTGCGATCCTCCTTCTGGCCCATGCGTGTGACTTCCGCGAGCGCCGCGTCCGCATTAAGCCGTCCGTAGCCAATGTCATTAGCCCACGAGTATCCGCCGCCGGGAAAGGGCAGGGCGGTGCGATGAAGAATTCCCTGAATCTGCGCCGCCGTGAGTTGACGTTCACGCGCCAGCATCAGCGCCACCAATCCAGCAACCACCGGGCTGGCCATGCTCGTGCCCGACATCGCGACCCAAAGATCTTCGTCGTCGGAGAATCCTTTTGCCGCGACGATCTCCGTGCCGGGCGCGGCCACGTCCGGTTTGTTGCGTCCATCTCGCGTTGGTCCCTGGCTGCTGGTCTTCGCGATGCGGTCGCGCGCCAGATCGAGATTCGCAACGGTGATGATGTGATTGCCGCAACCGAGTGAACCGACCGAGGAATTGTCCACGTTCGAGCGTTCCGAAAAGAAGGAGGGGAAGTTCCAATATTCCTTTAGCCCGTGGCGGCCCAGCGGCCTCGGGTCGTCGCGCTCGATCCAGCCATGAAAGTCTCCGTTGCGCACTTCACGCCCATGCAGGCGCACGGTCCATTGTCCGGCGCGCACCCCGCCGATGGCACGCTTCTGCAACAACGGGCTGAGATAAACGGCGATGTAGTTGCAGCCATTGGCCGGATGATACAGCTCGTTGTAGATGCTGAGGAAACTCTTGTCGGCCAACTGCCGGTTTTCGATGAACTGCCGCGGTTCGATGGGGCCGATCCAATCCATGCCCGGTGGGCGCACCGAGATCGCGAAACGATCCTGCGCGCTGTACCACAGTTCCAATTCATTCTCGGAAAGATCTTCGACGCCGTTGCCCACGACGATCCATTCGAGATCCGTATCAAGGCCGGCGCTCGCAATGCGTCCGCTCGTGTGAATGCGGCCCATCACGTAACCGTAATCGTCCGGCGTCTCGGCGATCTCCTGCCCCGCATTGCCAGCGGCGACACACACGCAGCGACCAGGAACCGTGAGCGCCGAATCAATCCAACGGCTGATGGCGCTGCTTCCGTCGTGCGCGTGACCATTCGTGCCCAGGCTGATGTTGATCGAGATGGGCAACTTCATTTCCTCCGCGACGCCCAGCAAATATTCGACGGCGTGCGCCAATCGCGTGGAATCATAGAAGGAGGCGCGCGGGTCGCCGTCTTTTTCCGTGAGCGACACCACGACGCCGGCGAGCAGTGCGTGCGGGCAAACACCGCTGTTACCCGCTGCGATGCTCGCGACGTGCGTGCCGTGCGAACCAGGAACCATCTCCGCCTGGCACTCCAAATCTTGCGGACGCACTCCCACTTCACTGGCATTCCGAAGCGCATCATCGAGATGCTTGTTCGCGTAATTATCGAACTCAGCGCCGTAATCAAAACCCGCCGGCGACTTGCGCGCCGTGCCGCCCTGGTCCCAGATGCGCATCCAGCGCGTGCGATGTTTCCCCGCGAGAAAATCCGGGTGCGCGAAATCAAATCCTTGCACGTCGATGATGCCGATCAACACGCGGCCCGCCCGCGTGGTGGGCGGCGTGAAACCAAAACGTGATCGCGCCGGCGCTGAGACTTTCTTCGAGCTGATCTCCGGCTGCGGCGTGGCCAGCGGTTCACCGAGTTCGATGAACGTGACGGCGGGATGCTTCGTCAATCGTCCGAGTTCCGACAGTGGCACCGTGGCCGTGGTCAGCGTGCCGTTGCGCCCGGTCGCCTTCACTCTCGCGGGCAACTTTACTCGATCATCATCCTCGACACTGGCCGCGATGTCGTTCGTCTGGATGAACACGTTGGCGTAAACATCGGAGGCTACTTTCTTGAGCGACGTGATGCGCATGCTCCGCTCGCTCCGTGGCGCGCCTTGCGACTCCACGTCGCTGCGCCGTTTCGGTTCGGCACGCGCGAGCCTGGGCGCGACACAAATGGGCGAGGCTTGTTCGGCGCGCAGGGTGTTCACTTCACTATCGCCGTTGCGAATCATGCGCAGCTTGGGTTGCAGCTTGTTCAGATCGATCTTTGCGGGAGCAGAATGTTTGGCAGGCATGGCAGCTTTCCTGTGTTGAGTTTTCGCGGGACGACGCGCGCATGTTGGCCGCGCGAGGCGGACTGTCAACGCGTTGTTTCAGGAAAACTTTGGCTCCACGTGCTGCTGGTTTGCAACCGGCAGATGCCACTCACGCCGCCAAGTGATCGCAAGAAACTACCGCCTGCGCAGACCGCCGCAGTTCCCGCTTTTGCATCGCGCGACCTTTGCCGTAAGTTCCGCCGCATGACGTTGACGGAAGAGATGACCGCGCTGGGCAAGCAGGCGAGAGCGGCGTCGCGGGAACTGGCCAGGCTGACGACGGACGAGAAGAACCGTTGCCTGCTCGTCATGGCGGATGGACTCGAGCAGAGCGCCGCCGAGATCCAGGCCGCCAACGCCATCGATATGGAAGCGGGCGCCGGGATGGGGCTCGCGGCCGCCATGCTCGATCGTTTGAAGCTCGACGACAAACGCATCGCGGGCATGGCCAAGGGATTGCGCGAAGTGGCTGCGCTGCCCGATCCGGTGGGCAAGATTCTTGACGAACGTGTCCGCCCGAATGGCTTGCGACTGAACAAAATTTCCACGCCCATTGGTGTCATCGTCATCATCTATGAATCGCGTCCGAACGTGACCGCAGACGCGGCGAGCCTCTGCTTCAAGTCTGGCAATGCTACGATTCTGCGCGGCGGCAAGGAGGCAATGAACTCGAACCACATCATCGCGAAGATCATGGTTGATGCGGCGCGGAACACTCTTGCGACTTTTCCACCGCACGCGATCCAGGTGGTGTCCACCGCGGATCGGAATGCGATCAAGGAATTGCTCTCGCTCACGCAGTACGTCGATCTCTGCATGCCGCGCGGCGGCGAAGGATTGATCCGCGCTGTGACCGAGTGCTCCAAAGTGCCGGTGATCAAACATTACAAAGGCGTGTGCCATGTCTTCGTGGATCGCGACGCGGATTTGAAAATGGCCGAGGCCATCGTGATGAATGCCAAGGTGCAACGCCCCGCCGTGTGCAATGCCATGGAGACGTTGCTTGTGGACAAGCCCGTGGCCCAGAAGTTTTTGCCCGACATCGCGCGCAGCCTGTTTGCGAAGAACGTTGAGTTGCGAATGGACGAAGCCGCGCGGGCCATCATTGCCGCGGACAATCCGCAACCTGCCTCGCGCATCAAGGCCGCAACCGAGCAGGACTTTCACACAGAGTACAACGACTACATCCTGAACGTGCGCGTGGTGGATGGCGTGACCGAAGCCGTCGATCACATCAGTCATTACGGCTCGGCGCACTCGGACACGATCGTCACGGCGAACGAACAACGTGCTCAGCAATTCCTGCACGAAGTCGATTCGGCCACGGTGTACTGGAACGCGAGCACGCGCTTCACGGACGGCGGTGAATTTGGCATGGGCGCGGAGATCGGCATCAGCACGGACAAGGTCGGCGCGCGTGGTCCAATGGGCCTCGACGAACTCACCACCTACAAGTGGCTGGGCTACGGCAACGGGCAGGTGAGGACGTAGCGGAACCTTGTTTCACAGACGCGTTCCCTGACTAGGGTTTGCTGGTGATCTGCGCCCAATCCGATCCCTGGCTGGCCGCATACTTGGCGAAAGCGAGTTCATTTTGCATCAAGACCGCGCGCACGACGCTCGAATCATCGGCGCGCCCGAAGCCGCTGACCATGTCGGGAATGATGTTGACCTTCTTGTGCGCATACATGACGGCGAACACGGCGCGCGAGAACGCGACGTAAGGCAATTCCTTGTAAGCGCCCTCGGCCACGTCTTCAACGGCGTCCGCGAGAAACTCCAACTGGTCCACGAGGTGCGGATATTTCGGCGCATTGATCTGCGTGAATTCCACTTTCCAAAGCGGCAATTCGCGAAGAATCCGATCCACGACGGCGGGCGTGATGTAAGCGGCGCCGTGATTAACAAAATCTGCGATCTCAGACATGCGGCGACGCTAACGAGCGACCGGGGCGGAGTAAACGGGGAATTGTCCCATCGAGTTACGGACGCGTCATTTGGAAGGTGCCGCGATCGTATTTGGATTTGTAAGTGGAAAAGGAATTCGTGGGATTGGCGTGCCCTTCGTACATGTAAACGCCGCCGGCCAGCGCGCCCAAATCCTCCGAACCGCGGAACGCCACGACGCCATTGGTGACCGGCTTCGCTTCCATTCGCACCGTGTAACCGAAGTGGACGGTGATCCATTTCTTGTAAGCCGCGTGAAATTTCACGTCGTAATGATTCGTGTCCACTTGCGTGATGAGCGCGCGGAGCCGATCGTTGTGACTGTTGGCCTTGCTCACCCAGCGTCCTTCCCATGCTCCGGTTATGTTATCGCCCGGCACAGGCTTCTTCGCCGCCTGCCGCCATTCGTAGTTAAAGGTGGAACAACCTGAAACCAGCACCGTCAGGAGCGCGACGAAGACAGCGGTGACGATTTTTTGAAAATTCATGAGCGGGATTTTAGAAACCAGGCCCGCCGTTGCGCCAGCGCAATTCAGAACGAACGATGATCGGGCCACAGCATTGTCCTTCATCATCCCCGCGTGAAAACCACCGCCTCTTCTGCCGCTCGCTTGCCATCTCGCGTCGCCTCACTCATCGTGTCTCGCGCCGCCGGTGTGGCGAAATGGCAGACGCACGGGACTTAAAATCCCGGGACCGTAAAAAGTCGTGCGGGTTCGAGTCCCGCCACCGGCACCAATTCTACGGGCCTGTGAACACAGGCCGTAAAGTTGTCCCAAAGCAAACAGGCTTGAATTACCTTGAACTAGCCGAAAATAACGCGGCAGGCGTGAACGGAACGCGTTTTCGATAACCTCGCCCGGAAATCAAAACATGTCCCAAAATTCAAAACGTGTCCCGGCCATTTGTCCATTGAGCAAACCCGCATAAGCAGGGCTTTGGACATCGATTTGGGACATATTGTCGAACCGACAAAAAAAGTGTGAAGGGTGAAGCGTTTTTCTGTCATGCAGCGCCGTTGCAACGCCGTTTCCATCCGTCTGCAACGCACCTGGTTAAGACCCTTCAGCGGGTTTTGACTTGGCGATCATCGCGTTGAACTCGGGATCATTCGCTGACGTTGGAACCCAGATGTCCAACTTCATTGGAAGGAAGTTCGCCGACTTCCCGGCCACGCTCACGTCGAAGATCATCGGCCCGCTCAAGGTGCCATCGTGAAACGCAAACCCGCGTCTCTGAAGGATGTATTGCGCGAGCGCCGCCTTCACTTCGGCATCGGTCAGATTGGCGTGGATGGTTTGCATAGTTCAGCGCCCTACGCTCCCGACTGCTTTGCGCAACGGCGTGTCTCTCCCCACGTCGCGAATCACTTCCACTTTGGCGCGTTGCACCGAACTACTCACGATGCGCGCTTCCGCCGCTTCGCTGTGCCGCACTTCAATCACCAGGTGGCCATCGGCGACATGCGCGCCAGCGCTACCTGAGCCGCCGAAGCTCGATGTTCCGCCACTCACGTAGCCACTCGCCGCCCGATTCAATCGCGCCTCGAATTGTTCTGCCGGCATGATCATCAGCCGCCGCCCCTGTGCCATTCCTTCCACGCCTCGCATCCCGTCGTGTTCCCATGCTCGCGGCCGTGCCAGGACGGTGAAGAGTTCGCGCCCCGCTTCGCCCGCGATGGTGTTGAACTTTTTGAAGAGCGTGGGTGAAGAAACTTCCCCGACGCCAGCCACGCCATCCGCGGCCATGCGGGCATTCGTTGACGTACTGCTGGGAGTATCGACGCCCCCGCTAACCGCCATGCCACCGCCAGCGAAGAAACTGGCCTTGATAGCCGCGATGGCCGCTTCCAAGGCCAATTGGATCGTCAATTGAAGAATCATCTGCGCGATCATTCTGAGAAATGCGCGCCCGAAATCTTCCCACGCCTGCTGCGCGCTTTTCGTTTTATCGGCCATCGCCATGATGGCGTCCGTCATGCCGGAAGCCAATCCTTCCACCATCTTGCTTTCGACCTGCGCAACGCCTTGGTAGAGTTTCAGCTTGAAGGCCGTGTCCGTTTTCGCGAGCGCTTGCAAGTGGGCGGACTTGTCTTGCTCGATTTGTTCCGTGGCGCGTCCCGCTTCCCGCGCCTGTTCGATCTGGAAATTATAGAAATCTGCCACGGTCTCTTTGCGCCGTTCGACCTGCTGTTCGTATTTCGCATCGTCCCCGGCAAGTAACTGTGTGCGCTCATCGTCAACGTCCGACTTCATCGCCCCGAAGCGATCCGCCTTCTGCTGTTTGTGGGCGTAGAAGTCCGCCGAACTTGGCCCCATATCACCGAGTTGCTTGGCCGTGATCGCCGCCTGGTCGAGTTGCGCGGATTGATTCAGTAACGCGAGCAATGAGGCGCGCTGCTCATCGGTGATGTCTTTCAGCGCGAGAATCTGCCGCTTGCGTTGCTCGAAGGTCACTTCCGCCTGCGCGCGTTCCTTGACGAAACCTTCCAACGTGGCAACGCGCAGTTCGTTCTCCAGATTCCACAACTCGCGCGCCACCGTTTTCGATGTCTCATCGTCTTTGGCGTGAATGGCGGCGATTTCATTGCACGCCACCTCTTCATTCTTGGACGTGAACTTGATCCGCTCATCCTCGGTGATCATCGCCTTGCGCGCGTAGGCTTCGATCTCCGTTGTCCGCATTTTGAACGCCGCCATTGCCGCCGCTTCTTCCTTCGCGATGCCATCGAGCGCGGCGATCTCCATTTCCTCGTACAGCTTGGCCAGGTCTTTCAATGCCTGCTTCTGCTCTGCCGTCGCTTGTTTCTCTGCCGGGGAAGTGGTCTTGAGTTCAGGATGCAACTGGTTGAATGCGCCGCGCAGGGCAGCATGTTCGGCGGCTGAATCCAAAACCGTGCGCGTGGTAGTCGAGCCGGGATCGCCTACGCCCATGCTGGGCCTCCTGAATGTCTCCTTTTTATTAAACTGGTCGCGAGAAATTTTGGCTTTCAATCCCGCCGCTTGTTCCGCGGAAAGTTTGCCTTCGCTGACCTGCTTATCAATGTCGCCTTCCACCGCTTGGCGGAACTTCGCGTTCATCGCGCCCAGCCCTTGCTGTGCTTTCTCCTTTTGCATCTCCGCGTTGAGCGCTTTGACCGCTTCAACCACTGTCCACACGCCGGCCGTCAACCCGAACACGCCCGCGCTCATCACGGCGAACGTGGAAGCGGAAGCGGTCCCGAGCAACATTATGGCTGCTGTGAGATCGCGCACGCTGCGAATGGCCGCGCCGCCGAAGAGCAGGTTCGCCCCCGCGTTCGCGCGGAGCGCACCCATTGCTAAAGTGACTGCGCCGATGGAACCCGCCATAGCGACCATGCCGTCTGCTACGACGGTGCGCGTGTAAGTGGCGCTGCCCGCAAACTCGTTCAGTTGGCGCGAGCCGTCGCGAATGGCCAGGACGAAGGGGCGCACCGCCTGCAACACGGCCCGGCCCATCTCTTCCTTGAGATCGGAAATGGCATTTTCGGTTTGCTTGATGCGCCCGATGTCCGTGTTCGTCATCTCGCGGGCCATGCCACCCCAACGTGATTGAATCAGTTCAAGTCCGCGTGCGACGGCTTCGGCGCTGCTCGCGCCTTCATCAAATTGAGTTTTAAGGATACGCGCCAGCGGAGCGACATTCCCGGCAATGGCCGCGCCGAATGCGGTCGTCGCCCCTTCCGCATTTCCATTCGCCGCCGCAAAATCCAAAATCGCTTCCGTGAGTTGCGGAATCTGCTTTCTGGCCGCGCCGAAGGAAACCAACTGCGAAGCGATGGCCGTGACCGATTCATCCGTGGCCGTCGTGGCATCCTGGAGGGCGCCGGCCATCTTCTGAAGCTCGCCCGCATACTCTTTGGAGTACTGCCCCGTCGCGCGCAGGGAACCGACCAGCCGCGCGTTGGCTTGCTCTGCCGCGCCCGCCTCGCGCACCCAATCGCGCAGTACCGCAAATCCACCGATCGCCAGCACAGTCGCGCCGACGACTTTCTTCAGGTTTGAAAGAGAATCATTCAGCCGCTTGGAAGCATCGTCGGCTTTCTTAAAATCGTTGGCCGCGTCCGCGCCGCCTGTGCCAGTGCGCAGAATCTCGATCAAGTACTGAACTTTTTGCGAATCGTTCACACGCGCGCGAGGGGAACCAACTTGGCCAGCATCTCTGTGGCGATGTTTTTCATCTTCTGCATCTCGGCAGCGCCGAAGGTCATTTCGAAAGCCACGTCGGTTAGCCTGCCGATGCAATCAGGAGTGAGCCGTTCCAGGACAGCCTCATCGCGGAACTCTTCCGGCAGGCAACGCTTCAAGAATGGAAACGGATCGAGCGCGCTGGCCATCTCCATGTACGCGGCCCTGGCTTGTCGATTCCCGATGGGTGTGACGCGTGCCGTCGTCGGCCATCCCTCTTTGGGTTCCCCGCGCATGTAGTTCAACGGGCAATCTTTGAAACCCAAGTCGTGATCCTCGGGCGTGACGGTGGAAGAAAAAAGTTCGGGCGAATTCGTTGGTGGTTGAGTTTCTTTGTTCATCGGTGTGCGGTGTTGGGTTTCCGGCGTGACTGGTCGCGGATATTTCGGTCAAGTTCTCGCTGTTTCGTCCTGCGCAATTCCCAGAATTCCGGGTCTTGCACGGCCACCAAATGTTGCTGAAGCGATGCGTTGCAAATATCCAAGCGTCGCGCCGTGGGCCGCCGCGAACGCAGGAACGGTTTTCCGGTGCAAACGTCGAGACGCTCGCACAAGTCAATGACGGTGCTTTGAGCCAGGCCCAAATCAATCGCGGCACTTTTCACACTGACCCATTCTTCGGCTTTCGGCATGACTTCGCAGGCTACGAGGGAAACTCTCAACCCGTCCAAGGTGAGCCGTGTCAGGCGGGTGAGCCGGGCGAGGCGGAAAGAAGGAATGGTATCAGTTCATTAAGGCGGCAAGAGCCTTTTTGCGCACGCGATGCTTTTCCAGAGCATCCCCAGAGAGGTATTCGATCTTCGGGATCATCTTCTCGACCTCATCCTTGAGCACTTCTAAATGTTGGAGCATTGAGGGCAAATCCTTCTTGATAGTAATTCGCTGGCTTTCAAGGAGTGCCCATAACCTTGCCCTGCGGTCGCGTTCCAGAACTAAATGGGGAGCGTTGAGATCACAATTGCGGACGTGATACTTGCCTGCTGGCGTCACGCCAACCAGTGTATGGTCATCTGGATCTTCGAAAATGTGCAACCCGTAATCCGCTTCCTCACAGCAGTTCAAAAACCGAATGCCAGCTTCTCTATCCCTACCCGTTGGCCATCGGTCCCGCTTGGCTCCATTGCAATGGCGGCTGGAAAGAAAAAGGTTGGAGTATTGCTGAATCGGCTCCGCTTTCTTGTTTGGATTGAAGTGATCCACCTCCATGCTTTTTGAACCGCCAGCTCGGTAGCTGTGCTGCATTGAATAGGCGCACCGGTCTTCAAAATCCAAAGAAAGACTTTCCCAAGCTTTCCTGTACGTTGTCCTGGTAATTACGCTCTTCGGTAGATTCTTACGAATTACGCGGGGCTTCGTGAAATTCGACATATTCTTTTAATACGCTAAGCAACCGCCCCGTGATGCTTTGTTCTCGCCGCTCCCAGAGAATTTCATCCGCCGAGCGGGGATAAACTTCAAAGCGCCTCAATCTAGTGAGCTTCTCTAGTTCGGCTTGTTCAATAATGGACAAATCCCGCATCGCCTCGGCTCGGGCTAATTCTTTGAAGCGCACATTTTTCTTAGCAGACCATCGATCCGCTTCGGTGACCTTCGTGACCAAGCCCGAATCTGCGGACTGAATATCGACAGGGGATGCCAAAGGCTGGTTTGTCTGCGCGACGCTCTGACCTGCCAGCCTAGACGCTGAAGCAACGATGTTTTGAGAAACAAAGCCATTAAGACCCGAGCTTGCAACTTCGCTTGCAGCGATGATCGGAATAATCATTTCGACTCCTGGTAGAGATTCGCCAAAAAAGAACGCTGTAGGTCAATTCCACAACGAACCATAGCAACACCCCAAGGTGTCATCTGCTCTTTATTACCAGCCTGGATTAAGTCAGCCATGTGCCCTTGGGAAAAATTCCAAAAGCAGATTTCAGCCTGTGATTCGTCCCAATTGCTGACGTGAATGAAATCAATTACCGGAAGCAGAACGTCAGGGTCCTCTTGGACTGGAGGAGACCACTCTGGAACTGTCGATTTCGGCAGACCGATTTTGTCTGAATACTGTACTAGATTTTCTCTTTGCAGTTGTAGCGTGTGAGAAGAGAAAACGCACGTAAGCCGCGCCAAAACCCGATCCGTTTTGCTCACCAGCCCGAAATGAGCCAAGATGAAATTCGCTTCACGTTCAAGGGCGTAGCGATTGGCTAAACAGGAGTGAATGTACTGCGGCGGATACCGTAACGAAACCGGTGTCGTATCGGACTGCTTTTTTGCGGGTTTTTGCCGGTCGCGCATGAGCGTAAGATGCAAACGGTAAACACCGCCCGGTCGTTGTCGATGTTTTTCCTGCCTTTTAGGCTGCCCCAATCCACTGGGGGTTAAACAGCACTTTTCGGGGAACGGACTAATTCCAATTGCGCGGTTCTACGCGCGCTGCGCCAGCGGCGATAAACTCAAGAACCTGCCGCGACGTCATTCCTACAGGCGCTCCCATTTTCTGGAGCAATTGCTTCAGCCTTTGGGAAACTTTCGCCTCGATGACACCAGGAGAGATTTCTTCGCGAGGACATTTACTCAACAGTTGCGGAAGTTCCTTGCGCTCATCTTCTGTGAGCGCCAGTGCCATTTGTTCGCGTTTTTGCTGGTCTGTCATCGGCGGATTCCAACGAGCGCACTCAGGCCGATATTGGTTTCATGCGGACGGTGCGCTGCCAGCATCAAATTGCTTCCCAGAACAGCCTATCGCCAAGAACAGTAATTTCATTTTCGCTTCTCTTTCTTCACTCCCCGTGCGCGGTTTCCGGTTTCCCTGACAAGCAATTTCCAAAGCGGTCCCGCAATCCTTAGAAAGGCTTTCGGCGCGGTCATGGTGAGATGATGAGCAAACTCAGCACATTTCAAAACATCTTCATTGGACAAATCGTCCAGAACGAAAGAGATCGATTTAGTGCGCGACGGTGCGAACATTTCACCAGAACCCTTCGTCAGCCAGGATTCGTTTATTTCCAGTTGGCGAATTAGTTCCGACCGCAACCGCTTGCTTGGGGCATCGTGTCCGTTCTCAACTCCGCTTATTGTTCCGATGGAATAGCCAGTGCTCGCGGCCAATTCTTCAAGAGTGACACCCGCCGCATCTCTCGCTTGCTTAAAACGGGCATTTTCGGAATCCATAAAATTGTATTGACGATTTCGGAATCCGAAAGTATGGATTCCGAATAAATCTCAGAACCGAGTGAGCGAAGACAAGATTAAAGCAATGAAAACTGACACCACACCAGAACAGCCGATGAGCACTCCGAAAGCCGAATTTTGCGATCGCCTGCGCACGCTCATTGATGCTCGCGGCCTTTCTCAAGAAAAAGTTGCAGAGGGGATCGGTTGCACGCAGATGACAATTTCGAATTACCTGCGCGGACGGATGCCGAAGGTGGAACAACTTCAGAAGCTCGCCGAGCTTTTCGGCGTGTCGGTGAATTACCTGCTCACGGGAGTTTATTCCAGCACAGCGGAAGAAATCGGCTTCACCGCGAACCAAACCACGTTGTTCAGCGTGCTCTGCAACGGCATGGAAAAACAGTACGGGCGCGGCGTTCGGCTTGCGTGCCATAACCGGCCATTACCGGAAAAACTCACGCCAGAAATTCTCGCGGAATGTGTAGCGCCGGACGGCCTGAGCGTTCTCCATGCTTTCCGACCGACGCAGACAGGCGCGGCAATGGACGTACTGTTGGAGAATCCGGACGGTACGCTTCAAAGAGTTGTACTTCACCCACCCGTGCAGATCACGACGGCGAACGAGTAAATTTCGGCACTCACACCAAACTCAAAACACAAAAGGGGACACAGAATGAATATCAACAAACAAGATGCGACTGACCAGGTGATCGACTTCGTAGCGGCCACGGTGCAAGAGAACTTCCAAAAGCTCTCCGACGTGCTGCCCCAGATTCAAGACGAGATCGCGCGCAGGAAACTTAGCCAGGCACTCGGCATGTGCCTTGTTCTGGCCGATCGCGCAGCCGACACGAAGATCGCCTGCGCCATGAAAGCGCTGACGGCACTCGTGAACGCCAGCGAGCAACCCGTGGCGCAATCCTGAGAACCATGAAAGCGCGGCCCACCCAAACGAGCGATGCCACGGCGGGGAAATTCTTCCGCGCCAGCCTTATTGCCGCCGCGCTCGCCTTCGATGGGCATCCCATTTGCAAAAAGTCAGTGCAGCGCCGGGCCAAGAAAGAAAGCTGGCCCACGCAGCGCGAAGGCAATCGCGTGTTGTTCGCACCCCCGGCTGACATTGCGGCCATCGCGGCGAGTTTCAAACCTCCCGCGCCTGCGCCGAAAGTCAGCAGCGCTGCCGAGCTTGATAAGGTCATCCGCGCCCATGAGCACGCGGGCAAGGCGCTCAAAAAACTTCGGCTGGAATACGAGCGTCGCGTGGCGTCGATTCTACGCACGCTGAACACCCGCTCTGTCTCCGCGCGTCTTTCTCGCGAACTACGAAATGCAACGGCTTTGCGTGCGAATGCAAAGCCTTCCCGTGGAACATGATGAAAACGGGAAACTCGATTTTTGCCACGATGCAGGTTCCCGATCCGATGCAGGCGCGCCAGGCGCGGGAACCGATGGCGCGCAGTGGTTGCCCTGAACACTCAACACTCAGCGCGGTTGAAC
>Ga0193753_10000717_pt1 | contig 31127 bp, 25 predicted proteins | sample H1c2metaG_FD_144925 | JGI IMG/M metagenome (GOLD analysis project Ga0193753, IMG submission 144925) | Soil microbial communities from a riparian zone of the East river system, Colorado, United States - H1c2 | ecosystem: Environmental > Terrestrial > Soil > Riparian zone | place: USA: East...
GGTACTGCCACGCGACGGGGTGCGGCGCTCGACGTCGGCGCGCATGAGCGAGATGCGCACGCAGCACCCCGTCGCGTGGCAGTTCATGTCAGGCCGTTACGCGCAGGGCAGATACCTCGCGCTGCACCTGCTCATCGGATTCGTGGTGAGTCTCGCCGTCATCGGAATCTTCGCGTCGATCACCGAAGGCCTGGTCGACAGCTCCCCACTCACGCGATTTGACGCCATCGTGGCCGCGCGGTTGAGAGAGTCGGCCACGCCCGCCGCCCTGAGCGTCTTCGAATTCGTCAGCACGCTTGGCGGACGCGGAGCGATGACGCTGCTGTTGTTCGGCGGCGGATTCGTGTTTGCGCTCAGGCGCCAAGGGCTCGAGCTCGCCGGCTGGTGCGCGGCATTCATCGGTGGGTCGTTGCTCGACGCCTCGCTTCGGTTCGTGGTCCGGCGTTCCGAGCTTCCGTTCGCCGATGTCGTCCTGATCGACTGGGGAACGGGACTCGCCAGCGGCCACGCACTTGGCGTTCTCCTCGGCTACGGCATGCTGGCGTACCTCATCTGCTCGTTCTTGCGCCGAGCGGCGGCGCGAAGCGTTGTGATCGTTCTCGTAATTGTATTGGTGGCGGCGATCACGATCAGTCGGCTGTATCTCGGACAACACTATGTGAGCGACGCGAGCGCCGGGTTGGCCGCGGGGCTACTTTGGCTGTCGACCTGTGTCACCGGAATTGAGATCGCGCGGCAACGGCACTGGCAGCGAGCCGCGGTCAAGACGCAGCCGGTCGTCGAACACTAGGCTGCCGGCGGCGTCCGGCGGAGACGGCGCTGTTGTCGTCTGAGCCACCCGCGCCCGATCGGCGGCGTTTCCGTCACCATCGCGGCGTGGAGCCGGTGGCGATGCGCTGAAAGGAGATCGCTCCGAGAAATGATGCCGATGATCGTTCGCGGTTCAGCGCGGAGAACAACCGGCAGTCGTCCAACGCCCTCGTGCACCATGTGATCGGCGGCCTCACGAAGCGTGTTGTCGTCGAATACCACCGCCGGTGTTCGACCGAGAATCTCACCCACGGTCAACGCGGCGTCGTGTTTTGGGTCGAGCAGGTCGCGGCGCGTGACCACGCCGAGCAGAACGCCGGCGTCATCCACCACTGGAAATCCTTGGTGCGCCGTCTCCGGTGACCGGATCGACACCCAATCACGCAACTGACGCAGTGTCCGCGTTCCCGCGATGGTCACCACCGCGCGCGACGACGCATCGCGCACGAGGACGCGATCGAGGAAGTCCGCGGTGAATTCGGTGCGAACTTGTGTGCCGCGGCGCGCGAGCTTCTCGGTCATGATGGAACTTCGCATGAGCAAGAGCGCAACGAGGTACGCGGCGCTGCACCCGGCCAATAACGGCAGAAGTCCCATGGGTTGGCGCGTGGTCTCGAAAGCGAAGACGATCGAGGCGAGCAGCGCGTGGGACGCGCCGGCGAAGATCGCCGCCATGCCGACGAGCGCGGCGACGTGCACGTCCACGCCCAGTCCCGGCGCTAGCGTCGTCGCGATACCGCCGAGGAGCGCGCCAATCCCGCCACCAACGGTGAACAACGGCGCGAGCGTTCCGCCCGACGTCCCGCTCCCGAGGTAGATCGACCAGGAAATGAATTTGAGAACGATCAACATCAACAGCGCGCGCCCCACGAGTTGGCCGCCGATGATGTTCTCGATGTTGACGTAACCAACACCGAGCGTGCGTTGATCCATGAGACCAATCACACCGACGACGACCGCGCCGAGTGCCGGCCACCACATCCAGTGAATCGGAAGCTCCTCGTAGAGATCTTCAATCCAATAGATGAATCGCGTTGTTCCGGCGGCGAACGCACCAACCAATGCGCCGAGGAGGACGTAGACCAGCAGGGCAGGGAGCGACGGCTGCTGGAGTGTGGGGATCGCAAAGACGGGCGCGGATCCGACAAGCAGCGAACGCACGCCGGTTGCCGTGGCGGACGCCAGCGCGACCGGGATGAGCGAGCGAGGCCGGTATTCGAACAGCAACAACTCGACGGCGAGCAACACGGCCGCAACGGGGCTGCCGAAGGTCGCGGCCATTCCCGCCGCCGCACCGGCGGCGAGCAACGTTTTTCGTTCGTCGGCCGTGACGTGAATGAGCTGACCCACGAGCGATCCGACCGCGCCACCTGTCGCGATGATCGGTCCTTCCGCGCCGAACGGTCCACCCGTGCCGATGGCGATCGCGGCGGAGAGCGGTTTGAGCAGCATGATCTTTGGCGAGATCTGACTGCGATTGTACAGCACGCGCTCCATGACTTCAGGAATGCCGTGCCCGCGAATTGCTGCCGCTCCAAACCGCGCCATGACTCCTACGACGACGGCGCCAATGACCGGAATCAAGACTGACCAAACACCCCAGCGATCGGTGGTCGGCGCGCTGAATGCGGTGGACAGACGACCGTAGTATGCCAGATTCGTGATGAACCCGATGAGGCGCGTGAGGATGTTGGCAATGAGTGCGCCCCCGGCGCCAACGACGATCGCGATGGCCGCGATGAATACCACGCGCCGATCCACTGGCACATATTCCGGCGGTGCCTGAACCGTGGCGAGCGACGGCGCGACAGGAATTCCGCTACCCACCTCTACCTGGCCCGGCTCACGCTCGCGCACTCGCCGGCTGTATGTCGACGTCCTCTTCGCCCAGCATCGGTGGCGCCGCGAGGTCGATCTTTGCTTCCCGCACCCACCGCTCGAGCAGATCCGCCAATGCGATTTGCTCGACGCCGGGCATCGCGCGGAGAGCGGTCACGAGCTGCATCTGGATGGTGGTCGGCGCGTTGACGAGCAGCGATCGGCCCACCGGTGTCACGTCGATTTCGATGCGTCGTTTGTCGGACGACGACGTGGTCCTCGTGACATAGCCGCGCTCGACAAGCCGGCGAACAACGACCGACACCGAGCTCTGGTGCGTCGCGGTCCGCTCCGCCAACTCGTTCAGCGACTCCGACGGCCGTTCTGCCAACTGCTGGAGAACGAACAACTGAGCCAGGCTGATCCCCATCTTCAGCTCGATCGCGCGCGTATTGATGCGCAGCGCGCGGACGATGCCTCGAACGGCATTCATCGAACGCTCGATGGAGCGCGCGTTGTCTGGTGTCACGGGAGACTCCGCGTTGAATTGGCGCCCATGTTCATGATTTGAACGTATCGAACGGACGGGGCCGCAGCAAGGACTCGCGTGTCCCGAGAGAGAGCGCGATAAGTGAACGCTATCTGACGTCGATCTCGCGCACCGAGGTCACCATCGGTTCGCCTTCCGCCTCGACCGCCAGTTGCATTCGATACCGGCCAGCGCGGAGACGCGACAGATCCACGCGAACGCCGCGCCCGGCGATGTCGTTCACACGCTGCGGAACTTCTTGCCACTGCACGCGCAGGCCAGTCGTCGGGTCGGCGAAGTGGAGTTTTTCCGCCGTTCGTTGTAACCAGCTCACACCGACCTGCTCCAACGTGAGCGTGTAGGTCACTTGCTCGCCCTCGCTGCGGAGGCCGTACGTCTCCCAGAATACGCCGAGGGAGCGAGATGGGGGCACGACGTTGCTCGCGAGCGCGCTGTCCTGAACTGCGCTGAGCTCGTAGGGCGTGGCGGAGATGCCCGAATACAGGAGCAAGTCTGACAACGCGACGCGGCCTTTGATGCGCGACGCAATTCCGACGCGTTCTCGCGCGGCGCGCCGGTCGGCGGTTGAGAGAATCTCTAAACTCACCAGCCCGGAGTCGATCACGTCGAGTGCGGCGATATGACCGGTGGCGCGCGCGTCGGAACGTCGCGTCATCGCGTGAGGAGCACCGTCCACCGCGAAGACGAGGGCGGCATCGAGTGGTCGTCCGAGCAAGGTCGTATCCTTGCGTGCGTCCCACGATGCCACGACGAGCGTCGAATCTCGCCGGCGGAATCGAGCGATCTGACTGGGAAGCGCATGGATGGTTCGCGCGTAGGCCGGAGAGTAGCCCGTCCGCGCCCGCGGATCATCGAGGTGCCACGCATCCGGCGTCGTTTCCCCGGCATGCTCGAGCGCCGAGAGACTCGGCAGAAAATTGTAGGGGAGTCCGGCGTCGTGACCGGTGATCGACGGACGCTGCTGCATGCCGAAATCCTGCCGGTTTTGCGAATACCAATCCGGCCACCCATATCGGACCATGAGTGTTTGCTCATCCTCTCCCCACGGTTCGCCGTCGGGCGTTGCCGCATGTTCAGCGATGCGCGCTCGCGTCATCCGCGCGAGATGCTCGGTCAGCAGGTCCGTGCCGCTCACCGAAAACAACGGTGAGCCAAGGCGCAGAATCCGTTGCGCGAGCTGCGCACGCTCGGCGCATTTCAGCGGCGTAAAGCGATGCTCGACGTCGTCATCCAACAGATCGGCGATATCGAGCCAGCGACATCGTTCGGTCGAGTCCATCGTCGCGAGCGCGGACGCAAACGCCGAGTCGGCGGCGGCGAATTGGCCTCCGCGATGGGCGGCATAGCCGACGAGTGCCATGCACCAACTTGGCGTGGCGCCGCACTCGGTCCGCGCGACGCGCACGGCGTCGTTGGCGCGGTCGGCCTCGACGAGATACCGCACGCGTTGCCCAGCGAGCCACCCGTCGCCGATCAGCGTGCGCGATGCGGTGTCGAGCGTCGCGATGAGCGCAGTGCGCCTCTCACGGACGTTAGGATGCTCGGGCGGCGTCGGTTCGTTGTCGTCGTCGTCGCCGCGCCAGTAGCAATACCGTCCGATCCGGATGTCGCATGGTCCGCCCATTCTGCTGCGATACGGGAAGCGGCTTCGGCGAAAGAATTCGAAGGCCGACTGCGCGGACCGTGCCGCGCGTAAAATGCGCACCGAGTCGCCGGGCGGAACGTCGACGGTTCGTCCCTGAACATCGCCAGACAAGCCTTGATGGAGCGCGAGGCCCAGCGCAACGCGCGAGATGAGTGCAAACACGCTCTTCGCCTCCTTCCGGCTCAGCACGGCAACCAGGCCGCCGTCTTCCTCGCCGCGAAGGTAATATCGAGGTGCCTGATCGCGACAGGGGACTGAAGACTGGAGAAACCTTAATGTCGGGTAAGTCCCTACGCGATCCGTTCACTAGTTGCGCATTCTCGGATCGATTCCGACATTGAAGAGCCACGCGAGCGCCGCACGGCTCGACGCCGATCCCTGTGCTCGCTGCCTTCGTCTCAATGTTGTGATGCCTCCATCCGCGGGCGGCCACGCCGCGCCGTTCAATTTGCTTGAAAGTCGATTTCGTGGGGCGATTGCCGCGAGCCTCGACGCGTTTTTTCTCTGCGAGAGTGTCCGCGATTCTCGCGGCATCATCACGGACTTTCGAATCGTCGAGCTGAATGAGCGCGGCGAGGCGTTTCTCGCGCGCCCGCGCGCCGAGCTACTCGGAAAACTCGTTTGCGACGTGCTACCATCGGTGCGGGCTAGCGGTCTCCTGCATCAGATGATCGACGTCGTCGAAAGCGGCGACTCGATCGAGGATGAACTTCGCGTCGACGGTGAAGACGGCCAGTTGCACTGGGTGCGACACCAGGTCGTTCGCGTCGACGACGGCATTGCGATTACGTCGCGCGAGATCACGAAACGCAAACAGGTCGAAGAGTCGCTGCACGAGAGCGAAGCACGCTTCCGCCATCTCGTCGAGAGTGCGAGCGACGGCATTTATCGCATCGATCCGCGCGGCGTCTTCACCTACGCGAACCCGGTCGCATCCCGGCTGCTGGGCTTTTCACCCGACAACATCGGCATCGTCGGCCGGGTCTATCTCGATTTCGTTCGGCCCGATTTTCACGCCGAAGGCATCGCCCTCTACCGATCACAGATTCTCGAACGGATACCGGTCACGTATTGGGAGTTTCCGGTCGTCGCTGTGAATGGTCGCGAGCTCTGGATCGGACAGAACGTACACATCGAACAGCAGAATGGCCGCGTCACCTCGCTCTTTGCCGTGGCTCGCGACATCACGGTACGACGAAATGCCGAGATGGCGCTTCGCGAGAGCGAGGAGCGTCATCGGTTTCTCGCCGAGCATTCCACCGACCTGTTGTCGAGACTCTTTCCCGACGGCCTCTTTTTCTATGTTTCACCCGCGTGTTTCGGCCTCCTCGGCTACATCGAATCGGAGGTGGTCGGAACGTCGGTGTTCGAGTATTGTCACGAAGACGACCTCGACGCGATGCGCGCGGCGAACAACGCGTTGCTCGGCACGAGTCTCGTCGAAACGCTGACGTATCGAATTCGCCGTCGCGACGGGCATTTCATTTGGTTCGAGACTACGAGTCAGGCCGTGCGCGATCCGATCACCGGTCGCGTGAGTGAGATACTTTCCGTCTCGCGCGACGTGACCGAGCGCCGTCGGTTGGAGGAGCAGCTGCGCCACGCGCAGAAGATGGAAGCGGTCGGGCAACTCGCCGGCGGTGTGGCGCACGATTTCAATAATCTGCTCACGACCATCCGGGGCTTCGGCGATTTGATCGCGCGAGACGTCGAGCCCGATGATCCGCGACGGCGGGACGTCGGCGAGATTCTCAGGGCGACGGAACGAGCCGCCGAGCTCACGCGACAACTGCTGGCCTTCAGCAAGCGCCAGGTGCTCCGCCTCGAGCCGGTGAGTTTGAATGGCGTCGTCGAGGATATGATCAATATCATTCGGCGTATGCTGGGCGACGCGATCCAGGTCGAGACGAGGCTCGACCCGGACATCTGGGTCGTGCGCGCGGATCCGGGGCAACTCGAGCACTCGCTGCTCAACCTGGCGCTCAACGCCCGCGACGCGATGACTGATGGCGGCACGCTCCGCATCTCGACGCGCAATGCTGATTTGAGTTTCGCCAATGGCGTCGACGCCGTAATTCCTCCCGGCCGATATGCCGTACTGGAAGTGGCCGACTCCGGCGTTGGCATGACCGAAGAGACCCGGTTGCGCGTGTTCGAGCCCTTCTTCACGACCAAAGATCCGGGCGATGGCACCGGTCTCGGCCTCGCCACCGTCTTCGGAATCGTCACACAGAGCGGTGGCCACGTCGGAGTGGCCAGCAGCATCGGCGAGGGCACGACTTTTACCGTTCACTTGCCGGTCATTCCCGACTCCGATACGTCGGGCAGGCTCGCCGGCGGCGAGCGCCTGCGATCAAAGTCCGGCAATGCAATTCTCATCGCCGAGGACAACGAAGGCGTTCGAGCGCTGACAGTGCGCCTGCTCGCCGATGCGGGCTATCGGGTATACGAAGGCGTTGACGGCATGGACGCGCTCGAGACGCTGCGTGCGCTCGATGAACCGGTCGATCTATTGATCACCGACGTGATGATGCCGCGCATGAACGGCAGCGAGCTCGCCGCGCACTTTCAACGGATTCAGCCCGGTTCGCCGATTCTCTTGATCTCCGGCTACATCGACGAGGACACGGTGCGTCGCGCATTCAACCATCCGGACGCGGTCGTGCCCAAGCCGTTCACCGCGGAGGCGCTACTCGGCCGCGTGCGCGAACTGATCGGGACCGCACGCTGACGAGCGTTGTTGAAATTTATAGTTCTCTTATTGCGTCGGTCGTCCGGCGCGTCTACGGCTCTCCGCCGACCAAGAACGGACCCGCCTTCGCCGACACCCCGATGTCGTCCACCACGATCGTTCCCGCGACGAGCTTGTCGAACACCAAGCGGATCGATCGCAGGTGCGTTGGATCGAAACCTGGCGCCGCTTGCACGAAGTCGGACAACGGCATCACGTAGGTCTGCAGTACCATCTCGTACTGCGTCGGATAGCGCTGCTTCTCCTCATCCGCGCGCCGCAGAATATGAATTTCGAGCGGACGCCGTGGCGCACCAAAGCGACGGATCGGCAGTCGCGCCGTGTGTCCACTCGCGTCGGCGACCTCGATCGTGAAGTCGATCGGCGTCGTGTCCTTGGCGGGCTTGGCGTCCGGTTTTTTTGCCGGCGGCTTCTTCTCGTCCTTCTTGGTGCTGTCGGCCTTCTTGGTCGTGTCGCGCGCCGGAGCGCGTGCGCCAGGCTTTGCATCAGTGGGCGCGATCGACAAGTAGATCGACGACTGGTGACCCACCGCGAGCGCCGAGACGAGCGAATCGCTCAGCGCGATGGTGTACGACGCCGGTCGGCCGAACTTGGTGGTGTCGTCGCCCCGAATGTGGTTGTTCCAGCCGAGCGTCACGGCGTTGGTGTTGAGCGGATCGCCCACTCCGCTGCGGAGGTTCAGTGCGTTCTCCTTCCACGTCGCGAGGCTGTCGCCGCTGATGGTCACGCCACGCACCGAGCCCGTCGTCACGTCGACGTCTTCGTCGAAGGTCGCGAGCGGGGTGAACCCGTTTTCTTGAAAACGTGTGATGTACATCGTCTTCGGCAGCCACGCGCCGGCGACGCGATGATCGCGGAAGATCGGCAGGTACTCCGGTTTGTTGTGGAGCGTGGCTTCGAGGAACGCGCCGATGGTCACCTTGCTGAACTGCCGTTGCTCGTCGGGCGTAATGAGGCCGCGGAGGTCGAGATAGCGTCCGCTCCGCGGTCCGTTATCCTTGTTGCCCCACACGCTGTTCCACTGCCCGTGGTTTGCGCGGTAGACGTACCACGCGGCTTTGAACCACGGCTTGCCGTCGGTGAACTTGATGCGCTGGAACGCGCGCAATCCGCCGAATGACGACACGTCGCCGTCGTGCGAGCCGTGAATCACCATGTAGTTCACGTTCTCGATCGGCGTGGGGACGCCGGCGGGCCGGTACTGTCCGTCCACCGGCGCGATCGCAAACACTGCCTTGATGTCGAAGTTGAAGTTGAACTTTACATTCGCATCGTCGGGATAGTGGCTGAGCCGATTGAACGCCGCGGCGATTCCCACCGCTTCGCCACCGCGCGAGTGGCCCATGATCCCGATGTTGTGCATGTCTACTTTATGGTAGAACGGATTGCCGACGCTGTCGTTCCAGCGCTTCCAATCCTCGAGGTGCTTGAGCAGCAGCCATGCGCGTCCGTCGCTTTCACCGCGCAGCCCGCCGTTGATGAAATTCTCATCGACCGACACGAGGATGAACCCGCGCGACGCCAGCAGCTCGCCGAGGTAGCCGTAGCCCGGATCGGAGTAGTCGAGGGGGTCGTGGTTGCCGTGGACGATCAACACGAGCGGAAAGGGGCCATCGCCCGCCGGATACCACACGCGCCCGTTGATCGGAACTTTGGAGAAGCCGAAGCCCCAGTCCTTCTCGCGAGCTTTCGCCGCGTCGGGCTCCGCGGTCACGAACGGCGTGGCGTCTACGGTTTTCGTTTTGATCGTCACCGAGTCGCGAAACTCCGCGCGGCGCTTGTCGGTGCCGCTGCCGTAGTACATCGTCTTCACGGCGAAGCTGCCCTTCTCGCCCGGATTGGGGGCTGAGATGAGTTGGTGCGAAAGAACGACGGGCGAGTCGTCTTTGGTCAGCGTGAGCGCCTGTGTGCAGGCGGCGGCGAGTGCGATGGTACCCAGCAACAGGCCGCGAGTGCGAGAATTGATAGGCATGGTTAGCGAATGCGAAAACCGAAACGGTGGGCGATACGTCCGTCGGCCAATGTCTCAAGCGCGTAATCGATCGAAAGCCGGTCGGCGGTGAGCCCTGCCCCGGCGGTCACCGGCGATTCACCCGGAATCGGCCGCCGAACGCCGCCGCGCAGTGCCACGGTATATCCGTCGATCCAACTGTATCCGAGCTCAACGCCCGCCGCGGGATTGACTGCGTTCCCACGGAGCACCGAAACGGCTGCCGTCGAGACCAGATCGAATTCGCCGACTTGGTGAGAGAAGCTTCCGCCGAGTGTCGTGCGCAGGGGCAGGTACACGGGGACTCGGAGGCTACTCGGCGGCGCGGGCACGGCTTCGACCTCGCAGTTCTCGTGGCCGATTTCAGAGTGTGTTATGCAGGGAAGCGACGTGGACGGTCCGATATTCTGGACCGAGAGCGCCAAGGTGTAGTAGCGAAAAAAATCTCTGGCGAGTCCGATGTCCAACGTCCCACGCTCGATTTTGACCGCGGGGATTTCGTCCTCGACATACTTCGCCGCCGCGCCGATTCGAATGCTCTTCACCGTCCTTGCGTACCCGATGCTCGCCTCGATTGACGTGCCTTGCGCGGGACCGGGTCTGACGCTCGACTCGCGATCCAGCGGAAAGGTCGTGATGGGAGTGACACCCGGAGGGATCCCAGTGCCCGGACCGGCGTTCGGCGGCGAGAGGAACGAGAGTGATGACCGATAGTCGACCATTCTCGCCCCAATGCCGATCGCGCTGTTCGTCAGCCGAGTGACTGACGACAAAGTGCCTCCTGCGGAAGACGCCGAATATCGCTCGTATGATGCGCTGGTCCCGCGCGCCACGATCAGCTGGGCGGGATTGAAGAAGAGCACGTCGTCGTCGCGTCCCGCCACGCCGACGTTTCCCATTGCGAGCGACCGTGCGCCAGCGGGAAGCAGAAGGACGACGGGGGCATACGGCCCGCCGGGCTGCGCCACGATGCCCGCCGGAAGACTGATTGCCGCTAGCCCAACCAACAGCATCTTGCGAACGAAAGTCATGACTCGAGGTGAGAGAGTTGGTAATGCGATGTGATTGGCTCAGGGGTCACTCAGGCGGCAGCCCCTTCAGAAAATCAGCCAGATATCCCTTCCAAATCGCCGGCAACGAATGGGTGCCGTGCCCGCGCGTCTGTTCGGTGATCGGCAACAAGATGTACTTCCCGTTTTTGACCCGCGGCATGAGTTGCTCCATCAGGCCAATTTCCGGAGGATTCACGAAGTCGTCAGCCGAATTGATCGCCAACACGCGAGCCGTGATCTTCTCGAGGTCATGCGACGGATCGTAGTTCCGGGACGCGTCGTACGCATAGAGAACGTCGTTTGCGTCGTGAGTCCGCGTGTTCAGATCGAGGTAGGCGTGAATCACCGAATCGGCCTTCTCACGCGTTGGCGCCTGCCGGTGCTGCACCTTGGGCGCAGACGTCATGAGAAACAGCCCACCCATCGCGGCCCGCAAACCAATCGGCTGCGTCGTATAGTCACCACCGTGATAGCCGGGATCGTCGCGAATGACGTCCATGATGATCGTCCGGATCATACGGTTTCGCCCCGCGATCTGTGTCGGAGCGCATGCCAGCGGCACGAGACCATCCACGAAGTCCGAGTACCGCTCACCCCACACCCACGCGTGCATGCATCCCATCGATGTTCCCATGACCAGCCGCAGATGATTCACGCCCAGACCCTTTGCTAACAATTCGTGCTGTGCGTCGACCATGTCGGTGTAGGTGTATTTCGGAAACCGCGCGTGCATTCCATCGCTCGGTTTGCTCGACTTGCCGTGACCAATTCCGTCCGGAAGCACGACATAATAACGCGACGTGTCGAGAAGTTGCCCGGCGCCGAACAACTCTCCACCGAACGTGCGACTCAAGAAGCCGCCGCCCGACCCCGTGGTTCCATGCAACACGATCACGGCATTGCGCACGACGCCCGACGCGTCTCGCGACGGCTTGCCCAATGCGACGTAGTGAATGTTCAACTCGGGCAATGTTTCGCCGCTTTCGAATTTGAAATTCTTAATCACGTAGTCGCTGCCGGGCGCGCTTTGCGCGCGCGCCGCCGCAGTGACGAACAGAAATACGAGCGCGATGACAAGGCGTGACATAGTCGGGTCCACGGCGAAAAGGGGTGCGCGACGATAGTCACCAGCCGCACCGTTCGACAGTGCGGTCGCCAAGATGGTTGGCTATTGCCCGCGCGCGAGACGCCGAGTCGAACGATCGATCCCTACGACCTCTAAACAACATTAAATGAGTGTCGTAAGTCTCAATCATTAAGACAATTAATGGAGCTCACTTGAGGTGGATAGTCAGCGGCGAAAACCCCGCCGCTCGCGCCCTCATTCGCGTTCCCTACCGTCGTGTACTGCCGCTCCGAGCCACGAGAGCGTCGGGCTCGGACCGTTCGGGCTTGTCCTTCACATCTTCCGTCGACCGCTGATGCTCAGACGCCCACGCCAGCGCATTGAGATACAGCGGCGCGAGTGCGATCGGATCGATGCCGATGGATTCCGTCAAGGCGTCCACGGAGTCCCACCACCCGTGCTCGTACGCTTCGACGAGGCTGAGGATCGCGCCGTAGTACTCTTCGCGATGCAGCAGCGCCACGCGAACGTCGGGCGCAAGCTCCATCGATTCGGCGAGTATGTCCATCGGTGTTTCGAGCAGCTGGTCGAGGACCGAGAGCATTCCCACGAGGAACAGCGATCCTTTGGCGCGAGGCACGCCTGACGCTTCCGCGAGAAGCTCGCACATTCGCGCGCGCACCAGCGACAGCGTCATCAGCTCCGCGCGCACACCGTCTCGCGCTCCATCCGTGACGAGGAGGAGGCCGAGCCAGCGTGAAACCTGATCGCGGCCGAGGAGACGCAGCGCGTGTCCGATCGACCAAATGTCGCGCCCGCCGACGGCCGCCGAATTCACCATGCGGAGGAGCTTGTACGACAGCGCGACGTCGCGGCGGAGCAGCTCTTCGATCTGCGCGTCCGGCGTCTTCGCGTCACGAATCAGCTTGAGCAGGCGAAACGTCATCACGTGCTCGATCGGCAAGTCGCGGCGCGTGAGTGTTTCGGGAGCGGTAAAACTGTAGCCTTCGAACAATTCGAAGCCAAGTTTGGTGCAGGCGTCGCGCTCCGTGCGATGCCGGACGTCCAACGCCAGAAGGCGCACATGATAACTGCGAAGCCACGCTGCGAGCTCGGGAAGCATCGCCGGCTCGGTGTTCACGATGTCGACCTTTACGATCTCCGCGAGTCGAAGCAACTCCTCGGGAAGGAGCTCGGGGTGCGGGCTGAAGACCGAGAAACAATAGCCGCCCCAGACGAGTTGGTCGCAGGCCGCCAACATTTCAGGGTCCGCGCCGGCTTCGCCGTTCAATTGCAGGATGACGCGTTCGGCCGGGAGGAGACGCACCGCGCCGCCGAGCAGCATGTCGCGATCGACGGTGACGAAGGCGCGTCGGCCGGCCGCCACTTGATCGATGCCGATGCCGAGGAAGGTGTCCGCGACGAGTTGTTCGGGAAGTCGGTCGTCGGGCATCCAACTCCCGCTCGGCCGCCGAAGCACGAGATCGTACCCGAACAGCTGTTCGCTCCGATCGAAGACAGGCTGTCGTGCGACAAGAATCTCCATGTCAGCAGTATCGACGCGCCGCCGCCGGCACTGAACCGGCCGGGCCCCGAGGTCCCGGGCGGCCGGACGCCCGTGGAGTGACGTCCGCGCCGCATATGTTGTCTTGACACGGTCAGCGCGGCGACGGTTGGTTCAGCAATACATCATCCAGAGAACGATCCCCAATTCGATAGTCGCGGCCGTGACCCCAAACACGATCGCCGCCGGCACTCGCGCCTTTGATTTGCCTTCTCTCATTTGATTCAGTGTCCCGACTCGCCGTCTGCTCTGTGGTCGCGATGAGTGCGTTGGTCCTCGCCGCCTGTAGTGAACCTACGACGCCGGTCCGTCGTTTTGGTGTGCTCGACGACGTCGGCCAAAGCGATTGGGCCACCGTCACCGTGGGCGGGGATCACACGTGCGGCCTCAAGACGAACGGCGCGGCGTTCTGCTGGGGAAGCAACAGCTTCGGGCAATTGGGCGTCCTTCACGCCGACACCAGCTGCGGCACCGGCGTTGGCAAAATCAACTGCGCCGTGACGCCGGCGCGCGCCCAACCGCAGCTGACATTCACCTCGATCAGCGCGGGGGCGCATCACACCTGCGGCATCACGACCACGCGCGACGCGTATTGTTGGGGCGCAAACGATCAGCGGCAGGTCGGAGACTTTTCTGTCGGCGGACCAACGGCGGTGAAGGTCGTCTCCACGCTCGGGTGGGCGCAGATCAGCGCAGGCTTCTCGCATTCTTGTGCCGTGCGCACCGACGGCGCGCTGTTCTGCTGGGGCGCGAACGATCGTGGTCAATTGGGCACCGGCTCGTTCGTCAGCGCCGGAGTGACTCGCATTAACATCCCTGCGGCAGTGGCAACGGTCAGCGCTGGACAGGCGCGCACGTGCGTTCGAACCGTGGTTGGAACGGTCTACTGTTGGGGAGCCGTGTGGACAGACCGGCAGGGCGGACTGGAGCTGACGCGAGCGCAACTCACGCCGGAGCTCGTGCCGCTGGCGCCGGCAATGACCACCGTGAGTGTCGGAGTGTTCAGCACGTGCGGCGCCGATTTCACGGGCATCGCCTATTGCTGGGAGGCAAATCCCCGCGGTGAGATGGGGACGGGAAATCAAACGGGCAGCACGAGTCCGCAACGTGTGGCTACCAACATCGGATTCGTGCAACTCAGTGCGGGAATCGTGCAGAGCTGCGGCGTCGCCGTAAGCGGGGCAGGGTACTGCTGGGGCGACGACAGTTTTGGTCAGCTCGGTGTTTCGCCGTCAGTGCTCATCGATGTTTGTGGCGATCAGGTGCTGCCCTGCAGTACGAGGCCCGTGCCCGTCTTTGGCCGACAACAGTTCGTCGAGATCAGTACAGGCCTGGGGAGCCACACCTGCGGCGTGACCACGCGCGGCAATCTGTACTGTTGGGGTTTGGGCGTGTCCGGCCAGCGAGGCGACGGCTCCGCCGGGGTCGCCATTGCCCTTCCGATCCTCGTTCAGGAACCCACAACGCCATGACGCTGTAACACCGCGGTCCGGTCGCTATTTTCGATGACTCGCTGGAATTGATTCGAGTCGAGTTGACGTCGACCATCTCCCAATCGTCTACCGCACGAGTTCCCGCCGCCGGCGGAGCGCGTCCCCTTCCTGTCTTTCCGCCGATGCATTTCAACAAGAAATTCCTCCAACGCGCCCTCCTCGCGTTCACCACCGGATTGTTTCTCGCCTGCGCCGCCCGCGTCTCATCGGCGTCGGCCGCTCCAGTCCCACACTCCGCGTCGGGCTCAGTACTGCCGTAGCGCCGCCATCGGCGTCTCGGCGAAGACGTCGCGTCCGGTCAGGAGTCCAATCGCCACGGCGAGGGAAATCATCGCCAACGCGACGAGCGACGCTGCACCCAGCGCCGGCACGAACGGCGATTTGAAGACCCAGTGCATTAGCGCCCATCCCGCCAGCGTCGACAAGACCACGCCCGTCACCGCGCCAAGCGTTCCGAGTAGCACATACTCGGCGAGCATGATGCGTCCGATCTGACGTCGCGTGGCGCCAAGGGTCTTGAGCAACACGCCTTCGCGCAGTCGCTCTCGTCGCGTTGCGGCAACAGCGCTGAATAGCACCGGCACGCCGAGCGCCAGGCTGATCAACGCCAAGAATCGGATGGCCATTGTGACTTTTCCGAGCACGCTCGTGACCGTTTGTTGAATGAGCGTGAGGTCGAGGCTCGAGACGCTGGGAAACTGAGCGACGACGTCTCGCTGCAGGCGCGCGATCGACGGCGCGTCGGGCGCGCGCACGAGGATGGCGAACTGCTTCGGCGCATTCTCGAGCGACGCCGTGTTGAACACGGCGAAAAAGTTCGGCGAGAAACTCTGCCATTTTACTTCACGGTAGCTCGTTACCACAGTCGGTATGAGCACTCCTTGAACGTTCCAGGTGATGGTGTCGTTGAGATGGACGCCCAGACTTCCGGCGACACTCGTGTCGAGCGACACCTCCCCGAGATTGTCGGAACGATTCGGCGCGAACCATCGTCCGGCGACGAGACGCTCGGATTCGGTGAGCGTGTCGCGAAAGGTCGAACGAAACTCGCGGCGCAATGCCCATGAACTTGCCTGGCGCCCGCCATTCGCCGGTGGGGCGATTCGCTGCCGCTCGAGCTCCGCAAGAATATCCGCCAGCGGGCGTCCGTTGATCGACGACACGCGCATCGGCACAATCGGAGTTTCGTCGATGAGCTCGAAACGACCGGCGTGAATCACCGAGTCCACGCCCGCTCGCTGATTCTCCTGCACGTCGAAGAAGACAACGTTCGCGCGTGCTTGACCCAAACGAAAACTCAACGACCGGAGAATGTTGTTCTGGATCTGATACAACGTTCCCATCAGGAACACGCCGAACCCGAGCGCGAGCACGACGGCACGCGTCTGATTGCCCGGACGATACAGGCTGGCGATGCCCTGTCTGATTGGAAACGGCCACGACGGCCGCAACACGCGCCGCGCCGTCCACGACAACGCCGCGGCACTCACCCAGAGGGTCCCGACGGCCGCCGCGATCGCCGCCGTGAACCCGAGTCCGCGCTCGAAGGTGTTCGCGCGACTCAGTCCGAGCTCCAATACGCTCACGGCAATGGCCAACGAAATCGTGATCTGCAGGGGATCCCACCGTGCTCGTCTCAGCGCTTCGTCGTCGGTCTGTCGGCGCAACGCCTGTAGTGGAGACACTCGGCGAAGTGCGACCAGCGGTCGAAGCGAGAAGAGCAGTGCGACCCACACGCCGATACCCAGGCCGAGGAGGATCGATGACGGCGCGAGATGGACCTCGACGTCCACCGGTAGAAAATCGCCGAGCGCCAACGGCATCAGGAATTGGATTGCAACGCCCAGCGCGACGCCCGCGGCCGCACCCAACAATCCCATCACTCCGGCCTGCGCCGTGTAGATCGTCAGCACCTGTCCACTCGTCGCGCCAACGCAGCGAAGAATGGCCACCGCATCGATCTTGCTCATCGCGAACGCGTTCACGCCGCTGGCCACACCGATGCCGCCGAGCAACAACGCGACCAATCCCACGATGGCGAGATAGTCGTGCAGTTGATCGATCGCATTTGCCAGGCGCGACTCGTTGTACCCTGCGCTACGCATCGACCCGTTGCCCGTCACCGCGAACCGTCGCGAAAAACGCGCGATGAAAAAATTGGGCGCCACCGTGGCCGGCAACTTGAACAATCTCTCATATTCGGCGCGGCTTCCGAATACGAGAAGCCCCGTTTGCGCGACGAATCGCTCCGGGATGTACACGCGAGGCCCAATGGCCGCGCTGATGCCGACGTCGCCCGGGACTTTGGAAAGCGTGCCCGTGATGACGAACTTCGCTTCGCCAAGCGTCAGCGTGTCACCGAGGCGGGCGTCGAGCGAGATGATGAGCGACGGATCGACGAGAATGCTTTGCCCCGACTGCAACTCACTCCACGCCGGCGCTGGGTTCGTGACGACCTGTCCGTAAAACGGATAGCCTGCACTCACGGCGTGTACTTGCACCAGCCGCGTGTTTCCCGTTCGCGGGATGAGCGCCATCGACATGAAGTTCGTCGACGTGACGCTCGGAATTCCGTGGCCGGCAAGCGAGTCGGCGAGTGAGTCGATTGCCTTTGTGTTCGGCGCGTTTCGCGTGGTCGCGACATCGCCGCCAAGCAGCGCGCGCGATTGCTCGTGCACCGACTGAATGACGTTCTCGGAAAACGAGTCGATCGCAACCAGGGCCGCGACGCCGAGCGAGATCGACGACATGTACAATAGAAGGCGGCGCCGGGCGGTCCGACTCTCGCGCCACGCGAGCTGGAACAACTGTCGCGTGGCCGCCATCAGGCGGCGCGGTCCGACTCGGTATCGGACACGACGCGCCCGTCACTCAGTCGAATGACACGTTGCGTGCGCGCGGCCAGAGCCGCGTCGTGCGTCACGAGAATGACCGTCGCGTTGGATTCGCGATTGAGCGCCTCGAGCAGTTCGACGATGCGTCCGCCCGTGTCGCTGTCCAAATTCCCGGTCGGTTCGTCGGCAAAAAGAATCCGGGGCGCATTGGCGAACGCTCGCGCGATCGCGACGCGCTGTTGCTCGCCGCCGGAGAGTTGCGTGGGGAAGTGGTCGAGGCGGTCGCCGAGTCCAACGCGACCGAGGAGCTCGCGAGCTCGCTCGCCGGCGCCGCTGTCGCCGCGCAGCTCGAGCGGAACTTGCACGTTCTCGAGCGCGGTGAGCGTGGAGATCAGTTGAAAGCTCTGGAAGACGAACCCAACTTTCTGTCCGCGAAGTCGCGCGCGTTGGTCTTCGTCCATCGCCGTCATGTCGGCATCGTCCAGCAGTACGTTGCCGTGCGTCGGAGTGTCGAGACCGGCCAGCAACCCGAGCAGCGTTGTCTTGCCGCTGCCCGATGGTCCGACAATCGCCACGAACGCGCACTGCGGTATGGAAAAAGAGACGTCGCGCAGTACAGCGAGGCGATTCTCCCCGCTGCGATATTCCTTGGATAACTCTCGGGCAACGAGCATGAAGAGCGGGACGTGGGAAGAGGGGCCGGGCGACGGCGGGAAACGACGGATGCGACAGATGCGACAGATGCGACAGATGCGAGATCGGTGGCGCACGAAGCAACGGTCGGCGGTCGGGCTGCTGGCCGCCTGTCTCTTCGCATGCACGAAACGCCCCGATGCTCGGCAGCCGACCGATTCGGCGACCGTCGCGGCATCGTCAAAATCTAACGGCCCTGCGGCGTCGCCTGTTTCGCGCGCCCGCGCTACTGTCCGCCCGACGGTGTTGTTCGTCGGCACGAGTCTCACGGCGGGGCTTGGTCTCGAGCCCGACAGCGCTTTTCCGATGCTGATTCAACGCAAGATCGACTCGGCCGGCTTGGCGTTCGACGTCGTCAACGCGGGCGTGAGTGGCGAAACGTCATCGGGGTTGCTGGACCGTCTCGATTGGCTCCTGCGCGCCAACTTCGACGTCATGGTGCTGGAGACGGGAGCCAACGACGGGTTGCGTGGGATTCCTGTCGTGGCTCTGCGAAGCAACCTCGAGACGGCGTTGGACCGCATCAAGGCGAAAAGGCCTGATGCTCGGATCCTGCTCGTTCAAATGGAAGCCCTGCCCAATCTCGGGCCAAAGTACGCCGCCGATTTTCACTCCGCGTTCACGACGGTCGCCAAAGAGAAAGGCGTTACGCTCATGCCGTTTCTCCTCACCGATGTGGCGGGTCATCGAGAGCTCAATCAGGCGGACGGCGTGCACCCGAACAACGCCGGTGAGCGCATTGTGGCCGAGAACCTCTGGCGGTCGCTCAAGCCGGTGCTGGAAGACGTCGCGAGGCGCCCAGCGGCAAAATGACTTGACCCTGCGTTTCCGCCCATCTAAGTTCAAAGGCTGTCTAGCTTTACAAATCCATTCGTCGTTCAACAAGCCCTTCAACAAGCGTCGAGCTCAGCGTTATGGCAATTCCGGCAACCCAGATTCGCCGCGGAATGGTGATCGTATTCGAAGGCGACCCCTGTCGCATCATCGAATTCCGTCATCACACGCCCGGCAACTTGCGCGCAATGGTGCAGGCCAAGCTCAAGAACCTGCGCACCGGAAACAGCTACGAGCATCGCTTCCGCGCGTCCGACTCGATCGACCCGGCGTCGATGGAAACGCACGATCTCGAATTCATGTATCAGGGTGGCGACACCTATCATTTCATGAACGTCGAGACCTACGACCAACTCGAGATGGACGACGAGATGCTCGGCGACAATGCGCAGTGGATGCAGCCAGGGATGAAGATTCAGGCGGAGTATTACGATGGCCGCCCCATTGGCATCAAGCTGCCGAACTCGCTGACGTTGGAGATCGTCGACACGGCGCCGGTGATGAAAACGGCGACGAAGACGTCGTCGACGAAGCCGGCCAAGCTCGAGAATGGTGTGACGATCAACGTGCCGGAGTTCGTCGGCACGGGCGACAAGGTGAAAGTGAATCCGACGACGGGCGAATATCAGGAGCGCGCGAAGTAAGGCATCGAGCAAACAAGCCAGCAGGAGCGCGATACGTCGGGTTGATACGACGGTGCGGGCCGGTTAAAATGCACATCTCTGCGTCGAGGGACTGAAGTCGAAAAAACGCAGAATGGTGCCGTGGTTGGGTGGCGGCGCCGTCCATGGTGGCTGTAGCTCAATTGGTTAGAGCACCGGTCTGTGGCACCGGGGGTTGCGGGTTCAATTCCCGTCAGTCACCCTGATTCACGTTGCAACGTGTTGAAGCGCCGTGCGCGACGCTGTTCTGCCGTTTTACCGTGGTGAAGGCGTTGAGCATGTTGGGCGATACGTCGTTCGCCGCGGGCGAGTTAGGTCGGTAGCTCAATTGGTAGAGCACTGGTCTCCAAAACCAGCGGTTGGGGGTTCAAGTCCCTCCCGGCCTGTAGCGGGAAGTTGGCGGGTGTGGGGGAGGACATGAAACGCACGGCGGTATCGTCTAGGGGACTAGGACGGGGCCCTCTCAAGGCCCAAACACGGGTTCGAATCCCGTTACCGCTATTCGAGCTTGAGAGCGCAGTTGCTGAAATCGTTAAGTTGCTCGGCCGGCGTTGATGTGTTGTCGGTCTTGGGCCCGTTCGTCTATCGGTTAGGACGGCACCCTTTCACGGTGCAGAGAGGGGTTCGATTCCCCTACGGGCTATCCCGTGAAAGGGCGGAGGGTGGACAGCAGGTCGCAGTCGCAGGGAAGGGTAGGTCCAAGGGGGCGTAGCTCAATTTGGTTAGAGCACTCGACTGTCACTCGAGAGGTCGCGGGTTCGAGTCCCGTCGCTCCCGTGTTGAACAGCTGGCAGTGAAACGCGATTCGGGTTGGAATAACGAGATTGTTATTCAGATTCTCTGAAAGCCGATGACTGAGAGCTGATGGATTGGTAGGGGTGGTCGTTCGCAGGGCCCTGGTGGTGAAATTGGTAGACACGCCATCTTGAGGGGGTGGTGCCGCAAGGCGTCGCGGTTCGAGTCCGCGCCAGGGCATGTAGACCGAAAGGACCGGGGACACGTAGAGAAGGTGCCACAGTAGCTCAGGGGTAGAGCACTCGATTCGTAATCGAGCGGTCGTCGGTTCAATTCCGACCTGTGGCTCTGGGTTGAGAAGGGTGAAATCTGCTGCAACCGAAAAACGGAACGGGCGCCGACTTGGGCGCCCGTTCCGTTTTTTGGGTCTCCTCTCGACGCTATTCGACGACGGCCATCCGCAGGTGCGGCACGGCACGCATCGTCGCCCAGCAAAACAGCGCGAGACCGATCGCACGCGTCAGATGATACGTCCACGCGGCGACGAACGTGGACGACGCCAATTGTCCCTGCGTTCCCCATGACGCGATAAACGCGATCCAGCACAGGAGCGCGACCCCGAAGGAGACGAGCAACGACGCGCGCAGTCGGCCCGGCATCGCAACTCCCCAGGCGACTCCGGCGACCGTCCCCCACGCGACCGTGCGAAGCAGCACGTCAGGGAGCTTCGGATCATTCACGAATGCTGCCGCTACGGCGACGGCGACCAGCACCACGACGATCCGCTCGGACCACACTCGATTGAGGAACACCATGCCGATCATTCCCGCCTGACTGACCGGATAGACGAGACTCGGCAGCCAGCGGTCCGACGCGCCCATGTACTGCGCGGCCGTATCGGAAATCCACGAAACCGCAAACGCCCCGGCGATCCACCACCACGCGGTGTCGCGCTTCTTTCCGCGCCAATGCAGGACCCCGAGCCACGCGAGCGGCACGAGATCCATGTGGTGAATCGCTCCAATCAAGGCGTGGCGGACGGTCACCGCTTCGGCGCGTCTTGCTTGTCCTGTTTATCGGGGCAGTCAACGGGGCAGAGGTGGATGTCGTTGATCGGCTCGCCCTCGTAGTCGTCGCATTTGACGATGGCGAAGTCCGTCCCCTTGATCTCGTGGTATTCGATGCGGCACCCTGGCTTGCCGATCACCTTGCCCAGTTCTTCGTAGAGTTCATAACAGCCCTTGGATCCCTGCCATTTGAAACTCATGCGATCTGCTCCGTGTGACGGTGTTGGATGTGGATGCCGCGTGATATCTCAGCCTCCTGCGTTCGCAACAAACTATCGATCATACGGCTCTGCACGCTAGAGAACGCTAGAGAACTCTATCGTTCGCTCAGTGTTGAATAGATACTCTCATCTCGCGTATCGTGTCACGTGTGCGCCGCGTCACGTCGCGGCGACGGATGGTTCACGTTCCAGTCGCGATGGAGCGTCGCACCGCACGGATCCTGCACTGCATGCAAGCCTTCACCAGACTGGAGCAGTGATGAACTCGTCCGATGCTGTGCGGCGAACGCGCGCCGGTGGGCGGTTGCGTGAGCACGGGTTCGCACGCGCTGTCGTCGGCGCGTATCTGTGCGCGTCGGTGCTGGCGTGCGCCGCGGCCAGCGGACGAACGGCGGCGACGTCGCTCGAGGGCGTCGAGTGGCGACTGGTCGAGCTCAATGGAACGGCGACCGCACCCAGCGATTCGGTGCACGCGCCGTCGCTTCGATTTCAAATCGATTCGGGTCGCGTTGTCGGTTCCGGTGGATGCAATCGGCTGAGCGGTACGTTCGTCCACAATGGGCCGTCGTTGGCGTTCGGCCCACTCCTCACGACGAAGATGGCGTGCGCGGAGGAGTCGGCGAATCGGACGGAGCAGGCATTTTTGTCGGCGCTCCAGTCGGTGGATCATTATGAGATCGTGTCGGACACGCTGGCGTTGCTGCATGCCGGGGCGCGCGTGGGGCGGTTGGTTCCGCGGGGGTAGCGGTGGCGTGTTGAAGCGTCGGTGGGGGGAGGCTATGTTGCGGGAGCGCGGGCGTAATTCAGTTGGTAGAATGCCAGCTTCCCAAGCTGGACGTCGCCGGTTCGAGCCCGGTCGCCCGCTCCTTGGAAGTCGTTGAGATTTGGTGAGTTACAAGCGCTCGGTTGCCCAACGGTAACCGAGCGCTTTTTTCTGGTTACCGTTGCGGTTACCGTTTGTAGGACCTATCCATCGGTTCCGAGGGGTAGACCAGCCTGCCGGCGGCGTTCGACCTCAGCGAAATCGCCGGCTCAGGGAGCAGCGCAGTCCGCTGCGCGCTCGGCGTGTTGGTCGGTCGAGACGGGCTACGACTGCGGGAGGTCAGCGTCGTTTACGTATGCCACAATGCATCTACTGTCGCGCGTCGGACCCGTCAGTTCAGTTCACGCGAGAGCACGTCCTCCAGCAGGGATTTGGTCAATTCCAAAACGCTCCGGTTCTGCACGATCTCGTGTGCCACGAGTGCAACCAATCGTTCTCCGGAACGCTTGATCTCTCCTTGACCCGCGAGAGCGCCGAAGGGCTTGAGCGTTACCACTGGGGCGTGAAGGAACCTGCGGATATCGCAAAGTTCAGCTTCAAGTCGATGGACCTGCGTGCACAGGATTTGGGCGAGTTTACTGGCGCACGGGTTGAGCTAATTGCACACGATGGAAGTGTGCGAGCGAGACCGGCCGATGGCGCGGCGATCCACGACCTCGAAGGCGACGACTTCACCCACTTTACCATCGCCGAAATCGTGTCGGGCGCGTGGGCGCAGTCACCGGTCGACTGGAAGCGTGGCCTCAAGCTATTTGGAAACGATGAAACCACATTGATGCTGCGAGAAGCGCTCGAACGCCAAGGCGTCGTGCTCAAATCTTGGCGACCGCTCTCGCTACCCGATCCGTCCGGAAGCATCGAGGTCGGTCAGACTTTTTCCATCACCAGTTCGATGAAGCGCGGGATTGCCAAGGTGGCCTTCAACTACTTGGCGTTTCGCCGCGGTGGTGACTTCGTACGATCGGAATCATTCGATTCCATTCGGCAATACATTCGATATGGCGCTGAGCCGGAACTCGAGCCGATTCACTCGTCGTTCGAGCTGCCATTTCGCACGAATCAACCGGATAATGTGAAACCAGTCCTCCACTGGCTTGGTTTGCAGGCCCACGAGAATCATCGGAATCTTCTAGGAACCGTGATGCTCTTCGGTTTCATGGAGCACACAGTCATGCTCGCCCAAGATTTTCGCGGGCCATGGTTCGATATGCCTCTGGCTCATCTTTACAACTTGAAAACGAAGAAGGCGAGCGAGGTTCAGCCGACAATGCCGCGCTGGAAACACTCGGATGACTCTGCGATCGGCTAGGAGTCGACCGACTACAGCGCCGCATTTCGAAAGAAGCTCTCGCCGATTTGGCTACGATCCGCCAAGGTGTGTTTAGTTGTGCCCGCGAAGTCCAGCGTCTCGCGCAATCACCCAGACGACGACGCTTGCGCGTTCGCGAGAGGCTCCTGGCGGCGCGAAAAAATAATGATCATCGATGCTTGTCCAATCTCGAGTCGGCTCAATCAATGTTGATTTATCTCGACACTGGTGATCTCGCCAACCTTGAGCGCCTACGCGACAGGGATCGCGGCTCATTCGAACAATTTCTCGATGGATGGAACGCACGCCAATGCGTGCTCGCGCTGTCGCTCCATCATGCCCAGGAGACCGCTGACCTTGGAACCGCCGCGAGCCGAGCCCGGCGGCTTGGCTTGATAGCAGAGTTTCCACGCATCGCATTCGAGCGAGGCGGCTCGTACAAACTGGCTTGGCTTGAGGCGGCAGTGCAGATCACTGCACTCATTCACGGTGAAGCGGCGGACTATGGCGATGTCCTGCGCCCTCAACTCTTTCTGGCCGGCCTTGACGAGTTCTGTGCGGTTGTACTGGAATCGAGCACTGAGTTCGCGAAGCTGCGCCAAGAAGAGGAGTTCACGGCGAAGGTCCGGCAATCAACGCGCGGTCGGCGCTTGCCACGGTCGTACCGAAAACAGTCTGGCGACGCGATCAATCGGACTGCGCCGGTGATTGCCGCAATTGAGGCATTCAGCGATGGAACGTTATCCCCACTGACTCGGAGATCGATGGCGCCGGTGCTCGGTGCGATCGTCAATGAATTGCAGACAGCGGAAAACGTGCGGTTTGGCTTCGAGAAGGCATATGGTCTCGCGGGCTACGACGTGCTCGATCGCGTCGATGATGACGACTTGCACCGAGTCGCGAGTTTCTTCTCGGTCGCGCAGCAGGTATTCGAAGATATGGCTGGCGAGTGGCAGCTTCCGCCACAGGATATTGCTGACCTGTTGCGACAGCTAAACCCGTCTACCTGCCCTGGCGTGCGAATCGAAATGGCGGTGAGCCGAGCGCTTGATGTGAGCCAAGAAACAGCGGTGGCAAACGACGAGGCGGATCGCGCGCACATCAGCTTTTTGCCGTACGTCGACCTAATGTTCGTAGACCGCCGAACGGCCGGCTTCTACCGCCAGGGTATTGCGCTGGATAAAGCCGGAGTCCTCGATCGATATGCTTCTCGTTTGGCGAAGAGCGGACCGAGTGCGGCCATACTCAACGCGATTGCCCGAGTTGTGTAATTGCATACGCGTGGTTCGCAACACGACGTAGGACCTGTGGGGGCGAGTGACCAGTCGCGCGAGCGCGCCAGCTGGAGCCAACGGCTCGGAATCTGAGCGATCCAGTACGGCGAGGACCCGCGCGATTTCCGCCGGGCGTCTCGTCTTGGTCCTCAGGATTCGACAGAAACAGTAAGCAGGGGCGCACGATCGCTGTGAAGGACCACGGCTACCGTCTGCGTAAATGGTTAACGGCCCCTCGACGCTGCGCAGTCGTCAGCGATGCCCATATCTCTTCGATCCCTTGTGCGTCTGTTTCATCTTGTGGCACTTCGGTGGCGCCTGGCGCCGATTCGTCCTTCACAGTCAAACCGCGCCCAATGCGCACTTGTCGCCGCACACTCGCCGCCTGCGCCCGCAGCGCGTCGGTTTCGCGATCTTGGTAAATCGATTTACGAGTCTCGGAGTCTTGCCATCCACCGAGGCGATCCTTCACGCGATCGTCGTTCGTCGCTGTCTCGGCCAGGTCTGCCGCTTGGCGACGTAAGCCATACCATCCTCGACCGGCGATATGCTCGACCTTGGCGATCACTTCCAGCGCCTTGAAGAGTTGGCGAGCGCCATCGCGGGACAGGGCCTTCGCGTTTGCACGCACTCGACGCGGACGGCGACGCCCGCTCAAGTCGACGGGCTTCATCTTCGAGCCCGGCAGCAGGAAATAGTCGTCGACGTCTTCCTCGAGAAATGCAGCTTCGTACTTCGAGAGATAACCATGCAGCGCGTCGTCGACGGCGCGACGCTGCTCCGGAGTGAATACGACTATTTCGCCGTGCTTCTTGCCGGCTCCGGGAATTGTCACCTGCCCGAGCGAACCGGCTGGTAAGCGCTCATAGTCGTCAGGCTTCGCGTCCGTCAACAAAAGCATGCGTCGCGTGCATCGGAGGACCTGTCCGGTCCGGCACTCCGCTGCGAGCTCAATCGCGAGGCGGATTCGCGGATCAACGCGCGGATCACGAAGCGCTGCGAAGATGTGGTGAAACTCCTCCGGCGTATGACGCGGCCGGAACGGACGCTTATGATGCTCGCCGGTTCGGAGCGCCCATTCGTCCTTCAGTCGACGTCGCCACCCGTCCGGCGGTCGCGCGGCGTCTGATGCGATGCGATCCTCTTCGCGGAGCCAAGCGGCGACGCTAAACACGGAGTCGACGATCATTTCGGACGCGCGAAGACCGAACTCTTTTCCCTCCGTTCGATTGTACGCATCAGCCATTGCGCGCCAGAGTGATCGCACGTCACGCAGTTGGAGGGCCCGCCACGGTAGTGTCGGGTTGATCAGCGGACGTAGCCCTGGCTTGCCGCCGAAGAGACGTCCTTCATACTTGACCATTTGCTCATAGTGCCGCGTATCGGTCGACGCGTACTTGCCGCGCGCCGGATCAAGCGCGAGCGCAAATCCCTCGCGGAGAGTCAGTGTCTCCGCCGTTGAGCGTGGCGCCTCGACTTCCTTCACCGGTTCGGCGGGACCCGCCGCCGGCTCGCCAGTAACAAGGCGCGCCTGGAGCTGTTGCACGGCCACCTCCGCGACCCGAACCAGCTTCTCATCGAGCCGGCCAGTCGCGAGGTCACGCACAAAGACGCCGAGGCTTTTCACCTCGCGCATGTGCTCGCCGGGACGACGGCGATCAGGTCTCTCGAGGTTGGTCCACCGTACCCAAACCTGATTTCCGCGTTCAGGACGCTCAAACGCCGACACGATGAGCGGTTTCAGTCCGTAGCTGTACGTCCACCGTTCACCGCGGCGCCGCTGCTCTTTGCGCGGATGTGTCGCCTTTCGGTTCGACTTTTTCACCGGTCGTCGGCGCGTAGATCGGCCGCTTTATCTGAGATGCGCGGGATCGCCGTCTCAGTGGTCTGGGCGACGGTGCGCGCCCGAACAGTCCGTGGTACTGCTTGCCGCGCATCGTACGATGCGAGATAAGTCTCGAAGCGAGAGCGGTCCAAATACCACGCGCCTTCCCGTTTGCGAGCGCCAACAGCCTCCGTCCTGTGGTTGCACAGCCAACGAAGCGTACTAACTGGAATTCGGCTGACCTCATGTGCCTCAACGAGGGTCAGTTGAACCGTGACTTGATGGCCCGACGTAATCGCTTCTGCCAGCTCTTGGACGCAATCGGTGAGCGTCTTCACCGCGTCCGACGTTGGCGATCGCCGGCGCAATACGGCCAATTCTGCTTTCCACCGCGCGACCAACTGGAGCGCGGCGTCGGCAACAATGAGGCGGGGCGGGAATACAGCGCGAGCCGTATCGCCAGCCGCAATCGGTGTCGTCTCCGAAGCGCCCATGGGAATCCCAACGACGAGAATTGTCGCCCGCCCTGATGCCGGGATTTCCCGCGACGGGCGGCTCTCTATTCCCGTACTTAGGGACTGCCGCGAGCGTTCCGCGTCCAGGACTGCCACGATCACGTATCTCAGCTGCATGCCGAGATATCACCACGTGGCGGTAGAATCGCTGTACCAGAATCACGCAATCGTTCATGTTGTCCAAGATCGAACGACTGGCGCGCCGGTCAGCCCGTCATCGCCTCATCGCAGTATTGTCGTACTGCGCACGCATGGCATCGAGCCGGAGAGTTGTGGCTTCGGTGCATGACTCGAGTTCGTTGGCCTAGGCCGATGGCTTTCACGGCCGCGCGAATCTCGCGCTCGAGGGTTGACGTAAGCCGCACCTCGAATGTCATCGCCGAATAGCGGACGTAGCCGAAATCCGCAGCCCCTTCGCCTGCCATCGCACGTAGGCCGAGGAGGTAGACACCAAGTTGAAGCCGATCGCTGTCGTAGAGCCGACGACTTCGGCGTGTTGGTTTTACCTCGATTGGCACGAGTCGCTGGCGACCGTCGATCTGCTCTTGCACGACATAATCTGGCTTCCCCATGACGCCGACGTCCTCGTCTCGAACAATCAGCGTTGAACCGGCACCAGTATCAGACGCAACGATCTGCGAGTTGCCCGAAGTGTCGTTGGCGAATCCGGTCTGTTCGCGAAGACGGCGGAGCAACAGAGGAATAGTCGCCGCGCACAAAACCGCACAGCCGGCGAATGCGAATAAGACAATCCTCGCGACCAACATGAGCGTGTCCGTAGATCACGAAATGAAAACGGCCGTCGCGACCGCTAGCAGCGCACACACAAGAAGACCCCCAATCATCAGTGGTGCGTGACGGCCCAACCAAGTGAGACGGCGAACGCGTGCCCCGTGACGAGTATGTTCGTTCACGCCGAGCGCCCGTCGTTCAGTCGCGTCGCGAGTCGGCTCGACATGTGCGACGTACTGCAGGTGCCACGCCTTGGCGCAATACGAGAAACAACCAATCTCACTCGCCGCGACTTCCGTCGTCACGCGGTTCACAGTCTCGTTTGCAGTTTGTGTCCACATCAGTCGGCTCGTTCCCAGTGATCACCCGTTCGATCGCACGTCGTCGTGCCGTTCAGTTTCTAAATACAAGCGGGACACGTTTCCGGCTACTGTGTCCGCTTCGGACGGCATCAAAGTATTGCAGGCCGGTTGATGAGAGAACGCTCTCCACCGCTGGCCGGTACTCCCAATCAGGCCGCGACCACGGAGCGATCATTGTGAAGGGCGCAGCGTCAGAGAAACGGGTATGTCCAAAGTTGGTGCGTTTCACGCCGACAGAACTCGAGGTCGTCCGTGATCGCGCTCGGGGAAGCGGTCGTCCGGTGGCCTGCTATATCCGTGAGGCTGCCCTCGGCGGGCGGCCGAAGGCGCAGACAGGTGCCCTCAATCATTCCGTGATCCGAGACCTGGCGGGCTTCGCGACGAAACTTCGCGAGCTCGCACAACTCGCGGCTGAGCGCCACTCGCCGGAGGCACCGATTTGCGCGGGCCTGGCGGGCGAAGCGCTCGACCTCATCCGGCAGATTGACTAGGTCGCCGCTCCGCGCGTCCTACGTTGCATGATCGGCGTATCGAGCAGCAGTCGAAGCTTCACGTCGCTTGGCCGATATCTCGTCGCCGGTCGAGATGGGAATGCCGAGGGACGGATTGCGTGGAGCAGTGGGCGGAACCTGCCAACGAGCGATCCGGAGCTCGCGGCGAAGATCATGCGCGCGACAGCGTCGCAAAACGTGCGAGTCGCGCAGCCTGTGTATCACCTTGCGCTGAGTTTTGACCCTCGAGACATCGTAGACCGGGCAGCCATGGAGCGCGTCGCCGATCGCGTGTTGGCGGAGCTCAAGCTGAATCAACATCAGGCGATCATTGTCGCACACGGCGATCGCGCGCATCCTCACATGCACATCCTAATCAATCGCGTTCATCCAGAAACAGGCCGCGTCTGGGATCGTTGGCAGGACTATCCTCTCATCCAACGAGCGCTTCGAGAGGAGGAGCGCGCGCTTGGATTGCGACAAGTCGAAACTGCGCGGGCGGTTGACCGCGACGGCGGCGTCGGTGGGAGCATTGCAGTGGATGCGGGAGCGCAGAAGCAGGCCGCAAAGCATCGCGAGCCAGTTGGGCGAGAGCTACTAGCCGCGATTCGCGAGGATTTGGCGACGCACGACCGCGTTTCGCAGTTCGGTCAGCAGCGTTTCGCCGCCGAACGAGACGTATCCGGCGCGCAAGCGAAGCGAGATCAGATCGAGAGCGCCATCCGGAGATACAATCGCTCGGAATCGGCGCTGGACGGGTCGCTTGCACGCGCGTATCAAGACCCGCACGCCGCCAAAGCTGCGTTTCTCGCTGCGGCCGATAAGAACGGCGAACGTGACGCAGCGCGCATGATGCGGGAGAAGCCCGAAGTCTTCGGTCCGGTTCGCATAGTCGGAAGACAGACCAGTGCTGGAGCTGCCCAGCCGCCGGAGGCGATTGCTGCGGTGAGAGAAGCAGCGGGGTACGGTCTTGAGTTCCTCGCGGCGCGTCGAGAAATCGGAAAGCTGCTGGAGCGCCAGCATCATGGCGCGATGCCAGCCCGTCAAGGCATTGAAGCCGCACGTGAAATGGTAGCCGGTGGGGTCGCGGTCGCCCGCGGCCGCCTGGAATCGATTCGACAGGCCGAAAGGACTTTGCCGTCACAAGATCGGTTGGAACTCAGGCTGGCTCAGCGGTTGCGGCAACTGTCATTACCAGAGTTCGAGAAGCTACGGCTGATGTTGACTCCTCCTCACGTCTCGCTGACCTACAAACTGCGCCAGATGGTGCGCGACGCGGCGCTCGGAAGGGACGGCGAGCAGTAGAATGTCACTAGTCGGCCATCGTGTGTCGCGGTATCCTCAGCCAGATCCCAGGCGGAAGGAATTTGGAATGGCGTCAGATAAGGCTGATCCGTTTGAGCGCCTCGCCGCACGTTGCGGCTTAAAGGTGTCCACTGCGGATTTGCACGTTGTGCCGCGGGACGTCCTCGCGGCGCCGGGCGACATCGGTCGGCATACTCTCGTGACAATTTCCGGCGCGCAATCAGCGCCCGAGCCGTTGCACATCCTATTTCTCACCGAGGAAGAGGATGTTCGGCCGATCTCCATTCGAGATGTGCTTTGGTGGCTCTCGTCGGATTCGTGGGCGGTCGAGAAGGCAGATCGCGACTTCGTACACTGGATCGCGCTGTACAACTATCCCGACGATGATCGCGCTGCGGCTCGCCTCTTCGAGCTCCATGTTAAACAGGCCAGCGCGCTAATCGCGCTTCTAGGTGAGCCCGCCTACAAAGAACTACTCGCGGTGTATCAAGCCGAAGTCGCCGGCTCTGCCTGAGACGGACGGCGAGGCATCTGCAGCGCGAGCGCAGTGGCTGAAGGTCCCCCGATTTCGTAGACACCCAATTAACCCTGTTACGTTCAGGGTCGAGGTGTCGAATGCAGGCAAGACGAAGCAAGCAGCAGCAACAGAGTGCCGGGAGTCAAACGCGACGGCCTCGTCGACGTTTCACCCAAGACTTCAAGCTT
>Ga0193753_10000718_pt1 | contig 31092 bp, 29 predicted proteins | sample H1c2metaG_FD_144925 | JGI IMG/M metagenome (GOLD analysis project Ga0193753, IMG submission 144925) | Soil microbial communities from a riparian zone of the East river system, Colorado, United States - H1c2 | ecosystem: Environmental > Terrestrial > Soil > Riparian zone | place: USA: East...
CTGCGCTCGACAGGTCGACCTTCACCCGATACGGGACCAAAATGGAGGCTTTGACCGTCTCGTCTCGCCCCATGGCTGGGCGGTCGATGCGGATCTCGAGCGGGTTCTCCCCAAGCTTCAGCGGTGTGGAGAGCTCGAGCGCCGCCTCCTTGTCCTTGAACGACACACTGGCCCCCGAGAGCGAGGCCGTCGTCCCATCGGGGCAGGTCGGGCAGATCAATTGGAGCTGCTCGTTGCCCTGCGGGCCGAGTCGCGCCTTCACCACCAAAGGTGCTCCACCCTTCCAAAAAAAGTAAACCGCGATCCCTGCTCCCGCGACCAGGAGCCCGACGACGCCCGCGACGAGTCCCAGCGGCAGACCCCCTCTTTTCGCGATGACGGGCGCCGGAGGGAGCGGCTCGTCAAAAAGCGGAGCCGGCGCCGGCACGATCTGCGGAATGGCGGCGGGTGCGTGCGGCGCATGTCCGGCCGGCGCGTGCGGCGCATGTCCGGCCGGCGCGTGCGGCGCATATCCCGCGGGCCCCGCACCGGCATTCTGGCTGGGCGCGATACCCGGCATCGCCACGCCCAGCATCGTGCGGTGCTCGCCGCGCATGGGGGGTACAGCGCCTTCGGGCGATGCCGGGGGCGCCGGGGGCAGGATCGGCGCGACGCCCGGGATCGCAACACCGATCATGGTCCGGCTCCCGGCCGGCTGCGCAGCGCCCGCGGGCGGCGTTTCGGGCGGGGCCTGTGCCGCCATCGGAACCGTCTGCTGCGGCAACAGGTCCGCGGTCGAAATCCCGAGCATGGTGCGCGCCGGCGCAACTCGCCCTGGCACGGGGTTGTGCGCCTGGTTTTCCGGCGCACCGCTCACGCCACTCACGGAGGTTACAGCGCCGCAAAGGCCGCAGAAGCCGGCGTTCTCGGGAAGTTCCGTTCCACATTGCGCGCACGTTCGAGTGGCCATCGGCTTGGCGATACTAAAACGGGGTGCACGAATGTGCACCAGTTCTCGGTTCCCCTCGTTTCCTCATCACGCGAAGCACGAATCGGGCATCCGGGCGATTGAGGGCGCTTTCAAGCGCCGTCGTCGCCCACGTCCGTGCCCGACACGTCGGCACCGGATTCTGCGCTCGTCGCGGTCGTGGTCGTGCCGGACGGCGACGGGGACGGTTCGCTCATGTCCGATTGAAATCGCTGCCAGCGCCTCTCGAGCGCCTTTCGATCCATGCCGAGCACGCGCGCCGCTTCGCTCTTGTTGTGGCCGCAACTTCGCATCGTCTCGGCGATCGCGGCGCGCTCGATGGCTTCGAGCTTACTGCCCAAGCTACCGGGGAGAGAAAGTAGTCTGGCCGCGATGCCCTCGAGCTCCGCGGAGTCTACCGGTTGAGCTGCTTCGGGGTTCACCCCTTCGAGGGGGAGTCGGTCTTCGACGATCGGAGCGCGCATTCGGAACGTTGTGGGGGCAAGTGACCGGGCGGGAGCCGCGGGATGCCCTTGATATTCCTAACGCTTTTTCGGCGCCGACTTCAAGCACATCCAGATGTCGACGAAACACCGATACAAAGTGAGTTTACAAAACGGTCAATCTTGTCCGACTTTGGACGAAATCGGGCAGAAAATGCGGATTCTGCGTACGGTTGTTGTCGCCCCTTCTCAACAAAGTAAACTGCCCGGTCTCTTCCACCCCAGCCCCAGCCCTAGCCAGGTAATGCAAGACGTAATGCAAACGGCGCGCCCCCATGTCTTCCGTTGAGCTCCATCGTGCACGCACGCTTGTTTCCGATCCGAAGCAGGCTGCCGAGCGTCTCCTCGAACAGCTGCCTTCCGCCGCGAAGCCCAAGCTCGTCACCGTCTTTGCATCACGGAGCATCGATCAAGTCGCGCTCAATCGCGCGCTGCGCGAGCGCCTCCCCAAAGGAACGCGCATCGTTGGCACCACGAGCAGCGCGGAGCTCGACAACGAAGGCCTCCACGAGCGCTCGATCGTTCTCGGCGCACTCTCGGGCGACTTCGAAGTCGGCTTGGGGGTCGGGCGCGAACTTTCGAAAGATGCCATCGTCTCGGGCAACGTCGCCATCACCTCCGCGTGCGATCAGCTCGGCGTCATGCCGTCGAACCTCGGATCGCGCCATGTCGGAATGGTGATCGATGACGCCTTCCGATACAAAAAGGAAGAATTTCTCCTGGGAATGCTGGAGCCGAATCCAGCGCTCGTGTTGGTGGGCGGAGGGGCTTCCGACTCGGAGCTGGACCCTGCGAAGCAGAGCGCGCAGCTTCACGTCGACGGCGAAGTCGTGACCGATGCGGTCGTCGTGGCGCTCTTCCGAACGGACGCGCGTTGGGCGGCGATGCGCTCGCACTGGTACGTGCCGACGGGCCGCACCTTGCGCATCACCCGCGTCGACGAAACCTGCACCCGGGCGCTCGAGATTGACGGGAAACCGGCCGCCAAGCGTTACGCCGAGCTGCTCGGCGTAACCGTCGGCGATCTGGAATTCGGAAAGCCGCACGGATTCGCCACCCAGCCGACCGCTCTTCGCGTCGGACGCGAATACTTCGTTCGCGCACCGTGGAGACCCCTCGACGACGGCTCGATCCTCTTTGCCAATTTGCTCGAAGAGGGGACCGACCTCGAAATCATGCAATTGGGCGACATGGTGCGATCGACGACTCACTTCTTCGAAGAAGAGCTGCCACTTCGCGTGGGAAATCCGAGCGCCGTACTCCTCTTTCAATGCAGCGGACGGCAATGGTTCGCCGATTCGACCGGCAAGCGCGCAGACCTCGCCAAGACGTTTGCCTCGGCGCCGCCGGCCGTTGGCTTTAATTGCCATTTCGAAATCTATTGCGGATTTCATATCAATACGACCCTCACCGCGCTGGCGTTCGGGTCCTCGCCGTGACCGTCCTTTCCCGCCCCCGCTTGTCGCCGCACGGGAGTGCGCCGCGAATTCTTCTCGCCTTGTCGCAAGACGAGGCGAGAGTCGTTGCGCGAGAATTCGAGCGCCGAAACTTCGCGTCCGAAACCACCCTCGCGGAGACCTCGGCTCACCTCGAGCAATTGATTTCGAAAGAGTGGGATTTCGTCGTTCTCGGTGCCGAATTCTTCGGCCTATCGCCCTCGGCAAACGAGATAACCACGTTTCTGACGAAGACTTCCGATTTGGGACAGCCCGGCCGGAGCTCGCAGTTCCTGGTGCTCACGAAGGGGTACGACGAAGAGCTCGAGCGCGCTGCGCTCGCGGCCGGAGCGGTCGACGTGCTCGACGGGAGCCGGCTTGGGCGTCTCACCCTCGTCATCGAACGGGAAGTGGCACGGGCGCGCCACCACGATACGCTCGCGGCGCGCGCGAATCTTCTAGAAGGCGTGATCGATGCCCTTCCGTTCATCCTTTTCGTAAAAGAACGGACCGAGTTGCGGCTGGTGGTCGCGAACGAGACGTTTGCCGAGGCCTTCAACACGACCAAAGAAGGCCTCATCGGTAAACTCGATCACGACTACTTTCCGCCCGATCAAGCCGACTCTTTCGTCACGATCGACCGCGAAGTACTCCGGTCGCAGGAAATGAAAACCTTCGAGGAAGTCGCGCGCACCGACGGCATCGATCGCACGTATTTGACGCGCAAGGTCCCGCTGGTGGACCACGAAGGGACCTCCGCTTACCTGATCGGGGTGACCGAGGACATCACCGAGCGCAAACGCACCGAGGATGCGCTCAAGCGAACGCGCGAACTCTCGGCGCGTACCTTGGCTGGCTACCAAAGGCGCGTGCTCCAGATGGAGATCATTCGTCAGCAGAACGAAGATCTCGAACGGCTCTCGGCAGACTTGGTGCGCGCCAAGCGGGTCGAAGAGGAGCGCGCGCGCGAGATCGAGGCTGCCGCGCGCCTCAAGAGCGAATTTTTGGCTAACTTTTCCCACGAGATCCGCACGCCGCTCAATGGCATCCTCGGCTATTGCGATCTGCTCATGCGCGGCGAAGGTTCGCGCCTCACGCCCCACGGCCGGCGCGATCTGAACGTCATCAAGACGAACGCCAAGACGCTCTTGTCGCTCATCAACGACATCCTCGATCTGTCCAAGATCGAAGCGGGTCGCATTGAGATCGTGCGCGAGCCGGTGGACGTGACGGAGCTCATCGAGGACTCGGCCGCGACGATCAAAGAGCTCATCCGAAGTAAGGACGTGGAGCTGGTTACGCACGTGTCCGACAATGCGACGCAGGCGTTCACCGATTCCCTCAAATTGAGGCAAATCATCCTCAATTTGCTCTCGAACGCTGCCAAGTTCACCGACACCGGGGAGATTCACGTCTCCGCCAGCGCGGCGGGCGACGATCTGGTCATCGAGGTGGAGGACACCGGCGTCGGGATCCCTTCCGAAGAGCTTCGCAACATCTTCGAAAAGTTTCGCCAAGTCGACGGGTCGAGCACGCGACGCGCCGGCGGAACGGGGCTCGGCCTGGCCATCGTTCGCGAGCTCGCGCGCGTGCTTGGAGGGACCGCGTCGGTCACCAGCTCCGTCGGCCGCGGCTCCAAGTTCACCGTGATTTTACCCGGCGCGGTCGATCCCGAGCGCGCCTTGGCGCACCAGGAGAGCGCCGCCGAGGTACCCGCCGTACCCGTTGAAGGGTGCGTCGTCCTCGTCGTCGATGACGACCCGCTCGTGCAAACGCTCGTGCGCGGGGAGCTCGAGGCCGCGGGCTTTCAAGCCATCATCGTGGGCGACGGCATCCAGGCGCTCCATCAGGCGCGCAGCCGACGCCCGCACGTCATTTTGCTCGATCTCCATTTGCCGAAACTTCACGGGTGGGACGTCTTGACGGAGCTCAAGAGCGATCCATCGCTCTCCAGCATTCCAGTGGTCATCGTCTCGGTCGAGGAGCAGCGGGCGCGCGGCTTTTCGATGGGCGCGTGCGAGTACCTCGTCAAACCGGTGGAATCCGAGCACCTGGTCAATGTCGTCCGTCGCGCGATGGCGCCGGGCGGGGGCGATGTGCTCGTCGTGGACGACGACGCCGCCACGCGGGAACTGGTCACACGCGTCTTGCAGGGGCACGGCTTCCCCACCGCCGATGCGCGCGACGGCGCCGAAGCGCTGGTGCGCATGAAGGTAAGCCCCCCATCGCTCCTCATTCTCGATCTCGTCATGCCCACGGTGGACGGCTTCGAGGTGCTTCGTCGCATGCGGGCCGAAGGAACCACGGTTCCCGTCGTCGTGCTCACCGGCAAAGATTTGAGCAAGACGGAGGAGCAGGAGCTCTCCGAGGCCTTTGCGCGCATCGTTCGCAAGGGCGGCCTCGCCATGGCGGACTTGGTTGCCGAGGCGCGTGGTCGAGCAGCGCGTGCAGCAGAAGGAACGCATGCCGCGCATTCTTTACGTGGAGGACTCGCCGCAGAATCGAGATATCGTGCGACGCTATCTCGAGCCGGAATTCAACGTCTTCGAGGCGGAAGACGGCGAGCACGGGCTCGAACGAGCGGCGCGCGATGCGCCAGATTTGGTTCTGATGGATTTATCGTTACCGCGCGTGGATGGGTGGGAGGCTACCCGACGTATCAAGTCGGATCCCAGGCTTCGGCACCTTCCCGTGGTTGCACTCACCGCACGCGCTGGCACGGAGGATCGCGAACGCGCGGATTCGGCAGGGTGCGCGGACTATCTGACCAAGCCGGTTGAACGAGAACTCCTGATCGCCACCATCCGAAAACACCTTCGGGGGCGCGTCGGGAATGGATAAACCACTCGACAAACGGCGTCCGCGCATTCTTGCGGTCGATGACGATCCTTTACAACTGGACCTTTTGTTTAGAGGACTTACGCTGGAAGGATTCGAAGTCGCGATCCACGAGGGGCCCATTGGTGTCACCAACATGGTCCGCGCCTTCCAGCCGGATATCGTACTATTGGACCTAAATATTCCGAGTTTACGGGGCGACCGTCTCATCGAGTTGATTCGGCGAACGGCCGGCCCGAGCACGAAATATTTTTTACTGTCTGCGAGCGACGAGTCGGAACTTCGCTTACGTGCTGCGGAAACCAGTGCGCACGGGTGGCTGTCGAAGAGCCTCTCGATGAACGAAATTGCGCACAGGCTTCGAGATAGTCTCGCGCCGCCATCGGATGGGGCCGCCTCGAAGCGCTTACGGTAATACAGTTACGCCTAAAAGGGGGATTAGGGATGGACGGTATCTCCTCCAAAGACGCGCTGCGTAGCGTGCGGGCGAAAAAGCTCCAAGCCGCGCTGCAAGTCCCGCTCGAAAACAAGTATGCAGGAAAGCCGGTGGGGGCCGGCTTACTCGACTACGAAATTTACCTTCGCACGTCGGAGCTGCGGTCGCTGCAATCGTCGCCACACGCCCTCGTGTCGCACGACGAAATGTTGTTTCAAGTCACGCATCAGAGTCAGGAACTGTGGCTCAAATTGGTGGCGTTCGAAGCCATTTCGCTGGTGGAATCGCTCGATGCGGACGATCTGTGGGGCGCTTGCGAAACGCTGAAACGCCAGTCGATGGTGATGCGTACCTTGGAATCCGAGCTGCATGTAATTTCCACGCTTTCCCCGGAAGCCTTCCTGGCCATTCGCCGCTATTTAGGAAAGGGTAGCGGGCTCCAATCGCCCGGGTATTTCGAACTTCTGCTGGCCGCCGAAACGGCCAACGAAGCGCTGACGCAATTGGTCGAAAGACGGGGCGTAGTGTGGCGCGATGTATACGAGCATCGCTCCCGATATCGCGATCTGCATCACACGTGTGAACTCTTCCTCGATTGGGACGCGGGTTTTCAAATCTGGCTGAGTGCGCACTTCACGTTGGTGCGGCGAACGCTCGGAATCGATCGCAGCGTCAAAGCGCTCGATGGATTTCCGACGGTGGCACTCGGCCCGCGCACCACGAAACCCCTGTTTCCAGCGCTGTGGGACGTTCGCGTCGAGATGTCACGCTCGTGGAATCGCGAGGGGGGCGAGAGCCCTGCCGCCCGGGCTCGCGATGCGGCGCCGAGTCATCCCAGCCTGGTGGCCCATCCGCTGATGGCCTGCGATGGATCCGAGTCGGGTATCCGGACTGGCTTGCGGAAGACGAAATGAGCAAAGAGCCCAGAGAGGGCCCTTTGGATGTCGCCCGTCTTCGGGCGCACTTCCCTCTTCTGGATCGGTGTCTCTATCTCAATAGCAATTCAACTGGAATCGTACCGCAAGGCGTCAAGGACGTTCTCGACCGTTATTGGGAGACTCTCTCCGACTGGCGCGACGACGCGTGGGGTACATGGTGGTCGGAGATCCATCGTTACGCCGACGACGTGGCCGCTTTTCTGGGCGCTCCCGCGGGTTCGGTCCTTTGCGACGTCAACGTGGCGACATTGCTCGGGCGCTTCGCCGCCTCGCTCGACTACGGCGCACGGGGCCGTCGTAACGAATCGCGCTGCCGGATCGTGACCACTGATTTGGAGTTCCCCACGGCCGAGATTCTCTTTCGCGGCCTCGAACGATTGGGCGCCGAGACGGTGATCGTGAAGTCGCGCGACGGCTATTCCATCGATGAAGAGGCCGTCTTGGCGCAGATCGACGCGCGCACGCGGCTTGTATTTCTGTCGCTCGTGACCTCGAACACGGGCTCGTATCTCTCGCCGGATGCACTCGCACCCATCGTGGCGCGGGCCAAGGAGGCGGGGGCCCTGGTGGCCGTGGATGCGTACGCGGCGATCGGAATCGTGCCGCTCGACGTGACGGAGCTTGGTGTCGACGTCGTCTTTGGCGGTGCGAGCAAGTGGCTCTGCGGCCCGTACCACGCGGCCTTCATGTACGTGCGGCCGGCCCTCGCGGCCGTCCTTACGCCGTTGACACCCGGCTGGATGGCGGCGCGCGATCCGCTCTTGTTTCAGCCGCAGACGCAATTGGCGGAAGGAACGCGCCGCTTTGCCGGCGGAACCCCGCTGGTTCTTCCGCTCTTGATCGCGCGCGTCGGTTTCGAGTTGATGCGCGCCTTCGGAATTGCGCGTCTTCGCGCAATTTCGCTCGCGCACACGCAGCGCGTGATCGACTACGCCGAAGACGCAGGGTTCACCGTGGCGACCCCGCGTGACCCAACGCGCCGCGGCGGCATCGTGGCCCTTCGGTTTCCAGGTGACGAGGACGCGGTACGCGAGCTCGCGCGTCTGCAAATGATCTGCAGTTACCGCGGCGGCGTGCGCATCGGGCCTCACGGGTTCAATACGGAAGGGGAGATCGCTACGTTCATGGAGGCGCTGATCCACTTGGCAAGAAGGCGAGGGAGGCGGTGAGCCGTGGTGCGTCCCCTCTCCCCAACCCTCCCCCGAAGGGGGAGGGAGCAGAGACGAGCTCCTCCGATCGCGTGGAGGCGCGGGGCTTTTTGAGTCTTTTGGTCAATGCCGGGAAGGCCATCGATGTGGTGCGAACGGCACTCGATCTTGGGCTCTTGGCGCGGCTGGATCGCGGGCCGGTGACGCTCGGGGAACTCGCGCGCGAGACGGGGGCGGTTCCATTGCGTCTGTACAAGCTGCTCGACGCGTTGGAGTCGTTGGGGTTCGTGCGGCGCGACGAGCCCTCGGACGTACTCGAGGAGGCGCGCTACGCGTCGCGGGAGCCGCTCGAAGCGGCGGCCCTCGCGGTATTGGGCGAGCATTCGATCGAGCGCGATCGGGACAAATATCCGTGGCGCACCTTGGAAGGGAAATTGAGCGCCACGCTTCGCGGAGAGCACGGCATTCCGCGCGAGGCGTTCGATTGGCCTCCTTCCACATTCGAGCAATTCTTGCAGTTCGAGGCCAGCATGGCGGCGGGCGTTCCGCCGATCTCGGAGGCATTCCGCGCGGCGCACGAGGACGTCTTCGGGGCGTGCGGTGGGCGCTGGCTCGACATCGGCGGCGGCGACGGCGCGCTCGCAGCATCGGTGCTCGCGCACGCCCCGAACGTCGTGGCCGACGTGTACAACCTCGCGATCACGGAACCGCTCGTGCGCAAGCGCGCCTCCGGCACGGCGCTCGGAGCGAGACTCGGCTTCGTTGCGGGAGATTTCTTGAACGAGGAAATACCCAAAGGATACGACATCGTCTCCTTCGTTCGCGTACTCCACGATTGGCCTACATCCGTATGCCGCACGCTGCTCGACAAGGCCACGCGCGCCCTCGCGCCGGGCGGTCGCATCGTCATCTGCGAGGAGTTTCGAACGCGCGAACGCCTCGCCGTCCAATTCTTTTGGACGTACTTTCTCATCGGCGTCGACTCGTGTGTGAGCCGGTTGCGAGATATCGATTTCTACATCGACGAGCTCACCAAGCGCGGCTACCGCGACATTCGGACACGGAGCGGGTCGTTCGATATTCTCGTTGCAACGCGCGCATAGCGAAAAACGCCGGCGAAAGGACGCTGCGCGTGCCCAGAATCGGCCACCCACAACGGGGTCAACCTTGAACAAAGCACCTTCAAATCTTTATTAACTTACATAATTCGAATAGAAAGTACCTAGTCCGCACCGTATGATCGATTCGTCGGGTTCTTCCGATGCGGGGGCCACTACGGTTTTGCCCGCGTCCCACGGCGGGGAGGCTTATATGGCGCAGCGGCGGCAGGTGAGCATCGCGTTCTATGCAGCGTTTGCAGCGACGGTGGCGGGCGCGGCGCTCAGCGGCGCGTGCGTATCCGCGGACGCCGAAGACGCGTCATCACCTCCATCCCCCGACGAATCCGTCGGGTCGAGCGTTCAGGCCATCACCACGAACGATCCCACCACGCGCCAGACCCCCATCGGCCTCGCCCTCGATGTGGACAACGGCGCGGGCACGGCCATCAAGGTTCGCGCTGGACAAACGTTCTTCCTCAATCAGGTCGATCTGCGCTCGTGGCTGGATACCGACGTCGATGAAGGCCTGGGCGGGCTCCGCCGGCAGGGCGACTTCGCAGACCTCTCGTGGCGTGGGCTCGAAAAGGCAGACGAATCGGCCCTCGATGCCCCGGACGCTACCAGCGGCCTCTATACCAACCGGCGCTTCTATTTGAATGCGCAATGGATGACGCAGCGCTCGTCTCTGATTTTCGAACAGCTCGATGCGCGGGGTCGGCCGACGTCGGCTCCCATGGTTTACGACGTGGGCGTCGACCAGGATCGGAAAGACTCCGACGCATTTTTCATTCGGCGCATGCGCGGCATCCAATGGATTTTCGATTGCGTGAGCCGAACGGATTGCACGGGCGCAAAGAGTTTCCGCGAGGAAGCCCTCGTCGAGTTGCGAAACGAGATGCATCCCGATCGCACCTTTTCCGTCGCATCGTCGACGACTCAGTTTCGCCTGACGTGGTCCCTCCATCCGTCGCGGCGATACACCATGGCCGTTACCCAAGATCCGTCGCCGCCCTACGACTATGGTTTCAAGATCGACGTAAAGGCTCTTACGCCTCCGCGCCACGATGGAACGTATGCGCCCGGTGACAAGATCAAATTCCAGATCGCGCTGCGGGATGGTGCGGGACATCGGCTTCATCCCGAGGGTTCGCTTCCCACCTACAATGACGTGCACAACGGCCGCGTGGATAGTGGGATTACCTACTATCAAGCGTTCTTCGACGCGACGACCACGTACTACCGCCGAAAGCATCGTGAGCGGATGCTCATGAGCACGTTGGAGGGGCCCGCGCAGGATATTCAGCCGACCCGCACCGTCGTGCCGGGCGCGCTCTTCTTCGATCGCACGCTCGATGTTCAGCCGACGGCGCTGCCCGAGCGGGACGGTTTTTCGGGCCAATTTCGCACGTTCCCGACGTCGCACGATCTCTTTGGCGGCGCCGCGTATTGGGATGAACCGGTCCCCGATACCTGGGAATTTCCGGTCCCGAGCAATGCAAAGCCCGGTACGTATTACGTGACCACCAAGGGCCGGCGCGTCTTTCGCGGGCAAGATATTCCCGCGACCCAAGTCGTTAAGATCCAGATCGGCTCGCCGAAGCCGACGCAAACTCCGCTGGGGACCGGTCCGTGCAACTCGTGCCACTCGGGCAACTCCGCGCTCGGCGTTCTGCTTCACGCCAACGCCGACCGCGCCACCTGCACCGGGTGTCACGCTCCGCTCGAGTTCGAGTTCGAAGGGCCCATCTACGTGCGCACGCACTTCATCCACTCGCGCTCGAACCGCATCGGGGCCGCGCTCGACAAATGCGAGAAATGCCATATCACGCCCGAGAGCATTCAGCGCACCAGCAAGTCGGCGTGCCTGTCGTGCCACAAGAGCTATCCCGCGTCGCACGTTGAAAAATTCGGACCGATCGACAACATGTACGTGGGCGCCACCTCGCAAACGAGCTTCGACAACTGCACCTCGAGCTGCCACAAGACACACCCGGGCAGCACCTTGGGTACGACCGTGGCGGCAACACCGTAGAGAAAATCGCGACGTCCGGACCCGTCGGGACCCGTGAGGAGCCGTCAGGACTAAGAAGCGGAAGCAAACGAGAACGAGGACGCGGGTGCTAGAGTAGCGGCGTGCGCGTCTGGGTTCTCGGCAGTGGGTCGAGTGGTAATGCGGCCATCGTGGAGGCCGACGGATCGCGTGTGCTCGTCGATTGCGGGATGGGCCCGCGTGCCATTGCGAATCGACTGCGCGCCCACGACGCAGCGCATGTTTTTCCGGGCGGCATCGATGGCATCGTGGTGACGCACGAGCACCACGATCACATCGCGCATCTCGAGGCGCATGCGCGCGCGCTCGGCGTACCGGTGCATTTGCATGCGGGAATCGGCGCGCGCCGGGTGCGCGAGCGCTACGAGGTGCGCGGCTACGACGCGGGGGCGGCGTTTCGGGTGGGCGCGCTTTGTGTCGAAGCGCTCGCGGTTCCTCACGATGCGCCGCAGGTGGCGCTTCGCATTTCGACGACGTCGGGCGAGCGTCGCGCGTTCGGTCTCGTCACGGACATTGGGCACGTTCCGGCGGATCTCGCGCCATTTCTCGGCGCGTGCGACGCGGCGTTGGTCGAGGCGAACTACTGCCCCGAGCTTCTTTGGAGCGGGCCGTATCCGACGCATCTCAAACGCCGCGTCTCGGGCGGGGTGGGGCACCTGGCGAATCAGGAGACGGCCGAGCTTGCGTCGAAGCTCGTGGGAAGCCGCCTTTCGCGCCTGTTCTTGGGGCATATTTCACGCACGAACAACATGCCCGAGCGCGCTCTAGCGACCGTGCGGCAGAGGTCGGGCTCGCTCGATGTTCGCCCGATCTTGCCCGGCGTCGTCACCGTCCTCGACATCGAAGCGGACGAACATCGTGGAAAAATACGCGCGAAAGGCCGGCCGACGCAGCTCGCATTCGGATTTTGACCCGCCGCACGCCACTCGGGCCATCGCGCGTGCGGTCCGTTTCCGGCCGCGCATCTGCGCCCTAAGGCGCGAAGGCTCATGGAACGCGACAATGTCGCATGGTAGAAGCACTCCGCCATGTCTGAACGGATCGTGCATTGCCGCCTGTTGAAGAAAGACCTCCCTGGCCTGTCGAGGGCGCCCTACAAGAACGAACTGGGACGCCAGATTTACGAGCAGGTATCCAAAGAGGCGTGGGACCGATGGCTGAAAGACTCGGTCAAGTACATCAACACCTACCGTCTCGATCTCGCGTCGGCCGAAGGGCAGAAGTTCATGCTGAAGCAGGCTGCGGTCTACTTCGGCTTCGAGGACGGAGACCTTGCCCCCACTGCCTACACGCCCGAAGGCGAGCCGAAATAAGGGGCATCGACGATGATTGCTCATCCTGGTGACGTAGCGAAAGGTGCCGCACCGGACGCACCTGCTGGGCCGGAGCTTCGGCTTGGCGTGCCCGGATTTGTCTACAAGGACCTTTACGATCCCGCGCGGCTCGCAGACCTTCACGCGGCGTTCGAAGCGGAGTTTGCGGAGCGCGCGCCCGAGGCGCATGCGCGCTTCGACGCCTACCGCCGCGTTCGCGGTGAGGGAATGACCCCCGAGCAGGTGAGCGAAGCGTTGCTGGCCGCCGCGCCCCATTTCAGCGCGTTCGTAGGTCGCCTGTTTGGCGTGGAGCAGGAGCTCGCCACGTTGCGCGACCAGGTCGGATCGCGCGGGCCTCTCTGGCGATTCAAGCACGAGTTTGCCAAGAAGCGCGTGCTGCGCGACAGCGCTGGGAAAAGCTGGAAAGCGCTGGGCCACGATGACGCGCGCGCGGCGCAGGTGGCGCGTGTCGCCCTTGCGGCCGTTCTCGGGAAGGAGAACGCGGACGGCGCGCGGGAGGGGCCCGAGGGCGACGAGGAGCTGACGACGGCGCGCGCGGTGCTCGCGTTGCTCGAGGTCGACGAGACGGCGCGCAAAGTGAAAAAAGGCGGCGGCGCAACGTGGACCGACGAGCTACGCGAGCGGGCCCGTACCGTGGCGAAAGCGCTCCGAGCCGAGAGTCTTACGGGGGGCACGTCCCCTCTCCCCGGCCCTCCCCCGAAGGGGGAGGGAGCTGACGCCGCTCCGCCGGCCAAGGTAAGCCCTCCCTCGAAGGGGGAGGGAGGTGAGGATGATGAGAGCTGCGTCGCGTATGCGCTCGATGCGGTGGAGGCTTGGTTGGCGCGGAGGCGCGGCGATCATCGGGATTCGGTTTCGAAGTGGGCTTCGCTTCGGCAGCCGAAGACGCTCGACTATTCGAACTTGGTGCAGCTTCGCCGGCCCGATCCGAAGATTCCGGAGCTTTTCGTTGGCTCCGAGCACGAGCGGCGGGAACGCAACTTTACCCTGACGGATCGACGGTTCGATGCTCGGCAGGCCGAGCAGGAGATCGACTACTGCATTCTTTGCCACAATCGCGACAAGGATTCGTGCTCCAAAGGGCTCGAGGATCCAAAGACGCACGCGGTCAAAAAGAATCCGATTGGCGTTTCGCTGGAAGGCTGCCCGCTCGAGGAAAAAATAAGCGAGATGCACACCATGCGGGGGCAGGGCGATCCGCTGGCCGCACTCGCGTTGGTCACCATCGACAATCCGATGTGCCCGGGCACCGGTCATCGCATTTGCAACGATTGCATGAAGGCATGCATCTTTCAGAAGCAAGAGCCGGTCAATATCCCGCAAATCGAAACACGCGTGCTGACCGAGGTGCTCGACCTTCCGTGGGGGCTCGAGATTTACGGGTTTCTCACGCGGTTCAATCCGCTCAACATCCTGCGGCCGCACATCAAACCCTATTGCGGTAAGAATGTGCTCGTCGTCGGGTTGGGGCCCGCCGGCTATACGCTCGCGCACCACTTGGCGTGCGAGGGCTTCGGCGTCGTCGCCGTCGATGGCCTCAAGATCGAGCCGCTGCCGAATTCGCTCACCGGGCGCGATCGCGAAGCGCCGGAGCCGGTGCACGATTTCGCCAAGCTTTACGGAGAGTTGGACGAGCGTGTTTTGCTCGGCTTCGGCGGCGTGAGCGAATATGGAATCACGGTCCGGTGGGACAAGAACTTCCTCACGGTGGTTTACCTGACCCTGTCGCGGCACAAGAATTTGCGCATCTACGGCGGCGTGCGTTTCGGCGGAACGTTGACGTTGGACGACGCGTGGGCGCTGGGCATCGATCACGTGGCGCTCGCCGCGGGCGCGGGCAAACCGACCATCATCGACATGAAGAACAACCTTTCGCGCGGTATCCGAAAGGCTTCCGACTTCTTGATGGCCCTGCAGCTCACGGGCGCTTACAAGAAAAGCTCGATTGCCAACTTGCAAATCGCACTTCCTGCGGTGGTCATTGGCGGCGGCCTCACGGCCATCGATACGGCGACGGAGCTTCTCGCGTATTACGTCATTCAAATCGAGAAGACGCGCGAGCGCTTCGAACAGCTCACGACCGATCGCACGATGGACGATCTGCGGTCCATGTTCGACGCCGAAGAGTGGGATCTCCTCCAGCAGCATTTGGAGCACGCCGGCGAGCTCGCGGCGGAGAAGGCGCTCGCGAAGAGGGAGAATCGAGAGGCGCGCGTCCAGCAGCTCTGCGACAAATGGGGAGGCGTGTCGCTCGTCTACCGAAAGACGCTGCAGGACTCACCCGCGTACCGCTTGAATCACGAGGAGGTCGAAAAGAGCCTCGAAGAAGGGGTGCGGTACATCGAGAACATGTCGCCGGTCGAGGCTGTGCTCGACGAGCGAGCCCATGTCCGCGCCGTTCAGTTCAAGCGCAAGGACGGCACCTTGATCGAGCTGCCGGCCCGCACGGTCTGCGTCGCCGCGGGAACGAACCCCAACGTGACCTACGAGCGCGAGTACGAGGGGACGTTCGAACTCGACGCGCGGAAGCACTTTTTCAAAGCGCACTATGCGGAGGTGGATCCGTCGGGGCGGGTGACGCTCCATCCGGTGGGTGGCTCCCCTCACCCCAACCCTCCCCCGAAGGGGGAGGGGGCTGAGGCTCGTGGTTCCGATCCTTCGGCGAAGGAGGGGGCTGGATCGGGGCCGAAGGTTGGGTTTTTTACGAGTTATCAAAAGGGGAATCGGACGGTCACGTTTTATGGGGACAATCATCCGCATTATGCGGGGAGCGTCGTTAAGGCGATGGCCAGCGGCAAGGATGGATACCGTCACGTCGTGGCGTTGTTTCCGGACATTCAGCGGCTCACCGCGGCCGAGCAGCCGGCGCGCGACCTCGCCCTGCGCGAGACGTTTGCCAAGCTCGATCGGGAGCTCGTGGCGACCGTCGTCCAGGTCAATCGCCTCACGCAGACCATCGTCGAAGTGGTGATTCACGCGCCGCTCGCTGCGCGGAAATTCAAGCCGGGGCAATTCTACCGGCTGCAGAATTTCGAATCGTTCGCCCCGATGATCGACAACACGCGTCTCGCGATGGAGGGGCTGGCGCTTACGGGCGCCTGGGTCGACGACGAAAAGGGGCAGATGGGCACCATCGTGCTCGAGATGGGGGGCAGCTCCCGCCTCTGCGCCGCGCTCCGCCCCGGCGAGCCGGTGGTCCTCATGGGGCCGACCGGAACCCCGACCGAAATCGTGACCGGCGAAACCGTGCTTCTATGCGGCGGCGGTCTCGGCAACGCAGTTCTCTTCTCCATTGCCCGCGCCTTCAAGGCACTCGGCTCGCGCGTCTTGTATTTTGCGGGGTACAAGCGCGGGGAAGACCTCTTCAAACAGGACGACATCGAGCTCTACACCGACCAGATCATCTGGTGCACCGATATGGGTAAGACCATCGAGCCGCGCCGTCCGCAAGATCGGCAGTTTCGGGGCAACATCGTCGAAGGCATGCGCGCCTACGCGGAGGGGGAACTCGGCAATGTCGATATCCCACTTTCGAACGTTAATCGCATTATCGCGATAGGTTCGGACCGCATGATGGCCGCCGTCAAAGACGCGCGCCACGGCGTGCTCGCGCCGAAACTCAATCCCGTGCACCGCGCCATTGCGAGCATCAACTCGCCGATGCAGTGCATGATGAAAGAGGTTTGCGCCCAGTGCCTCCAGAAGCACATCGATCCCGTGACGAAGAAGGAGACCGTCGTGTTTTCCTGCTTCAACCAGGACCAGGAGATCGACTCGGTCGACTTCAAGCATCTGCGCGAGCGGCTGCGCATCAATTCGATGCAGGAGAAGCTCGCCGACGCGTGGCTCGTGCAGCTGCTCGCGAAAAAGCCGGACGTGCTGCGGGTTTAGCGTCGGCTCGACACGGGTGTCTTTAAAGACGACGACCACGTCGACACTGGGTCGACGTGGTCGCGCGCGTTTCGGGCCGTGAGGCTCAGGATCAGTGGATCGGCGGGGGCGGTCCACCACCGTCGACTGGGTCACCGTGGCAATCGTAGACGATGTTGATCACGCCGCCCGGGTCCGCTTGGACCATGGGGCACGTCTTGCCGGGCGCGGGGCAGAGCACGATGTTCTTCGGTGCCGTCTTGACGTCGTAGTGCCAGCCCACGCCGCCGGCGCACGCCTCGCTGTAGGGTATGGTCTGCGCTACACCTTTGCTGGACGTGAAGTTCACTCGGAGCGCGTTGTAGTCGATGGCATGGCCGTCCTTGGGGGGCGGGATCGGAAGGGAGCAGGGGATGAGATCGCCGCGGAGCTTTTGGAGCGCCGCGACGAGCTGGGCGCTGGTCTGGTCGGGATTGTCCACGTTAACGTGGATGCCGGTCGTGCCTCCTCCCGTCGCGATCTGATCGATGGCGCCGCCTGCCGCCGCCTGCGGACCGACGCCAATGACGTAGGTCGAGAGTGATGAGGGCGGAGCGTGGGCCGTCTTCGCAACCGCAACCGCATCATCGACGGTGGTGCTGTGGCAGCCGTGCCTGTCGCAGCCGCCGCAACTATCGTTGGGTTCCCCATCGGTAACGAAGAGCACGACGGTCTTTTCCGCGGGCTTCGCTTTTTGCGTAGCCTCGGCAACGTCAACGGCGCCTTGGAGCGCGGATGTGGTCGGAGTATTAGCCTTACTGTCCGGCTCATTGGCGTCCATGCTGTTCTTGAACGCCCCCTTTGTGTCCGGGAGGGCGGTCAGGCCAACTCCCCCTGTCGTGTTGTTGTAGTTACCAACTGGGCAAATGTCGCCCCCGCGAGGGAAAAATTGGAGCGAGGCGCTCATCCCGCCGGACCCCTTATCGGCGTAGAATGTGGCCATTCCCTTGGTGACGGGATCCCACCGGGCCGCCTTGGCGCCCCCCTCCTCCATGCTCCACGACCTGTCGAACATGGTGATGAGATTTACTTTGATGAGCTGAGCCTGCTTCGTAGAGTTCCCACAACCCACAATGGGCCCTGGATCCGTGGGCGGACCGCTCGTGCCGCCATCCGGGTCCCCGATGCCGCCGCCTATGCCGCCGCCGTTTCCGGGATCCTGGCCACCCCCTCCACCGCCGCCTCCGTTACCGTCCCCGTTGAAACCCGAGTCGCCGCTGCTACCACATCCCGCGAACGCGACGGTCGCGATTAAGGCCGACGTCGCGGCGAGAGTGATGCTTCGAAGTCGGATCATGGGATGCCTCCTCATTGAGCAATATGGCAAGCACGAATATACGCCTACTTCTTGTGCCTATGGCCATTCCTAATTCAAACTGTGATGTCGAATGAAAATATCGTGTGCGCTTATCCGTGATTGCGCACACGCGCGCATCGTCGCAATTCGTGAGCTTCGCGCGCTCGACCGTTCGGCTCACGCAAGCAATGCAGTGAGCATTCGAGCCCATTCGTCTTGTTTCATACGGTCGCGCGTCGAGTCGCAATGTCCGATCGAATTCGGTGTGAATGCATCATTATCGTCTGCCGGTTTTGATTCCATTGTTCGAGCGAATGGTATGCAACCGTCGTTGACTTCCCACTCTCGTCGTGCGCGCCCGACACGGGCCGCGTGGTGTGGGAACGTGGACCCATTTGGCACCCATTTGTTGCCATTGGACGCCACGGAGCGACCCGCAATGGAGTGTGGTACAAGCGAAGGCCCGATTTCACCATGTCGAAACCCTTTGCCGCTCTCGCTCACGATGGTGTCTTTTGGAGAAAGGTCGCCGCGTGGGGCGCGCGGCGCGGTCCGGAATGGTGGGTGAAGCATACACCCGCTTTCTTTGGGCTCGCGGCCTCGGTCCTCGTGCCCACCGCACGCCGGAAGGTCGTAGCCAATCTTCGCTTGATTCGCGGCGAGGCCTCCACACTTCGTGAAGTGCTCGAAACGGGGCGCACGTTTACGAACTATGCCGGCTGCCTGGCGGAGGTGCTGTCCAACGGGTCGAAAAATGCGCGGGTACCGGACGCCGAGCTCATCGGGCGCGAACGTGTTCTCGAGGCCGCTGCGCACAAGAAGGGAATTGTCGTGGTGACGATTCACACGGGCGGGTGGGAGAGCGTCGGTCCGTTCTTTTCACGCATTGGCCTCAAAGTCATGATGGTGATGGAGCCGGAGCGCGATGCGCGTGCGCGCGCACTGCAAGACGATGCGCGCCGGGCGGCGGGACTCGTGGTGGCGCACGTCGGCGTCGATCCGCTCGACTCGCTCCCGCTGCTTCGTCACCTGCAGGCCGGCGGCGTCGTGGCGCTGCAGGTCGATCGCCTGCCGCCCGGCATTCGAACCGAGCGCGTACGCCTGCTCGGCGCGCCCGGCGAGATCCCGCTCGGCCCTTTGCGACTCGCGCAGGTTTCGGGCGCGCCCCTCGTGCCGATCTTTTGCTCACGCCTCGCGTACCGGCGCTACCAACTCGAAGCGCTGCCACCGATCTTCCTTCCGCGCCGCGCGTCGCGCGAAGAGGTCGCGGAGGCGGCGCAAAAGGTTGCCGATGCGGTGACCGCGTTTTTGCGCGTGCACCCGACGCAATGGTTTCACTTCGGCGAGCGGTGAAGATCAGAGCAGGACTTTTACCGGCGTGATGTGAGGCGCCGTGTCGATCGTTCCTTGACCCAAGGTACCCTCTTCGTTTCGCCCCCAGCACATGACACTGTGGTCCGATAAAAGCGCGCAGGTGAATTCAAAGCCGGTCGCGATAGCGATCGCCGGATTTGGTAACCCTTCGACCTTCAGTGGCGTGCTGGACTCGCCCGGATCGACGGTGGCTCCGTTGCTCGTGCCGGATCCCAAGCCGCCCCAGAAGTTGTTGCCCCAGCACCAAACCGTTCCGTCGTTGAGCAACGCGCATACATGATTGAGGGCCATCGCAATCTGGGTAGCGGCAGCTGTCTTCGTCGGAAGGAGGACCAGCGCCGGATCGTCGGAGTCATAGGCATCGGTCGGACCGCGCCCCAGCATTCCGTATAAGCTGCGTCCGAAGCATACGACGTCTCCGTTGCGAGTTCGCGCGCACCCGGTAAATCCGCCTGCCGCAACCTCGACAGGGTTAATGATGTCGTTCAGCTTCCAAGTGCCGGTTCCCCAGCCTCGAATGAGACGGTTGCCCCACTGGTCCTCGACCAGAGCCACGCCGAATTCCATTCCTAGGGCAAGGTGCTTCACGTCGACGTGGGTACTGAGGTCCGTTTCGGTGGGGAGGCCGCCGCCGCCACCATCCGCCCAATACTGATTCCGGCCCCAACACCACGTGCGACCATCGCCGCTCGTCGCGCAAGAAGTCATTCCATTCGTGGCAACCTGTTGGGCGGGCCCGAGATTAGATACCGGTCGCGGCTCGGGGTGCGGGAGGCTTTGGTCACTGTCCGCGCGACCGAGTGCGCCGAAGCGGTCCTCTCCCCAGCATTGGACCTGGGCGTCTGACAATACCGCGCACGTGCTCTGGGCCTTCACTCCGTCTTCGTCTTCGGGCCCGCCCGGTGCGACTTGCACGACATTCGCTACAGAGGCGGTTAACGGAGCAGGGACAGGTCTGTCATCGAACGTATACCCGCCATCCGGAAGGTCCGTGCGCTGCGGATTGCCTAACTGCCCATATTCGTTTCTCCCCCAGCAAAGCAAACGCCCGTCATCCATGATGACGCACGCGTGCGACCCGCCCGCCGCGATCGAGACCGGCACGTGGACGCCCGGCTCCGTAAGGATCGGCCCTCCATCCGAGCCCGCGTCCGCCTCCGGCCCTCCTCCCGAGTCGCTCCCGCACGCGGCGACGACCCCAACGCCCAGTGATCCCGCGAGCCCGAGAAGGGCCCACGCCCGCATCTTGTGACGAGACATCGCATCGAAAAGTGCACTTCGCATGGCATCCTTTACCGGCTTTCGCGCCCGCTCTTGTTCATGGTTTTCGAACATGCACTGAGTCCTTCGACCGCCGTACGGTGCGCGTTGCGTGCGAACGCTACGAAAACGACGCGCAGCCTGTCCACCCTCCCATCGCGCCCCGTCCGAACTTCGTGCCTACATCGCAACCCGCGGCACAGCGACGCACATGTCCGCTGCGGCCAAGCCGCCAACAAAGCCGGCGCAAGAGGTAGTCGTGCGGCGCTGCAGTATGGCGTTTTGTGCTGCCCTAATGGGACCGATCGTTGAGGTCTATGCGCGGAAGCCGATCGGTTTGCGTGGTTTCGCGGCAGGGGCCATGAGCTCGCGGATGGCGTCGAAAACGATTCTAAATTGCGCGTCGTACTTCTTCTCGAGCGCGGCCAGCTTGCTTGCGAGATCTGCATGCGTCGTGAGCATCGCTCGTAAGCGGACGAACGTGCGGACGATCTCGATGTTGACATGTACGGCGCGAGCGCTTCGCAGGACGCTCGAGAGCATCGCAACTCCGCGCTCGGTAAAAGCGTAGGGCGTCGTTCGGCGTCCGCCCCGCCCCACGTTTGAAGTCACAAACTGTGACCTCAAACGCGTGTGCTCGTCCGCCGTGAGTTGGAACATGAAGTCCTCCGGAAACCGTGCGCGATTTCGCTTTACGGCTTGCACGAGCACCTTTGTCTGCACGCCGTAGAGCGCGGCAAGGTCGGTGTCGAGTATGACGCGCTCGCCGCGGAGTAGGAGAATCTTCCGCTCTAAGTCGACCGTTGTAAGCGCCTTCGATGCCACGTCAACGCCGCTCCGTCTTCGGTGTGGTGCCGGGCGTTCGCGGAGTGGTCCCGATTGCCGTGAGGTCGCATCTTGGTTTTTCGAACATGAAAAGCCCTGCTCGAAGAAGTCCGGGTGCACCTCGCTGGGCCAAGGAGGCTCTCGCCAGAATGAGCACCAGGTAGCTGGCGCGCGGCTCGCTGATCGCCGTCACCCAGGGCCGTGCGGGCATCGACGACGGGCTCCGAACCTACGGCCCTCCGCCGCCTCGCATCGTCCCTCGCGCGAACGAAGACGACGACGGATAAGGCCGCGCCATTCGTCACCTCGGAGCGTGTTCGATAGGCCGGCGCGCACAATGGTACAAGCGCACGACGTAAAACACGTCCCCTGCCGCTCGTAATACAGGTGAAAGGGATGCGCGATCCATCGGTGGACCGGCTCCGTTTCGCCTCGGATCGTGACCGTACGGCCATCGGTTGACTGCGCGAGCACACCCTCGATGCGTTTGCGTTCCCGCTCGGCGGCGCGAGGATCGGCGGTGGCCGCCACGTGAAAAGATAGGCCCGAAAATCGCGCCGGGCCGCGATCGAGAAGTGAACCTTCATCCCGCGCGGCGGATGCGGACTTGCTCGAGGGCTTCGAGCTCTTCACGGAGCTCGTCCATGACGTCTTCCATCGGAACCGTTTCACCGCGATCGATTTCCCGCATCGCGACCCGGATCCCGTCGATCTCTTCGGGCGTCAGCTCGATGTCGGACTCTTCGGGTTCTTCGGGAGAAAGGCTCATCGGGACAGATTTCAAGTCTACCAGCCCATGCCCCACGACGCACGCCTTCGCTTTCCAAAATTGGAGGCCCAAACGATCGACGACATGAGGCCCAAAAAAGGAAACGGTGATTGTCGAAGCGCCCGGGAAGAAGTCTACACTTTCGAGCGATGCAACCGATGAAAGCTCAGGTCCGCAATGGCCGTCTCGTGCTCGATGAGCCGACCGATCTCCCGGACGGCGAAGAGATTGAGCTGGTACCACTGGACGAGGTGCTCGCCCGCGGTGGCGACTACCTCGACGACGAGGAGCGGGCGGAGTTGCACCGCGAGCTGGAAGCGTCGATCGCGGAGGCCGAGGCCGGTCAACGGATCGATGCCAACGAGGTCTCTACTCCGTAGACGCGAAGGCCGGGATCGTGATCGTGCATACCATCTGGGGAGCGCGTCGAGGTCGGGGACCAAAGCTGTAGGTCTCGGCTCGCCCGAACATGAAGCCGTCCGCAAATCACGAGCGGCCTGTCCATCCTTTGCATCGCGGCCTGCGAGCCTCTGGGTCCAAGTCGCGACCCGCGGCGGGCCCAGCCGCTTGGCGTACCGTGATTTGCCCGAGAAACCGGCGGCACTTTACGCGGGGCGAGCTTGGTGCTGGTATGCGCCCCCTCCATGAGTACCCGTTTTCACATCGGCGCCAAAGGGCTCCGCGGAAGTATCGATGCGTATGCGAAGCGCTTCGATCTTCTCGAGGTGCAGGCCGACGCCCATTCACCTTCGCCCACTGCGCTTCGCCGTTGGCGAAAGGCGGTGCCTCCGCACTTCGAGTTTTGTGTCGTCGCGGGCAAGAGTCTCGCGGCCGTCAAAGATTCGCCCGAGCTCGCGCGCGAGCTGGAGTTGGCGGTCGAAACGATTGCGGCGCTTCAAGCGCGGTGCTTGTTGCTGCCGACGCCCGTGGACGTGACGCCCGGCGCGGTTTGGCGCGAGCGGATGGCGCGGCTTTTGGAGCGGCTTCCGCGCGATGCGACGACCATCATCTGGGAGCCGCGCGGGGTGTGGGAGCACGAGGCGGCGCAGGCCGCGGCGAAGAAATGGGGCATCGTGTTGTCGGTCGATCCGACGCGCGAGTCGGTGCCGCCAGGGCCCACCGCGTACGTGCGGCTGCGGGCGCTCGGCGAGACGCATTCCTACGGCGAGAGCGCGCTGTCGCGCGTGATGGCGGCCATCGGACCGCGCCGCGACGCGTACGTGCTTCTCGAGACGACGTCGGCGCTCACCGAATGCAAAACGTTGCGGCGGCTTTCCGCGCGCGGGGATGGCGCGGTCGAGCGCGGAACGGGGCGCGTCGTGCGCCCACGCGTCGCCACCATGAAGGTACGCGACGACGAGCAGGAGTAGATCGTGCACTACGCACTGGCCGCTTCGCAGTCGAAAATCGTCGACTCGGTCCTATCGCTCGCCCCGCGCGGCAACGCGATCGACTTGGTGGTTGCCTCCGTGTTTGCCGCGGCGGCTCTTTCGCCGAGCACCCTTTTGGGGCCGGTGCAGCTCTTGATGGGCGGGGGCGGAGCGGGGCTTCGCGCCATCGATGGTCGTACGCGTCAGCCTGGCGTGGGGGCGCCTCGGCCGCGCGGTTTTCTTCCGTCGGAGGCGATCCCGGAGGCGGCCTATGTTGGCGTGCCGGCGCTCCCTTCGGCGCTCGCGGCGGCGCATGCCCTCGCCGGTGAGCTCACGTTTGCGCGGGTCGTGGCGCCGGCCGTGGCGCTGGCAAAGGACGAATCGGATGCGCGTGGCGAACTGCTCGCGCGCATTGCGCGGCGGGGCGCGGGGGCCCTCGGTGAGGGGGACTTCGCCGATGACTTGGTGAACGCGGCGGGCCGTCTCGGCGGCGGGCTCGTGACGCACGATGATCTCGCCACGGTGCGCCCCGCCGAAAGCGAGTGCCCGCTCGAGGGGCGCGCCGCGCGCGCGGTGGGAAGGGCGCCCTGGCATGCGGAGGTCGATGCGGCGTTCGACGAGGACGCGACGCAGACGCACGTGGTCGCGGCGGCGGACGTGCGCGGGCGCGTCGCCATCGCGTGTTATGACGTGAGCACCGCCGGGCTCGAGCTTCCCGTGTGGCATCTGCTCGCCCCGCGAACGGCCGCTCCCGTGCGCCGCGGAGAGCCGAGGATTCGGCCGGGTGAGCCGCGTCCTGCGGCGAATCCCATGGTGCTCCTTTCCGCCGACGGCGTGCTCGGTGGCGCGATTGGGTTCGCAGGTGCGCGGGGCGCTCGGGCGCTCACGGCGGCCGTGGAAGCGTTTCTATCGGGGTTGCCGATCGAGAGCTTGGCGCCCGAGGGGACGAGGCCGACGGGGGTGCTGCGCACGCCATCGAGCGCGCGGACGCTGTAGAAGATCGTCTTTTCTCGTGCGTCTTTCTCGGCGGAGAAGAGACGCCTTTGGCGACACTCGTGCCCGGTTATGCGCCGGTCGCTTGCAGGTCAATAAATATGATGTAACATCATGTTCGTGTCGAACGATGCCGCAGCATTGGGTAGAATCCAACAAGCTGCAAGGTTCGGGCGAATCATCCCGAGCCGTCATGCGCCCGATGAAATGGCGAACGCAGGTGTCCAGGCAAAAGAGAAGGCCATCTTATCCGCCACGACTGCGCTCAAGCAATCCGATGGCAAGTTCCGGTTGGAGGGAGGCGTAGCTATCGACGGAGAGGGGCTCATCGTCGTCGTGCGTGAGATACAGCCGGGCCTCATCGTCATCACCGTTTTCTAGGAGGAGCAGTTTTCATGATCGACCATACGTGCATCGAGTGCGGAGCTAACCTCACCATGCGTACGCACAAGAAGCGCACCCGCGTCGGGCGCTACAATGTGGAGGACTCTTCCGCAAGGGTCCCCGTCTGCACGGAAGGGCACGCCGAGATCTCGCTCGATGAACTCTCCGAATACGAGCGTCGAGCTGCCATCGTAGTGCTTAGCGAGGCTGCGGAGATCGGCGGCGCGGAGATACGCTTCGCTCGTAAGAGTGCCGGGCTTATACAAGCACGCCTCGCAGCTATGTTGGACGTCGCTCCTGAGACCGTCTCTCGTTGGGAAAACGATCACGAGCCGATTTCGCGCGTCTCCCGTCTAGCTCTCCTCTCTGTCGTACGCGACTTCCCGGCGCTAGAACGTCTCGACAAGGCCCCCGCAGCTGCCGCCGAGGTGCTCAAGGTACACGCGGCATGAGGGCGAGGGGGGAGTCGGCCAGCAAAAACACGAACACCCGCGAAGTGCCGGGGAGGCGCCATGCGGGCGATGCGTGAGAATGAAGGGGAAGCTAAACGAGCTTGGCGTTGTGCTGCTTCGCGAATTCGGTGACGCCGATCTTGTCGATCGTGCGCAGATCGCGCGTGGTCACCTTCAAGGTCACGAACTTCTTGAGCTCGGGTACCCAGATGCGGCGCGACTGAATGTTCACATTCTGCCAGCGCTTCGTCTTGATGTTCGAGTGCGAGACGTTTTGCGCCTTGAGCTTGCGCTTGCCCGTAATGTCACTTTTAGCCATGGCGAGGCGCGCAAACTGGCGAAAAAAACGCTCCCTGTCAAGCACTAGAGCGGGCGGCGATTCGTTGCCGCGCGGATTTGTAACGGTCGCGTGCGCTATTCGGACGTCATCGAGGTGAGCGGGGGGCGGTCTTCGGCGCTGGGGCCCACGATGCGGTGGACATCGACTTTGCGGGCTTCGCGTGCGAAGGCGACGGCGAGGAGCTGGAAAACGGCGAAGGAAACCAGCGCGGCGGCCACGAATTCGCCGATGGCGCCGACGACGAAGCCCCACGGTCCGTACATCTCGCGGCCTTTGCCCAGGGTTTGGAGCGCCAAATGCGCCGCGTGGGTGAAGATCACGAGCAAGGCCCATCGGGCGCATCCGCCCGTTGTCTCCTCGCCCATGAAGCCGCAGAAGGCCATGAGGGCGGCAAGGAGCGCGGCGCCGTGGGCAAGGCGCGGTATGAGATCGCCGTCGCCCATGGCGCCTTCGGCAAGCCCGACCATGGCCGGGGCCGAAAGCAAAAGGGTGATCGCAAGGATGACGCGTGCCGCGCGGAAGGCGCGGTAGCGGGCGCGGAAAAGGAGCGCGCCAGGGAGCAATGTCACGAGCGCGAGGCTTGCGGTGGCCCAGAGTCCCCCTTCATAGCCGACGGCGGCGAGGGGGCCTTCCGCCATGGCGCCAAGCGCCAGTGGCACCAGGCCGGCGATGACCGCGAGCGAGGCGCGGGCGGCGTAAGGGGCGGGCAGGAGAGCCGCCAGGAGCGCGACGACGGCGGTCGCCAGCGAACCGGTGAGGACGTTGGGGGAAGGGGGGCCGAATCCCATGCGCGATGCCACGCCGACCGCGACGAAGGCGAGCGCGAAGCCCACGAGCCACATGCGCACCAAGCGCTGCGCGGGCGCCATGGGGGCGACCTCTTCGCGCAGAATGTCCGAGGCGAGCACCGGAGGCTTGATGGGAACGCGCGGTGCGATGGCGATGGGGCGGACGTCCGGCGGGAGCGAGGACGTCGACATTGGTGGAGGAGGCGTGAGCGGAGGCAACGAGTCCATCAGCCTTTTACCCCTAGCGTAGCGCCGTTTGAACGAGCTTGGCCACTAGGCTTCGACACCAGGTTCGCATCGCGTCGAACCCCGCACCGCGGCCCAGTGTTCTTTCATCCATGTACAGGCGTCGCGCCAGCTCGACTTGCACGGCGTGAATTCCTTTGTGCGGCTGACCGTAGTGACGTGCAGAAAATCCGCCGCGATACGGGTCGTCGTGTCGTATTGTGTAACCAAACGCGCGAGCGTGTGCATCGACAGATTCGATGAAGACGGAGGCGGACGTGGTTCGCCCCTGCGTGCCGGGGACGATGTCGGCGCGAGGCGCACCTGTCTCACCATTGACCGTGCGCGCGTTGCTCGGCATCGAATGAGCCGCGAGCAAAACCGCGTACCCGAACTGCTCGCGCTTGCGTTCGAGCGCGGACCAGAGCGCGCGATGATAGGGACGGTGGATGCGATCGACGCGCTCGTCGAGTTCCGCGAGGGTGAGCGGGCGCGCCATGGCGGGCAGGCCGTCGGTCGTCAGTCGCCATACGAGGCCGCGCGGCATGCGCGCCGGCCCGTAGCCAACCCCGCCCCGGGCCGACGCGGGGGCTGCGACCGCCTCGCGATCCCAGTCTTCTTCGCCGCGGTTCAAATCGAGGACGTAGCGCGACGTGTGCGCGACCAGCAACGTGGCCCCTTCGAGCGGCGCATCGGCGTAGAGTTCATCGACGTAGAGATCCGCATCGCGCGCGAGCGACCGCGCCGGTGCGGTCAGGTTGGCGAGGTAGGTCGCCGGTACGTGCAAGCCCGCGTGGGGCACCTCGACGACGACGGCGCTTTCGCGGCGCTCCGGCTCGATGAGGGTAAAGAGCGCCTTTTCGTTTTGCACGACAGCCCTCAACGCTAGCGTGATTTCGCGTCACGCGCGAGTCATGGGGCGAGTTATGCGCGGGGGTGGGCACGCGCATGGGCGCGACGAACATGGTCCTGAGCAACATGGGTGTAGATTTCAGTCGTGCCGAGGTCAGCATGACCGAGCATCGCTTGGACGGCGCGCAGATCGGCGCCGCCGTGCAGAAGGTGCGTCGCAAACGAGTGGCGGAGCTTGTGCGGTGACAACGACGCGGTGACGCCTGCGGCCGCGGCGTAGCGTTTGAGCAGCTTCCAAAAGCCTTGGCGCGTGAGTGCGCCGCCGCGGGGCGAGACGAAAAGGACCCGCGTGTCTGGCCGCGCGTGGAGACTTCGCGCCCCTTCGAGGTACGTCTTCAAGTGCGCCAGCGCGACTTCGCCCACGGGCACGAGGCGCCGTTTGCCACCCTTGCCGTAACAATTGACGACGCCGCGTTGGGTGTCGAGATCCGCGAGCTTGAGCGAGCAGAGCTCACTGACGCGCAGACCCGATGCGTACATCAAGTGAATCATGGCGGCATCCCGAACGCCGCGCGGCTTTTTGCGATCGGGCGCCGCCAGGAGGCGCTCCACCTCCGCAAAGGAGAGCACGCGCGGCAGCTTGCGTCCGAGCTTGGGGCGATCGATCAAGGCGGTCACGTCGGCCGCGATAACGCGCTCGCGCACCAGGAAGCGAAAGAAGCCGCGGAGCGCCGAGAGCTGCCTCGCGCTCGATCGGGCGCCGAAGCCCGTGCGCACGTTGTCCGCGAGCAGTTCGGCGATGTCGGAGGTCGCGATCTCTTTCACGTCCTCGGTGGCGAGGTGCGAGGCCAGGCGATTCAAATCGCGGGCGTAGGCGTCGAGCGAGTTTTTCGCGAGGGCACGTTCCACGCGCAGGTGATCGAGGTAGGCGTCGATCCAGCCGTGCAAATCCATGTGACTACCCAGCCGCCCCAACGAGCCGCGTAAGGAGGTCCGATGGGTCGTCCTGGCGCATCAAGATTTCTCCGACCAGGGCCGCGTCGGCGCGGCCGCCCGCGATCGCGCGCACATCGTCTTCGGTCTTGAGCCCCGACAGGTGAATCGCGATGCGGTCCGGGGGAACGGCGGCCACGAGCTGCGAGGCGCGAACGGGGTCCATCCGCAAGGTGTCGAGATCACGTGCATTGACGCCAATGAGCCGAGCGTCCGTCTGGAGGGCGATCCGAAGCTCGTCTTCGTTGGCGACTTCGACGAGGGGCTCGAGGCCGCATTCGCGCGAAGCCGCTGCCAAGATGGCCAACTGCTCGGGGCTCACGATGCGCACGATGAGGAGCGCGGCATCGGCCCCCAGGCGCGCCGCGTGGCGGAGCTGCACCGGGTCCACGATGAACTCCTTGGCGAGAAGGGGGATCGGACGTCCGGCGCCGTCGATCACCCCGCGCGCACGTTCGAGATCGTCGAACGAGCCCCCGAAAAATGGCGCGTCGCAAAGGACGCTCACCAGGCTCGCACCCGCGCGGGCGTAGACGCGCAGCCGCTCCGAGAGGCTCATGGCGGACGAGAGTTCGCCGGCGCTCGGGCTCCTTCGTTTGAACTCCGCCAGAATGCGCAGAGGCGCGCCAGGCGGGCGGGCGAGCATCGCGCAGACGTCCATGCGGGGCGATCGGGGCAGGCCGGCGGGCTCGCCTTCGGCGCGCAGCCGTGTGACTTCCGCGTGCTTCGAGGCGACGATGCGCTCGAGGATCACGGGCGTCTCCGGGCGGTGGCGTTTTGCCAGGCCGTCAAGAGCGAGAGGGTCTTGCCCGACGCGATGGCTCCGCGTGCGCGTGCGGCGGCGACTTTCGGATCACGTTCGGCGCGCGCGACGAGGAGCGCGGCGGCGGCGTTGAGCAAGACGGCGTCGGCGGCGGGGTGCGGTTCGCCGCGGAGGATGGCCAAAATGGCGCGCGCGTTTTCCTCGGCGGTCCCGCCGGCGAAGGCGTCTGGCGAGCGGCGCTCGAAGCCGAAATCCTCCGGGACGACGATTCGCTCCGCGATCGATCCATCGGGCGCGAGTTCGGTCACCTTGGTCGGCGCCGCCGGGCTGATTTCGTCGAGACCATCCTCGCTGCGCACGACCCACGCGGCCCGCACGCCGATGCGGCCTAGGGCGCGCGCCATCACGGGGCGAAGTGCATCTTCGTAAACGCCGACGAGTTGGTGCGTGGCGCGCGCCGGATTGGCCAATGGGCCAATGGCGTTGAAAATCGTTCGCACGCCGAGCTCGCGCCTCGCCTGCGCCGCGTGCTTGAGGGCCGGGTGGTGCGCGGGGGCGAAGAGAAAGGCGATGCCCACCTCGCGAAGCACCTCCGTCTGTAACTCCGGCGGAATGTCGGTCGGGATGCCGAGAGCCTCCACGACGTCTGCGCTGCCGCATCGGCTCGAGACGGAGCGGTTTCCGTGCTTGGCCACGCGAAGCCCGCATGCGGCCACCACGATGGCGGCGGCCGTCGAGAGGTTCAGGGTGTGTGCGCCGTCGCCGCCCGTCCCGCAGGTGTCGATCACGGGCTCGTCGCCCGCGACATCGACGGCGGTCATCGTCGCACGCAGGGCTTGCGCGGCCGCGACGATCATCTCCGAGCTTTCGCCCGCGATGCGCAGCGCAACGGCGAAGGCGCCCGTTTGCGTCGGTGTCCATGCACCGCGCAAGATGGCGTCGAACGCGGCGCGCACCGTCACGGTATCTAGCGCCGCGGATGCCGCGCTCGGCCCGCCCGCCCCACGCGCCGTCAGTTTGGCCAAGACGTCGGCAAAGGCGATTTCCGTCACGCGGCGCCTTGGGCGGCCGCCGTAGGGGTCGAAGCCTCGCGCCGCGCGAGCCGGCCGAGCCAATTGGCGACCAGCTGCTTTCCCTCTTTGGTGAGGATGCTCTCGGGATGAAACTGCACCCCTTCGATGTCGAGGTTTCGATGCCGCAACCCCATGATTTCACCTTCGCTCGTCCACGCTGAAATCTCGAGAACACTCGGAAGCGAAGCCCGCTCGACCAAGAGCGAGTGATAGCGCGTCGCCTCGAACGGGGAGGGGAGGCCCGAAAAAACGCCGCGCCCGTCGTGCTCGATGGGCGAGGTCTTGCCGTGCATGAGGCGGCCCGCGGGAACGACGCGCCCGCCGAAGGCTTGCCCGATGGCCTGATGCCCGAGGCAGACGCCGAGCAGCGGGATGGGGGAGGCTTGCTCGCTTTGCGGTTGCTGTTGTTCGTGCCGCCGGCGCAATGCGGCCACGACGTCGAGGCAGATGCCTGCCTCGTTCGGGGTGCACGGGCCGGGCGAGAGCAGCACGCCATCCGAGCCGGAGGTGAGAACGTCGGCCACCGTGATCTCGTCGTTTTTCACGACGCGGGTCGCGGCCCCGAGCTCGCCGAGGTACTGCACGAGGTTGAACGTGAAGGAGTCGTAGTTGTCGATGACGAGAACGCGGGGTTGGGGGGCGAGCGTGCCTCCGCGGGCGGACAAAACCATCAGAGCACAAGGTGCACGCGTGGACGCG
>Ga0193753_10000719_pt1 | contig 31086 bp, 25 predicted proteins | sample H1c2metaG_FD_144925 | JGI IMG/M metagenome (GOLD analysis project Ga0193753, IMG submission 144925) | Soil microbial communities from a riparian zone of the East river system, Colorado, United States - H1c2 | ecosystem: Environmental > Terrestrial > Soil > Riparian zone | place: USA: East...
GCCGGCGCGGCGGGAGGCAGATCGGCCGCGCGCGGGGCATCCGCGAAGCTGGGCGGCGGGCCGGCCAGGCGCCCGGCGGGGGCGCCGGCCGACGCCGGGTGAGACGGGTCCGCAGGCGCGGCGGCGGGCGCGCAGGCGGCGGCCAGGAACAGCAGCGAGAGCAGGACCTTCATGCCGATCGTCGGATCAGGACCCGCAACCGGCCTCGCGTCCAGTATTCGTCGCGTCGAAGCCGCTCAGGACCCGACCCCGGCCACCACGTCGACCGGGCCGTGCGAGCCGATGTAGCTCATGTGCGAGACCAGGCCAGTTTCCTGGCTCCAGGCGTGTAGCGCGCATGCGGGCGGCTCGCGCACGATGGCGAGGCCGCCGGGCCGGCGAAGGTCCAGCCCGACCTGGTGAGCGGTGCTCGGGCAGACCGTGGCCACGGTCCCGGCGAAGCGGCGCGTGATCGGGCGGTGGACGTGCCCGCACAGGATCCGCTCGACCTGTCGGTGGCGGGACACCACCTCGGCGAGGCCGTCGATGCCCTCGAGGCCCATCGCGTCCATCTGCTCGATGCCGGTGGCGAACGGCGGATGGTGCTGGAGGATGACGGTCGGGCGGTCGGGCGCCCCGGCCAGGCACGCGTCGAGCCACGCCAGGCGCTCCGGGCACAGCCGCCCGCCCGCCGCGCCGGGGATGTTGGTGTCGAGGCCGATCAGCCGGAGCGGACCGAGCTCGACCGCGTAGCTGAGGAAGCCCTCGGCCGGCAGGTAGCCGCGCGGGCCGAACGCGGCGCGCAGCGCCTCGCGCTCGTCGTGGTTGCCCGGCACCACGTAGATCGGCACCGGCAGCGGCGCGAGGAGCTCGAGCAGGCGGGCGTACTCGGCGGGAGAGCCGGCGTCGACCAGATCACCGGTGATCGCCACCGCGTCCGGCCGCGGGTCGAGCGCGAGCAGGTGGGCGACCGCCCGCTCGAGGTGGTCGGCGGTGTGGTAGCGGCTGTCCAGCATCTTCCCGGGCAGGGTGACGTGGAGGTCGGTGATCTGCGCCAGCAGCATGATCGAACTCTACGCTGGCGGAGGCGGCGGCGTTCCGCGCGCCGCGTGCCGCGGGTCCGCGGGGGCCATTCGGGGCGCCGGTCCGACCGCCCCGGCCGTGACGCGATCGCCCGGGGCTCGCCAGGCCGGCGAAAACCACGAGCAGTTGCGAAGTGTTGTATCGACAAAGGTGGAGTCGTCCGCGAACTGGCAATCCAACCGGCGCCGGTCGGCGAATATCCGCTCGTCCGTGCGATTCGCGATGACCCCCCGCCGCCTCGATTCCCGCCGGATGCGGGGGGCGAGCGCCTGCCTGGTCGCGATGGCGCTGACCTGGGCGGTGGTGCCCGGGCTCCACGCCCTCGTCCACCGGCGGGAGGCGGTCGAGGAGCGGCTCGAGCGCGAGGTCGCCGCCGCCCACGAGCGCGCCCACCAGCGGATCCAGGCCCGCCGGCACCGCGCCCTCGCCAGCCGCGCCGCGCTCGCCGGGCAGGGCGCCGCGCCGCGCGATCTCGCCGACGACGCCGCGACTCACGACCACCCTCATCCCCACCGCGGGCATCACCACCACGGTGGACCCGGGGGGCGCGAGTCGCCCCTCGAGCACGGCCTCGCCAGGCCGGCGAAAAAACCACGAGCAGTTGCGAAGTGTTGTGTCGACAAAGGTGGAGTCGTCCGCGAGGTGGCAATCCAACCGGCGCCGATCGGCGAATATCAGCTCGTCCGTGCGATTCGCGATGACCCACCGCCGCCTCGATTCCCGCCGGATGCGGGGGGCGAGCGCCTGCCTGGTCGCGATGGCGCTGGCCTGGGCGGTCGTGCCCGGGCTCCACGCCCTCGTCCACCGGCGCGAGGCGGTCGAGGAGCGGCTCGAGCGCGAGGCCGCCGCCGCCCACCAGCGCGCCCACCAGCGGGTCCGGGCCCGCCGGCACCGCGCCCTCGCCAGCCGCGCCGCGCTGGCCGGGCAGGGCGCCGCGCCGCGCGATCTCGCCGACGACGCCGCGACTCACGACCACCCTCATCCCCACCGCGGGCATCACCACCACGGTGGACCCGGGGGGCGCGAGTCGCCCCTCGAGCACGGCAGCGGCGCGCCCGAGCACCTCGGGGTGGCGGTCCTCGAGGGCGAGCCGCCCGCGCTGCCGGTCCCGGGCCAGGCGATCGACTCCGCCGCCCCGCGCGCACCCGACGACTCTCTCCGCGCCGCGGCTCGTCGCCGCGCGCACGGCTCTCGCGCACCACCAGTGGACCTGGCGCCTCCCCAGTCCACCTAGCACCTCGCACGACAGCGTCGGATCCGTCGCCGACGCGGTCGTGCGCGCCGTCATCTCTCGTTTCCAGGAGGAGTCCATGCCATCGAGTGCATGGGCCAGTCGATCGAGATCCGTTCGCTCCCAGCGGAGCGCCGCGGTCCGCGCTGGCCTCGTCGTGTGCGCCGTTTCCGCCGCCCGGTCCATCCCGGCCGGCGCCCAGCCGCCGGCCCCGCCGGTCGCATCCTCTCCGGCGCCGGCGCCGGAGAAGCCGTCCGACCCGCCGGCATCCGACCCGCCGGCATCCGACGCGCCCGCCGCCACCGACCCGGAGCCGATCACCATCGGCGAGGCGGCCGGCGAGGTGATCGAGATCGAGGGGCGGCCTCCACCCGAGTCGGCCTCGTCGGTTCACTTCACCGAGAAGGAGCTGCGCCGGCGGCCGCGCACCCAGCCGTCCGACGTGCTGCGCCAGGCGCCCGGCCTGGTGGTGGCCCAGCACGCCGGCGGCGGGAAGTCGGACCAGTACTTCCTGCGCGGCTTCGACGCCGACCACGGCACCGACGTCGCCCTGTTCGTCGACGGGGTGCCGGTCAACCTGACCAGCCACGGCCACGGCCAGGGCTACGCCGACTCGCACTGGATCATCCCGGAGACGATCGCGACCCTCGACGTCCACAAGGGCCCGTACTCGGCCCGCTACGGCGACTTCTACACCGCCGGAGCGATCGAGATGAAGACGATCGACAAGGTCCCCGGCGGCAGCGCCGGCGTGTGGCTGACCGGTGGGACCGAGCTGGGTGGCCCGGTCGCGTTCGACCGGCCCACCTCGCGCCTGGTCGGGATGGCCAGCCCGGACATGCCACTCGGCAAGACGCTGGTCGCCGCCGAGATGAGCTCGACCGACGGCCCGTTCCTCGACGGGCAGAACTTCCGCCGCTACGCGACCATGGCCCGGTGGACGGCGCCGCTCGGCGGTGGCGACGTCGGCGTCACCGTCAACTCGTACGGCGCGCGCTGGAACCAGTCCGGTCAGATCCCGGCCCTCGAGGTGGCGGCCGGGCGGCTCGATCGCTTCGACGCCATCGACCCGACCGAGGGGGGCGCGTCGTCGCGGACCAGCCTCGCGCTTCGACGCCATCGACCCGACCGAGGGGGGCGCGTCGTCGCGGACCAGCCTCGGGTTCAGCTACGACCTGGGCGACGCCGAGAAGGGGCACTGGTCGCTCCTGGCCTACCTGGTCGACTACCGCCTGCGGCTCTACTCGAACTTCACCCTGTTCGCGCGCGACACCACCAACGGCGACCAGATCGAGCAGACCGACGACCGCCGGCTGTACGGGACCAGCGCGACCTACCGCCGGCTCCACACCGTGCTGGGCGCGCCGGCTCTCATCACCGCCGGGGCGCAGGTGCGCGCCGACGACGTCACCGCCAGCCTGTGGCACGACTCGGCCCGCATGCGCCTGTCCGACTGCTTCGAGAACATGAACCCGTGCAACCACACCTCCGGCGCGATCCGCAACCTGGCCGCCTACGCCGAGGAGGACGTGTCGCCGACCTCGTGGCTGCAGCTGACCGGCGGCCTGCGCATCGACGAGTTCGTCTGGGACATCGAGGATCTCGATCCGGAGACCGCGCTCACGCCGATGACCACCGGCGGGACCGCCCAGCGCGCGATCGTCAGCCCCAAGCTGTCCGCCATCGTGCGGCCGATGGAGCGGGTCGACCTGTTCGCCAACGCCGGCTTCGGCTTCCACTCCAACGACGCGCGCTCGGCGGTGTCGACCGGCGGGCGCGGCTCGGTGGCGCGCGCGTTCGGCGCCGAGACCGGCGCCCGGCTGCGCCCGGTCGACGGGATGGAGGCGGCGGCGGCGTTCTGGTACCTCCACCTCGACTCGGAGCAGGTGTGGAGCGGCGACAACGGCGGGACCGAGCCGTCGGATGCGACCCGCCGGTTCGGCGCCGACCTGAGCGCGTCGTGGACGCCGATGCCGTGGCTGGCGGTCGACGCCAACATCGCGCTGGCCCGCTCGGAGCTGGTCGCCAACCGGGGCAACGGCGGGGCGCTGGCGCTGGCGCCGCGCCTGACCGGCGGCGGAGGGGTGACCGCGCTGCACGGGCCCAGCTTCGTGTCGCTGCGCGCGCGCGGGATCGGCGACCGACCGGCCAACGACGACGGCAGCCTGACCGCCGACGGGTACCTGATCTTCGACCTGGTCGCGTCGCACAAGATCGGCATGTTCGAGACGACCTTCACGCTCCTCAACCTGCTCGACAGCGAGTGGCGCGAGGCGCAGTTCGCCGACGAGTCGCGAGTGTCGCCGACCGCCGAGCTGGTCGAGGACGTGCACTTCACCCCGGGTGCGCCGCTGACCGCGCTCCTCACGGTCGGCTCGACCTTCTGAGCGGAGGCCGCTACACCGCGGCGCGGCGCAGGCGCAGCGCGTTGGCGATGACCGAGACCGAGCTCAGGCTCATCGCCGCGGCCGCCAGCATCGGGCTGAGCAGCGCGCCGGTCAGCGGGTAGAGGACCCCGGCCGCGATCGGGACGCCGGCCGCGTTGTAGACGAACGCGAGGAACAGGTTCTGCGCGATGTTGCGCATGGTGGCGCGCGAGAGCCGCCGCGCGCGCGCGATGCCGCGCAGGTCGCCGGTGACCAGGGTGACCTCCGCGCTCTCCATGGCCACGTCGGTGCCGGTGCCCATCGCGATGCCGACGTGGGCGCGGGCCAGGGCGGGCGCGTCGTTGATGCCGTCTCCCGCCATGGCCACGATGCGCCCCTCGGCCTGGAGTCGGGCGACCGCGTCGGCCTTCTGGTCGGGCAGCACCTCGGCGATGACCTCGTCGATGCCGAGCCGGCCGGCGACCGCGGCGGCGGTGGTGGCGCTGTCGCCGGTCAGCATGACCACGCGGAGGCCGTCGCGGCGGAGCGCGGCGATCGCCTCGGGGGTGGTGGCGCGGATCGGATCCGCGACCGCGACCAGGCCGGCGGCGCGCCCGTCCACCGCGGCGAGGAGGACGGTCTGTCCGTCGGCGCGCAGCGCCTCGGCCTGCTCGCGCAGCCCGGCCGGGTCGGCGCCGAGCTCGGCCAGCAGCGCGGCGGTGCCGAGCGCGACCCGACGGCCGCCGACCGCGCCGGTCACGCCCATGCCGGTGCGCGACTCGAACCCGGTGGCCGGCGCCAGGGCGATCCCGCGTGCGGCGGCCCCGGCGACGATCGCCGCGGCCAGCGGGTGCTCGCTGGCCCGCTCGATCGACGCGGCCAGCGACAGGAGCTCGTCCTGATCGACCGGGCCGCCGGGCAGGACCTCGACCCGGGTCAGCGCCGGCTTCCCCTCGGTCAGGGTGCCGGTCTTGTCCACCGCGGCGAGGAGGACGGTCTGTCCGTCGGCGCGCAGCGCCTCGGCCTGCTCGCGCAGCCCGGCCGGGTCGGCGCCGAGCTCGGCAAGGAGCGCGGCGGTGCCGAGCGCGACCCGACGGCCGCCGACCGCGCCGGTCACGCCCATGCCGGTGCGCGACTCGAACCCGGTGGCCGGCGCCAGGGCGATCCCACGCGCGGCGGCCCCGGCGACGATCGCCGCGGCCAGCGGGTGCTCGCTGGCCCGCTCGATCGACGCGGCCAGCGACAGGAGCTCGTCCTGATCGACCGGGCCGCCGGGCAGGACCTCGACCCGGGTGAGCGCCGGCTTCCCCTCGGTCAGGGTGCCGGTCTTGTCGACCACCAGGGTGTCGACCGCGCGGAGCAGCTCGATCGCCTCGGCGCCGCGGAAGAGGACCCCGACCGACGCGGCCCGCCCGGTCGCCACCATGATCGACATCGGCGTGGCCAGGCCGAGCGCGCACGGGCAGGCGATGATGAGCACGGCGACCGCGGCGACCAGCCCGTGGGCCAGGCGCGGCTCGGGCCCGAACGCTGCCCACACCGCAAAGGCGAGGGCGGCGGCGGCGATCACCGCCGGGACGAACACCCGCGCGACCCGGTCGACCAGCCTCTGCACCGGCGCACGGCTGCGCTGGGCCTCGGCCACCATCGCGACGATGCGCGCGAGCAGGGTGTCGGCGCCGACCTTCTCGGCGCGCACGACCAGCGCGCCGGTCCCGTTGATGGTGCCGCCGACCAGCGGATCACCGATCTGCTTGTCGACCGGGATCGGCTCGCCGGTCACCATCGACTGATCGACCGCGCTGCCGCCGTCGGTGACCACGCCGTCGACCGGCACGCGCTCGCCCGGGCGGACCCGCACGAGGTCGCCGACCCGCACCTCGGCCAGCGCCACGTCGGTCTCGCGCCCGTCCGGCTCGATGCGCCGGGCGGTGGCCGGCTGCAGGCCGAGCAGGGCGCGCAGCGCCGCCCCGGTGCGCCCGCGCGCGCGCAGCTCGATGACCTGACCGAACAGGACCAGGGTGACGATGACCGCCGCGGCCTCGAAGTAGAGCGGCGGGTGCCCGCCGGCGCGAAAGGCGGCCGGCACGATCCCGGGGACCAGCGCGGCGACCGCGCTGAAGCCGTAGGCGACCCCGACGCCGAGGGCGATGAGCGTGAACATGTTGAGGTGGCCGGTCCGCACCGACGCGACGCCGCGGGCGAAGAACGGCCAGGCGCCCCACAGGACCACGGGCGAGGCCAGCGCCAGCTCGATGAGCGGGCGCGCGCCGCCGGCGAGCGGGAGGAGCGAGCGGCCGGCGAACATCTCGCCCATGGTGATGAGGAGCAGCGGCGCGGTCACCAGCGCCGAGACCAGGAGGCGCCGCTGCATGTCGGCGAGCTCGGGGTTCTCGTCGGTGGCCGCGGCGCGCGGCTCGAGCGCCATCCCGCAGATCGGACAGGCGCCGGGCCGGTCGCGCACGATCTCCGGGTGCATCGGGCAGGTCCACGCGGCGGCCGGCGCGGCGGGCAGGGCCGGCTCCAGCGCCATCCCGCACCTCGGGCAGACGCCGGGCCGGTCCGCTTCCACGTCCGGATCCATCGGGCAGACCCAGCGGCGAGCGATGGCATGCGAGCCGTCGCCGTCAGTGGGGGCGGGATGGGCCTCGCCGTGGGCGCAGCAGGGTGCGGGGCTCGCCGGCGCGGCCGGGTGAGCGGGGTGAGCGGGGTGAGCGGGGTGAGACATCTCCGCCGAGGAGGATGCAGCATCCGGACTGGCCGGGAAACCCTCGTCGCCGGCGCCGGAGCACCCGCGCGGTCCCGGCCGGCTCAGCGGACTCGATAGGTGAGCGTGACCGGCTCGCGGCGCCGGGTGATCGAGAGCGAGATGTTGCTCTCGTTGCGCAGCGCGGTCACCGCCTCGAGCATCTTGTCGGGACTGGACAGCTCGACACCGTTCACCGCCAGGATGGTGTCGCCGCTCTTCAGGCCGAGGTGGGCGTGGGCCGAGTCGGGCCGCACGGCGGAGAGGCGCAGGCCGCCATCGCGCAGCGCCACCCGCGCCCCGCGCGCCGCCGACTGCGGGCGCGCGATGACGCTCTCGATGAGGCCGCGGTCCACCTCGAAGGTGGTCTCGTCGATCGCGCGAACCCCGGCGTCGAGCGCGGCCTTGAGCTCCGGGTCGGCCGCGCGGTCGCGGCGGTTCGCCGGCGGCGCGTCGTCGCCGGGCTGCTCGGCGGCCGGCCCGGGCGGTTTCGGCGCGGCCGGCTCGGCGATGGCGAGCCGCTCCACCCGTCCGGCGGCCGGGTTCTCGAAGTCGATCGAGCGCCCGCCGATCCTGACGATCGACCCGGCCCCGGGCAGGTGCTCGCCCATCCGGTACGCGCCCTGGTTGGACGACGCGCCGTCGAGCACCATGGCCGACGATCGGCCCGGCCCGGCGGTGGCGACGTGGGTGGCGATGAGGTGGAGCGGCAGCGCGGTCACCGGCGGCTCGGACGACGCCGGCGCGACCGGACCGACCGCGCCGTCGGGCGGCGCGACACAGTCGGAGCAGAACAGGTTGCGCTCGACCAGGGCCGCGCCCGACTTGCTCGCGGCGGTCGGCGCCGCGACGGCCGCGCCGGCGCTCGGCGCGCGCTTCGGGGGCTCGGCCGCCCAGGCGGCCGGCGTCCCGTCCATGGCGTCGAACACGTGCAGCGCCGCGCGCGCGCCCGCCAGCGCGCACACCGCGACGGCGGCGACGCGGAGCAGGCGCTGATGGTGCTCGAGCAGGCGGACCAGCATGGTTGCCCAGGTCCTCTTCAAGCCCGGTGCCAGCCGCCGCGTCGCGGAGTTTCGCGCGGCTGCATGGCCGCGCGCCGCCGTCGAGCGCCACTCCGTCGCGAGCGTGATGCCGGGCCTGCCAGAGTGGCATGCCGATCGGGCGCGGCGATCAGTGTCCCGGGCCGGCCGCGCGGATGTGTGCCTCGACGGCGCGCAGCGACCGATCGAGCCCCTCGCGCCCGGCCGGGCCGTACAGCGCGACGTAGTCGGGCAGGAGCTCCGGCGTGGTGAGCTCGATGAGCTGGGTGCCCTCCAGCCAGACCGCCACGACGGCGGCGACCCGCTCGGGATCGCGGGCGGTGAAGGAGAGGTGAAGCAGCACGGGTTCCTCGCGGTCAGGATCGGGTGGCGGGCGCGGGGCGGCGCGAGCGCGGGCGCTTGCCGCTCCGCCGGGCTCCCTCGAACAGGCAGGACATGGCCAGCTGGACCGTGGCGGCCGCCTCGGTCCCGTTCATCGACCAGTAGTCGCGCAGGACCTCCCACGCCGACGCCGAGAACAGGAGCTGGGTGGCGGCCGCGACCCGGCGGCGGGTGACCGGATCGACGTCGGGCAGCTCGTGGTCCACGCAGCGCAGGGTCATCGCCTTGCGCGCGGCGTTCTCGCTCAGGCGCGCGTCCTTGCCGTGCCGGGTGTGCAGCATGGCGCGGACCAGCGCGGCCCGCCGGTCGAACGCGGGAAAGGCGCGCCCGACCAGGGTCGACAGGTCTTCCAGGCTCGCCGCGCTGCGGTCGCGCGGGCCGAGCACCTGGTACTGCCAGTCCCAGAACGCCGCGGCCAGCAGCTCCTTGGTCGGGAAGTGGCGGTAGACGGTGCGCTCCTGGCAGCCGGCCTCGCCGGCGACCAGCGCGTAGGTCGGCTCGTCGCCGCGTTCGAGGATCGCCGCGACCCCGTCGAGGATGCGCTGGCGGGTGCCGGCCGCCTGGGCCTCGCGCAGGCGCGATCGATACGGCGCGGCTGACTTCATGTCATGAGTACTGACATGACGTCACGCAGGCTGTCAAGCGCCGCTCGGGGCGGCGCCGGTGCGGTCGGTTCAGCCGGCCGCGCTCAGTCGTCGAGCTCGACGTCCACCGCGCCGCCCTCGCGCGGCTTGCCCGAGCGCGCGGCGTCCGGGATCGGCGGCGGCCCGCTCCGCAGCGCGGTGTAGCTCTCGCGCAGCTCCTCGACCTCGAACTCGAGGGCGAGGCCGTTCAGCTCGTCGTCGGGCAGCTCGAGCGCGCCGGCCAGCCCGCGCAGAAAGGCGTCCTCGTCGAGATCGAGCTCCTCGTCGGCGTCGTGGATCGCGCTGACCAGGCGCAGGAGCTTCCGCTTCTCCTCGATCGGATCGCCCGCGAACGCGGCCGCGGCCCGGGCCAGGTCGAAGCCGGCCGCCGCGAACGAGCCGATCCGCTCCTCCACCTCGGGCGCCAGCGCCGCGCCGCCGCCCAGCTCGACCAGGAGCTTCCGCACCGTGTCGCGCTCCTCGTCGCGGAAGTGCGAGTCCGCGTGGGCGGCGCCGAGCAGGAGATCGCAGATGGCGAGGGTGCGGTCGTGATCCGGTGAAGCCATGTCCGGACCCTACCGCGGGTCGGCGCGCCGGTTGTCGACCCGTGCGCCTCGCTCGCGCGCCTTGCTCGCGCGCCTCGGCGCGAATTCGCGCAGTTGAGCCCGGTTCGGCCGGCCGCCTCAGGCCGGCGCATGCGGCCGGCGACGCGCCTCGGCCCGCTCCCTCGACCGGTTGACCAGCGAGTAGAAGGAGGATGCTCACCCCGGGCGCCGCGCACATGCACGTGTCACAGACCGGCGGGCCGCCGCCGCCCTGGTCGTCACAGCCGTCGGTGCAGAGACGGTCGGCGCAGGTGGCGTCCGGCTCGGCGATGACCGCGAACGCGCCGGTCGCGCTGCCCACCATCAGGAACAGCATCTACAGCGCGGCGATGTGCGCGACTCGCACCCGCGCGCGATCGGCAGGTGACGACTACCGTCGGGCCGGCGGGATCGTGAAGAAGAACGTCGCCCCGTGCCCGACCTCGGCCTCGGCCCAGACCCGGCCGCCGTGCCGGTCGATCACACGGTGAACCGTGGCCAGCCCGATGCCGGTGCCGGGGAAGTCTCGCTCGCGGTGAAGCCGCTGGAACGGGCGGAACAGCTTCTCGATGTACTCCATGTTGAAGCCGGCCCCGTTGTCGCGCACGAAGAACGACGCGCCCAGGGCGTGCTGCACCGTGCCGACGTGGATCTCGCCCGGGTCGACCTTGGAGGTGAACTTCCACGCGTTGCCGAGCAGGTTCTCCAAGGCCACGCGGATGAGGTGGCTGTCCGCCTCGGTGGTCAGCCCCTCCTCGACGCGGCCGACCACGCGCCGGGACGGGTCGTTGCGGCGCAGTTCGGCCAGCACCTGGCTGGCGATGTCGGTCAGGTTGACCCGCCCGCGGCTGAGGTCGGCGCGCCCGACCCGCGACAGGAGGAGCAGATCGTCGATGAGCTCGCGCATGCGCTCGGCCGAGGCGCGCACGCGCAGGAGGTAGTGGCGGGCCTGCGGGGTCATCGCCTCGCCGAAGTCCTGCAGCAGCGCCTCGCTGAAGCCGTCGATGCCGCGCAGCGGCGCGCGCAGGTCGTGGGCGACCGAGTAGCTGAACGCCTCCAGCTCCTCGTTCTTGCGCTCGAGCTCGAGGAGCAGGACGGCGCGGGTCTCGGCGATCTCGCGGGCCGCCCGCTCCTCGGCCGCCTCCAGCTCCTTGTGCAGCAGCTCCTCGCGGATGCGCCGGGTCTCGTCCTCGAACTGCTTGCGGCGCAGCTGGGCGCGCACCCGGGCGCGCAGCACCTCGAACGGGGCCGACTTGGAGATGTAGTCGTCGGCGCCGGCGGCCAGCCCCTCGATCATCGCCTCGCGGTCCTCCAGCGCGGTCAGCATGATGAGCGGAACGTCGCGCACGACCGGCGCGGCCTTGATCCGCCGGCAGGCCTCGCGCCCGCCCATTCCGGGCATGAGCAGGTCGAGCAGGATGCAGTCGATCGAAGGCTGCACCGAGAGCAGCTCGAGCGCCTCCTCGCCCGACCGGGCCAGCACCACGTCGAACCCCTCGCCGCGCAGCGCGTTGCCCAGCTCGTGCAGGTAGGTGGGGCTGTCGTCGACCGCGAGGATCTTCTTGGGCCCGAGCAGGCTGGCGGTCTTCGTCCCCTGGGGCGCGGCCGCCGCGCGGAGCACGGCGCGCAGCTTGGCGAGGACGATCGAGATGTCGTCCTGCTTGCGCACGAACGCGTCGGCGCCGGCGTCGAGCGCGCGCAGCTCGGCCTCGGTCCCCTCCGAGGCGGTGAGCAGCAGGCAGGGCACCCCGCGCGACGCGGCGTCGAGGCGGAGCCGGCGGATCACGGTCGGGCCATCCATGCCGGGCAGCACCCCGTCGACGATCACCGCGCCGGGCTGCTGGTCCGCCGCCATGCGCAGCCCCTCCTCGCCGGTGCCGGCGACGATCGCGCCGTAGCCGGCCGTCTCGAGCGCCTCGCGCAGCTGCTCGCGGTAGGTCGGGCTGTCGTCGATGACGAGCACCGTGGTGAAGCGCTCGTGCGGCCCGCCGCGGGCGCGCAGCATCTCGCGGATGCGCGAGACCACGTACGCGGCGTCGTACGGCTTGCCGACGTACTCGTCGGCGCCGGTGCGCAGCCCGCGCACCCGGTGGGCGACCTCGGTCCTGGTCGACAGCATGACCACGATCATCCCGTGGGTCTCCGGCGCGCCTCGCACCTCCTTCAGGAGGTCGACCCCGTCGCCGTCGGGTAGCTGCACGTCGAGGATCATCACCGCGATCGGCTCGCGGGCGAGCGCGCTGCGCGCGTCGGCCATGGTGGCGCACGGCAGCGCGCGGAAGCCGGCCGCCGACAGCGCGTCGGCCAGGTCCATGCGGACCGTGATGCTGTCGTCCACGATGAGGACCGCCTCGTTCATCCCTTCCCCTCGGCGCCGCGCAGGTCGCGTCCTTGCCCGGAGCCGCCCGAGGCCGCCCCCTGGGAGCGGGCCGCGCTCATCAGTGCCGGGCCGATCTGGTCGAGCGACAGGACCCGCGCCGCCGCGCCCAGGACGACCGCCTCGCGCGGCATGCCGTACACGACGCACGACTCCTCGTCCTGCGCGATCGTCACGCCGCCGGCCCGGCGGATGTCGAGCAGCCCGGCCGCGCCGTCGCGCCCCATCCCGGTCAGGAGCGCCGCGACCGCGGCCGGCCCGTACTCGCGCGCGATCGACTCGAAGAGCACGTCCACCGACGGACGGCACGAGTGTCGCTCCGGGTCGGCGGTCAGGCGCAGGCGCCGGTCGCGGACCACCAGGTGGTGGCCGGGCGGAGCCAGGGCCAGGCGACCGGCCAGCGAGCTGACCGGGTCGCCGTCTCGCGCGTACACCACCCGCCGCTCGGTCACTCCGTCGAGCCAGTCGGCCAGGGCAGCCCCGAACCCCTCGGCGATGTGGAGGACGAGCAGGAGCGGCAGGCGGAAGTCGGGGCCGAGCGCCTTCAGCAGCGTGACCACCGCGCCCGGGCCGCCGGTCGAAGCGCCGATCGCGACCACCTGGCACGCGGTCGGCTCGCCCGCGGGGGCGTCGACCACCGGGGGCAGGAGGGTGTTCGGGTTGGCCCGGCCCATCGCGCCCAGGCGGCCGCGAGGGTGGGTGATGACCCGGATGCGCGAGACCAGCTTGATCGCGGCGACGAAGGTCGGCTCCCAGGACCCCTCCCCCTCGTCGCCGCGCGGCTTCTCGAGCACGTCGACCGCACCGGCGGCCAGCGCCTCGTAGGTGCGGAACAGCTCGCCGCGGTTGGTCGACGCCGACACCACCAGGATCGGGGTCGGGCAGTGTGCCATGATGTATTCGGTCGCGGCCAGCCCGCTCATGATCGGCAGCATCATGTCCATGGTGACGACGTCGGGGCGCAGGCGCTGGCACAGCTCGATGGCGCGGCGGCCGTCCTCGGCCTCGCCGACGAGCTCGAGCTCCGGGTCGCGGGCGACGACAGAGCACAGGTGCCTGCGCACCGTGGTGGAGTCCTCGACCACCAGGACGCGGATGTGGCCGCTCATGCGCCCACCAGCGCGCGGATTCGCTGCAGGAGCTCGGCCTGATCGAACTCGCCCTTGACGATGTATCCCCGCGCGCCGACCTGCTCGCCGCGCAGGCGGTCGTCGGCGCCGTTGCGCGAGGTGACCAGGATCGACGGGGTCTGGCGCAGCGCCGGATCCGCCTGGACGGTGGCGACGAACGAGAATCCGTCCATGCCGGGCATCTCGACGTCGACCAGGAACAGGGAGAAGCGCTCGCGGCGGGCCCGCTCGAGCGCGTCCTCTGCCGAGACCGCGACCACGACCTTGTAGCCGGCCGACTCCAGGATGCTCTGCTCGAGCATGCGGGTGGTCAGCGAGTCGTCGATGACCAGGATCGGAGATCGGACGACCTCGGCCGCGGCCGGCTCCGGCTGGGCCGAGCGGGCCGCGGCGATGAGCCCGTCCGGATCCAGCACCAGGCGCGGGCTTCCCTCGGCGTCGAGGGTGGCGCCGGCCAGCAACGGCGCGGCCGGGCACAGCTCGGGCAGGGGGCGGAGCACGATCAGGCCGGTGCCGAGGATGCGATCGACCCCGATCGCGGCGGTGCCGCCCGCCCCGGCGATGAGGAGCGCCGGGTGCACCTGGCCGCGCGCGCCCGCGAGACTCGCGCCGGACAGGACCCGCGCGAGCGGCAGGAACGGCACCACGTGGCCGAGGTGGACGATCGCCTCGCCATTCGGGGAGCGCGACACCCGGTCGTGGGCCAGCCGGATGCTCGAGCGGACCGCGTCGAGCGGGATGGCCACCACCACCCCGCCGGCCTCGACCTCGATCGCCTCGAGCGACGCGAGCGACAGCGGCACGTCGAGCTCGATCGAGGTGCCGCGACCCGGCTCGGTGCTGACGTGGACCTCGCCGCCCAGGCGGGCGACCGCCTCGCGCACCACGTCGAGCCCGACGCCGCGCCCGGCCACCTCGCTCACCGTCGCGGCCGTGCTGATGCCGCCGGACAGGAGCTTCTCGATCAGCCCGGTGTGGGTGGAGCGGCCGTCCTGGGGCACCAGGCCCTTGCCGCGCGCGACCCGGTCGACCGCCTCGAAGTCGATCCCGCGGCCGTCGTCGCGGCAGATGAAGGCGACCCGGCGTCCGCGCCGGGCCACCTCGATCCGGACCAGCCCGGCCGGCGGCTTGCCCAGGGCGCGGCGCTCCTCCTCGCGCTCGATCCCGTGGGCGACCGCGTTGCGCACCGCCTGGAGCAGCGCGCCCTGCACGGTCGACAGCACGTCCGCGTCGAGGCGGAGATCGCCGCCGGTCGCCTCGAACCGGACCTGCTTGCCCTGGGCGCCGGCGGCGTCGCGCGCCGCCCGCTCGAGCGGCGTGAACAGCGCGTCGGCGGGGACCAGGCGAAGGCGCTCGACGCTCCGCCGCACCTCGCCCAGCTGGCGCTCCATCTGCTCGACGCGGCCGCCGAGCGCGCGGTCGAGCCCGCGGCAGGCCGCCAGCGCCTCCGCGGCGTCTCCGCTGCGGGGGCCGGGCCTGGCGTCGGCGCCGCCCTCGGCGGGCGCATCGGCCAGCGCGCCGACCAGCCGCCCGATCCGCTCGATCTGGCCCACGCCGCTGGCGAGCTGGGCCAGCTGGACCTGGATCCCGGCGATCCCGTCGAGCAGGAGGTCGACCTCGGCCACCTCGGCCCGCACCGTGCGGAGCGGCTCCTCGGCCGGGCGAGCCAGCGGCTCGGGCGCGCCGGCCACCACGTCGGTGGCTGCCGGGCCCGCCAGCGCGGAGACCCGCTCGCCCATCCGGTCGATGAGCCCGAGCACCTCGTCCACCCCGGCGCGCGCGACCGGCCCGCCCGAGTCGCGGTGAGGCGTGAGCAGATCCTCGAGCGCGTGGGCGTGGTCGGCGATCTCGCGCTGCTTGACCACCCGCGCGGCCCCCTTCAGGGTGTGGGCCAGGCGGAGCAGGTGCGCGATCTGGGCCGGCAGCGGGGCGGTCCTCTCCAGCGCGAGCGCGCCCTTGCCGAGCGCGTCGACCAGCTCGCGCGCCTCGACCCGGAAGTACCTGTACGGGTCGGGGTTCACGCGCGCGCCATCCCCTGCGGCTCGACCAGGCGGAGCAGGTCGCGCGACAGCCCGGCCAGCTGCGACGCGGTCTGCAGGGTCTGGCTCGAGCTGGTCTCGTTCTCGCGGGTGGCCTGGGCCACGTTGTTGATCGCGACGTTGACCTGCTCGACCGCGGTGGTCTGCTGCTTGGTGGAGAGCTCGATCTCGCGCGCCGCCTGGGTCGTGGTCATCACCATCCCGCCGATCTGCTTGAACGACCCGGCCACGTCGCCGAACTGGCGCGAGCCGCCGTCGACCGCCTTGGACATGGTCTCGGTCGCCATCACCGTGGTGTTGACGGCGGCCCGCACCTCGTCGATGAGCCCGCGGATCTCCTTGGCCGAGCCGGTCACGCGGTCGGACAGCTTGCGGATCTCGTCGGCCACCACCGCGAAGCGCTTGCCCCCCTCGCCGGCCCCGGCCGCCTCGATGGTGGCGTTGATCGAGAGTATGTTGGTCTGCTCGGCCAGCTCCGAGACGATGTCGAGCACCGAACCGATCTGCTGCGACTTCTTGCCCAGCTCGAGCATGTGGGTCACCACCAGGTCGACGTGCCGGCGGATGCCGCCGATCGACTGGTCGGCGAGCTCGACCGTGCCCTCGCCGGAGCGGGCCGCGCCGGCGGTCTGATCGGCGATCTGCGCCACTCGCTGGGCGCTCTCGGCGATCTGGCGCGAGGTGGCCAGGAGCTCGCTCATCGTCGTGGAGACCTCGTTCATCGCGGTCGCCTGCTCCCTGGACCCGGTCGCCTGCTCGGTGGCCGAGGACTGCAGCTCGGCCGACGAGCTCTGCACCTGGCCCACCGCCGTCCCGATCTGGCGGCCCAGCCCGCGCCCCAGGAACACCGCGATGCCGATCGCGAACAGCGCTGCGATGACCGCGATGGCGATGACCAGCTCGATGGCCGAGGTGGCGGTGTCGTTCGAGGCGGCGCGCGCTTCCTCCAGGAGCTTCTCATCGCGGTCCACGAGGGCCTTCACGTTGCGGTCGAGCACCGCGCGGGTCGGGACGGTCAGCTCCTCCCACAGGCGCTGGACCGCCTCGGGGGTGGCGTCGGTGCGGCGGAACTCGATGACCTGATCCCGGGCGCGCTCGTGCTGGGCGTCGGCCTCCACGATCGCCTCGAGCAGCCGCTCGCCCTCCGGGGTGTGGAGCAGGCCCTTCATGTGGCCGACCACCTCGGTGAAGCCGCGCCGCCCCTCGTTCAGCTCCTCGACGAAGCGCTCGGCTCGGCCGAGGAGGAAGGCGCGCGAGGCGGAGCTCTTGCGCTCGATCCCGGTCCGCAGGCGCTCGGCGCCGACCATGAGCTGCACGTCGCGCTGGATGACCGCGTCCTTGCTGGCGGTCACGCTGCGCAGGGCGAAGATGGCGACCGCGCCGATCGACAGCGTCAGAACCACGGCGCCCGCGAAGCCGAGCGCGATCTTGCGGGCAAAGGTCGTTTCTCGGGCCATGGTCTATCGTCCTTCGGGGCCGCCGGCGCGGCGGGCGCGGGCGGCGATGTCGTCGAGCAGGGAAGGGAGGTGGAGGAGGAGCAGCTGACCGGCGCCGTCGGCGCGGTGCACGATCTGGCGAAGCGCGCGGCCCTCGCCCGGCTCCATCGCGATGGCGTCCGGCGCCGCGACGGTGTGGCCGTCCAGCCCGTCGAAGGCGAGCGCGACGCGGCGGGCCGTGGCCAGCGCCAGCCAGCGCGGCGCGTCGCCGGCCGGGTGGCCCAGGAGGAGGCCCAGATCATAGACCGGCACCAGCGCGCCGCGCAGGTTGGCCAGGCCGCGCAACTCGGGCAGCGGGCCGGGTACCGGCGTGACCGTCCGGTCGGCGAACAGCCCGGCGATCTCGGCCAGCCGGATCGCGTACCCGTGGCCGGCCACGCGAATGGCGAGCAGCTCGACGCCATCCGACCCGGCGGTGGCGAACGGCCGGGCGAACCCGCCGTCGAACTCGCGCCGCAGCCTGGCCGCGTGCCCGGTCAGGTCGTCCGGCCCGGCGGTCACGCCCCACCTCCGCATGCGGCGAGCGCGTCGCGGCACAGCGCGGTCAGCGCCTCGCGGTTGAACCCGCCGCCGAAGAAGAGCAGCCGCGACGAGTCCTCGCGCTGGATGAGGTCGAGCGCCTGGCTCAGCTGGCGACAGGCACCGTCCTGGTCACCGCCGCGGCGGGCCATGAGGCCGAGGTGGAGGCGCGGCATGGCGAAGCTCGGGTCGAGGTAGGCGGCGACCTGGTCGTGCTCGGTCGCGCCGGCCGGATCCCCGGTCCCCTCGCGGCACAGCGCGAGCACGTAGTGCGCGCCGGCGTTGAGCTCGTCGAGCTCGAGCAGGGCCCGGCACGCCACCTCGGCGCCGGGCAGCGCGCCGCTGTGGGCGAGCAGCACCGCCTCGAGCAGGCGCACGTCTGGATCGCGGGCCGACTCGGGCGGCAGCGCCTCGAGCGCGCCGAGCGCATCGCCGTAGCGCTCCTGGCGGAGGAGCTCGAGCGGCGAGCGCAGGTCCCATCCGCGCCCGGCCGGACCGGGCCTACCCGGCGTCGGGTCGTGCTGGCGCGAGAGCGCGCGGATCCGCTCGGCCGCGCGGCCGATCGCCTCGACCCACGAATCGGCCAGGAGGTCGGCCGGCGCGATGGTCAGGGCCGGGAAGGATGGGTCCAGCTCGTCGGTGCGCGCGTGCGCGACCTCGAGCTCGTCGGCCGCCTTGCGGCGGTAGTAGAACGTGCCGTGGGTGTGGCACAGGTGGAAATCGTGCGACAGGCCGCGCAGGGTCTCGGCGTGGCCCAGGAACAGGAAGCCGCCCGGCGCCAGCGAGCGCGAGATGCGGTCCACCACCGCCTGCGCGGCGCGCGGCGTGAAGTACATGAGGACGTTGCGGCAGAAGACGACGTCGAAGTAGCCGGGCCGCCACAGCTCCGCGTCCTCGTCGGCCAGGTTGCGCTGGGAGAAGCTGACCCGCGCGCGGATCGCGTCGTCGAGGTGGAGATCGCGGCCGGTCTGGCGGAACCAGCGCGCCTGGGTGGCCGGCGGCATCTCGCGCATCGCCCAGGTCGAGTACAGACCGCGCGCCGCGCGTTCCAGCACGGTGAGGTTGAGGTCGATCGCGCGGATCGACACCTCCCACGACGGATCCAGGCCGAGCTCGCGCACGGCGATCGCCGCGCTGTAGGGCTCCTCGCCGGTGGCGCAGCCGGCCGAGAGGATGTGGAGGACCCGGTGGGCCCCGCGTGCCCGCATCCGCTCGGGGAGGACGACCTCCGAGAAGGCGCGGAATTGATCGATGTTGCGGAAGAAGTACGTCTCCGGGACCGTCAGCTCCGGCGCCAGGCCGGCCACCTCCTGGGTGGTGGGGCCGCGCTCGAGGCGGGCCAGGTAGTCGGAGCCACCGTCGCGTCCGGCGTCGAGCCGCCGCCACAGCACGTCGGTCAGGAAGCCGAGCTTGCTGTCGTCGAACTGGAGCCCGAAGTGCCGGGCGATGGCCTCGCGGAAGCGCAGGACGTCGTCCGCTGCCGGCGACGGCCTCAAGGGCTCGCCTCGACCAGCGCGAGCGCGGCCCACAGCGAGTCGGGGATCAGGCGGGTCCCCTCGAGGACGACCAGGAGCCCGTCGTCGTGCGCGCCGAGCCAGGCGACCCCGTCGCCGCGCGCCTCACCGAGGAGCGGCGGCAGCTCGCGCAGGTCGGCGGCCGGGATCGCGCGCACGCCGAGCACCTCGTCGACCGCCAGCGCCACGTGGCGCTCGCCCACCCGCAAGGTCACGAGCCGGCCCGGGCGGGTAGCGACCTCTCGCGTCGCCGCGCCGTCGAGCAGCGCGGCGGCGTCGACCACCGGGACCGGCGCGCCGCGGATGATCGAGACGCCGGCGACGAACGCGGGCGCACCGGGCAGCGGCTCCACCGCCAGCGCGCGCATCGTCTCGACCACCTGGTCGAGCGGTACCGCGCACAGCCGGGTTCCCACTCGACACACGACCGACGCTCGACTCTCGTCACTGCTCAAACGCGCACACCCCCGAGGCCGCAAGGGCCTGCCTTCGCCGAACCTCCGCGGCTCGGCGCTCCCCATCTCCAGCATCGCCCAACCTGCTCGCGAGTCAAGGAGCGAACAATCGCGCGCACGCGGGGCTCACCCGCATCGGGTCAACGCACGGTTCGATGGATCGCGATCGCCGGCGTGATTCCCGATGTACGCTCGTGGAGAAGCCGGCACGCGCCGGCACCGCACCGATGAAGAAACCTCTGCGAGCGCTGCTGGTCGAGGACTGCGAGGACGACGCCGAGCTGCTCCTGCGCGAGCTGTCCCGCTCCGGCTACGAGGTGGAGCACATCCGCGTCGACACCGCCGACGCCCTGCGCGAGGCGCTGGCGACCAGGGAGTGGGACGTCGTCCTGTCCGACTACAACATGCCGGAGTTCGACGCGCGGGCCGCGCTCGGCGTGCTGAAGGAGAGCGGCTCGGACCTCCCGTTCATCATCATCTCCGGCGCGATCGGCGAGGAGACCGCGGTCGGCGCGCTCAAGGCCGGCGCGCACGACTTCCTGGTCAAGGGCCGGCTGACCCGGCTGGCCCCGGCGGTGGAGCGCGAGCTGCGCGAGGTCGAGGTGCGGCGCGAGCGGCGCGAAGCGATCGCCCAGGTGCGCGAGCGCGAGGGTCGGCTGAGCGCGATCTTCAGCCAGGTCGCGGTCGGCATCGCGCTCATCAATCTCGACGGCCGCATCGGCTCCGCCAACCAGCGCTTCAGCGACCTGGTCGGCCGCCCGTTCGACGTGATGCGGTCGCTGCGCGACGAGGACATGACCCACCCCGACGACGCCGCCGCCACCGCGAGCGCGTTCGAGCGCCTGGCCGGCGGGCACAGCAGCCAGATCGAGAAGCGCTACGTGCGGCCGGACGGCTCGACGGTGTGGGTCAGCGAGACCCTGTCGTCGGTCAGCGGGGCTGACGGGCGGCCCGAGCACTCGGTCGCGGTCATCCAGGACATCACGGACCGCAAGCGCGCCGAGCAGGAGCTGCGCGAGGCGGTCAAGGCACGCGATGAGTTCCTGTCGATCGCGTCGCACGAGCTGAGGACGCCGGTCACCGCCCTGGAGCTGAACCTGGCCAGCGTCATGCTGCTGGTCCGCAACCCGGGGCCGGGCGTGGACCTGCCCGAGAAGCTGGCCGGCAAGCTCGTCCGCGCCTCTCGCCAGGTCGACCGGTTGACCGCGCTCATCAGCAGCCTGCTCGACGTCACCCGGATCACCGCCGGGCGGATCTCGCTGTGCCCGGTCGAGCTCGACCTGTCCGACCTGGTCCGCGCGGTCGCCCTCCGCTTCCGCGAGATGATCCAGCGCTCGGAGTCGAAGCTGGTGGTCCGCGCCGAGCAACCCGTGGCGGGGTGCTGGGACGCCATGGCGCTGGAGACGGTGATCGGGAACCTCCTGTCCAACGCCATCAAGTTCGGCAGCGGGCGGCCGATTGAGGTGGCTGTGGAGCGCTACGATCGGCTGGCCCGGCTCACCGTGATCGACCACGGGATCGGGATCGCCGAGGAGCAGCAGGTCCGGATCTTCGAGCGGTTCGAGCGCGCGGTGTCGGCGCGCCACTACGGTGGCTTCGGCATCGGGCTGTGGGTCGCGCGCCACCTGGTCGAGGCCCACGGGGGCGGCATCGAGGTGGCGAGCCGGCCGGGCGAGGGGTCGCGGTTCACCGTGCAGTTGCCGCTCGAGGACACCGCCAGGGTGGCGCTGCCCCGCGCGAGTGGCGAGGCGATGGTCGAGGAGCACGTGGCCGGTGGAGCGATCGGGTGATCGAGTGACGGCACAGGCGGCCGTCCTGCCGACCAGGGAGGTCTCGATCCTGGTGATCGACGACGACGTCGACAACCGCGAGGCGTTCGACGACGTGCTGAGCGAGGCCGGCTACCAGGTGGTCTGCGCCCACGACGGCGCCCAGGCGCTCGAGCTGCTGCGCAGCCTGCGCCCGGACCTCATCCTGCTCGACCTCAACATGCCGATCATGGACGGGGTCGAGTTCCGGGCCGCCCAGGCCCGCGACCCGTCACTGGCGCGCATCCCGACCGTGGTGATGACCGCCGACCGGCTGACCGAGCGGATCCTCGGGCTGGCTCCGGCCGCGACGGTCACCAAGCCACTCAAGCTGTCCCAGCTCCTCTCCATCATCGAGCGCCACACGCCGGCGATCTAGCCGGGGGAGCAGCTCCCATGATCCCGTCGTCGGTCAGCGTGCTCATGGTCGATGATGTTCCGGACAACCTGCTCGTCCTCGAGGAGCTCCTGCGCCATCCCGGTCGACGGCTGGTCCGGGCCGGGTCGGGCAACGAGGCGCTCCGCCTCATGCTCAAGCAGGAGTTCGCGCTGGTCCTCCTCGACGTGCAGATGCCCGGGATGGACGGCTACGAGACCGCCGAGCTGATGCGGGGCGCCGAGTCGACCCGGTCGATCCCGATCATCTTCATGACCGCCGGCGACCGCTCCGACGAGGCGGCCTTCCGCGGCTACGACGTCGGCGCGGTCGACTTCCTGTACAAGCCGATCAACCCGCAGCTGCTGCTAAACAAGGTGGAGGTGTTCGTCGAGCTCCACCGCCGCAACCTCGAGCTCTGCGCGCTCAACGCCGCGCTCGAGCGGGCCACCGATGCGCTGCACGAGAAGGTGGCGGATCTGGAGAGCGTCAACCAGACCATCTCGCACGACCTGCGCGCCCCGCTGCGCTCGATCGTCGGCTTCACCGAGATCCTGGCCGAATCGCTCGAGGGCCGCCTGGACGACGAGACCGCCGGCCACTTCAGGCGGATCGTCGCGGCCGGGGAGCGGATGGGCCGCATGCTGGACGACCTCTACCGCCTCTTGCGGCTGAGCGCGGCCGAGCAGGTCTTCCCGCCCACCGAGTGCGGGGCGGTCTTCCGCGGCGTGGTCGACGACCTCCGCGGGGACATCGAGTCGTCCGGCGCCGAGGTCACCAGCGACGCGCTGCCCACCCTCCGCGCCAACCCGGTGCTGCTGGCGCAGATCTTCCAGAACCTGTTCGCGAACGCGATCAAGTTCCGCGGCGGCGAGCACCCCAGGGTTCACGTGACCGCCGAGGCCCAGCCGTCCGGCTGGCAGATCGGCGTGCGAGACAACGGGATCGGTATCCCGCCGGCCGCGCGCGAGCGAGTCTTCGGGCTGTTCGACCGGGTCGGCGAGACCCTGCCGGGCACCGGCGTCGGCCTGGCCCTGTGCAAGCGAGCGGTCGAGAAGCACGGCGGTCGGATCTGGGTCGAGAGCGGACCGAGCGGCGGGAGCACCTTCTACTTCACCATCCCGGCGCGCGAGTAGCCGAGGCCCGGGTCAGCGCGCTCCGCCCAGCCAGGTCCGCAGCAGGGCCAGCAGCTGGTCGATGTTGACCGGCTTGGGGATGAAGTCGTTGGCGCCGGCGTCGATGCACTTCTGGCGGTCGCCGGGCATGGTCCTGGCGGTGAGCGCGATGATCGGCAGGTCGCGAAGCCGCGGCTGCTCGCGGATGCGTCGGATCGCCTCGTGGCCGTCCATGCGCGGCATCATGATGTCCATGAGCACGATGTCGATGTCGCGGTGCTCGTCGAGCTGCTCGAGCGCCTCGATCCCGTCGGCCGCCGCGCTGATGGAGAGCCGCGCCAGCTGGAGCGCGTTGGACAGCGAGTAGACGTTGCGCATGTCGTCGTCGACGATCAGCAACCGCTTGCCCTCGAGGATTGTTTCGCCGCCGGCCGCGACCTCGGGGACGGGCAGGGCCGGCGAGGCGTTCTCGCGGTCGGTCGGCCAGCCGTTCTGTTTCCGGCGGACCAGCGAGACCACAGGCGAGGTGGGCGGGCGGAGGTGCATCACCGGCGAGGTCGACGCCGCGGTGGCGCGCCGGCGCGGCGGGCGGGTGGACAGGTGAAGCACGAACGTGCTGCCCCGGCCGTCCGCGCTCTGCACCCGGAGATCGCCGCCCAGCCGCACCGCCAGCCCGCGGGCGATGGCCAGCCCCAGGCCGGTGCCGCCGTAGCGCCGGCTGGTGCTGCCGTCGGCCTGGGCAAACGCCTCGAAGATGACCTGCTGCTTGGCCGGCGCGATGCCCGCGCCGGTGTCGACCACCGCGATCGCGATCCCCTCCTCCTCCGGCCCGGCGCGGCGGGCCGGGTCGGCGTCGTCCGCCGTCGGCCGGAAGATCTGGATCGAGATCCGGCCTTCGTCCGTGAACTTGATCGCGTTCGAGATGAGGTTCTTCAAGATCTGGTCGACCCGCATGCGGTCGGTCTGGATCACCTCCGGCAGGCCGTCGGCCAGCTCCACATCGAAGTTGAGTCCCCTGGCGGTGGCGAGCGGCTCGAACATCTGGCGCGCGTAGCTGGCCAGATCGGCCAGCTGGACCGGCCCGTAGTTCATCTCCTGCTTGCCGGCCTCGATCTTGGCCAGATCGAGGATGTCGTTGATGAGCGCGAGCAGCTCCTCGCCCGACTTGTAGATGACCTGGGCGAACTCGACCGGCTTGCCGGTCAAGCGGCCGTCCTCGTTGCTGGCCAGGATCCGCGACAGGATCATGATGCTGTTGAGCGGGGTGCGGAGCTCGTGCGACATGTTGGCCAGGAACTCGGACTTGTAGCGGCTGGCCCGACCCAGCTCGGTCACCTTCTGCTCGATGACCAGCTGCGCCTCCTCGAGCTCCTCGTTCTTCTTGACCACCGCTCCGCGCTGCGCCTCGATGGCGGTGGTCTGCTCGGCCAGCTCCTCGTTGGCGGTGCGCAGCTCCTCCTGCTGGAGCTGCAGCTGGACCTCGGAGGTCTGCAGCGCCTGGTTGTGCTCCTGTACCGAGCCGTACGCATCGCGCAGCTCGTCGGCCTGGCGGTGCATCTCGTGGACCAGGTCCTGGACCCGCTGGCGCGACTCGGCGACCCGGAAGGCGATGGCGAGCGCGTCGCGGATCCGGCCCAGGAGCTCGAGCACCGGCGGGCCGGGCGGCTCGAGGAAGCCGAGCTCGAGCACGCCCAGGCAGCGCCCCTCGTAGCTGAACGGCACCACCAGGCGGTGGCGCAGCGCGCCGTCGCCCGGGGCCGAGCTCGGTCGGCCTAGATCGATCGGGAGGTCGGACAGGAGGCGGATCTCGCCGTCGCGCGCGGCCTGCTCGACGATCTCGTCGCCGGCCGCGAGGCGGTCGGGTGGGGCCGGGCCGCCGGCGGCGGCGTGAGCGTGGATCCGGACCAGGACTCCGTTCGCGTCGGCGGCATGAACCGCTGCGATCGGCGCGCCCACGTAGTCCGCGAGGTACGCGAGCGCCGAGCGGCCGAGCGCCGCGGCGTCGAGCTCGCCGGCGATCTCTCCGGCCAGGCCGGCCGCCCCGGTCTTGATCCAGTCCTCGCGGTCGGCCAGCTCGCGGAACTCGCGCAGCCGGAGCGCGGTCTGGTTGGCCTCGCGGGCCAGGTCGCCGAACTCGTCGCGGGTGGTGACCCGGATCTCGTGGCTGAAGTCGCCCCGGGCCAGGCGCTCGACCCCGATCGACACCTCGCCCAGCGACCTGACCGCGCCGCGGATGATCCACCACGAGAGCAGCAGCATCAGCGCGAAGGCCGCGCACGCGATGACCAGGTCGATCGTCACGACCGCGTCATACGCGGCGAGGGCCGACTCGAACGCGGCCGCGGTCCGGGCCCGATCCGGGGTGGTCGCGGCCGCGAGGTGAAGCGCGACGCCCTGCTCGGCGGTGCGCATGGCCTGGGCCCGGGCGAGCAGCTCTTCGCTCGGCTCCCCGGCGACGAGGTCGCTCGAGACCGCGCGGGCCAGCTGGTAGTAGGCCCTGAGCTCGCGCCGCAGGAGCTCGGGATCGGCGCCGTTCTGTCGGATCGCGGCCGCGCCGGCGGTGAGCGCGGCATCGAACCCGTCGCGCAGCGCGTCCGCCTCGCGCAGGCCGGCCTCCTCGCCGGCGGCGGCCGCGTCCTCGAGCGCGCGGGTGAGGCTGGCGAACAGGGACTGGAGATCGCGATCGAGCTCCAGGAGCGGCACGTAGCGGGTCTCGATCCCGGACACCTCCTCGGCGCCGCGCCGGCCGACCACCAGCGCCATCGCGGTCACCGTGGTGAGCGCGACCGAGGCCAGGGCGACCAGGAGCGAGATCCGGTGGCGGAACTTCAGGGATTCGAGCATCCACCGCTCCCGGGCGAGGCGCTCATCTGACCACCAGCACCACGGTGCCGGCCGGATCGACCGTGGCCGGCAGGTAGCCGATCGCGCCGCGATGACGCCGCACGTAGGCGATCACCGCGGCAGCCGAGTCGACCTCGGGTGGCGGCACGCCCTTGCCGGAGAAGATCTGCTGGCTCCAGTAGGCGCGCAGCTGGGCCGGCGTCTTGTTCAGCACCTCGCGCGCGAACCGCTGGCGCGCCGCGAACATCTTGCCGAGGTCGACCGGGCGGATCGTCTCGCCATCGCCCCAGGTCACCGTCTTCTTGAGGAAGGCGCCGCGCACGAAGGCGCGGTTGATCTCGCGGGCCGGATTGTCGGGGTGGACGACGACGCGGTACTCGCTGGTCGCTTCATCGCGGAGCGGGGGCAGGGAGCGCGGCTCCTCGGCAGTCCCCTGGGCGGCGGCGAGGCCGAGGAAGGCGGCGAGCCACGCGACCGCGCGCGCTCTGCCTCGCCATGTCATCGGGTCCACCATCGTCTAGAAGGAGACCGTGGTCTTCACCAGGAAGAAGCCCCAGCGCCGGGTCGGGTCGGGGTTGGTGACCGGCGACAGGTCGGCGGCCCCGTCCATGTAGTGAGCCTCGAGCTTCCACAGCCACCAGTCGTTGACGTCGAACCGGGCGCTGACCGCGAGGTCCTTCTGGAACGCCCGGTCGGGAGCGGCGAAGCGGTCGCCGTGTCCACCGCGGTCGTCGGGGTCTACGAAGTAGAGCGAGTAGTAGGCGCCCGCCTCCAACCAGGGGAGCAGACGGCGGGTGACCATCCCGTACATGCGCTCGCTGTCCTCCTGGCTGCCGGGCAGCAGCGGCAGGGTGGTGTAGATCTCGAACCACCAGCGGCTGTACTCCGCGGCGAGCACCCAGTCGCCGATGCTGTACTCGAGCGAGCCGATCGCGAGGTGGATGTCGCGCAGGCCGAGCTCGAACTTGCCGTCGAAGCCCGGCTCGACGGCGCCCGACATGATCAGCTGGGCGGTGGTGTACGCGTCGTACTGGAGGTGGAAGGCGATGTCGGCGTGGAGGTAGCTGGCGCCGAGCCGCAGGCCGACCACCGGGGTGCGCCAGAACAGCTGTGCGCCGGCCACCACCTTGGTGTCGATGTCGCGCAGCTCCGGCGTGTCGACGTAGCTGGACTGGGTGATGAAGATCGTCCCGCCGAAGATCTGGTAGTCCGCGCCGCCGGCCGCGTCCAGCGAGCGCGAGCCGTAGAGCGAGAAGCCGGTCTGGGCGAGGAGGAAGTCGCGGCTGACGATCGGATAGACGCTCTGGGGCAAGAGGATCGGCACGCGCGCGGCGTCGATGTCGGAGTACTCGTTGTAGAGCCCCATCGGCATCTTGATCCGCCCGGCCCGCAGGCCGAGCCACTCGCGCCAGCGGTAGTCCAGGTAGGCCCAGTCGAGGGACATCTCGTAGTTGCCGACCGGGCCGAGGTCGCGGGTGAACAGCTGGGCGCCGACCCGCAGGCGGTCGGCGACCTCGGTGGACACGTTGACCGCGGCCTCGAAGAACTCGAAGCTGCCGCGCTCGGAGCGGCCCAGGTAGTCGTTGTCGGTCGACAGGAACGCGCCCTGGCTGACGAAGCCGTGAATCGCGACCAGGGGCAGCGGGAAGGTGGGCTCCGGCTCGGGGGCCAGCTCGGGGGCCGGCTCGGGCGCCGTCGACGGCGGCGGCGACGGCGCCGTCGTCGTCTGCGCCAGTGACCATCTCCCGGCGCCGCATAGAGTGCCGAGCAGCGCGAGGCGCGCCGCCAGGCCGTTGCATGAACGGACCAAGACCCCCGCGACCAGCCTTCCTCACGGTCACGTGGGTGTCAAGGCGACCTCGATGTGGGGTCGATCGACCCGACGCTGATGTCGACCGACCTGACCTCGATGTCGACACCCGGACCACAGCGCGCACCGTCGGGCGAGTCGACGCCCGCGAGTCATCGGCTCTTGCACGTGCGCCAGCATCTGGCATTCAAGCTGCACACTGCCGGCGGACACATGGGCGCGAACGGGATGGGTGGGAAGAAGCCACCGCTGTTGAAGTGGCTGGTGAAGGGGGTCGTGGCGGAGGTGTTCAGTCACCGGCCACTCAACCGGATCGTTTGCTGGCGCCTGGCGCGCGGCAGCCGCAAGGTCGCGCTGACCTTCGACGACGGTCCGCATCCGGTGCACACCCGGCAGGTCCTCGACGTCCTCGAGGCCAGCCGGATGCGCGCGACGTTCTTCGTCCTCGGTCTCGCGATCGAGCGAAACCCCGATGTATTTCGCGACATCGTCGATGCCGGACACGAGATCGGCATCCACGGCTACAACCACACACACGACGATCTGAGCGGCCAGACCCAGCGCACGCTCGACATCGTCTCCCGGTTCGGCGCCTCCTCGTCGCTGTTCCGCCCTCCCCACGGGGTCATGGAGAAGAGCACCGGGCTGTGGATGCTCCGCAACCGGATGTCGGTCGTGTTCTGGTCGGTCGACGCGCGCGACTCCCTGCGTCACGAGCGAAAGGCGGCGGCCGACAGCCACGACTCGTTCGACCAGATCGGCGCCGGCGACATCGTCCTCATGCACGACGACAACCCCCAGTGCACCGAGGATCTGCGCGAGATCATCGGCGTCCTCCGCCGAGAGGAGCTCCAGGGGGGCTCGGTCTCGGAGTGCTTCGCGCCCAGCTGATCGCGCGATCGAGACCGGGGAGCCCCCCGCAAAGGCTGCGCACCGGATTGCGCACCCCGCACAAAGTGCGGGCCTTTGACATTCAGAGCGCTGGCTCGAGCCCGAGCTCCTGGATGATGTGGTCGGCGCCCGACGCCAGCCCTTCGTCGTTGCCGTCGAAGCGAGCCCAGGTCGGGCGCCCCGTAGGGGCCCCGGCTGGCCGCCTTGATGCGGCTCCGGATAGGATGCGGCATGCGAATCGCGCCCACTCTCCCTGTCACGCTCGCTCTCGTCGCCGCTCTCGCCCTCTCGATCGCCGGCGCGTGCGGACCCGCCGCGGGACCGCCGCCGTCCACCAACCAGGCCGCGAGCGCGACGCCCGCGGCCAGCGCCGAGGAAGAGCAAGTGGCGGAGCCGCCGACGACCGCGCAGACGAACCCGCCGCCCGATGAGCCGCCACCGGCGGCCGAGCAGCCCGCGCCGCCCGCCGACCCGGCGCCGTGGGCGGCGGATCGGATCGCGAAGAAGGAGGTGCCGCGCGTGTTCCTGACCGAGCACCGAAAGGCGGAGAACCGGGCGGGCTGTCCGCTCCTGGTCCCGACCGATCTGGGCGCCGGCGCCGGCGCGAAGCCTCGCCGCGCCAGCTTCCACGGCGGATGGGCGGTGGCCTACGACAAGAAGGGCCTGCCCGGCACGAAGTCGAGCGGCGACGACTGCGACGACTGCGGGCGCAGCGCGTTCGGCGTGGCCGGCGCCGGCGTGACCAAGGGGGGCGGGCCGGCCTGGCCGCACGAGATCGTCTGGGCCGACGGCAGCCGGGCCGGCTACGGACCCGAGGGCGGGGCCGGCGCGCGCCAGCTGGCCTTCGTCGAGGCGGCCGACGCCGAGTGTCTCTACAACGTCTGGTCGAGCCTGGGCGAGGAGCACCTCCTGGTGATCCTGCGCGGCCTGCGCCGGGTCGCCGAGTGAGCGCGGGCCGGCCGGGCCGATCGATTCAGGCGCGGCCGCGGTAGATGCGCCGCATGCGCTCGTAGAGCCCGGTCCGGCGCAGCAGATCGCGCGCGCGTTGATCGGCGGTGCGGCGCAGCTGCTCGACCAGCAGCGCGGCGCGCGGGCGCAGCCGCCGCGCCACCGCCACCACCGGGCCGCTCTCGGTCTGGTGGTTGCCGAAGTGCTGCTTGTACTCGGCGTCGCCCAGGCCGAAGTCGAGCCGGCGCGGGCAGCCGTCGGCGGTCAGGTCCTCGAGCGCGTGATAGAGCAGGATCGTCCCGGGCGACAGCTTGGCGTGGTCGCTGTCGAAGCCGATCTCGTCGTGCACGTAGCAGTCGCCGGACCGGAAGCCGCGCAGGAACGCGATCGGCCCGTCCGGCCCGTCGAGCACGTAGCTGCGCAGCGCGCCGTGCTCGGCCAGGAGCTGGTGATAGCGCCGCTCCTCGGGTGAGTCGGTCACCCGCAGGCCGATGCGTCGCCCCTGCCACGAGCGCTCGGAGATGGTGGCGGCCTTGCGCAGGAACTCGGGCACGTCGTCGGGGCGGGTGGCCTTGAAGACGGTGTGCTCGATGTTCTTCAGCTTGCGGCGCAGCTTGTAGCGCGCCTTGCCCGAGAACTTGTTCCAGTAGTCGTCAGCCACCTCGGGGAACTGGATCCACCAGTGCGCCTGGGTGCCGCTCGGGTGGTAGAGGACCACCCGGTGATCGCGCTCGAGCGCCTCGAGGGTCTGCCACATGGCCGAGCCGACCTCGAGGTCATCGAAGTAGAGGCAGTCGGCGCGGCCCGCGTCGAGGAGCTCGATCGCCTCGTCGAAGAAGCGGGCCAGGGCGGGGCCGTCCTCGGCGCCGAGGACGCCGTCGGCGACCAGCCGGTAGCCGGACAGCGACAGCAACCGGTCGACGTAGCTGGCGCGCACCACCCGCACCCGCTTGGGGATGAGCGCGGTCAGCGCGCGCACGCCGGGCCCGTCGGCCTCGCTGTACACCATCGCGGTGGTCCCGGCCGGCGTGGCGGCGTCGACCAGATCCGGGTGGTACTCGATCCGGCTGTCAGGCCGGCTGTCGAGCAACCGCAGCGGCCGGCTGTCGAGCAACCGCAGCCACGCCGCTCGCGTCTCCTCCCCGAGACTCTCCCCCACCGGCTGAAGTGACATGCCGGCGCATGATACCTCGCCGCCGCCCGCGCCGCGCCCGCTGCACCCGCGGCGGGCGTCAGGGGGCGCGAAAGCGGCGGGTGTCCGCCTGCCAGACGAGCTGGTCGCGACGAGCTCGCCACCAGGTCGCGATGGCGGCGCCGTCCACCGCGGTGGCCGGCTCGGGGGCGACGTGGCTGCGCAGGTGCTCGAGGGCGTCGCGGCGGGCGGCGCCGGGCGCCCCGTCCTCCTCGATCACGCGGAGCAGCATGTCCACCGCGCGGCGCAGGTCGGCGGTCTGGGCCGCGCCGCCCAGCTCGAACGCCGCCTCGCACATCTCGACCGCGATGTCGGGCTCCTCCTCGCGCTCGGCGGCGTCGACCAGCGGCTTCACCGCGGCCGGGTCGCCGATCGCGCGGAGCGCGTCGACCGCGGCCTCCCGCACCGCGTCGTCGTCCTCGGCACCGGACACCAGCCGCGCGGCCAGGCTGCCGACCGCCGCGGTCGCCTTGACCTCGCCGAGCAGCCGGGTGGCCTCCTCGCGCGCCACGTGATCCGGGCTGGCCAGCATCGCGGCG
>Ga0193753_10000720_pt1 | contig 31075 bp, 24 predicted proteins | sample H1c2metaG_FD_144925 | JGI IMG/M metagenome (GOLD analysis project Ga0193753, IMG submission 144925) | Soil microbial communities from a riparian zone of the East river system, Colorado, United States - H1c2 | ecosystem: Environmental > Terrestrial > Soil > Riparian zone | place: USA: East...
GTGAGTCCCGATGGCACGCGATGTCGTGCACGCGGCAATCTCGAGTTTCATCACATCGTTCCGTTTGCGCGCGGTGGAGAAGCGACGCTCGAGAACATCTGCCTCATGTGTCGCGCGCATAATGAAAAGTTGATCGCGGAGCGCGACTACGGTCGCGAGTTCGTCAAGCGACGCATTGCGGATCGAGGTGCCGCGGCGCCACGCATGCGAGCGCAAGAGAGAGGTGGGTCGCGGGACGGCGCGGTGCGACGCGAGAAAACCAAGGGTCTTGCCTCGGGAACACCGGTAAACACTCGTACGATTGGACTGGGTCCGGAACCAGGATGATCCGAACGATCTGCTGGCACGACGGTGTCTCTCGGGGTTGGTTCGGCGCGTCGTTCTTGAACAAGTGTTCGATTGAAAGCGAGAGGTGGTCGTGATTCACGGAGCGGAGCGGTGTAAGAAAACCAAGGGCCCTCCCTAGGGAACACCGGTGAGCACTCGATTGGCCTGGGTCCAGAACCACAGCGATCCAAACGATCTGCTCGCACGACTGTGTTGCTCGGGTTGATTTCGGCGCGTCGTTCTCGAGCAAGTGTTCAAATGAAAGCGAGAGCGGGTCTCGCGACAGCACGGAGCGGTGCGAGAAAACCAAGGGCTTTCCTTCGGGAACACTGGTCCGCACTCGTACGATTGGACTGGGTCCAGAACGAACACGGGGCGACTATTTGGAACTCGGCGTGGCAATTCGCTTCCTCGCGACGCACTACGAGTGACCTCCGCGCTTTTCGACTCGAGAGCGATGGAGGGAATGGCAGGGGTTTGCTAGGTACGGGCCCATGCGCCACGTCCTCTTACTTTTAGTCGCTTGCGCCATCGGCATCGCGTGCCCCCTCCAAGCCCAAGAAGCTGCTTCCACCGTTGCAGCGCCGGAAGGCGCACCACCATCGGATACACTTCCGACTCCGCCGCCATCAGAGGCAGCCGCACCGACGCTGGATGCTCCGCCGCCCACGGCTGCATGCGTGCCGGAGTGCCGCGCCGGGTTCACGTGCGTGAGCGGGGCCTGCGTGTCGGCCTGCAATCCCCCATGTAGCAGCGGAGACGTGTGCACGGCCGTGGGCGAATGCGTGTCGCCTTCGGCCGAATCGGAACGGCCCACCGATACGATCGATGGGCCAGTGAACGGCGTCCATCGCCACGACGGTTTCTTTCTGCGGTTGACGCTGGGCATCGGAGCTGGTGTTGTCGGGCTCGATGCGAAAGGCGACTCGGACGACCGAGCGTTCGTCGGTGGTGGTTGGGCATCGAGCATCGATGTCGGCGGCTCGAACGGCGACAACCTCGCTTTCTTCGTGCGATTGCGAGAAGCGTCGCTCGCGAATCCAGGGGTGTACATCGACGACGACAAGATCAAAGACGCCGACGCCTCCTCATTCACGCAAGGGATGATCGGTGGCGGCATCTCGTACTTCATCATGCCACTCAACATGTATCTGGGTGCGGCGGTCGGGCTCGCACTGATCGCCGGCCGCTACCGGCTGCCAGGCCGCGACGAGCTGAAGTTCAACGGCGAAGTTGGCTTCGGGTTCGACGGCGAGATCGGCAAAGAGTGGTGGGTGGCTGACGATTGGGGGATCGGGATTGCAGCGCGGCTGTCGATCGCAGACGTCCCGGGTGGTGACAGCGTTCCGGATGGCGCGAGCTTCGGTGCTGCATTCATCTCAGTGTTGTTCTCTGCCACGTATCAATGATCCACACGAAACCACGCGCGTGCCGCCTTGCAGGTCCGAGATGGCGCGCGCACAGTGCCGAGCAAATGATGCGCTTGCGACTTATTTTCGCGCTCGCATGCTTACCAGCGTGGGTCGGATGCCTCGCGACCGATCACAAAGTCGAGCCGGCGAAACTCGGCACGGCGAGTCGCACGTCTGCAATGCTCGCGGTGATCGATCAACCGGGTCCGATCGCATTCGAGACCGTCGCATCGGCAGACTGGTCGGTGGATCGCAGCGGTCTGATCAACCTCGACAATGCGAAAGCCAAAGCAGCCGGGCTCAAAGACGGGCTCGAACCGATTCAACTGTTCTTCCACGCGCTCGAACATCCCACGAAGGGTTTGTTCATCGTGGACACTGGAGCAGAGCGCGCGCTACGGGACGACCCAGAGCACGCGGGCTTGAGTGGCATGGCAGCGAACGCATTCGGCGTCGACCGGATGAAGGTGAAAGTCCCGCTCGCCGACTACCTCGCGAAGCGCGGGAAGCCTCTCACCGGCGTGCTGCTGACACATATGCACGCCGATCATATCGCGGGGACCCCGGACGTACCTGCCGGCACTCCGATCTATGCCGGGCCACACGAAGCGACTTCACGTGCATTCATGAATGTGTTCACGCAATCGCTCACGGATAAGCTGTTCGCGAAGCAAGGTCCGATCTCCGAGCTCGCGTTCTCACCCGACCCAGATCAGCGTTTCGATGGCGTGATCGACCTGTTTGGGGACGGTTCCCTCTGGGCCCTCTACGTGCCGGGCCACACGCCTGGAAGCGTGGCGTACGTCGCACGAACGACATCGGGGCCTGTGCTCATGACCGGCGACACGTGTCACACCGCCTGGGGCTGGAACAACGACGTCGAGCCGGGCTCGTTCACGACCGACCGCCCAGCGAACATCGAGAGTCTTGCGCGACTGCGGCGTTTGGTGCGCGAGCATCCGGCGATTGCCGTCCGGCTCGGTCACCAGTCGTTGCAGCCGTCCGCGCCAACTGCACAGCGCTGACGCTGCTTACGTGCTCGAAGCACGCTCGCAATCAGAGTGTGTCTGGATCGACGTCGTCACTGTTCATCGGCTTGCGAGGTACTCATGTCGGAATCAGCACTCGTGACGCGTCTGCTCGATGTGGTCGAGCTCGACATCGTTCCAAAGACGCGTGCCGGAGTGGCTCGCGGCAACAAACTGTTCGGTGCGGCAATCTTACGTAAGGATGACCAGTCGTTAGTCGTCGCGGAGACGAACAGCGAGCTCGACAATCCGCTCTGGCACGGTGAGGTGCACACGATCAAACGGTTCTATGAGCTGGACGCCGCGCAGCGGCCGGCCACGAAAGACTGCATCTTCCTCACGACGCATGAGCCGTGTTCGTTGTGCATGTCGGCGATCACGTGGGCCGGCTTCGACAATTTCTACTATTTATTCAGTCACGAGGACAGCCGTGACAGTTTCAACATCCCTCACGACCTGAAGATCTTGAAGGAAGTGTTCGGGCTGGGGCCTCGCGGTTATCGCGCGACCAACGCGTATTGGACTGCGTATTCGATCCCGAAGCTGATCGCCGAGCTCAAGCCCGCCCGCGAGTCGCTAGTCGAGCGCCTTCACGACTTGAAGTTGCTCTACGGTGAGTTGTCCGCGGTTTATCAGGCAGGCAAGGGCGGGGCTGCGATTCCGTTGAAGTGATCACGCCGATTGCAGGCGCGCCTTTTCGTCCAGTTCGCGCAAGCCGTCGTCGTACTGGCGAAGCGGGTGCCGGCTCACGTCCAGTGCGCCGACATCCCACGGCTCGAACGCGTTCTCCACGTTTGCGAGGCCCGTCCGTGCGAGATCCGGGAAGTGCCGCAAGAGCACGGTCTTCAGCGTGACCTGGTCGATCCACGCCAGGCCCTCAGCCGTGTAGATGTCCTCACGATACGAGTCGGTGAAGAACCGATCGGCCTGCAAACGCCGCGATGCATTGAGGATGAACACCTCGAACAACGTCTCTCCGAATCCAAAGCCGGGCGGACGATGGCTCTCCGCCAGGTTGCCGATCAACAGATCGACGTCTTCGATGTTGGCGTACACCTGCTTCAACGTGCGGCGTGCTTCGGGATCGTCGGTCAAGTCGTCGATGCTCTCGAGCGGCTTCATCCCGATCAAACGCCGGAACTGATTGTAGCGAGGTGTGCCGCGCTCGCGGTCGCGCAGCACGTCGACTGCGCCGAGATCGTAGAACCCAGCACCGGGGATGCTGAGGTTCTGCAGCGACTCGGGAAAGTTGTTCAGCACCAGCTGCCCTGCGTTTTGAAGTCCGAACGAATAGAACAGATCGGACATCGACAACGTGTCCGTGATGCGATGCGAATTCGCTTGGCGAAGCTCCGCGAGCCCCCACGTCTTGAGCGGCTGCTTGCTCTCGCCGATCGCGTACAGCGAGATCTGATCCGGAAGCAACGAATGCAACCGATACACTGACAGGAACTCACGCGTCAGCGAGTAGGGCACACCGTGATTGTCTGCGGTGTTGCCGACAAGGCCGCCCGCGACAGGATCCGCGACGTTGATCTCGGCGAGTGTTTGACGGGCGCTCTTGGAGCGGAAGAGGTTCGTCAAAAATCCGTACCAGTTCGCATTCATCGCAGCGTTCAACGTCTTGTTTGCGAGCACAGCCGGCGTCCATTCGACCGTGTGGATCTTCGCCATGATCGCAGCGTTGATCAGCCGCGCCGTGTCGAACAAGCGTTGATCGCTGAAGTGCGGATAACGCACCGCGAGCATGTCGCAGATCGCGTTGTGTTCGCGAACGAAGAGCACGTGCAACATGCTCAACCCGAGCCACCAGTTACGCCTAAACCCGGTCTGTTCCACACCGTCAGGTAACACCGGCAGGTTGTTCGTCTTCGGATCGAGCGCGAGCTTGCCACCGACGTGGCTTCGCAGCGCATCGAGCGTCTTCGCATCGCTGCCGTAGATCTGCGAACCATCCCACCAGCTCGTCACTTCGTTGATGTGAGTCTGCGGTTCGCCGGGGCGGCGCGTCGGATCCTTTTGCGTGGGTCGCACCAGCAAATGTGTTTGGTGCAACGACTTGCGCGCGGGATCGTCGTCCGCAAGCGGGATGCGATACGGTTCCGCGTTTGCGGGGTCGCCATAGCTGACCCAGTCGTGATTCATGAACTGAATCCACGCCGCAGCCGTCAGATTCAGAAACGGAACGGGTTTGAAGCCGTCCTTGCGCGTCAGCAGCATTCGGCTGATCAGGCGCGGATTCGGTGTGAGCAAACGATCGCCAGTCTCGGGCGGAGTCTTGGTGGGGTCGGTATTGAAACCGAAGCGCACGTTCGCCGCGCCCGCCATCGGCTCCTTCAAGTCGTTCCAGCTACCGTCGGCTGTGCGCGCGGTGCGGACCCACTGCGGTGCGTTCTTGTTGCGATAAAATGCGGTGCCTTCCGCCTTCGGATAGGCTGCAAACAGCTGCTTGCTGTTCAGGCGCTCGCGGCGCCGCGCGAGCATGATCGTCCCGCGCACGAACGTATGTTGGTACCACGACGTCCACGGCGACTGCGAAGCCGTTTCCTTGCCCAGCACTTTCGTCAGCAGCTGCAGCGTGTGACCAAACTTTTCGCCGATGACGATGCCGAGCGCTTTGAACAGTGCGGTCTTTTCGTCGTGGACCAGAGGCGGTTTAGTCGTCGCGGCGTGCTCGCCCGGCTTCGGCCCACCGGAGAGACTCCCGGCATCGTGATACACCGGTTCCGGCACGTGCCGTTTCACGTCCGCGGCGTCGTTGGCGAGCGCGCGGTCGTAGAGCTTCTGCAGGTTCTTGTCGGCTGGCGCATCGATCAGCGCCTTCTTCAGCTCTTGCGCGGCTTGCCCGTATTGCTCGAGCCGATAGTAGGCAGCGCCGCGCAGAGCGGCGGCGGCGCCACCTGGAACGTCCGCGCCTTCGAGGAGCGAGATCGCCTGCTGGAGCTCGCCCCGCTCGAGCAGCTGTTTTGCGCGCGACAACACACTGCTCTGATCGCTCACAAGTGTTTGGGGTATCGATGTGTCAGCCATGGTGGTTCCCTCCGGATTCGCTAAGAGACGGCCTTGATGATCCGGCTCCAGGTGTTGATCTTTTCGAGTACGACTTCGTCTTTCGTTTCTTCGCGATGTGCCGCGTACCAAACGGCGCGCAGCATCTCGGGGATCACGTCGCGTGCCGGGCACGCGCTCCAGGATTCACCGAGAAACGCGTCATCGAGGTCACCCGACTTCTCGAACGACTTCGCGACCAAAAACACGATCAACGTCCGCTGCGTGAGTGGGCTCGCGAGAAACGGCGCATCGATCTCTTGCGTGCAGCCACGCAACACCGCCGGCGGTACCGTCAGGCACATGCGAATCGCGTCATCCGGTGAGAGCTTCGTCGCACCGAGGCCATGGGCGGCACTTCGCAGCTTGCGAACCGTGCGTGCGAGGTTGTGCATGCCGATGCTGGTCGCGTGGATGCAGTGAATGTCGTTGTCGGCGACATCCGCGATCGCCTGCTTCGCTGCATCGAAACGACCGGTCTTCTTTTCGATGAGCGCGAGCAAGGGCAGTGTGATCGGCCACTCTGCAAGCTTCTTGCCAGCTTCGTAGAGCTCCTTCGTGCTTCGGTAATGACTCGAGAACAACCGTCCGCACCACTGCTGCACGATGACGCCGATGTCTTCGGTCGTGTCTTTGCCGGAGATGTAGTTCGTGATCTGTTCGCGCTCGTCACCGGGAAGGCCGCGCAGATCTTCGAGGCGGTCGTGCAACCGGCGCTGCGTCGCCGCACGCTCGAGGTTCTTTTTGCTCGCGAACACGGGCAGTGGCTTGCCACCGAATGCGAGATCGAGCTTGAGTCGCTTGTCGATGAAGCGGTGCAACCAGCTCGTGGATGGATCGATCTCGCGCTCGACGTCCGGGTGTTGATTCAACCAGCGAATCTGCTCTGGATCGTGCACCAACAACACGTCGAGAAGTTTCCCGAGGCGAATGCGAATCGGCTTCACGCCCGTGTTGGGCGCGGTCTCTAGCGTGTCGGTCACGGGGTCACCTCGGCGAGATAGCGCAGCGCGCGAATCCCAGGCAGGAAGAAGTAGCCGCCGCCCGTCACCGTGACGAAGCGGGGAAGACCAGTGCAGCGCCGTCCGATCGGTTCACCGGGCGCAGCGAACTCGTTTTTCGTGCTCGAGCCCACGATCGGATCCGAGTCGTTGTGGAGGCCGTTGAAGTGCGGATCGTTGATCCACGAGTGCTGCACGAACTCGAACTGGCGCGCGATCATCGCGTTGACGAAGATCAAGATCAGGCCGCGATCGGCGTCATCGACAGCGCCCTCGGGCAACGGCGGTCCGTAGGCGCGGCCGCGCCGGATCAAACGATGGTGGCGATTGACCGCGAGCGAGGTTTCAGTGCCGGGTAGCGGGTCGAGCGCATCACGCGGGTTCGCGCGACGCACGTGCGAGCCGATCGGGCATTTGAGGCCCAGGCGATCTTCGGCGTGATAGCGAAACTCGTTGGCCTTGGCTTGCGTGACGTCGTCGCGCTCGGGCGAAAGAACGAGCGATGCTCCGCTCGGCCAGCGTCCGACCATTTGTGCAGCCAGTCGGTCGCGTGCCTCGCGGTTCGGCGTTCCGTTCGGGTTGCGCGTAAGCTCGTCGAGCGTGTTGCGGAATGCCGGCACGTTTTGTCGGACCTGACGAAACACCAAGTACGTGCCGTTCTTTCCGAAATCGCGTCGCGGCGACTGCTCCGAGTCCAGCGGCAAGATGCCGCGTGGATCGAGCGACGGGCCCGCCATCGGCCGATCGGTAAACAAGCCGTACTCGTTTGGATAGCCGAGTAGGAACTCTCCGGCCTTTAGCTTGTGTAGTGGCGAACTGGACTGGTGGTAGCCCTCGATTGCCGGTTGTGAGATCCCATCGACGAACCCGAAGTGTTCGGTGTCGCGAAGCTCACTCGTCTCGAGCAGGCTGACTTCTTCGAGCCCGGCAGCAGTCCACGCCGCCGCGAGCTCGCCGTGCAGCTGAGAGAGGCGGTCCGCCGAGCGTGCGAGCAGGACCAGCGCGATGTGAACCGCGGCGTTCTTCGGCCCGCCCCAACGCCAATAGTCGGGATGATTCGTCGCGTCGTCATCGCCGAGCAGGCGCCGCCGGTGATCGGTCGTCATGCCTTCGCGGAACTCGCGTGAAAAGCCAGCTAGGAGCTCGGGGGCTAGGCGCAGCTGTGCGAGTCCCGGATACGTGAACGCGATTTGAATTGCCACGTCGCGCGACTCTTGCCGCCCGCGTGCGATGCGAGGCTCGAGTGCACGAAGCCAGGCGCGCGCATCCGCCGCAGCTCCATCCTTGATCCGCAACAGCGGATAGCTCGCGTGTTTCAGCCCGCCGTAGCCGCGAAACACGAGACCTTGCACGTCTTCGGCTTCGATCGGTACGTGCAGGTCCCGCGGCGCAGTCCGCGCCAGCTGGTTCAACTGCCGGAGCAAACCTTCGATGCTCAGATGAGAGCTAACCATTCTCGAGCCTCTCGTTCGTTCATTCGGCCGCGCAGGCCTGCGCGCAGACGGGTGTTGCGATTGATGACTGCCGCCGTGAGATGCGGATAGGCGGAGTGCCAAACCGGCGTCGGAACTTGAACGCGGCGCAGGAAATCTTTGAATTCTTGCTCGCGCATTGCGCCGCCGCGGATCAGGAACGTGGTTCGCGGATAGCCGTAGGCGTTGCTGAAGATGAGATTCAGCCCGGCCGCGACGAGATCGATGAAGTCGTTGTTGTAGCTCTCGACGCTGCCGTCGTAGTTGCTGCAGAACACGACGCGATCTTGGTCGAGTGGGATCCAGCGTGCGAAGTGGATCGTCTTCACGCCTGCGAGCGATTCATTCGTGAACACGTGCCGTGCGCCCCAGCCGATCAGCTCCAGCAGCAATCGAACCACCGAGCTTCGAACGAAGCCTGGTTTCACGAACGCAGCAGCGGTGTAACCGCTGTTGGCAAAGCGGTCCTCGAGCGCGGTGAGCTCCTGGAGCTGCTCGGAGGTCGGCGGGACGTGCTCGGCGTAGTCGTGGGACTCCTGGACGCGCAGTGCAGCTACCAGCAGCGCGATCGCCGGCAAGAGCACCGGGCCGAACGCGACTAAACGCGCGGGCAGCGATGCGTGGTGCAACGCTTCGCGAAGCTTGAACCCGAGCTCGGGTTCGGGCGGCGGCTCGAGCGCCCATTCGAGCGCGGGATCTCGCTTCACGTGCGAGCAGATTCGATCGCGAACTGCGCGCGCGGATTGGTCTTCGAAGCAGCACGACGCGACGAATGCTTGCAGGCGCTCGCGCAGCTGTGCTTCACGCTGAATCTGCGCGACCGTTCGGCCCTGCTGGTGCACGTAGTACGCGCGCGGCCTTAGGCGCTTGCGCTGAAGAAACGCGAGACGCTCGCGGTTTTCGATCGACCCTTCAGGATAGTCTTCGCATTGCCCGAACACGCGATCGAGGCCCGCACCGGCGGCTTCGACGAGCGCTTCCAAGTGATCGTCGGCCGATCCATCGCAGTCCGTGATCAGAAGGACCTGCGCCGGCGCTGCACCTCCGGTCGGCTTTTCGCCGGCGGGGATCAACACGATCCGGCCAAAGTGAAGGCTCGGAATCCTCGCGAAGGGCAGGACCGAGTTGTATCCCGGTGACTTCTGCAGCTCTTTCAGGAGTTGCGTCACCGCGGGCACCTTCGACGGAACTACCGTCGCGGCGATCGTCAGCGCATCTTGGTGCGGCATCTCGTCCTCAGGCAGCTGCAGCGAACTGAAGCGTGAAATAGATCAGGCGTGTCTTTCGTAAGTAGACGAGCCCGAGGTAGAGCCCGGGCGCGACGCGGCGGATCTCGTCACGAACCCACTTTGCGACGAACGAGCGCTGCGAATAGTCGAGGACGATGCAGTCTTCACCGTCGAACCAGCTCCGACCCTGATATACGTCCGCCGCGATCGCGTTGATGCCGACCGGCGAGATGCGATTCTTGAGCGACCGTTCTTCAGCGCTCACGACTTTGCCTTGCCAAGCGAGCTTGTGGACGATTCGTTCGACGAGCGGCTCGGTTGGACTTCCCGGCCAGAAGATTGCAGTCCCTTCGGCCTGGCCGTTTGGGATTTGTCCGACTTCACCCTCGCGGAACAGCTGATCGACTTCGTCCGCCGACATCTGCGAGATCGTTTGCGCTGTAATGTGCATCTTCAATCTTTCCCGAATCAAAGAGCAGCAAAGCTGCGTATTGGGAGCAATCAAACTAGTGCAGCGAGCGTCGTGGATTTGTGAGCTGAGTCACCGCGCTGCAGCTTTTGGCTGCAGTGATATCGAGTGGACAGAATCACACATCGGCTTTCGTTGCCGCTGATGGAGGCGGGCGTTTAGTCGCTGTCTGAAACTAAGTCGAACACGTTCGACGTAATTCAACTCATTGGAACGAAGTTCGCAAGGCCTTACGCTCGCCGTGCAGAATCGGTTTGCAGGCCGTGAGATTGAGGACGGAGGATTCATGTTTGGCGAGTTCATTCACAGCTTCCTTTACGAGTTCGTGCAGGTCGAGCGCCGCACCGAGCCCTGGTGGCGCCCGTATGCGAACCAACAGCTGCGCGAACCGGCAGCTGCGGTGCTGCAAGCGCTGATCAACCTGCAGCGCAAGAACGAGAACCTCCAGCTCGCAGAAGAGAAGGCGATGCCCGGCGAGGAAGCGGCGCTGGACAAGATCATCGAAGAGATGGGCGCGTACATGCTTCGCAAGTATCGCAACGGCGATTACGAGCGCGGTGGCAACACAAAAACGCACGGTCTGGTGCGCGCCGAAGTCACGATTCGCAGCGATCTCCCGAGTGGTCTGCGGCAGGGCATCTTTCGCGAACCCAAGACGTTTCCGGCATGGATTCGGTTTGCTGGACCGGGCCCGGACAGCCCGGCGGACATCGACGACGTCGGATTCCAGAGCATGAGCATCAAGCTCATGAACGTACCCGGGCCGAAGCTGCTCGACGACGAGAAGCACACGCAAGATCTGCTCTGTGTTTCGACTCCAACGTTCGTCACTCCGAACGTGGTCGTCAACGCACGGCTGCATGCGCAGTCGCTGACGCGAACACCGCTCTTCTATTTTTTCGATCCGCGACAGACGCACGTCCTGGACTTTCTGATGCAAGCGTTGTGGAACGAGACGCAGACGAGCCCGCTCGAGTGCCAGTACTGGAGCTGCACGCCGTATCTGCTCGGCCAAGGGCGCGCGATGCTGTATTCAATGCGGCCGCGTGCGACGACGCGCAGTCAAATCCCCGACTTGCCGCGCCGTCCACCTGACAACTACCTACGTGACAATCTGGTTGCGACGCTCGCCGATCGCGACGCGCACTTCGATCTGATGATCCAAGTTCAAACCGATGCACACGCCATGCCGCTCGAGAATGCGGCGGTGCGCTGGCCTGACAAGCTCTCCCCGTGGGTTCAGGCCGCGGACATTCGGATTCCGAAGCAAGTGTTCGACACGCCGGGGCAGTTGCGGTTTGCCTCACAGCTCTCGTTCACACCGTGGCACTGCATTCCGGAGCATCGGCCGCTCGGGAATCTGAATCGTGCGCGACGCCGCATGTATTGGGAGTTGTCGCGACTGCGGTTCGGAAAAAATCAGCTCGCTCACGTCGAGCCGACTGGGAGCGAAAAATTCGATGAAGTCAGCGAGCCAGTGAAGAGTACGGACGGTCGTCGCGACTTGCGAACAGCGAGCTGACGCCACGTTGTGCCCGGCACAGATAGGTTCCGGTGCCGGGCACGTGCCACGAGATTGTGAGCTACGCCAGCCCCTGTCGCCCAGTCTTAGCGTTCGCGCGCGAGTCCGACGACGTTTCCAATCAAGCGTAAGCCGTGGTCACCGTCGGCGCTCAAGATCGACTCGGGATGAAACTGCACCGCCCACCACGGCCGGGTCCGGTGCGCGACTGCCATGACACAACCATCCTGCGCGGTCGCGACTATCTCGAGCTCGGCTGGAAATGTGCTCGGATCCGCGTGCAGCGAGTGATAGCGGCCAACTCGAAGCTCCTGCGGCAATTCCGCGAACAGTGGGGTCTGCCCGCACGCGATGAGTGACGCTTTGCCGTGCACCGGTGTCTCGAGCTGCGCCAAGCGTCCTCCGCAGAACTCGACCATCCCTTGTAGGCCGAGGCAGACCCCGAACACCGGCAGCTCGCGACGTGCGAGTTCGGCGAGCGTGTCGCGCATCGCGAAGTCGTCGGGCCGTGCCGGTCCGGGTGAGAGTACGACTAACCTCGGTGTGAGTCGTTCGAGCTGAGCTCGAGCGATGTCATAGCGCAGCGTCGTGACATCACAGCCGGATTGGCGAAAGTAGTCGCCGAGCGTGTGCACGAACGAGTCGCGGTGGTCGATCACGAGGACGGGTAGCCGTTCGCCGTGGTGGCGCGCGGGTCTCACTGTGGCGGCTGCTGGCGGCTTCCGTTCACCGGCAGACGCGAGGGCCCCGAACAATGCAGATGCTTTGAGCTCGGTCTCGCGTTCTTCTGCGTCTGGATCCGAATCGAAGTGCAGCGTCGCGCCCGCACGCAGGTGTGCGATCCCGGCGCGAATCTGCAAGGTGCGCAGCACGAGGCCCGTGTTCAACGAGCCGTCGAACCCGATCACGCCGACCGCGCCGCCGTAGTATCCGCGCGGGCTCTTTTCGTGCGCTTCGATGAACTGCATCGCGTCCAGCTTTGGAGCGCCGGTCAATGTCACTGCCCACAGATGTGTGACGAATGCATCGAGCGCATCGAACTCCTCGCGAAGTGTTCCCTCGACGTGATCGACCGTGTGGATCAGTCTCGAGTACAGTTCGATCTGTCGCCGTCCGATGACGCGCACGCTGCCGGGCTCGCAAATGCGCGCTTTGTCGTTGCGATCGACGTCGGTGCACATCGTCAGCTCGGCTTCGTCTTTGTCCGACCCGAGCAACGCGAGAATCTGGCGTGCGTCGTCGAGCGCGTCGATTCCGCGCGCGATCGTACCCGCGATCGGACACGTCTCGACGCGCCGGCCCCGCACGCGCACGTACATCTCCGGGGATGCCCCGACGAGAAACTCGTTGTCGCCGAGGTTGACGAAAAATCCGTACGGCGCCGGATTGCTGTGCCGTAGCGCAGCGAACACGGCGGACGGATTTGCGGGGCACGGCTGGCTAAACACCTGACTGGGTGTGACCTCGAAGAGATCTCCCGCGGTGAAGGCCTTGCGCGCAGTCTCCACGCCACGCGCAAACTCCCCGGGGACGTGATCTCGGGACGGGGGCATCTCCGGCGAGGCTACGAACGGTGCGGGCTCGGTCTCGCGTGGAAGCGCCGCCGTGGATTTGCCCTCGAGCTCGAAGTCGTACGCGTACTCGCGCGCGGTTTGCCGGTCGTGGTCGACGACGAGCAGACGGTCCGGCAAGTACAGCACCAGGTCTCGCTGGTTCGCCGCTCGCGGCTGCACCGCCTTCAGCGCTTCGAACTGAAAGACCAAGTCATACCCGAACGCACCGTAGAAGCCGAGGAGGGAGTCCTCGTTCGACGCAAACGCAGCTCCGAGCGCTCGCAGCACGCTGAACAGCGTGGGTGCCCGCGTCCGCGCTTCTTCGCTGAAGGGCTCGCGCGCCACCGGCACTTCACCTTTGATCGCGCGCGCCGTGTGCTCCAGGCCGTGCACTGCCGGGCACACCTCGAGCGCAGACCGACACGCGAACAGCAGTACCTCGCCGCGCGCGTTGAGTGCCTGAATGCGAAACTGGCGGCCGCGCGCTTCGAACGCGAGCGGCGGATCGCTGAACCCGATGTCGTAGCGCTTGTAACGCCCGGGGTACTCATAGCTCGATGCGAGCCACAACCCGCGCTGCCGGTCCAGCGTGCGTGCGAGTGCCTCGAGCGAATCTGCCGCGGAGAGTGGCGTATCCTGGCGCGTCACGCGCAGGCCGCATGCGGTCGTATAGTCGAGAGTATCCATGACTGTCAGGGTCCTTTCGGCTCCGCTGGAGTCATGGAACGTGAATTTCAGTACCGTGCCTCCAGTGGAGGCAGTGCCTCCGGGGAGGGCTGCGGTGAACTGTCACACGTCGTTGTATGAACGCAACGAACGGCTCGCCGGCCTCCCTTATGTCGAGGGACGCCACCACCAATTCAGACTGCTGGAGAGGAGTGCGAGCACGTCGGGACATTTGCCACTCGCGGCCGCCCTCGTCAAGCGAGACGTCGCACCGCATGCCGCGAAACTACTAGATCGGCTCGAGCGCAATCCCGAACTGCTCGCGCATCCCGGCGAGCCCGGCCGGAGTGATCGACACCACTCGACCCTGGGATGCACGCTCGATCCAGCCGCGGTCCAAGAGGCACTGCGCCAGGCCCTGACCCAGCTGGCCCGCGAGATGGGGACGCCGCTCGCTCCAGTCGAGGCAAGTCCGGCACAACGGCCGCTTGCTGCGCGCAGGCAGCGACAACTCGAACCGATGACAAAACTCCATGCCTGCCGCCGTGAGCTGCGCCGCGTGGTCGTCCAAGTGCAAATACTCGGCGCGCACCCACGCGTCGCACAATGCGACGCCGAGCTCCCCTGCGACGTGGTCGTAACAAAATCGCGCGCGCTTCAACGCACCGTGGACGCGAGGCGCTTTGACCTTCGTGGCAGGCCGATGTTCGGGACCAGTCAGGTACAGCATCGCTTCGAGCATGTGCGCGACTTCCGGCGAAGCGATGGCCACATAGCGGTGCCGGCCCTGACGCTCTACGCGGATCAGTCGCGCATCCGCGAGTTTTGCGAGATGGGAACTGACGGTTTGAGGCGTGATCTGCGCCGCCGTCGCGAGCTCACCGGCCGTGAGTGCACGTCCACCGATCAGCTCGGTGAGAATGCTCGCGCGCGTCGGGTCTCCGACGAGTGCGCCGATCTCGGCGAGTTTGTAGGCTTCGGCGCCCATCCCAGAGATGATGACCATTCGCGCGCGCCCAAAGCAAGGCGCGACACTTCGACCGCGACCGAACTATCGAGGGTGTCGATCGCGCGCTCTGGAGACTAGGTTGGGTGCATGACGAGCTCCGCAAACATGACAGTCGCGTCAGTCAGCGATCCGCCCACTTGGACGCGTGAAGCGATCGCGGTCACGCTTGCTGCGAGCTTTGGTTTTGCACTCGTGCAGCTGGACGTCACGATCATCAACGTCGCGTTGCCGACGATCGCAGACGCATTGCATTGCGACATCTCGGGTTTGCAATGGCTCGTCGATGCGTACGCGCTGACGTTCGCGGTCTTACTGCTCACCTGCGGTGCGCTCACGGATCGATTCGGTGCAAAGCGCGTGTACTTGTTCGGCCTCGGATTGTTTGCGGTAGCTTCCGTATTGTGCGGCCTCGCTCCGACCGCACCCACGTTGATCGCAGCGCGGTGTCTACAAGGCGTCGCCGCGCCCGCGATGCTGCCGAGTTCGCTCGCACTACTAAACCACGCGACTGGACACAACCCGGGCTTGCGCGCCCGCGCGATCGGTTGGTGGACGGCCGCGGGCAGCATCACGATCGCAGCTGGGCCGATCGCGGGCGGGTTGCTCGTCGCGACCGCGGGTTGGCGCAGCATCTTCCTCGTGAACTTGCCGTTGTGTGCGCTCGGCGCGTGGCTCACGTGGCGCTGCCCGTCGGACACGCGAAGCAGACCCGAGCCCGGTGCACCGGCACGTGGCTTGGATCTTCCAGGACAACTGCTCGCGATCGTCGCGCTGGGCGCGCTCACCGCAACTGTGATCGAGCTCCGGCCGCTCGGTTGGCACCACCCGGCGATCCTCGCTGGGATCGCAGTCAGCGTGATCGCCTGGCCCGCGTTTCTGTGGGTCGAGGCGACTAGCCGCGCGCCGATGCTGCCGCTTCGCATCTTTCGCGTGCCGAGTTTCACGCCGGCGGTGCTGTACGGCGTCGCGGTGAACCTCAGCTACTACGGCATCGTGTTCGTGCTGAGTTTGTACCTGCAGCGCGTGCAGGGCTATAGCGCGTTGCGCGCGGGTCTCGCTTACCTGCCGCTGACGGCGACGTTCTTTGCGATCAACGTGTGGAGCGGGCAGCTGATCGGTCGAGTTGGCGTCAGAAAGCCGATGCTGTTCGGGGCCCTGATCGACGCGAGCGGATTCGCGCTGTTGCTCATGCTCGGAGCGAGCAGCTCGTATTGGCTGATGTTGCCGGCGTTTGCGCTGATTCCGGCCGGGATGGGTTTGGGCGTGCCCGCGATGACGACGACGGTGCTCTCGAGCGTCGACAAGTCGTGGTCGGGCGTCGCGTCCGGAGTGCTGAACGCGGCGCGCCAGGCGGCAGGCGTGATCGGCGTAGCGCTCTTCGGTGCGCTGGCAGGCGATGGCAGCGAGCATGTCGTAAGCGGCCTGCACGTCGCCGCGACGAGCTGCATCGTATTGCTACTAACAGCTGCGAGCATCGTGTTCTTCGCGATACGTCCACCGGCACCGCCGCAACGACCGCCAGGATGACGCACTCCCCGGTCATGAGTCATTCGTGCGCGCCGATCCAGGAGCCCCGAGTCGACTAGGCGTTACTGACAATCGCGCTTCCGTGTCTATGTCATGTCGCAATGCCAACGAGCCGACGGTCGCAGTCATCATCCAAGAAGAAGAAGTCGCCGATCCCCACCACGCGCGGTCGCCCTAAGCCGGCTAAGCCGACTAAGCCCACTCGCGCTGGGAAAGCAGTCCGCGCCGCAACGGCTAAGACGTCCGCTCGCTCGACTCAGAGCGCGCCCTCGGATGATCTGGATTTCAGCGCGATTACGGACTTGGCGACCGCGAAGCTCGCAGGCACCGCAAAGCTCGCTGCGGCTTTCCCGTACAACGCGGCGAAGCCATCTGAGTTCACCGGCGTGCCCGCAGTGGGACAGTCTGTCGAGCCACCGCTCCCGATCGTCACTGCGAGCACGCTCACAGAAGCGAACGCCTCCCCGAAGGTTGGGAGCGGCAATCCGCCACTGAGCTTCAATCCCGGCAACGGCCCGCTCGATCGAGTGCGTGTCGATTCGGCGGGGCGGGTGCTGACGACTAACCAGGGCGTGCCGGTTTCTGACAATCAGAACTCGCTCAAGGCGGGGCTGCGCGGCCCGACGCTCCTCGAAGACTTCGTGTTGCGCGAAAAGATCACGCACTTCGATCATGAGCGCATTCCGGAGCGCATCGTTCACGCACGCGGGTCGGGCGCTCACGGCTACTTCGAGAACTACGAGCCTCTGACGAAGCTGACGCGCGCATCGCTGTTCGCTGAAGCGGGTAAGCGGACGCCGGTGTTCGTGCGGTTTTCGACGGTCGCCGGAGAGCGTGGTTCCACGGACACGGCTCGGGACGTGCGCGGCTTCGCGGTCAAGTTCTACACGGACGAAGGCAACTGGGACCTCGTCGGCAACAACATTCCGGTCTTCTTCATTCAAGACGCGATGAAGTTCCCGGACGTGATCCACGCGGTGAAGCCGGAACCTCATCACGGCATGCCCCAGGCGGCCTCCGCCCATGACACGTTTTGGGACTTCGTATCGCTGATGCCCGAGTCGACTCACATGTTGATGTGGGTCATGTCGGACCGCGCGCTTCCGCGCAGCTACCGCATGATGCAAGGCTTCGGCGTTCACACGTTCCGCTTCGTGAACCAGGCTGGACAGTCCAAGTTCGTGAAGTTTCACTGGTCCCCGCGAGCCGGAACCCATTCGCTCGCATGGGACGAAGCTGTGAAGATCTCCGGCGCGGACCCAGACTTTCATCGCCGTGATCTGTGGGAGGCGATCGAAGCGGGTGCGTATCCCGAGTGGGAGCTCAGCGTTCAGGTCTTCACCGAGAGCGACGCCGAAAGCTACAGCTTCGACGTGCTCGACGCGACGAAGCTCATCCCTGAAGAGCTCGTGCCGTTGCAGCCGATCGGTAAGCTCGTGCTCAACCGCAACCCTGACAACTTTTTCGCCGAGACCGAGCAAGTCGCGTTCTGCACTGCTCACATCGTGCCCGGGTTGGACTTCAGCAACGATCCGTTGCTCGCGGGACGAATTCATTCGTACGTCGACACGCAGATCTCGCGGCTCGGCGGTCCGAACTTTCACGAGATTCCGATCAACGCTCCGATCGCGCAGGTTCACAACAATCAGCGCGACGGCATGCATCGACAGGCGATCCCACGCGGTCGCGTCGCGTACGAGCCGAACTCACTCGGCGGCGGTTGCCCGTTTCAAGCAGGCGTCAACGGCTTCATGTCGTTTCCCGATCCGGTGGAAGAGCACAAGGTACGCGGCAAGCCGGAGCGCTTTGCCGAGCACTACAACCAAGCCACGCTGTTTTGGCTGAGTCAGAGCGAGCCGGAGCGGCAACACATCATTCGTGCCTTTCGCTTCGAGCTCACCAAGGTGCAAACGCTCGCGGTGCGGCAGCGCGTGGTCGCACAGTTGCGAAACGTGGCTGAGGAGCTCGCGGCAGGCGTCGCGGAGGGGCTCGGCTTTCCCGAGCTGCCCGAGCCGCTACCCAAGTTGCTGAAGCGTACGCCGAAGCCTGAAATTGATCGCTCCGAGACGTTGTCGCTCCTGGCGCGTCCGGGCGAAGAGGGCATCAAGACGCGTCACGTTGCGATCTTGGTCGCAGCCGGCGTCGATGGTGAAGCGGCGCTCGCGATTCATTCGGCGCTCGTAGCGCAAGACGCGGTGCCGCGCTTCGTCGGTGTCAGCCTCGGTGACGTCGACGCCGGCACCGACGCTCCGCTCGCCGTGGAGATTTCGATGGAAGCTGCGCCCGGGGCGGTGTGGGACGCGGTGATCGTTCCGGATGGCGAGGGCGCCGCCGAAGCGCTTTCGCAAAGCGGTCACGCGAAAGAGTTCCTCAAGGATCAGTACCGGCACTGCAAACCGATTTTGCTCTTGGGTGCTGCGAGCTCGCTCCTGGCAGCGGCAGGCATCCCTTCCGAGCTCGAAGACGGTGAAGCGGATCCGGGCCTGCTTCAGTTCCCTGCGGGCGATACGAACAAGGCGCTCACTGCGTTCGTCGAAGCGCTTACGCAGCATCGCCACTTCGAGCGCGAGACTGACCCGCCGCGGGTCTAACACTGAGCCAACACTGACTTCGGAGATTGATCATGGTAACCGCTCAATTCAAAGAGCTACTGCTGCAATCGCTAGTACATGAGCGCGGCGGAGTGCTCGTCTACAAGACGGCGCTCGACTGTGCGGTCAACGACGGCCTGCGCGAGGAGTGGAAGAAATACCTCGGGCAGACCGTCCGCCATGTCGAGTTGCTCACGACCGCTTGTCAGAGCCTCGGCCTCGACCCCGGTGAGATCACGCCGACCTGTCAGATCGTTCATGACCTCGGCAAGTCGCTCGTCATCGCGATGCAGGCCGCGCTCGCCGCCAACAACCCGGTCGCAGCCGAGCTCGTGGCTTGCGATTGCGTCCTGCTTGCGGAAACGAAGGATCACGCGAACTGGGAATTGATCGGGCGGTGCGTCGAGGAGCTCGACGAAGAAGTCGCCGCTGCGTTGAAAGCGGCGTACGACGAGGTCGAAGACCAAGAAGACGAGCACCTCTACCATTCACAAGGCTACGGCCGAGAGTTGTGGTTGAAGTCGCTCGGTCTGAAGGCTGTCCTGCCGCCTCCGGAAGAGCGCGAGGACGTAAAGACAGCGGCCGAAGCGCAGGAAGCGCGGCAGGCCAGCGCCGCCTCTTAGGCCGCTGTCAGTTCGGCGACTACGATTGCGCAGCGGCAGCGCCCGCGACGCGATCGCGCAGGCGACCACCGAGCGCATTCAGGTCTTTCGCGGCTAGTTCCATCTGCCGCGTCGACCCGAGGTTTTGAACGGTCACCGCGCTGATCTGCTTCATCGACTCGTGGATCATCGCGGTTCCGTTCGCTTGCTGGCCTGCACTCGCTGCGATCTGCGCGGCAGTCTGCGAAGCGTTGTCGATGATCTGCGCGAGCGCTGAGATACTCGCATCGGCCTGGGCGAGGACGGCGGAAGCAGCGACCACGCCCTCGCTGCTTTGTTCTGCGAGCGAAAGCAGACTCTCTGTCGTAGTCGCAACTTGCCGCAGGACGCGTCGAACCTCGTCGGCTGCGTGCTTCGATTCTTCGGCGAGCGTCTTCACGCGCGTCGCAACCAAGCGAAACACCCGCGCTTCGTCGCCGGCTTGTGCCGCTTCGATGGCCGCATTCAACGCGAGGACGTTCGTTTGCTCCGCGATGTCAGTCACGCCTTGAATCACGCTTCCAATCGCTTGGGCGTGTTCTCCCAGCTCCAACGTGCGGTTGGCGGATTGCTCGACCAACTCGCGCAACCCCGTCATCGCGCGCAGTGATTCATGCACGACGTGCCTGCCGGTCTTACCGAAATTCACGGACTCGGCCGCGATCTTGGCGACGGCGTGGGCGCGTTCCTTCGCTTCCTGTGCGCTCAGAACGACTTCGTTCACTGTCGTGACCGTCTGCTCGACCGCGGCCACCTGCTCCCGCGCGCCCGCGGCTTGCTGCGTCGTCGCGCCGACGATCTCCGACGTCGCAGTCACGAGATGTGCTGCTGTCTCCGAGATCGTTTCGAGCAACGCTTCGACGCGCGCTCGCGCGTCTTTTTCCGTGTCGGCCGTCACCATCGATCGGCTGAGATTGCTCGCCATCGCATTGAATGCATCACCGAGTGCTCCGAGCTCGTCGGAAGTTCCGGTTCGGGTTTGATAGTGCAAGTTTCCCGCGCCGATCTCCGCAGCACCGAGCACGAGTGCACGGACGGGCCGCACGATCGAGAGTGTCAGAAGCCCGCCGATCACTAGACAGAGCGCGACCGTGAGGAGCCCGCCCCAACTTATGACTGCGAGCGAAGATGCGCCGGCCGCATCAGCTTGGTGCGAGCGAGTCGTGAGGAGACTCTGCTCCGTGGCTTTGATCTCGCCCACGAGGCGTCGAATGTCATCGAGGTTGCGCGAATACGCGCTGCTCGCGACGCTTTGAATCGCACGCTCCGGCGCCGCTACGCGCTCTCGAGTGAGCGCGTCCATCGACTGGTAGTAGCCAACGACGTACTGCTCGAGATCCGTGACACGACGCTGCTGGTCGGGGTTATCCCGGGTGAGCAGCTTCAGCTCGGCGATCGCGCCATCCGTCTCAGTGCGCGCCGAAGTCGCTCCATCCACGAGACGTTGTTTGCCGCTCATCACGAAGCCGAGCACGCTGCCTTCAGCTTTGTTCGCGGTGCGCGAGACGGTTTCGAGAACCTCCAAGACCGCACGCGTGTGAACCACCCATTGATTGTTGTCGATGAGAGCTAGCGTGTTCACATACGTGACTGACGTGATGACGCCGAAGCTCAACAGTACGACACAGAAGGCGAGCGCGATTTTTCGTCCGATTGTCATGGACATGCTGAAGGTTCCCGGCTGCGTGAGCACTCCCGCCCCACTGTACAGGGATTGGCCGGCCAGCAGGAACTACGCCTGGCAGCCGTGAGCTGCAATGTGTTCGCGCGCCGGATACTGTGGGCGGCCTGCGAGCCACGTTTGGTTCGAGCTAAGCCCGTGAAAACACGGGCACGTTACTTGCTGTGAGCAGTCCCATGGCACCGATCCTGCTCGTTGAAGACAACGATGACCTCCGTGAGCTCTACGCGGCGATTCTACGCAGGGCGGGCTACACGGTTCATGAGGCTGACAACGGCGAGGCGGCGCTCGAGAGCTTGGAGCACATGCCGTGCGACCCGTGCTTGGTTCTGCTCGATTTGATGATGCCGATCATGAGTGGACCGGAGTTTCTCAAGGTCCTGCACGACCGGAATCGGCTTGGTGCTCTCACCATCGTCGTGCTCTCCGCGGGTGGGCGGCCGATCGATGCCCCTCAAGCGAAGAAGTTCATCCGCAAACCAGTCGACCCGAACACGCTGCTGACCGTGGTTCGCGAGTTCTGCGGCACGGTCTGAGCGCCATCATTGTTGCCACGCCGCGGCTTAGTTGTTAGCTGCACAGTACCGACGCCACGAATCGCCCCTATGCACACTGAGCCACTACGCTTGCTGCCAAACTGCACATGCGATAGGTGACCCGCATGGACGCTTCCGAGAGTGAGAGTCGCGACGGCGGCGGTCAGCACGAGCTGCCGGGTTTCATGCAAGGCGGCGGCGACTGTGGCGCGCTGATGCGGTCCATCGACTGGACCGACTCGTTGGGTGCGCCGCGCAGCTGGCCGGCGGCGCTGAAGACGACCATCGCGACCATGCTGCACTCTCGGCACCCGATGTTCCTGTGGTGGGGTCCCGAGCTCATCCAGTTCTACAACGACGCGTACGTGCCCAGCTTTGGCAAGGGTAAACATCCTCGCGCGATGGGGCAGCCGGGCGAGGAGTGCTGGCCCGAGATCTGGCCGATCATCTCGCCACAGATTCGCGACGTGATGGAGCGGGGAATTCCGAGCTGGCACGAGAACCAGCTCGTGCCGATCTTTCGCGACGGCGGCATTCAAGAAGTGTTCTGGACGTACGGGTACTCGCCCGTGTTCGATGAAGGCGACGAGGTCGCAGGCACGCTCGTCATCTGCCAAGAGACGACTGTGGCCGTCGTGGAGAGAAGGGCAGTCGAGAATGCGCGGCGCCAAGCGGATACAGCGCGCCAACGGTTGGCGAACTTGTTTGCCTCAGCGCCCGCGTTCGTCTGCACGTTGAACGGGCCGAACCATGTGTTCGAGCTGGTCAATCCACTCTACCAACAGTTGATCGGCCGTGATCGCCGCGTTCTCGGTAAGTCCCTGGCCCAGGCGCTGCCCGAGATCGTCGAACAAGGTTTCATCGACGTCTTGAACACCGTGTTTCAGACCGGTGAGAGTTTCACCGGCCACGAAACACGCGTGCGCTTGGATCGCGAAGGGTCCGGCCTCGAAGACCGCTACGTCACGTTCGTCTATCAACCGCGGCGCGGCGAGGACGGAGCGGTGCAAGGCGTCGACGTGTTCGGTTTCGACGTCACCGAGGGAGTGGTCGCGCGAGTCACGGCGCAACGTGCGAGAGATGCGAGCCGGGCACTCGCAGAATCGATTCCGCAGCAGGTCTGGACCGCGCAGCCTTCGGGTCAACTCGACTTCGTGAATCAGCGTGTCACGGAGTATTTCGGCGCGAGCAAAACAGCGGTGCTCGGTAGTGGTTGGGCGGCATTCGTTCACCCGGAAGATCTGCCCGTCTGCGCTGCGAAGTGGACCCATTCACTCGAGACCGGCGATGACTATGAGATCGAATTTCGTCTGCGTCGTCACGACGGGACCTATCGCTGGCATCTCGGCCGAGCGTTGGCATTGTGCACGCCAGCGGGCGATGTCGAGCAGTGGTTCGGTACGAACACGGATATCGATGAACACAAGCGGACGCGCGAGCGATTGCGCGCGCAATCGGAGTTCGAGCAGCACTTGCTCGGGATCGTGAGCCACGACCTTCGAACGCCGCTCAACGTGATCGCTCTCGGCGCTGAAGTGCTCGCGGAGCACGAGAACACACATCCGTTGAGCTCGCGGGTTCTGCTGAGGATTCAGTCGGCGACTCGGCGCGCGATCCGGATGATCAACGATCTAATGGATTTTACCCAAGCGCGGCTCGGCGGAGGCCTGCCGATTCAACCTCGCGCTGCGGATCTGAACGAGATTATCGACGGTGTGCAGCAGGAGTTGTTGATCACGCATCCGTCGCGCAGCATTCAGGTGCTGCATGAATGTGATGGACGCGGTTCGTGGGATCCAGACCGCATCGCGCAGCTGCTCGTGAATCTGATCACGAATGCGATTCAGTACGGAAGCCCAACCGAGCCGATCGTCATCAGCGTGCGAGGTGACGAAGACCAGGTCGTGATCGACGTCAGCAACCAGGGTGTTCCGATTCCGCCCGATGTGTTGCCAAAGTTGTTCGAGCCGTTGCAACGCGGGAGAAAGTCGAGCACGGAGCGGTCGATCGGCTTGGGTCTCTACATCGTGCAAGAGATCGCGAAGCAACATGGCGGCTTCGTCGTCGTCGACTCGAGCGAAGCCACCGGCACGACGTTTTCGGTGCAGCTACCGCGGCATGCAGCCGTGCTGTCTCGAGACTGAGTGTCAGCCGTGCCGACACTAGTGCTGCCCCCAAGGCGTATTGACCTGCCGCTCGCTTGTTCTTCGCCTCCGTGGCACCCGCGCGCGAGCTCAAAATACGAGGAGTATTCCTTCGCTCACGCGCGGGCACCACGAAGGCGAAGCCCTGCGCGATCGGTAGATCAATATGCCTTGGGGGCAGCACGAGGAGCCGGCACGGCTGCGACGCTAGATCAGATCGTTCCAGCCGGCTTCGCGTACTCCTCGCGCGAGGACGAAGCAGTCTTTTCCCCGGCGACGGAGATGTCCGATGCACCTGCGTTTTTCAACACATTCTTGGCGCGCTCGCGCTCACGGTCGTCCTCGACGTGGACGGCGACGAGAATGTGGCCACCTTTGATCTTGTCCTCGTAGACCTTTGCCTCGAGCTCGGGGATTCCCATTCCGACGAGCGCGCCCGTAAGGCTTCCGATCGCAGCGCCGGCGGCCGCACCGCTCAGTGCAGCCATGAGCGGCCCTGCCGCAATGAAGGGACCGAGCCCCGGGATGGCAAGCGCGCCGATGCCGGCGAGCAGGCCTACAGTTCCACCGATCGTCCCGCCGATGCCCGCACCTGCGGCTGCACCCTCGGGCGCTTTTGTGTTCTTCTCGACCGCGAAGTCTCGAGTGCCTTCCTTGTTCGGGAACAACACCGAGATGTCGTTCTTGGAGAAGCCACCAGTCTCGAGGGCTTCGACCGTTTGGTTGGCGTCACTGTGACTATTCACGAGGCCGACTACTGCTTTTTTCGATGTCATGTTTCGATTCTTTCCGAGCTACTTGGCTGCGATTTCCAGTTGATTGTCGATGCGCTTGACGCCGTCGACGCGCTTCGCGATCGCCGCGATGTCCTTCTTTTCGCGCGCAGTTTCGACCGGCCCGCGAAGTGTCACCACACCATCGAGCGTGATGATCTTGACGTTCTTTCCGTCCATCGAAACGTCGTCGGCTTTGACGACGTCGGCTCGGATGTGCTGGGTAATCGTGCGATCCCCCTCACTCTCTCCTTGGTCGAGTGGCGTGAGCGCCGCGGTGTCGCGGTCTCGCGCGTTCTTCGCGGTATTGTCTGCCGGTGCGTCCGCGGCAGTCTTGTCCGCACCCATAGGCTTCGGACTCTCCGCCTTCGGAGTGTCCGCGTGCATTTCTGGGGTTGCCGGTTGCACGGTAGGCGCGTTCTCGGTCCCCGAGTCCGCTTGCTTGCAGCCAGCGGCTGCAAAAATAACCAGCATGGCGACGATTCGATTCATGTTCATGGTTCCTCGGCTCATGCGCTCGGCTGTCTAGCTGAGCGCTGCCAATCGGCGAGTCGGCAACGTGCCGGCGTGACACCCACCCAGGTGTTCGATGCCAACACGCTCGACCTGCTCGTCCTGCGCCCGCGTTACGCAAGTAGCGCGCCATGCTTCGCGGGCGTACTCCGCCGTTGCGAACGCGACGCATGCGCAGATGACGCTACACATTCGTCTTGCGCGAGGCGCTTTACCCCATCGCGAACGCGCTTCGCACTCAGTTCTATTTCTGCGCGAACGCCAGCAGATCGCTGTCGGGTTCGCGTACTTGTGCGAGCCGATACATCTCGTACACGAGTGACAGCGGTGCAGCGATGTGCCGTTCGAGCACGAGCGTGGCGCCCGGAGGAGACGAGGATGTCATCGCCCGACTTGCGGACCGAACATTTTGCGATTTCGGATGGTACGGCTTTGCTTCAGTGCTTCAAACTCCGCAGTTTTCTCGGGACCGATCACGGCTTCGATCTCCGAGCTCGTATCTGTTCGTGGACCCAGCCGGAACACGTCTCGATAGGACTGAGCACCCAAGACAGCGAGCAGTGCGTCGAGCTCTCGTTCGGGCAGGTTGAGCTGAGCCACCAGGCTCCCGTAGCCGCGGCGTGCGTACGCGCGATTGTTCGCATCCGACAGGACGAGATGCGGCTGTGTTCCTTCGGTTCGCGCCTTCTCGAATGTTTTGCAGAGGTCGTCCTCTTCTTCGAGGACTCGGAGCTGCAGCGGCGTGAGAATCTCAGCGCGCCGCACGTGGAGGCGTCGGCGAAAGTCCATCAGCCAAGCGGTGTGCGCCCGAAAATAGTCGTCCCGTGAGTATGACTCGTAAACAGGGGACTCCATGTTCCCGTCGCGCATCATCAACGCACGGAGATCTCGATACTGCGCTTCGCTCATCGGAGCGCCCGGGCTCTCGAGATCGCGGCGGAGGTCTTTCAGCGTCGCGAACGCGGGCTGCATCCGACGCAGTTGCATGAAGCGCCCGGCCTTGCCCGTACCGATCGTCTCCGCGATCTCCGCTTCATCCTGCCACTTTGGCCGCGGGTTCATCGCGCGCTCCGGATTGGCCAAGCCTGATTGTTGACTCACGAGAACGAGAATCAGTGCTTCCTTCTCCTCGTTCGGCAGCTCCAACTCTTCGATGATCTCGCCGTCGAAGAAGTAGACCAACTCTTTCCGCTTCTCGAGTGTGAACTCGGGACGTCCGGATTCGAGCGCGCGTACAGCGCTGTTGGTGTCAGTCGCTGCACCGGCTTGCGCCGGCGCTCGTTCCTGCGCGATTGCTCGTTGACCGCGCAGTCGTCCCCATACCTCGGTGAGGACGGCGGCGAGTACGCCTCCCACCAGTGCGAGAACGGCAGAACGCCGCTGAACACGACGCGGTCGTGGTTTTGACATTGCACGCCTCCGACTTGGTTATTCGCTTGGGCAGGACGACGGCTGAGTGATCCCAAACGCCGTCCTGCGCTCACGCTACGGAGAGGCCGGCAGAATTCGCGTATACTCCTGAGTAACTCGCGACCCGCCTACGCGGCGGCAGTCAACGCTTCTCGCATCTCGATATCGGCGTCGATCACTGCCAGCTGCCGCTCTTCGAGGACGGTCCGTCCAGCTCGACCGCCCCGCGGACCGAAGTCGCGGCGCCAGCCATTTGGATCGTAGATGTTGAGACGCCCCCTCGGCACGCGAGGCGAACTGCGTTCCAGCTCGTGAAGCTGCGCCTCACTCAACGGAAAGCCCTGCTGTTTGAGAAAGTTTCTGCACTTCCGGAGCTGGTTCAACCTAACGATCTTGCGCGGGCCCAGTTCAGTCGCGCGTCGCTCTCGCAACTGGTCGGCTTTCGTCCTGTCCTGCAAGATCTCGAGTTGTAGTTGCGTCAGGAGCCGGCTTCCGTCTGCTCGCGTTAGCTTACCGATCGTCTCCGACCATAGTCGTGGGCCCATCTCGAGGTCCGGGATCGAGTCCATGAAGCCGTCGTTGATCAGGCGAGTCGCTGCTTCTTCCTGCTCGTACGTCAGCGGCGCGATCGTGTTGAGATAGTCCCCGAGGAACTCGAGGATGCGGCGACCGTACGTCCCCATCTTCCACTTCTCGAGACGTATCGCTCCCGTCTCACCGATTGCGGCTGCGTACTCCTTGAAGATGCGTTCCTTCGGGAGGTGATGAAGCGCGCGTCCAGGATTCAGCAGGCCATTTTGGTGTGTGACGAGCACGTGGAGCAGTAGGTCGCGCTGCCAATCGCTGAGCTGCAGGTCCCACGTGGCTTGCCCGAAGTAGTTGCGCGCGAGCGAGAGTCGATGCTTGCGCGACGACCAATGACGTCTTGGGGGAACACTGACTTCGGTGTCGAAGTAGCGGAACCCGAAGTCTTGGATCGGATCTTCGGGGTGCCCGAAAAAGAATCCCGTGATCAAGAACGTCGCGAGGGAGAGACCGTTCTCGCGAGTAGCTCGCGTGGTCTGTTCGCGCAACCTCGATAGCGGAATCTCTCCGATCAGGCGCTGTGCACAGGCTCTATTGAGTCCGACGTTCTGCGAATAGCCGAGATGCTGTGCGATGTCGTCGAGGCGCAGCCACGGATAGACGATCTGGCTGAGCATGATCCATCGGCGGACCTCATCCCGAATACCGGAGATGCTAGTCCCTAGTGCCTTGAGCCGGTTCTGAAGTTTGGAGTAGGGAACGCCTACCGCGCGCGCGATCTTCGTCGCCTTCAGCTTGGGATCTCGTTCGCAAACCTTGGCAACCCGCCAGCGGATGCTGCCTTCCTCGCATTGGGGCCACGCCCAATCCGGTGAGTGTTCCGGCGTGCACGGTCCAGCAGTTCCGTTGTGAGGGATGTCGTAGATCGTCTCGTACGTGCCTGCGCCATGCTTCGTTTTGCTTCGAGCGGCGCGTGGATTCAGTGGTTCGATCGCAGCGCGCTGCTCGAGCTGACCCACGAAAAACCTAGATGACTTCTTCTTGCCCATCAAACCCTCCACCTCGGAACACTGGGTTAGCAAGGACATGCGAGCCTATGCGTCATCTACTACGACAAGCCGGCTGCGCGATACGCAGCTTCTGCTTCGAAGGTTTCCTTTAAGCCGGCTTCATAGCTGCGGTTGGAGAATTCGATCTCTCGCTCGGCCAACGATGTGTCGACTCGGAAGCCCTGCCCGAGTGGCAACGGCAAGAGCGCTCCGCGCGCGTTTGTCACCGTCTTCCAGGCACGCATGAAGCTCTCGACCGACTCGTCCCTGCCCGCGATCAAATACGCTTTGTCCGCGGACGCGTCGTTTCGCAACGCACCGACCACCGCGTTCGCGACGTCTCCCGCATGCACAAACGGAAAGTGAAGCTTGGGCGCGGGAATGAGCGGCAAGCTCATCAACTTGCGCATCGTCGGCAAGAGATTCTGATCGCGCGCACCGTAAATGCCCGCAGGTCGCAACGCCGTCACCGCGATGCCGTGTTTTGCGCTCAACTCGAAGGCGAGCGCTTCACTCAACTGCTTCGTCGCGCGATACGCACCGCCCTTGCGATGTTCGCCGTCGAGGAGTGGCGTGCTCTCGTTGAACGACTCCGGAAGCGGAAACCAGCGATAGACGCCGAACGTGCTGATGTGCACGACGCGCGGCACGCCGGCAGCGCCTGCAGCTTCGTACACGTTTTCCGTGCCGACTTTGTTCGCGCGAAAGTTGTCGTCCCAGCGACGGTTCGAGTTGTTGTAGAGCGCCGCGTTGGCGATCACCGCGTCACACCCGCGAAAGGCTTCGGTGAGCGAGTCGCGATCTTCGAGATCGGCTTTGGCGAACTCGACCCCTTCATTCGCCAAAAATGCCGCTTTTTGAGGGTTTCGCACGACGCCGCGAACTCGAGCACCCGCAGCGAGGAGCGCGCGCGAGATGTAGACGCCGAGCATCCCACTCGCGCCAGTGACACCGATGAGTTTGCCTTGAATGTTCACGTTGGTTCGGTCCTTCGCGTCTGAAGGGCCCGAAGCGTAGGAGCTGCCGCGCGATCCCACAATGCTCGAATGCAACAGGCTCGTGACGCGCGCTCAGAACTCGTCTTGGTGCATCGGCCGCAAACGGGTAGGGCGCATGGGCTGCACTGGTACCGGTTTCACTTCGGGCGGTGGCGGTTGTACGACGCTCGGTTCCGTCGGCGGGGGCGACACGAACGCATGTGTCTGCCGCCATTGGCGGCTAGCACGTTGTTGTGCGTCCTCGGGTTGCACTTGCTCGAGCTCGGTCGGCGCGGGAGCAGGCGCAGGCTCGGGTGGACGTTCTGCCGTCGAGCTCGCAGGATCCGGTTGCGGTTCCGCGTTTGCGGGTTCAGGCGCTGCAACTTCGGGAGCCACTGGCGACACCTCGGTGGGTTGATCCGCGGGCGGCTGGTTCCCGACCTCAGCCGGTGGCGGCATAGGCGTGGGTGGTGTTTGCTCTGGCGCGCTCGCGTGATCCGCTTCGCGCGTCGCGGATTGTTGCCGGCCGTAGTGCAAGATGCCGAGACTTGCGACGAGCCCGAGCCCGATCGCGAGCAACGCGGGCAGCAGCCATCGGCGGCGAGACGGTGCGGCGTCACTTGCGTGGACTCGAGTGTGCTTCTTGTCCGGAGCTGCACTCGCGGCCACCGGAGCCACTTTGTCCGCGCTCTTGCGCGGCTCGACACTGAGCTCCGGCGGCACGAATGGCGCGAGTGCGTCGAGAAACGCATGCATGTCCGGATAACGATCCTCGGGATCGCGCGCGAGCGAACGGTTCAGAACCGCGCTCACGGCTTCGGGCATCGTTCGCGCCCAGCGTTGGAGCGGAGCCGGTGGCTCGTTCGCCATCACCAACACGAGATCTCCCAGCGTCGCCGCTTGGAACGGCAGTCGGCCCGACAGCGTTTGATAGAGCGTCACGCCGAGCGCGAAGATGTCGACGCGATGGTCGATCGGCTCGCCGCGCATTTGCTCGAGTGGCATGTAGCTCGGCGTGCCCATCACGACGCCGCTGCGCGTCCCGATCAACGTCGGCTCGCCCGGCATGCGCGCGAGCTTCGCGAGACCGAAGTCCAGCACCTTCGTGTGTTCGGCCGAATTCTTCGTCGCGGTACAGACGAAGATGTTCCCGGGCTTGAGATCGCGGTGCACGATGCCGTGGTCATGTGCTTCGGCGACGGCGCGCAGACACGGCAACAGCAACCGGCAGGCGTCGGACCAACGGATCTCGTCCACGCGCAGGATGCGTTGGTGCAGCGATTCGCCGATCAGCAGCTCGAGCACCATGTAGTAGCCGCGCTCGGAGCTGCCAACGTCGTACACTTCGACTACGTTCGGGTGCTCGAAGCGGCCCGCGACCTGGGCCTCGCGTAGGAACCGCTGTGCGAAATCGGCATCTGCGGCGAGTTCGGGCAGGAGCCACTTCAAGGCGAAGCGCTTTTCAGTCAGGCGGTGTGTCACCTGATACACGACGCTCATCGCGCCGCTGCCGATGCGGTGATCGACGCGGTATTTGCCGTCGATCAAATCCCCGGTTTTAGGCAACGGCGAGAGTTCGGTCACGACTGTCCAACCAGCTGAGATCAGCGAAATACGCGCACTGTGTCGCCGGGGCAAGCCGGTCCCAGGGAAGGAATGTGCAGTATGCCGTGGTGGGTGTCACAACCCGGCGCTCGCACCGTGTCACAACGCTGGAGAGGCACGAACAAGTCCGGCTGTGCGCGCCGAGTGATCTAACTTGCCCGCCTGGAAGGGCCTGTGTACGGTCGCGTTTGCGCGGCAGTTTGCCTCCTCTTTCGTCGACTCGCTCGCACGAGCATGACTTCTGTAGGATCGATGCGAGCCAGAACTGCGCAGGAAAAATGAATCCTCGGATCTCGTTCTGGGTGTTTCTCGCGGTCCTGCCGTTCTACGTGCTTCTGACGCGCGGTCATTTTCAATCGACTGATGA
>Ga0193753_10000721_pt1 | contig 31069 bp, 26 predicted proteins | sample H1c2metaG_FD_144925 | JGI IMG/M metagenome (GOLD analysis project Ga0193753, IMG submission 144925) | Soil microbial communities from a riparian zone of the East river system, Colorado, United States - H1c2 | ecosystem: Environmental > Terrestrial > Soil > Riparian zone | place: USA: East...
GTCCGCGAGCCCATGTGACAGCACCAGGCTCCCTCTTGCGGTTAATTCGGCGAACCCGAACAGAGAAACACGCTTTATGACGCTCAATGACTGCCTTGGTGTTCGGGAAACGCTCAACCGCCTTTACGAACTCATCGCGATGCCAGGATTCAGTCGTATAAAAATATAACGTGCTGGGGTGGCAGAGGTTTCCCTCGGCGATCAAATCCGCGAGGACAAGAACTTGATGTCGTGGCCATCTGCGACGCCCTGACAAATGAATAGAGCGTGCCGTCGCAACATGATCGCCGATCTTTAGCTTCCCCAGCTGACGCCAGCCATCCATGGTCATGAAAGGATGTTCGGCTGTCGCCATGATTTCGTGTCCGAGAGCGGTGCGTAAACGCCATACGGGTTTCACGCCGCTTTGCATGACGCGCAAAACCTTACGCTTTTGGAGACGCAGGTCCTCATCGCATGCCAGCGTGTTCTTCAGCCGCGCGTGCCCGCCGACAATTTCATCGATGGTCAGCCATCTTCCGGAGTCCGCATCGATCACCCGTGTCTCGCCAACGACGCATTCAGGAAATCCGTATTCCCCGAACCCCAAAATTTGCTTGAAGATCTGCTGCGCAAAGCTATCCTCATAGCCGCGCTCGCGCATGCCGTCGATCAGCTGCTTCTGGAAAGGCTCCAAGCCGCCTTTGCGCTTCCAGGCGGCCATTGCGCGGCGCAGCCGGTCGGCCTCGCCGGGCGAAAACCCTGCCGCGACAATGGCAAGCTGCATCACCTGTTCCTGAAAAATCGGCACGCCGAGGGTGCGTTTGAGAACGCCTTCGACTGCCTTGCTGGGATAGGTCACCGCTTCTTCTCCGCTGCGACGGCGCAGATACGGGTGCACCATCTCGCCTTGGATGGGACCCGGGCGCACGATGGCCACCTCGATCACCAGGTCGTAGAAATTTCGCGGCCGCAGGCGCGGCAGCATGGACATTTGCGCCCGCGATTCGATTTGGAAAACGCCGGTGGTGTCGGCACGGCAGATCATGTCGTAGACGGCGCTGTCCTCGCTCGGCACGCTGGCCAATTCGAGCTCGCCCGCAGCGGCGGAAGCAGCGCCGAATTCATTGACCAGATTGAAGGCGCGCCGTATCGCAGTCAGCATGCCTAACGCCAGCACATCGACTTTCAAGAGCCCCAGCGCGTCGAGATCGTCCTTGTCCCACTGGATCACGGTGCGGTCCGGCATCGTCGCATTCTCGATGGGCACGAGTTCATCCAATCGTCCGCGGGCGATGACGAATCCGCCCACGTGCTGCGATAGATGGCGGGGGAAGCCCAGAATTTCCGCCGTCAGCGCGATGAGGCGCGCTATCACGGGATCCTCCGGATCGAATCCTGAAGCGCGGATGCGTTCCGGATCGATGCGCTGGCCATCCCACCATTGCATGCCGCGCGCCAGCCTATCGACTTGCGCAAGATCGAGCCCCAGGGCCTTACCCACGTCACGGAGCGCGCTGCGCGGGCGGTAGCAGATCAAGGTGGCGGCCAGTGCCGCGCGCTCGCGTCCGTACTTGCCGTAAATATACTGAATGACTTCCTCGCGCCGCTCATGCTCGAAGTCGACGTCGATATCCGGCGGTTCATTGCGCTCCTTTGAAATGAAGCGCTCGAACAGCATGGACATGCGCGAGGGGTCCACCTCGGTGATGCGCAGGCAATAACAGACGGTCGAGTTGGCCGCGGAACCGCGGCCCTGGCAGAGAATTTTCTGCGAGCGTGCATATTCGACCACATCGTGCACGGTGAGAAAGAACGGCTCGAATTTGAGCTCGGCGATCAGGCGCAGCTCATGTTCGATGCTCTCGCGCACGGCCTCCGGGACACCGTTCGGCCAGCGATAGGCGCAGCCTCGCATCGTCAGTGCCCGCAAGTGGCTCGTGGGCGTTTCTCCCGCGGGCACGATTTCCTCCGGGTACTCGTAACGCAGCTCATCGAGCTTGAAGGTGCAGCGCTCCGCGATGCGGAGTGTTTCCGCGAGCAGCGGCTTGGGGTAAAGCTCGCGCAAGCGCTGCAGGGAGCGCATGCAGCGTTCGCCGTTGGGATACAGGGCATAGCCGGCGGTTTGCAGCGGCTCGCCGAGACGAATCGCCGTCAGCACATCCTGCAAGGCTCGGCGGCTGCGGCGATGCATATGGACATCGCCCGCCGCGACGCACGGCAGTTGCAGCGTTTTTCCCAATGCATCGAGCAGTTCCAATCGCCGCGCGTCGTGGCCGCCCGTTAAAAGCTCCACGCCGATCCATAAGCGTCCCGCGAAGCGTTCGCGCAACCAGCGGCCGTCCGGTTCTTGACGCGGCAATTGCGCCTTGTCCACATTGGGCAGCCATAGAATCAAGCATCCGGGGAGCGCGTCCGTCAGATCGGTCCGCGCCAGCGAATAGCTTCCTTTGCGACTTGCGCGCCGCGCCTTGCTGATCAAGCGGCTCAACGCCCCATAGCTTGCCCGATCGGTGGCCAGCGCCACGAGTTTGAGTCCCTCGAGGCAGTTGAGCTCGGTGCCGATGATCAAGTGCGATCCATGCTCCTTGGCGGCGACATGGGCGCGAACCACGCCGGCCAGCGAGCATTCATCGGTCAGCGCCAGTCCGCTGTAATTCAACTCCTTGGCTTGCGCGACCAACTCTTCCGGATGCGAGGCGCCGCGCAAAAAAGAGAAATTGCTCAAGGCATGCAATTCGACGTACACAGGCGCCTCTTAAGCGAATACGCCGTGCACATACCAGCGCTTGGACCGGCGTTCCTGAAAAACCCACAGCCGGGCGCCTTGGGGCTGGCGCGCAATGTAGTAATCGCGGGCCACGCCTTTGCCATCCCACCAGCCGCTCTCGATGCGTTCGGGACCCTGCAGTATTTCCGGCTTCGGCAGAGGCAACGGTTCACTCAACAGCCACACCGGACGCGGCAGCTGCTGATCGACTCGTTGCTCAGCCTTGACTCCCGCGGTCAAGCACAACTCCTGCACTCGCCGCCATGCCGCTTCCGGCCGGTGTTCGGGAATCAAGCACACGCCATACACCGCCTCCTCGCCCAGGCGTGCGCGCAAGCGCTCCACCAATTGCGGCGCGCTGTCGCGGCTGCCGGCGCCCGTCAGTCCCGCAAAGACATCGAGTGAGCTGGCCGAGAGACTCCGTAAGGAACCGGAAATGAGCTCCATGCCTCGAACCGGCGCTCTAAGGTTGAGCCTCGACAGCTTTTGGCAAAGCACATCGTTCAAGCGCCGCCGTTCGCTCGTGATGCTGGCCAGGCCCAATTGCACCCGAGTCGCCGGTCCTTCTCGATGCCTCAGTTTCAGCCGCAATCCCTGGATGCCGGCCTGGCGCCGGCGCAGGAATCGCGCGCAGCGCTCGATCAAAGGCTCGAGCGCTTTTTCCAAATAGGCGACATTCTCGATCTCAGTCTCGAAATCGCAGCGCTCCCGAAAGCGCTCACGCTGCACGAATGCTCGGCGAGGGGCCGGCTGCCGTGCCAACGCAATGTCCAGATCCGCCACCACGGCGGGATTTAATCGGCGCGCAATACCGGCGCGCGGCAGGCGCATCAGTTCGCCCAAGCTCGTGACGCCCATGGCCCGCAGAGTTTGCAGCTGCTCAGCCGGCCAAGCGGTGCAAGCAATGGGCACCTTCGCCAGACGGCTCGGCAGCAGTTCGGTATCTTCTATAAGCGATGGATCGCCGGCGCGCGCCAACCACAACGCCGCCAAGGTCGACGGCGCGATGGCGCTGCTGGCGGTGCGCGTGAGAAGGCGCCAACACTCATCAATGTCCGCATGCAGTTGCTGCAACGAACCGAACAACTTCACACTGCCCTTGATTTCCAACAGTAAGGCGTTGGGCGGCTCGAGGCTGACGAAAGAAGTGAAGGCATGCGCGTGCCGGCAAAGCTCCTGCAGCGCGGCGGATGCTTCCGGAGTCATTTCCGGAAATACCGCGGCATACCACAGTTGTTTTGGGCGTAGCGCACCGAGTTGCTCGCGCGGCGGCGGCACGGGAGCGGCCAGCGCCGGTCGCACCGGCGATGCCGGCGCATGCGCATGCGCAGGCGCAGGCGCAGGCGCAGGCACAGCGTCGGGGCGCCGCTCCGGCGCCGCGGCAAATAAGTCGGCCGTTCGCGATTTGGCGGCACGCAATTTCAAGAGTCACCAAGATCTACCGGGCCGGGACGGCCGCCTTGTACCTTGAGTAAATCAAGGCGTGCGCACGGCTCTCCCCGGCTCATGACGATGCGCAAGTTGGCCGGCGAAGATTCGAAACGATGTCTTTCGGGACGAAACAACACACCGAGCGAACCACCTGCTTCAGCCGCCAGTTTCAAACGCCGCAGCCAGCGATCATCGGTGCCTTTCAACCAAAGCAAAACCGCAGCGCAGACGCCGGAGCTCAACGCCTGTTCGGCGGCCCACAAAGCCTCGGTGGCGGTGGGCGGCCGGACAATGAGCAAACGCTTAAGCTCGATACCAGACTGCGCCAAGGCAGGCGCATACGGTTCATGCGGAGGGGCTATCCATACGAGCCAGCGCGTATCACCGCCGCTGCCGCGCTGGCATGCCACCAGCGCCGGCAAAAAAAGCTGCACTTCGCCTAAGCCGGTATCGTCCAGCAACACCTCGATGAGCGACGCCGTCGGCCACCCACCCCCCGGCAAGCGGGCATCCAGCGAGCTTTTACCGGTGGACCAAACCGGACGAGCGGGGGCAGCCGAGGCGTCTTTTAACTTCCAAACGCGAGCATCGGCCAAGACTTCCGCAAGTAACGGTGCGTCACGCGGCATCCACGTCTTTGCCACGACGCAGCACACCGACGACCACCCCTTCGATAATCATGGGTTGTTCTTTGAGATCGACGCGAATCGGTTCGAAGTCGGCGTTTTCGGGCAGCAGCCAAACGATCGCGCCTTCCTGCCGATAGCGTTTGACCGTGACTTCGTTTTCCAAACGCGCGACCACAATTTGACGATTGCGCACTTCGGGCGTGCGATGCACGGCAACCAAGTCGCCATCGAGAATGCCGGCATTTTTCATGCTCATGCCGTGCACCTTCAGGAGATAGTGCGGCTGCGGTTGAAATAGTTGCGGATCAATTTGGTAGCGCTTTTCGATATGCTCTTCAGCCAAAATCGGACGGCCGGCAGCCACGCGGCCGATGAGGGGCAAACCCAATTGCTCGCGTAGAATGTCTTTGAGCTGTATGCCGCGAGAAGCACCGGGAATCAGATCGATCACGCCTTTGCGCTGCAAGGCGCGCAAGTGCTCCTCGGCAGCATTCGGAGACTTAAAGCCCAGTGTGCGGGCAATTTCCGCACGGGTCGGTGGCATGCCGCTTTCAGAAATGGCGTTTTGAATCAGCCGGAGGATCTGAGTTTGACGAGGGGTAAGGTCCGTCATGCATCACCTGTATATGTAGACAGTGGCTGTTATTATATACAGTCTAAAGCGGCGTGCAAGTCATGACGGGAAAATCGAGAGATCGCCTTCTGGGCATGGACCAGCCCATCAGCCGCCGCGATTTCCTCAACGGCGTCGCCCTCGCCGTCACCGCCTCGCTGCCCGTGTCCGCCTTGGGCAGTACCGCGCCCGCCGATCTCACCGCCGCCCAAGACGCCTCCGGCTACTATCCGCCGCTGTTAACCGGCCTGCGCGGCAGTCATCCCGGCTCCTTCGAGGTCGCGCACGCGCTGCACGCCGGACAAAGCTGGCCGCCGGCCGGCGCGCCCGTCGAAGACTACGATCTGATCATCGTCGGGGGCGGCATCAGCGGCTTGGCGGCCGCGCATTTCTACCGGGCAAAGACCCCGCCCCAGACCCGCATTCTCATTCTGGACAATCACGACGACTTCGGCGGTCACGCCAAACGCAATGAATTTCATTTATCGGGCGAGCTTCACCTGATGAATGGCGGCACATTGGAAATTGACAGCCCAAGGCCCTACGGCCCGATCCCAACCGCCCTCTTGACCACGCTGGGCATCGACGTGGAGAAGCTCGCCAAGACAACCCAGCACCCTAAATTCTATGAACAGCGAGGTCTGAAGGCCGCGGCATTTTTCGATCAGGAAACTTTCGGGGCCGACAAATTGGTCGTTGGATTCGGACAGCTTCCCATCAAGGAATGGCTGTCGTCGGCGCCGCTCTCGGCGCAAGCGCGCGAGCAGATCGCCCAAATACAAGAGGCAAAAACTGATTATCTGCCGGGCCTGACATCGGACGAGAAAAAGCAGCGGCTGTCGCGCATCAGTTACGAAGCCTTTTTGCGCGATGTGGTGCACGCGGAGCCTGCGGTGCTGCGCTTCTATCACGCACGCACCAAGGGCGAGTGGGGAGTGGGAACCGATGCGGTTTCAGCGCTCGATTGCTGGGGATTCGGCCTTCCCGGGTTTCAAGGCATGGGCTTGGCGAAAGGATCGATCTCGCGCATGGGCTATACGCCGGCGGGATATGAAGATACCGGCGGCTCGCTGCGGCTGCACTTTCCCGACGGCAACGCAACCATCGCACGCTTGCTGGTCAGAAATCTGATACCGGCCGCGGTGCCGGGAAGCAGTGTCGAGGATGTCATCGCCGCGCGGGTCGACTATGCGCGGCTCGACGTTGCGCCGAATCCTGTCAGGATCAGATTGAACAGCACGGCGGTCCGAGTCCGCCGCATCGACGATTCCAAGCCCACCGGTCCTGTTGAGGTCGCCTACGTGCGCGGCGGACAGACCTTCACCGCGCGCGCCAAGGGCGCGGTTCTCGCCTGCTTCAACATGATGATTCCCGATCTATGCCCCGAACTGCCGGAGGTGCAAAAGAGTGCGTTGCGCAGTCTGGTCAAAACACCGCTGGTCTATAGCACCGTGGCGCTGCGCAATTGGCAGGCGCTTCAGAAATTGGGAGTTCACCAGGTCTACGCACCCGGCAGCTATCACACGTCGGTGCGCCTAAATCCGCATGTGAATATCGGCGCCTATCGAAGCTCGCGCTCGCCGGAAGGTCCCATCCTGCTGCACATGGTGCGCACGCCCTGCAAGGCGGGACTGCCGGAGCATGATCAGAACCGCGCCGGTCGCATGGAGCTGTTGACGACGAGCTTTGAGACCTTTGAACGCAACATACGCGAGCAGCTGAATCGTATGTTCTCGAGCGGCGGATTTGCGGCCGCTCGCGACATCACGGCGATCACGGTGAATCGTTGGCCGCACGGCTACGCACCCGAATACAATCCATTGTTCGATGCGGACCTGCCCGAAGCGCAGCGGCCCCATGTCGTCGGGCGGGCCAGGTTCGGGCAAATCACCATTGCGAACTCCGATGCCGGCGGTGCGGCCTATACCGATTCGGCGATCAGCCAAGCACATCGAGCTGTCGCCGAACTGCTGGACCATCCTGCTTAAGGGGGAATGCGGCTGTAAAAATTGCATTTAAATGGCCCATTCTCAATGAATTCGCTACTTGTCAGAAATGAACTACGCTTAAAAGCGTCTTGGTATACCGACAAATCGATATTTTCAGTTGCATTCGAGGCTCGAATTTGGCTTTATGTAGGACTGTGCTGCGACGCGGGCGGGCTCGATAGCGTGCCTGTGCCTGCTGTGGCAACACATCGGAGTTTTCCGAGACAAATGAATTAACCCTAGGGGAATATTTTTATGAATCTGACAACCACACTAAAGGTCTCTCTCGCCGCGGCTTGCGTCATCGCATTCGCGGGGTGCACTGACCTGAAGCCGATCCAGGCGCAGATCGATGACCTGAAGTCACAGGTCAGTAAGCTGCAGGGCGACACGGCGCGGGCCTCGAGTGAGGCGGCGGCGGCTCATGCGGCGGCGAATAGCGCTCAGTCGGCGGCCTCGGGCGCGCAGAGCACGGCGAATCAAGCCCTGTCGACGGCGCAGGCAAATTCGACAGCCATTGAAGCGATCAACGAGAAGATCGATCGCATGTTCAAGAAGTCTGTCTCCAAGTAATCAAACAGCAATTGTTTGACCTCAAACGCCGCGGCAACCCCGCGGCGTTTTTCTTTCTGCGGATCTGCACCGCACTTTAACAAGTCGTATCCGAACGCCGACACTTCGTAGACCACCGCATCCGTGATTCACTGCGCCCGCGAAAAGGCAAACCCGTCGAGAGGCGGCGACGCAAAGCTTCCGGTCTGCGAGCGGCAGACAGCGGAGTTACCGAACGATAGCAACTGTATCGACGTGACCCTCCGTTGTTTCCAATCACTTGCTTTCCGGTGTGTACCCTTTTACCTCCAGGAAGCAGCTGATGTCCTCAATGTCTCGGGTTTGTCAATCCCTGTTTGTCTGCACTATCACGGCCTTCGCGGTCCTAGGCGCCTCGGCCGCCCTCATGCCGGCGCACGCGGCCCTGGTCACCGCTCAGAACAGCGGTGATGCCTGCATGCCGATCACCATGCCCACCCGGGATGCGCTGTTCAATACGCCGCAGCGTATCTTCGCGCATTACCTGCCGACGTTTCCCGCGTCCATAGACAACAGGCCGTCGGCGAGCGATTACTACAATGTTCAGTACCTGAATCCGGCCGGGGAAAACGGCAAATTCGAAGCTCAGGGCGGATTTCTGCGCCAGCGGCCGAGCGGTGTGCCCGTGCAGAGCAATCCCAAATGGAAGCAGCTGAACATGCAACACGAAGTCAGCCTGGCAATGGCCCGCGGCATCCAGGGCTTTGCCTTCGATATCATGAGCGTGACTCAAGCCACGGATCCTGAGGGCCCGCTGCAGACGATGCTGGCGGCCGCATCAGCCATCGACTCGCGCTTCAAGATCATCGTGACGCCCGATATGACGGTGTTCAAATCGGACCCGGCCTCGGTGATCAAAATCTACGAAGCGGCCGCAACCAAACCGGCGGCATATCACACCGCCGACGGCCGATTGATAATCGGTGCTTACGACGCGGGGCTGAACAGCGCTGCCTGGTGGAAGTCTGTGTTCAGCCAGCTGGCCGCCAAGAACATCCGCGTGGCTTTCGTCCCGACTTTCCTCGGATGGATGCCAAATGCGCCGAGCTTTGATCCCATCAGTTCCGGCTTCGGGGATTGGGGGACGGCAACGCCGTTCAAGGAGGCCTTCATGGTCAACCAGCCGGCCTTCGCACTGAGCGAATACGGCAAATTCTTCGTGATGCCGGTTGATCCGCAGCAATACAGGCCCAAAAATTATTTTTACTACGAAGCCGGCAACAGTGCCGCCTTTCGCAGCGGCTGGAACAGCGCCATCACCGGGCGCAGCAGCTGGGTACTGCTGGTGACCTGGAACGATTTCTCCGAGAGCAGCCAGGTACAGCCCTACTCGGACGCAACGGTGCGACGCGACATCGGCACCGGGTACTACGACCTGACCGGCTACTACGCTGCATGGCTCGGCAGCCGTGTGCAACCGAAGATCACGCACGACGTGCTGTACTACTTTTACCGGCGCGAGCCCAGCAACTCCGCGGGACCCAGACAAAGCGAAGGGGTGACGGTGCAAGGCAGTGTGGCCGACGACAAGATCGAACTGCTCGCCTTCCTGACCGCCCCAGGCGTGCTCAAAATCACCATCGGCGGCCAGACCTACACGCATGATGCGCCCGCCGGCCTCACCTCGTTCATGATTCCGACGCAGCCCGGCATTCCGCTATTTGCGCTGTCGCGCGACGAGGCAGAGGTGTTTTCTTTTCAAGGGGGCGTGCAGATCTATGGACCCTCCGGCATCCCTTCGGGCGTGATCGACATGACCTATTGGAGCGGCAGCGCTTCGAAAACGGGAGTTTGCGCGCTGTGATGCCGGCTCAGTAGCGGACCAGCGCCGAACCCCAGGTAAATCCGCCGCCGAACGCCTCGAGCAGCAGCAGCTGCCCGCGCTTCACGCGTCCGTCGCGAATACCGGTGTCGAGGGCCAGGGGCACCGAGGCGGCCGAGGTATTGCCCTGCGTGTCAATCGTCACGATGACCCGCTCCATGGGCAGTTCGAGGCGTTTCGCGATCGCCTCGATGATTCGAATGTTCGCTTGATGCGGAATCAGCCAATCAAGTTCTGTTTTGGAGATGTTGTTGGCATTCAGGGTCTCGGTGACCAATTGTCCCAGGGTATTCACCGCCACCTTGTAGACCTCGTTGCCCTTCATCTGCACGCTGGCCTTGCCTTCGCGCACCAGTTTGAAGCCCATCGACACGCCATCGGGATAGCTCAGCAGGTCTTTGTACCTGCCGTCCGAATGCAGCCGTGTGCTGATGATTCCCGGCTTGCTCGAGGGCTGTAGAACCACGGCCCCTGCGCCGTCCGCGAACAGCACGCAGGTGCCCCGATCGTTCCAGTCGATGATTCGGGTGAGGGTCTCGGCCCCGACGACCAGCGCGCACTTGGATTCCCCCAGGCGCACGAACTTATCTGCCACGCTCAACGCGTAGACAAACCCGGTGCAGGCCGCCTCCATGCTGAATGCGGGACAGCCATGAATCCCCAATCGGTCCTGCAGCAATGTGCCGACATTGGGAAATACCAGATCCGGCGTGGTCGTGCCGACGCAAATGAGGTCGATATCAGCCGCCGTGATGCCGGCGGCATCAATGGCGCGGCGCGCAGCGATCTCCGCCAGATCGGTGGTGGTCTCGCCTTCCGCCGCCACATGCCGTTGTGAAATTCCCGTGCGCGTTCGGATCCATTCGTCGCTGGTGTCGACTAGTTTTTCGAGATCGTGGTTGGTGAGAATTTTTTTCGGCAGATAGCTGCCGGTGCCGGCGATTCGTGAGTACATTACAGTCCTTCAGCCACCGCGTGAAACGCCCAATCGCTGCGCGATTCGCGCCGGCACACCGTTGCGTGCCTCCAGTACTGCAACCTCGATGGCGCGCTGGAAGCCGAACAGATCGGTGCCGCCATGACTCTTGATGACGATGCCGTTCAAGCCGACCATCGCTGCACCATTATAGCGGCGCGGGTCTATGCGCGCGCGCAAGGCATTCAAGGTCGGGCGCGCCGCGAGATAACCCAGTTTGCGCAGCGGCGAGCGCTCGAATTCTTCCCGCATGGCATTGGTGATCAGGCGCGAGGCGCCTTCCATGACTTTCAACGCGATATTGCCGGTGAATCCGTCCGTGACGACCACATCGACCTTGTCGGAAAAAATATCGTGGCCCTCGACAAAGCCGACGTAGTTGATGTCCGCAGCGGCCATCAAGTTATTCGCCGCCTGCACGGTGTCGTTGCCCTTGACCTCTTCCTCGCCGATGTTGAGCAATCCGACCCGCGGCCGGGCGTGCGCTCCCTCGAGGTCTGCGGCGAGCACCGAGCCCATGACCGCAAATTGCACCAATTGCACCGGCGTGCACGATGCGTTGGCGCCCAAGTCCAGCATGTAAGTATGGCCGCCGCGCGAGGGAATGATGGACACGATCGCCGGCCGCTCAACTCCCGGCAGCATTTTCAAGACGAAGTGCGCTGTGGCCATCAATGCGCCGGTATTGCCGGCGCTGACGCAGGCGTGCGCGTCGCCGGATTTGACCAGATCGATCGCGCGGCGCATGGATGAGTCTTTTTTGCGGCGCAGCGCCTCGCGCGGATGGTCGGTCATCTCCACGACTTCCGTTGCGAACAAGCACGCTACGTTGGGCGGGGCGTTTCCCGAGAGTTCACGCTCTAGATCCGCCTGCCGTCCGGTGAGCGTAAACCGCACATCGGCGAATTCGCGGGCTGCCGCAAGCGCCGCCGGAACGGAAACCGACGGTCCTCGATCGCCGCTCATGGCGTCGATGGCAATATGGAGCGGCGCAGTCACGGTGCGCAATTCGCCGACGGCTAGCTTGACGGCTTATTCTTCGGCTGCTGCCGCATCCGCCTTGGTCTGCAAGACTTTCTTGCCGCGATAGAACCCATCGCGGGAAATGCGATGTCGCGAATGCGTCTCCCCGCTTTTGGCGTCGATCGACACCGCAGGGGCCGCAAGCGCCGAATGGGAACGATGCATGCCGCGCTTGGAGGGGGTCTTTCTACTTTTTTGAACTGCCATGGGTTGTCTGTCCTAACTTAAGTTTTCTTCAATAAATCCTGCAAAACTGCGAACGGCCGTTGCCGCTCCTCTGGCGCCGGCGCTTGGCCGCATGCTTCCGGCGTGCTGCAGGAGGCTATGACAGGCAAGGCCAGCAATAATTCTTCCTCGGCCAAGTCACGCAAGCTGACGGAGCCTTCATCCATCAGATAAATCTCTCGCGGCGACCCCGCTGGCGCCTCCGCTTCGCTCGTGGCAAATTCAATTTCACTGTCGCCGGCCACCGGCAATTCGAAGCTCTGCAAGCAACGCTGGCAAACCAGCCGCGGAATTGCCTGCACAGCGACGTTGGCGCCGACGCGTCCCGCCTCCAAACGCGAGAAAGCGAATCGCGCCTTGACCGACCCGCGCGTATCCGCCAACAAATCCTTCAAGCGCGACAGCTCACTCAACGGGTAGACGCGCTCCAGCACCGTCGCGTCTTCCGCCAGGCGCACACAATCTACCCGGTCAGACAGGCCCGATGCCATGGGCCGCGTATAATAGTGTGAGGGTACCCCACTGTCAAAATGAATCCGGTGCAAGTCGTTGTTTTTGAAGTCCCCGCCCCTGCTTATTTTGGCCTCGACGTCCCGCTACCGGAAGGAGCTCTTGGCGAGGCTTGGGTTGGATTTCTCTTGCATGGCCCCCGGTGTGGACGAAACGCCTGCGCCCGGAGAGGCGCCCATTGCATTGGTTGCGCGGCTGGCCAGGGCGAAAGCGGCGGCCGTGGCAGCCCTGAAGCCCGAGGCCTGGGTGATCGGATCGGACCAGGTCGCCGTGCTCGACGCGGCTGGCGCGCCAACGATACTCGGGAAGCCCGGATCCGAGGAGCGCTGCCAATCGCAGCTGCAAAGTTGCTCCGGCCGCAGCGTCGAATTTTTGACCGCGGTGGCCGTGATGCGGCAGGAAAGCAACTCGGTGAGCGAATTCATGGACAGAACGTGCGTGAAATTTCGCACCCTGGACGAGGCGGCCATTGATCGCTACGTGGCCATGGAGCGGCCTGTGGACTGCGCGGGCGCATTCAAAAGCGAAGGCCTCGGCATCTCACTGTGCGAATCGATCGACAGCACCGATCCTACGGGACTGATCGGGCTGCCCTTGATTCGACTGAGTGCGGCGCTCCGCGAGGCGGGCTTCGAGCTGCCCTAAATCAGACAGGCTCCTAGCGCTTCGCGGGCTTGGGGCGGCGGGCACCTTTTGCGCCGGAGCGTTTCATCGGCGTGATCGCATCGAGCACCGCGGCCAATTCCTCGGGCAAGGGTGCGCTCACGTGAAACGGAACACCGGAACCAGGCCACTCAAAGGCGATCGATTGCGCATGTAAAAATGTTCGCTTCAATCCATGCGACTTCAGATCCGCGTTGCGCGCGCGGTCGCCATACTTGTCGTCGCCCAAGAGCGGATGTCCGGCGAAGGATGCGTGGACGCGAATTTGATGCGTGCGTCCGGTGGGAATGTCGACCTCCATGAGCGTCGCCAAGGATCCGAAGAACTGCACGGGCTTAAAAACACTGACCGAATCCTTGCCGGCGGGCGCCACCCGAACATGCCGCTCGCCGTGCTGCCGGTTATCCGTCGCCAACGGGGCATCAACCCGCTTCGTGCCCAGCTGCCAGCTGCCCGCCACCAGCGCAAGATAGGTCTTGTGCATGCCGCCGCTGCGAATCAAGGCGTGCAGCGCGACGAGCGTACTGCGATCGCGCGCAACGGCCAGACAGCCGCTGGTGTCGCGATCCAAACGGTGCACCAGTTCGAGCGTTTCGCGTGGACGCGATGCTCGAAGCGTCTCGATGACGCCGAAGCTCATGCCGCTACCGCCGTGCACTGCAACACCCGCGGGCTTGTTGACGATGAGCAAGTGCTTGTCTTGAAAAATGACCGCCCGCTCGATCAATTCCATCAGGCTGCTGGTGGGACGGCCAGGCTGCGCATCGGCCTCGATCCGCACCGGCGGCAGGCGGACTTCGTCGCCCTCCTGGATCCGGTACTCGGCGTCCACGCGCTTGCGATTCACGCGCACCTCTCCCTTGCGCAACAGGCGGTAAACGCGGCTGCGGGGCACGGTTTTGAAATGCCGCATCAGGAAATTATCGATGCGCTGGCCGGCCTCATCGGCGGTCACGGTGCGCATGGTCAGGGGACTTTTCGGCCCTCGCGGTTGCAACAATTCGGCGGCAGGGCTGTTCATAGTTTCGCTTAAATTATATCGGCGTTGATCTAAGGTATTGATTACATTGACCCTGGCGCCATGTCGTGATAATGTCTTAAAACCGTGTCAGGCGCGATACCTTTAAGGGCCAACGCCCCACTCTAGGTGACGCATATAGACACCGGTTTCCAGTGGTCCCCCATCCGATGGGGAGCCGCATATTAGTTGGTTCTGGAACTCCAGACCATCGCTCGGCCGATGAGACAGAGGCGCGAAAGCTCAAAACTTGGGCTTAGGCCTTTGATAAGCGGTTAACCGAGAACAAGGCCCCGGGCTTGACGTATACGTTTTGGCTTAAAGTGATGGAGTTGTTACCGGTCGCGTACTTCGCGTTCGGCGCATCCCTGTTCCTTGCCGCACCCCGGCTTACGATCCCGCCTTTTATTCTCAAGCTCTCCTCGGCCCCTACCATTTTAGTTGGGGCACATGAAAAGAATGCTCGTCAACGCAGTTCAAGAAGAAGAACTGCGAGTTGCACTCGTCGACGGTCAAAAACTATACGACTTATCGATTGAGATCCCGTCTCGGGAACAAAAAAAATCTAACATCTATAAAGGTCGAATCACCCGCGTAGAGCCCAGTCTCGAAGCGGCATTCGTCGAATATGGCGCGCAGCGCCATGGCTTCCTGCCGCTCAAAGAAGTTTCGAAGGAATACTTCCGCGCGCAGCCCGCAAATGGCGGCCGCCTCAATATCAAGGACCTGCTGCAGGAAGGCCAGGAACTGATCGTGCAGGTCGAAAAAGAGGAGCGCGGCAACAAAGGCGCGGCTCTTACGACCTTCATCAGTCTCGCCGGCCGTTTCCTGGTACTGATGCCGAACAATCCTCGCGCCGGCGGGGTGTCGCGCCGCATCGAGGGCGAGGATCGCGAGCAGATGCGCGATGCCATGAATGGACTGGTCATTCCCGACGGCATGGGCGCGATCGTGCGCACCGCCGGTGTGGGCCGCGGCACCGAAGAGCTGCAGTGGGATTTGAACAACCTCAAAACTGCCTGGGACGCCATCGTTGCGGCCAATGACGGCAGGCCGGCGCCTTTCCTGATTTTCCAGGAAAGCGACGCGGTCACGCGCGGACTGCGCGACTATTTTTCCGATGACGTGGGCGAGTGCCTCATCGACCAGCCTGAGGCCTTTCAAAAGGCGCAGGAATATATGCAGCGCTTCATGCCCCCGGACGCGCAGCGCAAGCTGAAGCTCTACACGGATCCGGTACCGCTGTTCACGCGCTATCAGATCGAGAGCCAGATTGAATCGGCTTATGCGCACAAGGTTACCCTCCCATCGGGCGGCAGCCTGGTGATCGACCATACCGAAGCGCTGGTGTCGATCGACATCAACTCGGCACGCAGCACGCGCGGCGGCGATATCGAAGCGACCGCGCGCAACACCAACCTGGAAGCGGCCGAGGAAATCGCCCGCCAATTGCGGCTGCGCGATATCGGCGGCCTGATCGTCATCGACTTCATCGACATGGAGTCGACGGCGAATCAACGCGCCGTGGAAGACATGCTGCGCGACTCGGTCAAGATGGACCGGGCGCGAATCCAACTCGGCAGACTCTCTCGCTTTGGATTGCTCGAATTGTCGCGCCAGCGCCTGCGGCCGGCCTTGAGCGAGACGACCCACATCAATTGCCCGCGGTGCGGCGGCATGGGAACGATCCGCGGCGTCGAATCGATGTCGCTGGCGTTGCTCCGGTTGATCGGCGAAGAGGCCCGCAAGGAGCGCACCGGCCGCGTCGTTGCACAGGTACCGGTGGATATCGCGACCTATCTCATGAACGAGAAGCGGGAGCAGCTGAATCAAATCGAATCGCGCGACAAGGTATCGCTGGTGATCGTGCCGAATCCGCATATGCAGACGCCGGCTTATACGCTGCGGCGCGTGCGCGATGACGAAAAGGAACTGCCGGAAAACACGACCGTCAGCTATCAATTGGCGGATCAACCCACGGTTGATGATTCGAACATCGGCGAACGGGACAAAAAACCGCCCGGCGACATTCCGCTGGTTCCGAGCATCCTGCCGGCCTCCACCGCGCCCATTATTCCCATACCGGAACCAGTTGCGGCAAAGGCCCTCCCACCGGCTCCACAAGTCGGCGCGCTGGTAAGATTTTGGCGCTGGCTATTCGGAGATCCGGCGGCGCGGGCCGCGGCGAAAGTTGCCGCTGCGCCTTCGCAGCCGCAGCGCGATCGGCCGCCGCATCGCGACGTTCGCCATGACCGCTACCGCGCCGGCGGCGACCGCGATAGAAACCGCGATCGGGGAGACCGTGATCGCGGAGATCGCGATCGCAACCGCGACGTGCGGCGTGACGGACCGCGCGATCCGCGCCGCGACGGACGCCCGCGCGGCGATAATCCGCGCGACCGTAATGAAGGCGCGCCACGTCGGCCCGAGAGCGCGGGCCAGCCCGAGCGCAATGCCGGCGGACAGCGCAACGAGCCGCCTCGCCAGGAACACGCGCCTCGCCAGGAACAAGCGCCACGACAAGATCAAGCACCCCGCCCCGACCAAGCTTCGGCCCCTGCCAATGAGGCCGAGCGTGCTGCGAACGAGCGCGGCGAGCGTGGTGATCGAAATGAACGGGGCGGCCGCAGCCGTCGCCGCCGAGGACGCGGCCGGCGCGAGAGCGGCGAAGGCTCCGCAAACGGTGCATCGACCGGCCAGACCGGCGCACCCGGCACAACTTCAGGAAGCTTCACCGGAGGCCCTGCCGAGTCCGCGCCGTCGCCGGCGCCCGCCTTCGAACGCCCGGCGGCTGAGCCGACACGCGAACCGGCGCCGACGAATTCGGCCCCTGAACCCATGCCTTCGCGCGATCCGGCTCCGGTACCGCCTCCCTCCCCGCCGCGAGCAACGGAGCCGGCGCCATCGAATGCGGCAACAGACAATAAATACGTTGTCTGGTCTTCCGCACCGACGGACGTCCAGCGCTCAGGGCCGGATGAGCATTGAGTGGCGATGAAGGGCGCGTAGTCTAAAATCGAGCGCCAGGCTAACGCTCAGAAGCGCGGCCGTGAGGCCGCGCAAACTGGCGATCGCGCTCACGGATGCGTGTGCGACAATCGAGTGCATAGGCGGCTGGCCGAACATCGCCCAAACATAAAATGTGGCGCTGAAGATGAGACCCGCGAGCCCGTAGACCAGCAGCCACACCAACCGTTCGCGACTTCGCATCAGCCGGTTGGGTACCGCCGCTTGAGGCCCGCGGCGCAGGCTGTAACCAACCATGGCCAGCACCGCCGCCAAACCAATGAGCGAGCCCAGATCCTGCATCACGTAGATGGCAGGCACGTGCCGGCTGCCGATGTCGATAATGGAATCGTCGAGCACGGGAAACATGCGAACACCCCTCCCCCCGTCATGGGTGAATGCATCCCAGATCAGATGCGTCAACGCGCCGGCCAGGATCCCGCCCGCTGCCAACAGCCATTGCCGCGGTGAGCGGACATTCGCTTCGGCGGCGAAGGACCGCCAGCGGGCATACGGGCCCTCGGGCAGCACTTCCACCATGGGCGTCTTGATCAACAATTGAAACATCCAGTAAGTGCTCAAGCCGACCGGCAGGCAAAATGTCAGCAGAGCGACGGCGCTATGCGATTCCACGCGCGGCAGGCCTGGAAAAAATATTCGAAAATCCGGGACCATAGCGCCGATAACTGCGGCAGATAATAGCTGCCAGCGGGCCAGCAAGCGCGCGAACGGCAGCACGACCGCGGTGTGGGAAATGGTAAAGGGCATCGGGGAACTAGAGTGTCATGTAATCGTCACAGTACGGATCTATAACTCAGGAGCTGCGCCACTCTATAACAGGATACCTAATGGCCACTGCCCCGACCTCCTTAGCGATTGACAAGCCGGCCTCCTCGAAACTGGCGTCGCACAAGTCCAATCCATGGTTCAACATTCTGGCCATTGTGGTCGTCATCACGGGGATCATATACGCCGGCTATCATCTGGCGGACGACTTATCGGTCGTGCAAGACACCCGAGCGTATCCCTACATCCTGCTCGGCATCGCCCTGGTGATCGCGCTGGGGTTCGAGTTCGTCAATGGATTTCACGACACGGCCAACGCGGTGGCCACGGTGATCTATACGAATTCCATGTCGCCGAATCTCGCCGTCATCTGGTCCGGGGCCTTCAATTTCCTGGGAGTCCTGGTCTCCACCGGTGCCGTCGCATTCGGAATCATCTCGCTGCTGCCGGTCGAATTGATATTGCAGGTCAGCAGCGGCGCAGGGTTCGCCATGGTGTTCGCGTTGCTGATCGCCGCGATCTTGTGGAATTTGGGTACCTGGTATTTCGGTCTTCCCTCGTCGAGCTCCCACACCCTCATCGGATCCATCATCGGCGTCGGCCTCATGAATCAGCTCATGGCGGCGAGCGGTACAGGCACCAGCGGTGTCGATTGGGCGCAGGCGACCAAGATCGGCCAAACCTTGTTGGTCTCGCCGTTGATTGGATTCAGCGCGGCGTGGCTGCTGCTCACCATACTCAAGTCCTTGATCAAAATCCCGGCGCTTTACAAGGAACCTGAGGGCAACAAGCCGCCTCCTTTCTGGATCCGCGGTTTGTTGATCTTGACCTGCACGGGCGTGAGCTTCTTTCACGGCGGCAATGACGGTCAAAAAGGCATGGGGCTGATCATGCTGATCCTCATCGGCACGGTGCCGACCGCCTATGCGCTCAATCGCACCATGCACGAAGCCGACGTGAACACCTTCATGGCGGCCTCGGCGCAGGCTCATACCGCGCTGTCGCATTACGCGGCAAGCTCCGTGCCCACCGATCCGCGCGCCGCCGCCGTACAACTCGTGCGCGATCGCAAAGCCACGCCCGAGGGCGTCGCCGCCTTGGGCGCGCTCACCGACAGGATCGGTTCTCAAGTGGGCGAGTCTCGTTCGATGGACAAGGTTCCGCCGGGCTCCATGGTCAACATCCGCAACGAGATGTACCTGGTCAGCGAGGGCCTGCGCTTCATGTCCAAGAACAAGGGTTTGAACGTGTCGGCCGGCGACCAGGCCGCGCTCGATGCCTATAAGAAGCAGCTGGATCACTCCACGAAGTTCATCCCGACCTGGGTCAAGGTGGCCGTCGCGATCGCTCTGGGCTTGGGCACGATGATCGGCTGGAAGCGCATTGTGGTGACGGTCGGGGAGCGAATCGGCAAGACGCACTTGACCTATGCGCAAGGCGCGTCGGCGGAAATCGTGGCGATGGCGACCATTGGCGCCGCCGAAATGTACGGCCTGCCGGTCAGCACCACGCATGTGCTGTCGTCCGGCGTGGCGGGCACAATGGTCGCGAATGGTTCCGGACTGCAATGGGCCACGGTACGCGCTCTGCTCATGGCCTGGGTACTCACGCTGCCGGTATCGATCGCGCTGTCAGGCGGACTGTACTGGCTGCTACGCACCTTCCTTTAAGGTAGCGAGCAAACCGCGCGAGGCGGCCGTGGTGAGGTCGAGCACTTGCTCGAAGTCGCTGTCGCCGCCGTAGTACGGGTCCGGCACGCTGCCGACCTTTGTCTGCGGCGCGTACTCGAGAAATAACTTCACCACGGCGCGGGAGCCGCGCGGCTTCAGCGCCTGAAGCTCGCGCAAGTTCTCCCCATCCATCGCCAGGATGAGATCAAAGCGGTCGAAATCAGCCGCCGTCACCTGCCGTGCCCGCAGGCCGCTGATATCGATGCCCCGTCGTAGCGCCGCGCGCTGGCTGCGCAGATCCGGCGGCGCGCCGATGTGATAATCCGCGGTTCCCGCCGAATCGATTTCCAAGCCAAGGCCCGGCGCCTCTTGGGCGGCCAGATGCCGCAGCACGCCCTCCGCTGTCGGACTTCGGCAGATGTTGCCGAGACACACAAAAAGCACGTGATGCGGTACGCGTTTCAATCGTCTGACCTTGATTGCAGCAGCACAATCATTATGATTCGAACGGGCAATAAAAACAGGCAAGGAGGCGGGATGTCGTTACGAGCCACAGTGGCGGGCAGTTTGCTGCTTGCGTCACTTCCGCTTTTTTCAGCCGCGGAGCCGGCCTTTGATGCGGCAAAGGCTTTCGGTGCCCGCCCCAGCGTCGAGGACATGAGCCTTTCGCCCGACGGGATGAGCGTCGCAGTTGTCGCGCCCACGAGAGGCCAGGGATCGGTGGTGTACGTCCAAAGTCTTGCCAAAGGCTCACCCCCGCCTTCCAAGCCCATCCTTGGCGCCAGCGGCAAACCCGACCGGCTCGGCGGCTGCGACTGGGTGTCGAATCAGCGCCTGGTTTGCATCGTTTATGGTGTCGTCTCCAGCATCCTGCTGGAACCGGTGCATTTCACGCGCTTGATAGCGGTGAATACCGATGGCTCTCAATTGAAAATGCTGAGCAACACCAGTAATCAGTACACCCGAGGCCTTTTACTCGCCGGCGGCGGCATCGTCGATTGGCTGCCGGATGAGGACGGCGCCGTTCTGATGACCCGAATGTACCTGCCGGATGACCACACCGGCAGCCACATAGGATCCGCAAAGCAGGGAGTTGCGGTCGATCGGGTCGACACGCTGACTCTGGCGTCGCGAACCCTTGAGCAGCCGCGCGACGAGGCCGTCACTTACATCAGTGACGGCCGCGGCTCCATCCGCATCGTGGGCGTCAAATCGAGGCACGGCGCGCTCGGGGACCTGGATTCAGGCAACATCGCCTACTACTACCGCAAGACGGATTCGCGCGACTGGCTGCCGCTCGGCGAAGTGGTCGGCGAGGAGCACAACGGCTTCGAGCCTATTGCGATCGATCATGACGCGAATCTGGCCTACGGCTACAAGAAATTAGACGGCCGCCGCGCGCTCTACACGGTCGCACTCGACGGATCGTTGAAAGAAGAACTCGTGTATGCGCGACCCGACGTGGACGTCGGCGGTTTGAGCCGCATCGGCCGACGCCATCGCGTGGTGGGTGTGAGCTACTCCGATGAATTCTCGCACTACCATTTTTTGGATCCCGATTTTGAAAAATTGTTGGTGTCGCTGGCAAAAGCATTGCCCGGGCAGCCCTCGCTTCGTATCACTGATTCGAACACGGACGAAAGCAAGCTGTTGATACGCGCAGGCAGCGACAACGATCCGGGCGTTTATTATCTGTTCGACAAGAAGCTGCGGCAGCTGCAAACGCTGTTGGTCGCCAGAGGCGAGCTTGAAGGCGTCAAGCTGGCCAGCGTCAAGCCGATCCACTATCAGGCCGCCGACGGCACCATGATCCCGGGCTACCTGACGCTGCCGCCGGGCGTCGATACGCCGAAGGATTTGCCCGCCATCGTCATGCCGCACGGCGGCCCGGACGCCCGCGACTACTGGCGCTTCGATTGGCTGGCGCAATTCTATGCGTCGCGCGGATACGTGGTGCTGCAGCCGAACTTTCGGGGTTCGACGGGCTATGGCGATGAGTTTTTCAAACAAAATGGCTTTCGCTCCTGGCCGACGGCCATTGGCGATGTGCTGGATGCCGGCCGGTGGCTGGTTTCGCAAGGTATTGCAAACCCCGGTAAGCTCGCCATCGTCGGCTGGTCCTACGGCGGCTACGCGGCGCTGCAGTCGGCGGTGGTTGACTCCAGTGTGTATAAAGCAGTCGTTGCGATTGCGCCCGTGACGGACCTCCCTGAGCTCAAGGAACAATACCGCCACTGGTCAAATTTCCTGGTAGTGAATCGGGAAGTCGGCGATGGACCGCATGTACGCGAGGGATCGCCGGCGCTGAACGCGGCGAAGATCAAAGTACCGGTGTTGTTGTTTCACGGCGAGCTGGACCGCAACGTGCTGATTCGCCAATCGAAGGAAATGGCTGACCGTTTGGCCGCCGCGGGCGTGCCGCACGAACTGGTCACGTGGCCTGATCTCGATCATCAACTCGAGGACTCGGCGGCGCGAGCCGAGATGCTGCGCAAGAGCGACGCCTTTCTGCGCAAGGCTATGGGGCTGTAAGCGCGGCCCTCACCCGCACCAGATCCGCCGCAGTGTCGACGCCCGCGGGCGGCGCCTGTGCCAGTGCCACCAGATGGATGTGCATGCCATGCTCCAGCGCGCGCAGCTGCTCGAGCTTCTCCGTGGTCTCGAGCGGCGTCGGCGGCCACGCCGCGAATTGCAGCAGGCTGCGCACGCTATAGGCATAAATACCGATATGCCGCCAAGCGCCCGCATACGAGGTCGGCCGCCCGGCCGAAATGTCATCGCGCGGCCAGGGCACCGGCGCCCGGCTGAAATAGAGCGCCCGTCCATCGCGCGCACGCAGCGCCTTCACGCAGTTAGGATCAAGAAACTCCTCGAGCGATTGGATGGGTGCGACGGCGGTGCCAATATCGCGACCCGCGACCTCGCGCAGCGCCTGCGCCACACTGGAAATCACTCCCGCCGGCATCGCGGGTTCGTCCCCTTGCAGATTCACCACAATGGCATCGGCCGGCAGTCCTCGTGCGCGCACCGCCTCTGCGATCCGATCGGTGCCGGAGGCGTGATCCGCGGAGGTCATCACGCAATCGGCGGCGAACTTCGCGGCGGCATCGCGAATTCGCTCATCGTCCGTGGCCACGAGCACCGAGGCTGCGCCGCTGGCAACCGCGCTCTGCCACACCCATTGGATGAGCGGCCGGCCTTCGATTTGCAGCAGCGGCTTGCCGGGCAACCGCGTCGATCCAAAGCGCGCCGGTATGATGACGTGAAACACTTTGTCCCGCTACGATTCCAAGAGAGGATCGTCCGCGTTCAATGCGCGTGCCTCTTCCGGCAGCATCAGCGGGATGCCGTCGCGCACGGCATAAGCCAGCCGGTCAGGCCGGCATACGAGTTCCTGCGAATCGCCCGCGCCCACGCTGCGCAGCGGACCCTTGCAGATCGGACAGACCAACAAATCAAGCAAACGCTTATCCATATATCCTCACGCGCCGGCAGCGCGACTCGCGACCGACCTGTTGACGATGTCTCGCAGTCTCTCGCCGTCGCCAGCGGCAAAAGCCACGCTGACGGGAACGTACCAATGATGAGGGCCGGCGATCTCCCGGCATTTTACGGCATCCTTCTCGGTCATGAGTACCGCAAGATCGTCCGGGAAGGATATATCCTCCAGCTTAAGCCGCGCGTGGTCCGGCAGCGGGTGTTCAATGATGTCGATTCCCACGGCACGCAACATCGCAAAGAATCGCTGCGGGTTGCCGATGGCGGCGATCGCGTGCACCGGCTGGCCGGAAAACTCGCGCAATGGCTTGATCGTGCCGTACTTCATGGCAACGGCGCCGGTTGCCAGCAAGCGCATATGCAGCGCCTCGTCGCCCTGCACCGCGCCGCCATTGATCACAACGGCATCCGCGCCCTTGAGTCGTTTCGGGGCTTCGCGCAGCGGTCCCGCGGGCAGCAGGCGTCCATTGCCGAAGCGGCGATCCCCGTCGACAACGATGATCTCGCAGTCGCGGGCCAGCGCATAGTGTTGCAAGCCATCGTCGCTCAGGATGACGTCGCAGCCGGCGTTGATCAGCAACTGAGCGGCCGCCGGACGGTCGCGGCCGATCGCAATCGGCGCCCGGGCTCGGCGCGCCAGCAGTACGGCCTCATCGCCGACGACATCGGGTACATCGGTGGATAGAACCAGCCGCGCCGCGCGAGAAGATCCGCCGTAGCCCCGCGTCACCACGCCCGGCCGAAAACCGCGCTCGGTCAGATGCTCGGCCAGCCAACACACCAACGGGGTCTTGCCTGTTCCCCCGGCAGTCAAGTTGCCGACGACAATCACCGGACAGGTCAGTCGCGTCGAGCGCGCCAGCTTTCGCCCATAGGCGAAGCGCCGGACTGCGGACACCGTACCGTACAGGGTGGACAGCGGCTTGAGCCACCAGGGCGGCGGCATTGCGCCATACCAGATTCGATTGAACCAGGACTGCGCCGACATTCGGGAAGAGCGGCTCAAGCGTTGAACTGCATCCCGTGCAGGGCGGCATAAAGGCCGGCGCCTGCCAGCAGGTCCCGGTGACTTCCCATCTCCACGATGCGGCCTTGATCGAGCACGATGATTCGATCCGCATTTTCGACGGTCGAAAGCCGATGCGCAATCACCAGCGTGGTGCGTCCTTGCATGAGCAGGGCCAATTCTTGTTGCACCTTGCGCTCCGATTCATTATCAAGCGCGGCGGTCGCTTCATCGAGAATCAGCACCGGCGAGTCCTTGAGGAGCGCCCGCGCAATGGAAATGCGCTGGCGCTGGCCGCCCGAAAAGTTCTGGCCGCGATCCGTCAGCATGGTGTCGAAGCCCTGGGCCTGCTGGGTGACGAACTCGATGACATTGGCGGCGCGCGACGCCTCCTCCACTTGCGTCTCCGTCTTGCCGACCGCATTGAAGGCGATGTTGTTGCGAATGGTATCGTTGAACAGCACCACATCCTGGCTCACGAGGCTCACCTGCGAGCGCAAGTCGGTCAATCGGTATTCGCGGACATCGACACCGTCCAGCAGCACCGAACCTTGCTGCGCATCGTAAAAGCGCGGCACCAAACCCACCAACGTGGTCTTGCCGCTGCCGGAACGGCCGACAATCGCGACCGTTTCGCCGGGGTGAACGTGAAAACTCACATCGCGCAGCACATCGCCCTTCTCGGTCCCATATGCAAAAGACACATTGCGAAACTCGACCTCCCCGCGGGCGCGCTTCAGCGCCAGCGAACCGCCGCTGCCCTCCGTCGGCTGATCCAGAATCTCGAACACGCTCTGCCCCGCGGCGATGCCCTGCTGCAGCGGACCGCTCATGTTGACCAGGCTGCGCAGGGGCGCCGGGATTTGAAACAGTGCAGTCAGAAATCCAAAAAAATCCGCGAACTGCAGGCCGCCCAGGATCTGCTTGATGGAGACGAACAAGACGCTGGCCAGGGCGATGGCGGCGATGATCTGCACCACCGGATTGCTGATCGACTTGGCGCGGATCAATTTCATGTTGGAGCGACGGTTATGCTCATTGACCAGCTCGAAGCGCTCAGTCTGATGATCTTCGGCATTGAAGATCTTGATCAACCGATGCGCGTCGATCGCCTCCTTGGCGACGCGCGTGATATCGCCCATGGAATTTTGTATGCGTTCGCTGTAGCGCCGGAAGCTGCGGTTTGCGATCTGCATGAGCCACGCGATCACCGGCGCGGCGACGATGCAAAAAGTCGCCAATCGCCAGTTGTAGTAGAACAGCAATCCCAGCAGGAATAGGATGCTTAAGGTGTCGGTCACGATTGAGATGGCCGCATTGGTCGCGGCCGCGGCGACCAGTTCTACATTGTTGGTGAGCTTGGAGAGCAGGTGCCCGGACTGCTGCCGGTCGAGATAGGCCGTGGGCAGCCGCATGTAATGCGCAAACACATCGTGCCTCAGGCCCTTGACGACCTGTCGCCCGACCCAACTCGGATAGTAGTTCGCGATGTAGTCGCCGATGCCGCGCACGGTGAACAGCACAATCACGCCCAGCGGCACCTGCCACAGTACGTCGGGATTCTTCTGAATGAAGGCGCCGTCGAGAAAATTGCGCACCAATATGACCAGCGAGGCATTCGCCGCCGCGAAGAGGATGGCGCCGAGCACCCCGATGAAGAACACCCAGGAATACGGCTTGGCATATTTGAGCAGCCGGCGATAAATCACCCACGCATCGGCCGCAGGTTTGTCGCCTGCACCCGGCGCCGTGCTCAAGGGGCTGCTTCCTCGTGCACTGTGGCGATGTTGAGCTGCGCAAACCCCAGTTTTCCCGCGACGTCCATGGCAGTCACCACCGCCTGATGCGTGGTGCGCGCATCCGCGCGTATCGTGATCGGCCCGCGGTCGGTGCCGGCCTCCTTGACCAAGGCCGCGCGCAGCGTATCGGGACTCGAATTGATCAGGGTTCGCTCATTGACGCGGTAAGCGCCCTCCGCGGTGACTGTGATCACCAGCGGTTCGTGCGAGCCGCGTGGTATCGGCAGATCGCTCGACTGCGGCAGCTGAACCTTGACCCTGCCCTCCTGGTTGAACGTCGTGGAAACCATGAAAAAGATCAACAAGACCAGCAGCACGTCAATCATGTTGATCAGATTGATCTCCGGATCCTCCTGGCGGCGCGGACGCAGGTTCATCGCCGGGCGAAGCCTCCGCGCTCATCGATCGCATCGACGAGCTTCATGGCTTCCTTTTCCATGCGAATGACCAGGCGCTCGACCTTGCCGCGCAGGAAACGGTAGGCAATCAAGGACGGAATCGCCACGGTCAGACCCGCGGCAGTCGTGATGAGCGCTTCGCCGATACCGCCGGAGAGCGTTCTGGGGTCCCCGAGTCCGGTGGCGGTGATGGCATTGAATGCGTGCATGATGCCGGCAACCGTACCCAGCAGGCCCAGCAGGGGCGCCACAGCCGCAATCGTGCCGAGCGTGTTGAGGAAACGCTCCAAATCGTGAATCACGTGGCGGCCGCCGTCTTCGAGACGTTCGACCATGATTTCGCGGGGCTTGTTGCGGTTGGCGAGGCCGATGGCCAGCAGCTTGCCCAAGGGCGAGTTCTGCTCCAGCGCGACCACCAATTTGTCGCTCATTTGATCCGCTTCAATCCAATTCCAGACTTTTTGAGCCAGGTCACGCGGAATGACGCGATTGCTCTGTAGAGTCCAGAGGCGCTCCAACACAATGGCGACCGCCGCGATGGAACATAAAATGATCGGCCACATGAAGCCGCCGCCTGCGCGGATGATCTCCCACATTGCGTCCTCGTTTAAGTCAAATAAAAAGCTGCGGGCATGATACTTGACCGCCGACTGTTCAGACAGTGCTTTTGCCGGCCGTTACAAGCCATTGATTTACCAGACGGTCAACGAGTCGAGTGCGCGGGTCACGAAATCGGCATAATGAGGGTTCGGGGGCGTAAAAAACTAAAATTATGAAGCGCTGGCTCAAGAGCGTCACACCGGACCGACACACCCTGGAAAACCACTGGTGTCTGAAGCATTTCGCCGCCGTGATGCTGGATCGCCGCTGTTGGACATTCAATCGCACCAGCGTCACGCGCTCATTCGCGCTGGGGCTGTTTATCGCCTTCATCCCGCCGACGCCGCTGCCCGTGCACCTGGTCATGTGCGCGCTGCTTGGCGTGTACTTTCGATTGAACCTGCCGGTGCTGGTTGCCACGGTGTTCATCAGCAATCCTTTCACGTGGGTGCCGCAGGTGGTCGGCTCGCTGTGGGTGGGTGCGAAGCTGTTGGATTTGGATTTGATGCCGTTTCTGCGCGCCGTCAGCCACCGCACACTGTGGGCGGACATGGGGGTGCTCTGGCCGCCCCTGCTGCTGGGTGCGCTGGTGCTCGGTCTCATCGCGGCCGCATGCGGATACGTGCTGGCGCAGGCCGTCTGGCGCGCTCACGTCATCTACCTGCTGCGCCGTCGCCGGGCGCGCTCAAGCGGCCGCGGCATCACGCTCGACTAGAATTCCGTCCGCCAGCGTGAGCACGCGGTCGAGTCGTGCCGCCAGCCTCTCATCGTGCGTCACGATCACCAGACTGGTGCCGAGTTCGCGGTTGAGCTCCAGCATCAGCTCGAACACCTGCGCCGCGTTCTTGCCGTCCAGATTTCCGGTCGGCTCATCCGCCAGCACCAGCTTGGGCCGCGTGACCAACGCGCGCGCGACGGCCGCCCGTTGGCGCTCACCGCCTGAAAGCTGCGACGGCCGATGATCCAGACGTTCAGCCAAGCCAACGCGCGTCAGCAGCGCACCGGCCTCCTGCTTCGCGGCCCGCGGGCTCATCCGCCGTACGAGCAGCGGCATGGCCACGTTCTCGAGCGCCGTAAACTCGGGCAGCAGATGATGGAATTGATAGACAAAGCCCACGGCATGGTTGCGCAGGCGTCCACGCTCGGTGTCGTTCAGCTGATTCATCGCCGAACCATCGATGCCGACCGTGCCGCGAGTCGGCAAATCCAAGCCGCCGAGCAGCTGCAGCAGCGTGGTCTTGCCCGACCCCGAGGCGCCGACGATGGCAATGCGCTCGCCGCTGCAGACACGGATACTCGCACCGCGCAGCACCTGCAGTGTGACGCCGCCCTGTACGAACTCCTTGACCAGGTCTACGCCCTCCAGCACCGTGTCATTGGCAGTCGACATCGTCTTCCCCTCAATCATTACGCAAAGATTCGGCCGGCAACAGGCGCGCCGCGCGCACCGCCGGATACACGGTGGAAATGCACGCCAGCCCAAAGGCGAATCCACAGATGCGAAGCACATCGGATAGACGTACATGCGCCGGCAAGTCGCTCATGTAGTAGACGCGCGCGTCCAGAAATTTGAATCCGACAATGGCTTCGAGCGCGTGCACCAGTTCTTGCAGATTCGCGGCGATGATCACGCCGATTGCCGCGCCGAAGAGGATGCCGAGCATGCCGATCAGCGTGCCCTGAACCACGAATACCGACAAGATACTGCGCGGCGAGGAGCCGAACGTGCGCAGGATCGCGATGTCGCGCCGCTTGTCTTTCACCACCATGACCATGGTCGAGACAACGTTGAATGCGGCGACCACGACCATCAATGACAGCATCACGAACAAGATTCGCTTCGTGATCTCGATGGAGCGAAAGAAATTCACGTGCTCGTTGGTCCAGTCCTGGATCTCGACTCCGCCGCCAAGCGCGATGGCGGCGGCGCGCGAAATGCGCGGCGCGGCATACATATCCGCAAGATTCAGGCGTATTCCCGTTATATCGTCGCCCATGCGCAGCAGTTTTGCGGCATCCTGGATCGCCGCGATGGCGATGCGCCGATCGTACTCATACATGCCGACCGAGAGTATTCCGGCAACCTCGAACGCGCGCATTCGCGGGATTACACCGAGCGGCGTGACATCGCCCAGGGCAACAATCAACACGACCCGATCACCGACTTTGACGCCGAGTTCTTCCGCCAATGCCTCGCCCAGAATCACCTTATAGCTGCCCGGCTTGAGGTCGGCCAAATGTCCGCTCACCAGATGCGGACTCAAGTCCACGACCCGCGATTCGGCGGCAGGGTCGATGCCGCGCAATTGAACCCCGGATGATTTGTCGCCGTGGGTCATCAGCCCCTGTTCCTCGATATACGGCGCCGCGCCATTGATGCCCGGAAAGGCTTGCAGTTTTGCAATGTCCGCCCGCCAATGGGGGATGCGGCCCTCGATGCCGGAAATCGTGGCATGCGCGGTCAGGCTCAAAATGCGGGTGCGCAAAACCTCCTCGAAACCGTTCATCACGGAAAGCACGATGATCAATACCGCGACGCCGAGCGCCAACCCCACGATCGCGATCCCGGCGATCAAGGACACGAAGCCGCGATGCGGCGACGCGCGCAGGTAGCGAAACCCCAGGAAGCCTTCGTACCAATAGCGCGTCATTCGTATCTGAGTGCCTCGGCGGGCTGTGTGTGGGAGGCGCGCAAGGCCGGATACACGGTTGCACTGAAGGTCAGGATGAGTCCCGCCAGGGCAATCCTCACCACATCCGGCGGATGGACCTCGCTCGGGATGCCTGAAACGTAGTAGACGTCGGGATCCATGATGTGAAAACCGAAAGTGCTTTCCAGAAATGGCACGATCACATCGACATTCAGGGCCAGCGCGAGACCGACTCCGACACCGATCGCGGTACCGATCCACCCGATCAGTACACCTTGGGTCATGAATACCGCCAAAACTCCCCGTGGACTCAATCCCAACGTCCTCAAAATCGCGATATCGGTGCGCTTGTCGTTCACGACCATGACCAGCGTCGCCACGATGTTGAACACCGCAACCGCGACAATCAGCATGAGAATCAAACCCGTCATCGTCTTCTCGATGTGAATGGCGCGAAAATACGCTTCGTTCTCCTGAGTCCAGTCGCGGACCTGCATTTTCGGATTCAAGCGCGCGGCCGCGATGCGTGCCAGGTCGGGCGCCTTGAGCACATCGTCGAACTTGAGCCGGATTCCGGTGGGGCCGGAGAGACTGCGCAAGGCTTCGGCGTCGCTCAAATTGACCAGGGCAATGACGCTGTCGCGCTCCTGCAAGCCCACCTCGAACGTACCGACCACCTGGAATTCCTGGAGGCGCGGCGTAAAGCCTCCGCCATTTGACGCGGAATTACCGGGGATCATCACCACCACAGTGTCCCCGGCGCCCACTTGCAGCTGGTACGCCAGCATCCGTCCCAGAATGATCCGGTTCGTTCCGGGCAGGAGGTCAGTCAGCTTACCTTCACGCATGGCATCACCCAGGGTCGACACCAGGGGCTCCAGCTCCGGATCGATGCCGCGCACAATCGCCCCGCTCATGGAGGACTGATTGCTCAACATGGCGTCGGTATCCAAGAAGGGCGCAGCGCCCGTCAGCCCAGGTGAACCCTGCAGCTGATTTAAGGGGACTTTCCAGTCGGGTATCGGCGCCCCGCCCGAACTCAGCGTGGCATGGGCCGACAGGCTCAAGAGGCGGCCGCGCAGCTCCGATTCGAAGCCGTTCATGACCGAGAGCACGGTAATGAGCGCAGCCACGCCCACGGCGACGCCAAGCAGCGACACCCAGGTGATAAAAGACACGAAAAAGCTGTGTTCCCGAGCCAGCGAATACCGCAGACCCACGAAGACGGGGAGAGGCTGGAACATGATCTGCGGCTATCCCTTATACGGACCGGCTAAACGGCAACACAATCAGAGTGTTAATTGAGTCAAGTATTGGTCCACAAAGGCAGTGGTATAGTTTCAGGGGGCCCAAAGTAACCATAGGATATCGGTAACATATGAGGTACGCCATGAGGTATCGAATTCTGCTGCTGGCC
>Ga0193753_10000722_pt1 | contig 31001 bp, 22 predicted proteins | sample H1c2metaG_FD_144925 | JGI IMG/M metagenome (GOLD analysis project Ga0193753, IMG submission 144925) | Soil microbial communities from a riparian zone of the East river system, Colorado, United States - H1c2 | ecosystem: Environmental > Terrestrial > Soil > Riparian zone | place: USA: East...
ATGTGTATCCAACTGATCATTTGTTTGCCATTTCCCAATATGCCTGCGATGCCATATTGAATGGGTCTTTTGAATGCAGGAAATGCACCACCCGCATTGCTTAATACGATACCAGTCCTAAGAATAACAAGTCTTTTCCCTAACCCTTCTACAGGTTTTATGGAATTTTCCCATGCTACACATGTTTCACCCAGAAAATCAGTGGCCGGCGGGTCTGTTTCAACTGACTGGTAGCTTTTATGTTGCTGATACCAGCCTATGGCAGAAGCACTCACCACCGAGATGATGTTATTGGGGATATTGGTCATGGCCTTTATCAGAAGCTCACTGCCCTTTGTACGGCTTTCTACTATTTCCCTTTTCCTTTTTTCCGTCCAGGGTTTATCTGCAACACCCGCTCCGGCGAGGTGAATAATATAATTCGCTTTTTTGAAAGCCTCCTCATGTACATTTTGTTTCTTAACATCCCAGGCTGCATATGATATGCCCGGTGAAGAATTTTTTTGCGGTTTCGCATTTCTGGTTAAAATAATTACCTGATAACCCCTGGACAGCAGGAATTTTGACAACGCAGTTCCGATCAACCCGGTACCTCCCGTAATGATTACAGTGTCCATTGAATGTTCTTTGATAATCGTTATAAAAAAAATCCCCTCCCGCATACGGCGGGAAGGGATTAAACAACTAAAAACAAACGACTTGGTAGCGGTTAATCTGGTTTTCTACCATCCAAAAAGCTATTGATGGTACTGATTTCTCCCTGATTATTATTCTCTGATTTAACTTCATACTGGCTGTAAAAACTTTCCACACTGGTTACTGTATTATACAGTTCCAGATTTCGGCGGATGTAGGCCGGCACAATTTCAAACTCATTATTCGGATCCGCAGCATTCATGTTGAACGACAAGTTGCGCAATTTGTTGATCCGCTCTGCTGCACGGCGTTTCAGACCTTCTGCTTCGTCCTGCACGGCAGGCTCCTCTGCAGGCTGATCCGCCATAGATACCGGTTGTGTTTGATGGGCCCGAGGCACATCCGCCGCTGGAATTTCATCTTTAAAAACGAGCTGCATATCAGCAGAAGGATTTTCATCCTGAACCGGATGTTTGGCAGTCGCAGTTAAGAATGTATGATCTTTCAAACCTGTTTCTTCAGACAGGGATTCTGATGGTTCTTCGTCGTAAATATTGGCTGGCCTGGTTAGATATCCGCCCGAAATCGGTGGCGGAATATTTGTGGCTGGCTTTTTCTCCTGATCGTTTTCTCTAAATGCCGAAACCGTACCCTGCGAAAATATCCATTCTATTGGTTCTTCAATAATCTTTTTTTCCACGGGCTGCTCTATCGGGAGTCTGCTGTCGGTTTTAGCCGGCATCATCACTGCCGGACCCGTTTTCCTGTTTTGTGCAACGAGCTCCGGAGCCTCAACCAGCCTGGGTTCCAGCTCCTGCGAGCGGGTAGGTGCCGTTACAGAAATTTTTTGATTGGTAAGCGCCTCAACTAAGTGTTTTTCCTTAGTCAACTCAGCTGTTGGACTTTCCTTGGACTTTTTCAATTCAGCAACAGGCATCTGAAGAGGCATTACAATCTTCTCTTCCTTTTTCGGTGCGGCTGGTTTTTCGGCACGTTTAAACGGGTCTTTATACTCAAATCCGGTAGCAATGATCGTTATCCCGATCTTGTCGCCCAGGGCCGCATCGTATCCCAATCCGAGGATCACATCAGTATCCTCTCCTGCCTGACCGATCAGGTGATGTTGTATGATTTCCACTTCATCCATGGTAAATTCATGATCTCCTTCTGAAGAATTGATATTAATCAGAATCCATTTCGCTCCACGAATATCATTATCATTAAGTAAGGGTGAATTCAATGCTTCTTCGATGGCTTGTTGTGCGCGGTTATTGCCTGAAGCAGCGGAACTTCCCAAAATTGCCACCCCGCCGTTTCGCATCACGGTGCATACATCTGCAAAATCCACATTGATCTGACCAGTGCTATTGATCACATCCGTTATGCATTTTGCTGCAGTTGCCAATACATTGTCAGCTCTCGAAAATGCTTCTTTCATTTTCAGATTTCCAAACTGATGGCGCAGTTTATCGTTACTAATTACCAGGAGGGTGTCAACATAATCTTTTAGCAGGGAAATTCCTTCTTCGGCCTGCAACTGTCTTTTTCTGCCTTCATAAGAAAACGGTGTTGTTACAATGCCCACCGTAAGTATTCCCAGGTCCTTGCAGATTTTTGCAAGTATAGGCGCACCACCTGTTCCGGTTCCACCTCCCATACCAGCAGTAATAAAAGCCATTTTGGTATTTACTTCCAGAATGGATTTAATTTCCTCCAGGCTTTCTTCCGTGGCCTGACGTCCAATATCCGGATTTGCCCCGGCTCCGAGACCCTGCGTTAACAAGGGTCCGAGTTGTATTCTATTGGCAACACGACTCTGTGCAAGTGCCTGAGCATCCGTATTACAAATAATGAAATTGACTCCTTCGATATTTTGTCCAAACATGTGGTTGACTGCATTACTTCCGCCACCACCCACACCAATCACTTTTATAATGGACGATCTTTCTTTAGGTAAATCAAACTGGATCATAAAATAAAATTATTGGTTAGTATAGAATTAAAGTGCGTGATCTTCTTCTTCCTTGAACAAGTCAATGATACCGTCTTTGAACTTACCCCAGAAATCTTTTATTCCACGTCTGTGTATAATCCTTTCCAATTGTTTAGTTTCTTCGGAAACGACAACCTGCTCTTTTATCATTTCCGGCGTTTTTAATGCCGTTGGAATATCCACCTGGACATGTGTTGTTTCAAATTGTTTGCGATTATGTTCATAGTCACTGTATCCTTTCAATATTAATCCGATACATGTAGAATAAGTTGGTCGGGAAAGTTCTTCTATTTGTCCTGACGCCAGGTGCTCATTTGGATAACCGATTCTTGCATTTAATCCCGTTACGTATTCAGTCAGTTGTATCAGGTGTTTCAGCTGGGCGCCGCCACCGGTGAGCACGATACCACCATTCAGCATTTTGTTATCCAGGCCTACCTGTTTTAAATGATACGAAACGAAATCCATGATTTCACTCATCCGCGCCTGAATGATATTAGCCAGGTTTTTCACGCTGATTTCTTTTGCAGGCATTCCCCGCAACCCGGGAATCGTAATAAAGGCATTCCCTTTGGCTTCATTGGAAAGCGCCGAACCAAACTGAACCTTCATTTGCTCAGCCTGGGTTTTCAAAACACCCAGACCCGTTTTAATATCATTTGTAATGTTTTCTCCGCCAAAGGGAATAACAGCTGTATGCTTGAGTATACCTTCATAAAACACGGCCAGGTCGGTGGTGCCACCACCAATATCCACAATCGCCACACCTGCTTCCAGATCTTCCTGACCCATCACCGCTGCAGCAGATGCCAGTGGTTGCAATACCAGATCTTTTGTTTGCAATCCGCTTTTTTCAACTGCGCGACTGATATTTTTGATCGCATTTTTATCGCCGGTTATAATATGGAAATTAGCACCCACCTTTACCCCACCGTATCCGATCGGGCTGATGATATTCTGGAAATTATCTACCGCAAATTCCTGCGGTATCACATCTATGATCTGGTCGCCGGCCGGAATATAAGTTTTATACTGATCCGCAACCAGCTGGTCGATCTCCTTCTGGGTAATCTCATTTTCTGTACTTTGTCTTACGATATCACCCCGGGTTTGCAAACTCTTAATATGATGGCCTGCGATGCCTACATATACTTCTGATATACTCAGGTTGGGATTAGATGCGTAACAGTTATCCAGAGCCATCCGGATGGCCTTAATCGTTTCGTCAATATTCAATACCTGTCCGTGCTTGACACCGTTTGAGTTTGCCCGGCCAAAGCCTAGGATTTCCAATTTGCCATATTCGTTTTTGCGGCCTGCGATAGCTGCAATTTTTGTTGTGCCTATATCGAGTCCTACAATAATGGGTTGTTCCTGGTTCATGATTTAGTTTGTTTTACTGTTGTTGATGTTTAATGCCTGGTTGATTATTGTCATTTTCGTTTTCCTCCGGAAGGTCATAACTCCGGAGGTTTTGTTCCGTCATAGTATTTTTTTCCAGTGGTTTTACCTCCCTGATTTTTGCCGTGTCCGATTGCATCTTCTGTGCAAGGCGGATTAAATCCATTACATTTTTCCTGGCCTGTATAGAATCAGCCCGCGATATGGACCCTTGCTTGCGGGTAGCGACTACCTGGTTCTGAAAAGCGAGATTGATATTTGTATAATATTCAAAGCCTGTTTTCGCAATCACCTCTTTATAAAAAGTAAAAAGTTTTTGAAATTTATTCTCATATTCACTTCCATCACCGAATTCAATCAGCTGGTTACCGATCAAAGGCGTCAACCGGAAAGTTTTAGAGGAACTGATGTTTATTTCCTGCACCTGATTTGACCAGAAAGAATTATTATTGAAAAATACAGCCAGGTCCCTGATTTGATGGCTTAATGCGCTGTCGCGTTTCAAACCGAATTTCTCTGAAGGATAACCGGTGAATACCGGCAATCTGAATGCAATTCTTTCACCAAGTGCCATTTGTATCCCCGCACTGTCTATCATATAACTGCTGCCGTTTGTGGTAAATAATCTGGCAATTGGCTGTCTTTCCTGAATCCGGATCTTTAACGTCTGGTTATTGTCAAAATAAAGTTGTGCGTCTTTAATCCAGCTATTTCTACGAAGAATGGCTTCCATCTTTAACAGATCGAAGGAGACAACTTTTTTATTATGTAAGTCCCTGATTCCTTCTGATTCCAGCATTGTGGACACATCTTTTTTATTTAGAAAAAAAGCTTTGCTACCTCCATTGATCTCGATCTCCATACCATTGCAAAGACTGCTGTTTTTAGCATTGATGGCTGCAATCAGGAGTGCCAGTCCGGAGCCGCCCAACAAGCTCCAGAGGACGACCATAAAAAATTTTTTCAGCGGGCTTTTTATATTCATTTGGTTTTTAGCAAGGTTTCCAGCGGATGAACGAGCTCGTCTATATCTCCGGCGCCCGCTGTTATCAATAATATTTTTTCTTCCGGCCTGATCTTCGCAGCCCAGGCAAGCACTTCTGCTTTATTCAGAATCCGTTTGTTTGCCGCATTCATTTTGCCTAAAATGATCTCACTGCTAACTCCTTCCAAGGGTAGTTCCCGGGCAGGGTAAACCGGCAACAGGATCACTTCGTCTGCTTTGTCAAGCACTTTCGCAAATTCATCGGCAAAATCCCGGGTTCTGCTGTATAAATGCGGTTGAAAAACAACCACCATTTTTCTGTCCTGGAAAAGTTGCCTCGCACTGCTGATCATCGCTTCAAGCTCCCTTGGATGGTGTGCATAATCATCTATATAAACGATCGATTCGGATTGCACGTGATATTCAAACCTCCTTTTGACTCCCCTGTAGGAATGGAGGGCCGGCATAATTTTCTTTTCCGATAAGCCTAAAATGCGACAAGCCGAAATGGCGGCCAGTGCATTTTCCACATTATGCCATCCGCCTACATTGAGCCTTACATCCTTCATTTTTCCTTCTTTGCCTTCTACATCAAAAATATAATGCCCCTCCAGGATACGCAGGTTCTTCGAATAGACATCGGCGTTATGATCTGTCAGATGATAACTGAGTTCCTGGATATTCTCCGCCGGTTTAGGAATTGGCAATCCGTGTTTGCGGACCAGTGTTCCACCGGATTTTATTTTTTTGCTAAAAGCAATGAAAGCTTCTTCCACTGCCTGCTGTGTTCCATATATGTCCAGGTGATCAGCGTCCATAGAACTGATGACAGCGATATCCGGATGAAGCTTCAGGAAACTCCGGTCATATTCGTCAGCCTCCACCACACAGATATTATTTTTATCGCTCCAGAAATTGGTGTTATAGTTCACAGATATTCCACCCAGAAAAGCATTGGACCCCATTCCACTGTCGCGGAGTATATGTGCAATCATGGTACTGATCGTTGTTTTACCATGCGTACCGGCCACACAAACATTTAAAGAATCTGCGGTGATCAATCCAAGTACTTCACTTCGCTTCATTAATTCATAGCCATGGTCACGATAATAATTCAGCCCCTGGTGATCTTTCGGAATTGCCGGCGTATAAACTACCAACTGGACATCCTTCGGAAAAGCTTTTGGATCGTCAGCGTAGGATACCGCAATACCTTCTTCCGTTAAAGCTTTTGTCAGTGGAGTTTCTGTTTTGTCGTACCCGGCCACCCATTTTCCCTGAAGACGGAAATAACGCGCCAGCGCACTCATGCCGATACCTCCGATACCGATGAAATAAATATTCTTTATATGTTTCAGATCAGTCATTCAGTATTTTAAGAATTTCATTCGCAATTTTATCATCTGCATCTGTGACCGCCATTTTACCTATATTCTCCCTGAGTGCCTCCTGTTCATGTTTATCATTGGCCAGTCGGATGATTTCCGGCACCAGTTGCTCCGGCGCGTCCTTATCGGAGATCATGATGGCCGCATTTTTATTTACCAGATTTTCGGCGTTCGCGGTTTGATGATCTTCTGCAGCATAAGGAAACGGAACGAAGATTACCGGTTTTCTTACTACACATAATTCATACAATACCGAACCGGATCTCGAAACCACCATATCTGCAGCGGCATATGCGTATTCCATTTTAGAAATGAATTCACCCGTCCAGATTAATTTCGACTCCGCGGCGTGAACAGCCGCCTGTTTGGAAAACGATTTTCCTGTTTGCCAGATCAATTGAATCTTATTTTTAATCAACCGGGGAATGCCTGCATCAATCGCCTCATTCATTGACCGGGCTCCGAGACTACCTCCCGTAATAAGTACGGTGGTAAGCGAGGGATCCAGGCCAAAGAAAGCAATTCCGTTTTCCCTTGTAATCTGGTTTGCGACAACATTCATACGCACTGGATTTCCTGTATGCATGAGTTTTGTGTAAGGAAAAAATTTTTCCATGCCGTCGCTTGCAGTAAAAATCCGGGTTGCTTTTTTCCCAAGCATTTTATTTGCCCTGCCGGCAATGGAATTGGATTCATGTATGAAAGTGGGGATTCCTCTGGCCTGTGCGTAACGAAGCACGGGAAATGTACTGTATCCACCAACGCCTATGGCAGCCTGCGGTTTAAATGCATTAAAAATTCCTCTCACCTGAAGAAAACTTTTAATTAATTTATAAGGCAGGGCCAGATTTTTTATCAGGGAGCTTCTATTGTATCCTGCAATATCAATCCCTTGAATGGGATATCCCGCTTCCGGGATTTTCTCCATTTCCATTTTACCATTTGCGCCCACAAAAAGGATATCCATATCCGGCTCTTTTTTTCTCAATGCATTTGCAATCGCCAGGGCGGGAAAAATATGCCCGCCTGTTCCGCCTCCTGCTATAATAATTTTTTTTCCCAATGCTCTTTTTTTATGCGAAAGCAGGCTCATTATTTTCTTGCTCTTCAATCTCTTCCTCTTCAATGTCCTTAGCTTCCTCATTTTTCGCCCTGGCCTCTCCTTCTATTCTTTCAGCATTACGTGCAACACTTAGAATTATCCCTATAGCCAGGCACGTAAATAAAAAGGAGCTGCCTCCCATACTGATTAGAGGCAGGGTTACGCCCGTAACCGGAAAGAGGTTAACATTTACCGCCATGTTTGCGATGGCCTGGATCATTAACGTGAAACTCAGACCCAGGGCAAGAAAGGCTCCAAACGCGAAGGGACATTTCTTAAAAATGCGAATACTTCTGAATAAAAATACCAGGTAGATAAACATGATGATCGCTCCTCCGATCAACCCATATTCTTCGATAATGATAGCATAAATAAAATCCGAATAGGGATGCGGAAGAAAATTTCGCTGACGGCTGTTCCCTGGTCCCAGTCCGATCCAGCCACCATTGGCTACTGCAATTTTCGCCTGGTTTACCTGATAATTATCATCCATCTTGTCTGTCTTCGCTCCATAGATGAAATTCTCCACCCGATTAATCCAGGTATCCACCCGGACGAATAAACCTGAATGCGATTCTGTTTTTTTTGATTTGACCAACGGTGTGTCAGAAGATTTATGCCTTACAACCGCAGCCATGATGAGAATTAAAACCGGAATCATTACAATTCCCATTGTCAATAAGAGATGTTTGCCACTGACCCTTCCGATGAACATCAGCATCATACAGGTAGCCCCTATGAGCAGGGCAGTGGAAAGATTGGCAGGTGCGATCAACAGACAAACCACTGCCACCGGAAGGATCACGGGCAAAAATCCATTTTTAAAATCTTTTATCTGGTCCTGCTTCCTGCTCAGCAAACGGCTGATATACATTATCAACGCCAGCTTGGCCAGATCGGACGTCTGAAAAGTCATGTTCACGATCGGCAGCCTGATCCAGCGGCTTCCTTCATTCAATTTCACACCAAAAAATAAAGTATAGAATAATAGTGGTATGGATATCAGGAAAAGAATTTTTGCCACCCGCGCATAGATAACATAATTGACCATATGCGCAAAATAGATGATCATCACCCCCGCGATGATAAATGCAAATTGTTTGAAAAGATAGATTTCAGTATTCCCTTTATACATTTTATAGGCCAGCAATCCGGTTGAGCTATATACCGCGAGTAAGGACATCAATGCAAGTAACACGACAACCGCCCAAATTACTTTGTCCCCTTTTGTTCTGGAACCCAGGTGTTTAAACGCTCTCATTTCTATCGTACGATTGTCTTGCATTTTTTTATTGACACTTTAAGTTTCTACAAGTCCCTGACGGCTTCCTTAAATTGCTTCCCCCTGTCTTCATAATTTTTAAACAGATCAAAACTGGCACAAGCCGGACTCAGCAATACAACATCGCCTTTTTCAGCCAGGTGAAAACTGCTTTTGACAGCCTCTCTTGCTGAGCTTGTATTTACTATCACCGGAACGTCATTCTGAAATGCTTCATGAATCTTCCGGTTATCGACACCCATGCACACAATGGCTTTTACTTTTTCTTTTACCAGGCTGCGCATCAGTGAATAATCATTTCCCTTGTCCACTCCCCCCAAAATCAGCACCACGGGTTTCTGCATACTTTCCAGTGCAAACCAGGTAGAATTTACATTCGTAGCCTTGCTGTCATTGATAAATTCCACACCCCGTACCGTACTTACATATTCCATTCTGTGCTCCAGCGATTCAAAACTCTGCACCGCTTCGCGGATTTTATCCTTGCGAATACCAATGGTGACAGCAGCGAGCCCTGCCGCCATGGTATTATATTGATTATGTATTCCCTTCAGCGCAAAATCATAAATGCTCATTCTCAGGGTTTCACTCCCCGCCTGCAAATTCATTTGCCCGTTCCTGATAAAGCCTCCCTGATTTGGTTCCTGTTGCATGGTATATGGTAATGGGTTAGATTGAAAAGGAAATTCTTCTATATGTTGTTTTATAACGGGATCGTCTGCGCAATAGATAAAAAAATCCGTTTTCGTTTGGTTTTTTACGATACTGAATTTGCTTTTTATATAATTCTCAAACTTGTATTCATACCTGTCTAAATGGTCCTCCGTAATATTTGTTAGTATGGCGATATCGGGCCTGAACGCCTGGACATCGTCCAGTTGAAAACTGCTGATTTCGACGATATACCATTCCTTCGGATCTTCTGCCATCTGCCGGGCAATGGAAACTCCGATATTCCCGACCAATGCGCAGTCCAATCCTCCGTGACGGCAGATATGGTATGCCAGTGAGGTGGTGGTAGTTTTACCATTACTTCCTGTCACACCCAGTATTCTGCTGCTTCCCTTGTGGCGATAAGCCAGCTCGATTTCACTGATCACCGGAATACCTTTATTCCGTATTTGAATAATCAAAGAACTTTTATCCGGTATACCCGGGCTCTTCATGATTTCATCTGCAGCCAGAATCTTTTCCTCACTATGTTTGCCTTCTTCGAATTCAATTCCCTTTTCAACCAATATGGATTTATATTTCGCAGCAATTTTTCCGGCATCGGAAACAAATACCATATATCCTTCCTTAGCAGCCAGTATGGCTGCGCCCACGCCGCTTTCACCGGCACCCAGAATAATCAATTTTGTCATAACACGTTTCAAGCTTAACGCTCAATGCTTAAAGCTTAAGGCCCAACATTTTTTTACCACGGTGTTCGGTCAATTGCGTCGCTGATCGATTTCAGTTAACGCCATCGTTCAGGTAGGGGGGATTGGGTTTTTCAAAAGCATAGATAAATACTGCACCACAATAATCTATTCGTTTTCAGGGACGGATAACTCTAAATTCAAAACTACCTTATCTTCAAAGTCACGATCGCAAATGCAACACATAGTATTGTTACAATCCAGAACCGCGTTACTATTTTACTTTCATTATACCCTAATTTCTGGTAATGATGATGCAGCGGGCTCATCAGGAATATTCTTTTCCCCTCACCATATTTTCGCCTGGTATACTTGAAATAACTTACCTGTAATACCACGCTGATATTTTCCACCAGAAAGACGCCACAAAAAATTGGAATCAATAATTCCTTACGCACGATTACAGCCAGGGCTGCGATGATCCCACCCAGGGTTAAACTTCCTGTATCTCCCATGAATACAGTTGCCGGATATGAATTATACCAAAGAAATCCTATACAGGCACCTATCAAAGCCCCTATAAAAATGGATAATTCGCCGAGATTGGGGATATACATGATATTCAGATATTCTGCAAAACGCAGATTGCCACTGGCATAAGCAAAAACGCCCAAACAGGTTCCGATTACTGCACTGACTCCTGTAGCCAGCCCATCAATACCATCTGTGATATTTGCACCGTTTGAAACTGCTGTTATGATAAAAATGACGATTACGATATATAATATCCATGTCGCACCGCGTAATGCAGTCGGCAATAACTTGGAATAATTGAATTCATGGTTCTTTACAAATGGTATGGTCGTAATGGGCTCCCCGGCTTCCACAAAAAGTTTTACTTTCCCATCGAGGATCACCTTCTTCAAACCGATGGTATCGGTAGGCTTGTTATCACCAACAAATTCCCGCCATACTTTCGTATTACTGTTAAAATAAAGCGTGGCAGCCACCACAAATCCAAGTACAACCTGACCGAGTATTTTGAACCAGCCTGCTAATCCATCCTTATCCCCTTTTTTATAATTGATCCCCTGTTTTTGCGCTATTCGCTTGGAACGTAATTTCAGATAGTCATCAATAAATCCGATCATACCCATCCAGAGCGTGCTGAATATCATCAGACGGATATATGCCTTGTTCAGGTTGGCAAGCAGGAGGGTAGGAATCAGGATAGCAAGAATAATGATGATACCTCCCATGGTGGGCGTTCCTTTTTTCTGTTGTTCTCCTTCCAAACCAAGTTCACGCACGCTTTCACCCACCTGCAGGGTGCGCAGGTAATTAATCAGTTTTCGTCCGAACAACATGGTGATTACCAGGGACAGTATAACGGCCAGCAACATACGAAAAGTAATGAATTGGAATAGAGCACCACCCGGTACCTTTACGCCTGTTTGCCTGAGCCAATCGAAGAGATGATACAACATGTAGTTGATCCGTCTGTTTATACTGATTACGGGATGCTTCCCAATTTTATTTGTCTAATAATCCAAAAATTTCTCTTAATACAACTTTATCATCGAACGGGTATTTAATTCCCTTGATTTCCTGGTATTTTTCATGTCCCTTTCCGGCTACCAGTACTATGTCTGATGGTTGGGAAAGATTCACCGCCGTTTTGATTGCTTCCCGCCGGTCTGTGACGGAAATAAATTTTTTGCGGGCAGCTGTGTTCAAACCTTCTTCCATGTCTTGCAGGATGGCCTCCGGTTCTTCTGATCTGGGATTATCGGATGTAAATACAACCCTGTCACTAAACTGGCAGGCCACTTCACCCATGATAGGTCTCTTCTTTCTATCCCGGTCCCCGCCGCATCCAACAACTGTGATGATGCGTTCATCATTTTTTCGCAGTTTGTGTATGGTGCTGAGTACATTTTCAAGCGCATCGGGTGTATGGGCATAGTCCACGATACCAACAATTTTCTCTTTGGGAGAAATCATATAATCGAACCTTCCTTCTGCTCCGCTGAGTACACTGAGGTTTCGAAGGATTTCGGCTTTTTCTTCACCCAGGCAAATCGCCGCACCAAAAACAGCCAGCAGGTTATATGCGTTGAATTCACCGATCAGCCGGAAATGCACTTCCTGGTCATTCACCAGCATCACAAGCCCTGTCAGGTTATTTTCAAGGATCTTTCCTTTGAAGTCAGCCGTTGTTTTCAGGCTGTACGTATATTTTGACGCAGCCGTATTCTGCAACATCACTTCCCCTCTTTTGTCATCGGTGTTGGTGATCGCAAATGCTGCCGATGAAAGACCGTCAAAAAATAATTTCTTGACGCGGATATATTCGTCGAATGTTTTATGATAATCCAGGTGATCGTGCGTGATATTGCTGAAAATTCCACCGGAATAATATAGTCCATCTATTCTGTGCTGGTGGATCGCATGCGAGCTGGTTTCCATGAACACGTGGGTACATCCCGCTTTCAGCATATCGTGCAGAAGCTGATTTAATGAAATCGGATCCGGGGTTGTATGTGTAGCTGCTAATACGGAGTTTCCAATATGATTCTGTACAGTACTCAGCATACCACAGGTATATCCGAGAGAACTGAATAATTTATAAAGGAGGGTTACGATCGTCGTCTTGCCGTTTGTTCCTGTAACACCTACCAGTTTCAATTTTTCCGAAGGCTGACCAAAAAAATTATGCGCCATCAAACCGGAAGCCGCTGCACTGTTTTCTACCTGTATATACGTAATTCCATCTTTCAGGTTGACTGGCATGATCTCACAGATGATCGCAGCAGGTTGAGCAATGGAGACCGCGTCAATAAACTGATGCCCGTCAACATGAGTTCCCTTCACGGCTATAAACGCTGAAGCCTTCCCCACTTTGCGGGAATCCAATTGAAGGTCCCTGACTTCGACATCCAATTTTCCATGGACCGACCGAATACGCACTTTATATAAAATTTCCTGTAGAAGCATTAGTTAAGATCCAGGATGAGTTTTTGATTTTTTGATACGATGGTTCCTGCTGATATACTTTGTTGTTTTACCTTTCCTGTTCCCCGGGCAATCACTTTCAGATCTCTTGACTCCAGTAAATACAATGCATCTTTCAATCCCATTCCCTTCACATCAGGCACTTTTTTCATTTCCTCCGTTTTTGCTTTGACGACCGGTTGGCTATTTTGCCGGTATACACCTGACCATTTATTATCGTGGGAAGAATCCGCGTACGGCATTTTGAGTGTATAGAAAATATTTTTTATTTCGTTAGTAGAACCCGCATAATAGTAGGCTGTGCTGTCTTTTTTCAGCAAATCCGTATAAGATGCGAGTTGAATGCTGTCGGGCGTCAAAGCTTCCATACTCATCAGCTTGTCCGCAACTTCTCTGAAAACGGGGCCGGCAACGGCAGCACCCAGGTATTTCTTTGCAAAAGGTTTATTTTTAATTACTACTATGCAGGTATACCTGGGATGGTTTGCAGGAAAATAACCTGCAAAAGATGACTGATAGATATGATCTGCATATCCTCGGTTGCCGTTAGCAACCAGTGCTGTGCCTGTCTTACCTGCCACTGGGTAAAAAGCATTTTTAAAGGCCGTCTTGGCCGTGCCTTTAATGCATACTCCTTCCAGACAGGTTCTGAGTTCTGCCAACGTTTCGTCACTGCAGATTTTATCAATCATAACAACAGGCTGATTTTCCCGGTCAAGGCCGCCCGCGTATTGAACAGCGTTCACGAGGTAGGGCTTCATCATTTTGCCATTGTTGGCGACTGCATTATATAAAGTGAGCGTTTGCAAAGGACTTATCAATACTTCATAACCAAAAGCCATCCAGGGAAGTGTGCTTGCACTCCATGTTCGCGATTTCGGCGATTTTATAATGGGAGAAGTTTCACCGGCAAGGTCGATACCTGTTATCTGGTTTAACTTTAATTTTTTGAGGTGATCCACGAATTGCTGGGGATGCTGGGAGTAATGCGCCACAACAAGCTTTGCCATGCCCACATTCGAGCTATGTTCAAAAGCCTGTTCTACGGTTACGTCACTGATTTCCTGTCTTTCTGCGTCATGGACAGTACGAGTCCCGATCTTCCAGGTACCGCCTTCAATATTCAAGTGATCAGTCAAGTGCACATCGTGATCCTCCAGCAATGACATCAGTGTGGCTAATTTAAATGTTGACCCAGGCTCTGATGCTCTGATTGCATAGTTTAAGTCTTCCCAATAGCTACCGTCCGGTTGTCTGCCCAGGTTAGCCATGGCTTTAATTTTACCAGTGGCCGTTTCCATAACTATGCAGGTTCCGTGATCACATTCGTTTTCAACCATCATGGAAAGCAGCGCATTCTCGGCAATATCCTGAGTATTAACATCAATAGTGGTTATGATATCTTTCCCGTTTTCAGGATCGATCTCATATCCTTCCACTGGAATATAGGTGCCGGCATTTAAATAGCGAACCAGTCTCCTGCCATTTTCACCACGCAGAAGGCTGTCGTATGTTCTTTCCAATCCGACATTCTGGGCATTATCACGCGATAAACCGATCGTACGGTTCGCCAGTAATCCGAAGGGATTAAGTCTTTTGCTGGATGCGTCAGTGATAAAACCGCTTTTATTTCTTCCCAGACGAACAAGGGGAAAATCCCGAAGACGCTTATATTGATCAAAGTTCAAATTGCGCTGCAAGAGATAATATCGGTCGTCCGATTTATATCCCTGGAGTAACAGTTTTCTGTAGGAAGCTGCGGATTGGTCTTTAAATAGATTTGCCAGACAAAGAGAAAGAGAGTCGAGGTTTTCCTTGAAACGTTTTCCGTTTTTCTCCCGAAGGCCATCGGCATCAAAGTCGATATAAATATTAAAAAAAGGAACAGAGGTACTTAACATATTTCCGTCTTCACTATAAATCGTTCCTCTTTCTGCGCTGAGGTCAACATATTTCTGATGCAGACTATCACTCAGCCCTCTCCAATATTTTCCCTGTACCTGCTGGATAAAGAATACTCTTCCCAATACAGCAGCGCATATCAGCACCATTCCGATGAAACACAGGTAAACTCTCCAAAGTATATCTCTCCTTAGTTCCACCGGGTATCGGGGATATGGGGTGATAAAAATTATTTCATTTATTTGAACTGTCGGTCAGGACCAAAGGGGGTGAAGACAGGGGTTTCAATCCAAATGGTTCAACCGCTTTGGCCAATTCACTCTGCTTACTGCGAAACATGACTTCACTTTTCAGGCTTTTGAATTCATATTGCAATTCCTGCAATTCCCTGCCTGTTTTTCCGATGTCACGCACCACACGATCGGCATAATGACCGTTATATATGTAGATCACTGCGAGGAAAGCGAGGAAGAGAAAAAAAGGAAGGTTGTGAACCATCCACTGATAGCGGATGAGACCTTTTACCTTATTTTTTTTGCTTTTGAACGTCTTCATATTGGCAGTGTGATGAATAAAAAAAGTAGGGTACGATTATCATACTGAATTTTCTTAGGTAGGGGATTGTATCTTCTATATTTTTTCTGCGATCCTTAGTTTTGCACTTCTTGCACGCGGATTACGGGTAAGTTCTTTCTCGGAAGGGGTTATGGGCTTTTTTGTAAGCGTCCGGAATGGGGTTATGGATGGGAAGGAACCGAAAGGATCCTGTTCGTCTTTTTCTTCGAATCGGCCATACCTGAAAAACTGTTTCACGATCCGGTCTTCAAGTGAATGAAAACTGATGATTGCGATACGGCCGCCTGGTTTTAGTAAATCCGGAACCTGTGTGAGCATTTCACGCAGTGCGCCTGTTTCATCATTTACTTCTATGCGCAAAGCCTGGAATACCTGTGCGAAGTACCTGTTTGGATTGCCCTTTACCAGATCAGCTATGGTCTGTTTAAATCCTTTGACCGTTCGAAATGGTGTCTTGTTTCGAGTCGCCACGATGGCTTTGGCCAGTGTTTTTGCGTTCGTCACTTCCCCATACATGCTGAATATTTCCTGGAGCTTTTTTTCCCCATAAGTATTCAGAACAGTTTCTGCTGTGAGTGACTGACGCTTGTCCATTCGCATATCCAGGCTGGCATCTTCAGACCTTGTGGAAAAACCACGGCTCGGTTCATCAAACTGATGACTACTCACGCCCAGATCGGCCAATATGCCATCTACTTCGGTAACTCCATGAAGTCGAAGAAATCTTCGTATATGACGAAAGTTGTGCGGGATGAATACGAATCGCTCGTCCTGCAAAACATTTCTCTTCGCATCTCCATCCTGATCAAAACCATATAACCGGCCTTCGGAATTCAGGTGAGCCAGGATCTCTGTTGAATGTCCACCTCCGCCAAAAGTGCAATCAACAAAGACCCCGCTTGCCCTGAGTTTCAAACCGTCCATCGCTTCTGAAAGCAATACGGGTATATGATATGCGGGATTAGAATCCCTCATATAATTCATTTATCGGGTTTGCCATTCATCACTTCATTGGCCAGACCGCTGAAGTCATCCGGTGAAAAGCTTTCAAAGAACTGTTGGTACTTAACTTTATCCCAGATTTCTATCTTATTAACCGCCGTAACCAGCACGATATCTTTTTCAAGGCCGGCATAATCTTTCAAATTCTGCGGTATCAATAACCTGCCCGCTGAATCCAGTTCCATCATCGTAGCCCCGTTCAAAAAATATCTCCTGAATGACCTTACCTTCGGGTCAAAATCATTCAACTTGCTTATCTGCTCAAAAATGGGCTCCCAGCTTTTCATGGGATACAGACCCAAACATTTCTCAAATCCCCTGTTTATTACAAAGGAACCAGCTTCCTCACCGGTTTGCTTTTTGAGCGAAGCCGGCAGGAGAAACCGCCCTTTTGCATCGAGCGTTACCTCGTATTCCCCCAGAAAACCATTCATTTATAAGGACTTGAAGCAATGTTGTTAATAATTGACACAAAATAACACTTTTTCCCACTTTACAAAACAATTTGGATGATTTTAATTTTTCCACAGAAAATTGCTCCACCAGGATGCCCACCGGGCATGGGTTTGGATCCATTCAGATCGCGAGAATCACCCGGAATCCTGTGTATAAGATGTTAATCAGTGTGAATATCTGTGTATAACTCTGTTCGATGACCAAACCTGCACTCTTCCCCGACGATCTTTATATGTCTGAATTCGGCTATGAATTGCCGGAAGAAAAGATCGCACGTTTCCCATTGGAGCAAAGGGATGCTTCAAAACTGCTGGTATGGCAATCCGGTAAAATTCGGGAGGGCCGGTATGCAGGAATTGAAAATTTTCTGCCCAGTCCCTGCCTGCTGGTATTTAACAACAGCCGGGTGGTGGAAGCGAGAATATTATTTCAAAAACCGACAGGCGGGCAAATAGAAATATTTTGTCTCGAACCGCAATCAGGACAGTCCATTTCAGACGGCATGAAGCAAACGAAGTCCGTATTATGGATCTGTTTGATCGGCGGCGCATCCAAATGGAAGCGACATCAGATACTTGTAAAAGAATTTGGACAAATCAGATTGGAAGCGCGTTTTGTCGAAAAAAGAACAGATGACTTTGTGATAGAATTTTCCTGGACACCGCGTGAATTACCATTTGCATCCATATTACATCAGCTGGGTTCCATTCCGCTTCCGCCGTATTTAAAAAGGTCTGCAGATATTTCAGATACAGAAAGATATCAAACCGTATATGCAAAAGAATCAGGATCAGTAGCGGCCCCGACTGCCGGATTGCATTTTAATGAACAACTGATTCAAAGTTTAGTTGGGAAAGGTATTGAACCGTTATATCTGACACTACACGTTGGCGCAGGTACATTCATGCCGGTGAAAACAGATAAACTATCTGAACACCATATGCATGAAGAGTTTATTGAAGTGCGTGCGGTCGATATTGAAAAACTGATTTCGAAATTACATGAACCGGTGATAGCCGTCGGCACAACGTCACTAAGAACCCTTGAAACGTTATACTGGCTTGGCTTGAAAATAAGTAAACAAAAAAAAATCCCCGCAAAGGATTTAATTCTGGATCAGGAATTTCCTTACCGGGAAACAGGTGATATTTCCACAACCGATGCATTACTTTATTTACTTGATTGGTTAAAGAGTGAGCCTGAAAAAAAACTAATCACTAAAACACAATTGTTTATTGTACCTGGTTACACTTTTAAAATGGCGAATGGGCTCATCACCAATTTTCATCAGCCGCACTCCACTTTATTGCTGCTGGTAGCAGCATTTATCGGGCCGTCGTGGAAAAGCGCATACACTTTTGCGTTAGAGCATGGATATCGCTTCTTGAGTTACGGCGATGGATGTCTTTTTTTACCCCAGGCATTCAAATAAACGGATATTCCACGGCGTCAATAAAAATGACGGCCAATATCAGGCATCCTGGGGAATACCTTTTTCCTGTCGTATCAATGGAATTTCCAATGTAAAAGTTGTCCCCTTCCCCATTGTGCTGTCTACCTTAATACGTCCGTTATGCGCATCCACCACGGATTTCACGTAACTAAGCCCCAGCCCGAATCCTTTGACGTTATGTACGTTGCCAGTATGTGCACGATAGAATTTTTCAAATATCCTGCGCTGAGTTTCCTTGGTCATACCAATTCCATTGTCCTCAATTCGAATGATCATATTTTTTCCGCTCCGGTGAGTTCCTACGCGAATCATCAGTTTTTCACGTGAGTATTTGATTGCATTATCGATCAGGTTCGAGATCAGGTTAGTAAAATGTACTTCATCGGCCTGCGCCATATCGTATCCGTCTTCCAGTTGGAGGACCACGTTAGCATGTATCTCTTCCAGTTGCAACTTGAAATTATCCATTACCCGCCTGATAACTTCATTTACATGCAGCGGCTGGAGCTTAAGCTGTAATTCCTGACGGTCAATGAGCGCTGCCTGAAGAATAGTCTCAACCTGTTTATTCATGCGCTTATTTTCTTCCTTAATAATGCCACTGAAGTAAGCAGATTTTTCCCGATCATCTACAACCTTCTCATTACGCATGGCATCGACAGCCAGCGAGATCGTTGCCAACGGTGTTTTAAACTCATGCGTCATATTATTTATAAAATCATTTTTGATTTCGCTGAGCTTTTTCTGCATCAACAGCGTTCTAACCGTGACATAAAACGCGCTGATAATAACCAACGTAAAAAATATGACGCCGAAAATCATCCACCTCATTTGTTTCATAACGACCGATTTATAATCCGGTATTACGATACTGATGGTTTCCAGTGGTTCCGGACCGCTCAGCTCCATAGGATTGTCCACGAGGGGATAAATAGTTTGCAGATTATGGATAGTATCTTTGAGTGCGGGATAATAATTGCCCGATTTTAATTCATTTGTATTCGAAAAAATAGATGAATTGATCCCTCCTGAAAATATGCAGAACTCAAATTTTGTATCCTTTAAACCACGATAATTAAAAGCATTGCGCAGTAATTCCGACATCTCCTGAAAACTAAGCCGTTGGGAGATCAGCGGGGGGCGCATAAGTTCCTGCATAAATTGTTCTGAAGGCCGAAACCCAAAACCCTGTGGAGAACGAAGCAACTGACTGCCCGAAAGAGCCGTCTTTTTATAGTCGATGAGAACGCGCGCAACGTCGGTCGTTACATCTACCAGCTTATGATGCAGTTCTTCCTCTTTGTTTTCCACCATGGTGGTAATCCAATTCCACTGGATATAAATAATACCCACGAGGGAAAGACTGATCAGGATAAAAATAATAGTAAAATTTTTCTTCAAAAGGTTCTTTTTTTGAACTGAATAGGAAACATTAACTGACTTAAACAGCGGTCAAATTTATTAAACTATTATCTTCAGATTCGTTAAATTACAATATGGACAGTCCCGCGGCTGGTATCTTGCTGATCGCTGACCCGTTTCTAAAAGATCCCAATTTTAAAAGATCGGTCATATTCCTTTGTGAGCACCAAAGCGAGGGAAGTTTCGGCTTTTTGCTCAATAAAACGTACGAATACAGCCTAAAAGATTTAGTAAACAATGCCGACGACCTGGAAATTCCGGTCTATTTTGGAGGACCGGTTCAAACAGATACCATTCATTTCCTTCACCAGTATCCCGACCTGATTCAGGGAGGCTACCAGGTAATTGATGGCATTTACTGGGGTGGTAATTTCGAAGAAGCGCTGGAACTCATACGGACGGGGAAAATTCAAACTTCTAAAATTCGGTTCTATATCGGTTATTCGGGATGGGCAGGCGGACAATTAGAAGACGAACTGAAAGAAAAATCCTGGCTACCTGCCGCAGCGGACCGGAAACTCATTTTCCATAAAAAAACAGAAGAAATCTGGAATGATGCCATCCGCCACCTGGGAGGAAATTACCTGATGATGCTCAATTTCCCGATCGATCCACAGCTAAATTAGATTAGACGGCCCTTGCGCCCTCGACCAAAACCGTTACCCGATTGTTCAATACTTCCACAAAACCACTTCGGATTTCAAAAAATGTTGTATGGGATTTATCGTTCAAAACTTTGATCCTTCCCGTTTTCAGCGCGCTGATCAACGGGGCATGTTTGTTCAGTAATTCAAAAGATCCGCTTACACCAGGCAGCTGAACACCATACACTTCATCGCTGAACAGTTTTTTTTCGGGAGTCAGTATTTCTAGATTCATATAGGAAAGTATGAGAGTATGAGAGTATGAGAGATCGTTCAGGTGAGTATGTGTTGAGTTCATTCACATACTCCCAGACTCCCAGACTCTCACACTTGTGTTATCCCTGCGCCTGTGCCATTAGTTTTTTGCCTTTCTCAATAGCATCGTCAATGGTTCCTACCAGATTGAACGCGGCTTCCGGATAATCATCCACTTCACCATCCATAATCATATTAAATCCACGGATGGTTTCTTCGATCGGCACCAAAACACCTTTCAGACCGGTAAAGGCTTCCGCTACATGGAAAGGTTGTGAAAGGAAACGCTGTACTTTACGTGCACGGGCAACAATTAATTTATCCTCGTCACTTAATTCATCCAGTCCAAGAATGGCAATAATATCCTGCAATTCTTTATAACGCTGTAAAACAAGTTTCACCCGGTTGGCACAATCGTAATGGGCATCACCCACAATTTTAGGAGTGAGAATTCGACTGGTAGAGTCCAGGGGATTCACTGCCGGATAAATACCCAGATCCGCGATCTTACGATCCAGAACCGTCGTGGCATCCAAATGTGCAAAAGTTGTTGCAGGCGCCGGGTCAGTCAAATCATCCGCTGGTACATAAACCGCCTGAACAGAAGTAATGGAACCGTTTTTCGTAGATGTGATTCTCTCCTGCATTAAACCCATTTCAGTTGCCAGGGTTGGTTGATAACCTACAGCGGAAGGCATGCGCCCTAACAACGCAGAAACCTCAGAGCCTGCCTGCGTGAAACGGAAGATATTATCAACGAAAAAAAGAATATCACGTCCCTGCCCCTTACCATCTCCATCGCGATAGTATTCGGCGATGGTCAAACCACTGAGAGCTACACGGGCGCGGGCTCCGGGAGGTTCGTTCATTTGCCCGAAAACAAAAGTGGCTTTTGATTCAGATAGTTCCTTCATATCAACTTTAGAAAGATCCCATCCGCCATTTTCCATACTATGTTTGAAATTGTCGCCATATTTCATAATACCGGCTTCAATCATTTCACGCATGAGGTCATTTCCTTCACGGGTACGTTCTCCGACCCCGGCAAATACAGAAACGCCCGCATACGCTTTGGCGATATTATTGATAAGCTCCTGGATCAAAACCGTTTTCCCTACCCCTGCACCACCAAAAAGCCCAATTTTTCCGCCTTTAGCATAAGGCTCTATAAGGTCAATGACCTTAATTCCCGTAAATAAGATTTCGGTACTGACACTAAGATTTTCAAAAGCCGGAGGTTTACTGTGGATGGGTCTTCCACCAACCTTAGAAACCGGCGGCAGGCCATCAATCGGATCTCCTGTAACATTAAATAGTCTACCCTTGATAGCATCACCCACAGGCATAGAAATAGGAATGCCGGTGTCTACTACTTCCATTCCCCGGGTTAATCCTTCCGTACCATCCATGGCAATACAGCGAACACTGTCTTCCCCCAAATGCTGCTGTACTTCCATGACAAGCGTTCCACCACCCGGTTTCTGTAACTCAAGAGCATTATATATTTCAGGGAGTTTGCCCTTAAACTGAACGTCCACAACCGCACCGATAATTTGTTTAATCTTGCCTGCATTTGGCATAAAGCTTATAATTAAAGGTTACTTTAAAATCGGCTGCAAAGGTAAGTGTACGGAGCCGGAATTCCGAAATGAAAAACCAAGTATTTTTACGAATATTAACGCTTTATACATGCAATTAATTCAGGTGCGTGACCCATCCGACAGCCGGGCATTTATCCAGGCAAATGTAGACATCCTGGGTGCCGTGGCGGGATATATACGGCCATTGGACAAGGATATTGAAGAAGTTTTCGATCCTAAAAAGAACAAAGCTTTCCGGCATGGAGAGGCTGCGCGCTGGATTCTGAAGGATGAAAATGGCGATTTACTGGGCCGGATTGCCGCTTTTACAAATAAAAGGTATAAAACCATCGGTGATGAATTTCCGGTAGGTGGAATTGGTTTTTTTGATTGCATCAATAACCAGGAAGCGGCCGACCAGTTATTCGACGTAGCCAAACACTGGCTGATGCAACACGGTATGGCGGCGATGGATGGGCCGATTAATTTTGGTGAACGGGATACCTGGTGGGGGCTTGTTACCGAAGGTTTTCATGAACCATTGTACAGAATGAATTTTAATGCCCCTTATTATCAGACCCTTTTTGAAAACTACGGTTTTAAGGTATTTTTTGAACAGATCTGTTTTGGAATGGATCCTAAAAAACCGTTCAGCAAAAAGCTGATGGACCGTCATGCAGTCATAGCTGCCGATCCTTCTTTCCGGGCGGCACATATCAGCAAAAAAAACCTGGAATTGTATGCCGGATATTTCACTGAAGTCTATAATAAGGCCTGGGCCGGTCACGGAGGGATGAAACAACTGAAGCTTGAACAGGTAAAACAACTCTTTCGTCAAATGAAGCCATTTATGGAAGAAAGATTGATCTGGTTTACATATCACAACGACAAACCAGTAGCTATGTTTGCCAATATTCCTGATCTGAATCAATGGTTCAAGTTTCTAAATGGGAAATTCGGTATCCTGCAGAAGTTGAAATTTTTATGGATGGTAAAAACCAAAAAAAATAAAAAATTTACAGGTCTTGTGTTTGGAGTCATCCCCGAATACCAGGGTATGGGAATTGATGCTTTTATGATAGCTGAAACAGGCAAGATGGTGCTTATTCTTCCCTACACTGAATATGAAATGCAGTGGGTTGGTGATTTCAATCCAAAAATGATTAATATGATCAGGACCATGGCTGACACCTACCCCAGCAGAAGACTAAAAACCTATCGTTATATTTTCGACCGGACGGTTGAATTTAAAAGACATCCCATTTTCTAAATCTTCATTAACATTGCAAACAGGATTGATTCCGGAGGTAAAGATTTATGAATAAATTCATTGTTTCTGCAAGAAAGTACAGGCCACAGCTTTTTTCGACCGTTGTCGGGCAATCACATATAACCACAACCTTGAAAAATGCCATTCGGAACAAGCAATTGGCACATGCTTTTTTGTTTTGTGGTCCGCGAGGAGTAGGAAAAACAACCTGCGCGCGAATTTTAGCCAAAGCCATCAATTGCGAAAACCCAGCCGCCGACGGAGAAGCCTGTAATGTCTGCCATTCCTGTGTTTCATTCAATGAAGGCAGTTCCCTGAATATCCATGAACTGGATGCTGCCAGTAATAACTCTGTAGACGACATCCGGAGCCTGGTTGACCAGGTGCGTTTTGCCCCACAACCCGGAAAATATAAGGTCTATATAATAGATGAAGTGCACATGCTCAGCTCTTCGGCATTTAACGCCTTTTTAAAAACTTTGGAAGAGCCACCCCCCTATGCCATTTTTATACTCGCCACTACAGAGAAACATAAGATCCTGCCGACTATCCTGAGTCGCTGCCAGGTTTTCGATTTCAAAAGAATCACTAATCAGGATATCATGGATCATTTGCTGGAGATTTGTGATAAAGAAAATATTCCCTCCGAAAAATCTGCGCTGGAAATTATAGCTCAGAAAAGCGAAGGCTGTATGCGCGACGCATTGAGCCTGATGGATAAGATGGTAAGTTTTTCCGACGGTAAATTAACCTACGTTGATACGTTAGAAAATTTAAATATTCTCGACGCCGGATATTATTTCAAATTGCTGGATGCCGTTCGCAATCAGCAATTGGCAGAATCGCTCTTGATTTATGATGAAATAAACCGAAAGGGATTCGAAGGTGATTTGCTATTGAGCGGCTTCGCTGAATTTGTCAGGAATCTGCTGATTTGCAAAGACGAAAAAGCGTCGCGCCTGCTGGATGTAGTGGAAGATTTCAAGGAAAAATACAGACTGGTTGCTCAGGATGTCGAAGGCTCCTACCTGATCAGTGCCTTAAATTTGTTAAGCGAATCCGAACTTCACTACAAAGCTGCGAGAAATAAAAGATTGCACGTTGAACTGGCGCTCATTAAATTATCCTATTTAAATCAGGCCCTTCATTTGTCAGCGGGACCGGGTGATAAAAAAAGAGGGACAGAGTCTGTAAAACCCGTTGCTTACCGGATTATTGCACCTCTGGAAATAAAGGAAAAAAAAGGTGTGCCACCTGCTCTTGAACCAGCCCATAAGGATCCGGTTCCTGTTATCTCAACCGAACCTTTACCCAAACTGATCATTGAAGTGCCCAAAGCGGCTCCGGTAACCAGCTTTGGTGCCCTTTCGAAAATCCGGCAGGAAGTAGTAAACAGAAGGCCCGCTTCTGCATCTTCCGATCTGAAACCATTGGAAGTTATGCCCTTGATGGAAGTTTGGAATCTGTTTACCTCCGATTTGAAAAAAAATAAAAACTCTGCTGCGCAAAGTTTCGAATCTGCCGAACTCCGAATACTGGATGAACAAAGATTTGAAATCATTACCAATAACAATCTGGAACAACGATTTGTAGAACAGGAAAAAAGAAAACTTTCCGACTTGCTTCAGGAAAGATTCCGGAATAAAAACATTTCTTTCTCTGTTATTATCCGTGAGCAGTCTGTTGATCATATTTTTTTAGAAAAAACCCTGAGTAGACGAGAACAGTTTCAGCAAATTGCAGAAATGTATCCGCTTGTAAAAGAGTTAAAGGACAAACTAAAACTGGAGCTGGACTATTGAGGCTTCGCAAATTCATTCATTTTAAGTGTAAATGCTAAAAATCCTCTAATTTGGAAGCCTTGATTTTGCTTAGCCGTTGAATCGCAAGATCTTTACAAATTCTTATGCCAGGAAATTCTACGAATCAGATATTTCAAACGAGCTCTTCATCCCGTTGGTCACGATTTATTTGGAGTAGTCGTTTGATTGCCCTTTTTGTTGTTCTGGCTGTTGTTACGATCATTATCACCCTGACGCGCGTATATACTCCCTCACTGCCAAACTTTGGTGCACAGGAAAAAGAAGCACTTCTCGACAGCTCAAGCTGGCTTTTCAATCAAAGTAAAATCGGAAAGCAGTATGGTGGTTTCCGGAAATTTATAAATGAAAAAGTGGCCTATAAAGCCGGCGGATATCCCCTGGGTAAACGCTTCAAGAAAAAAAATGGCATTGTTGTTCAGGCTGACTCCAGCTTTTATTCATTTAAGAAGTTTTCCATTGGTATCAGAGCAGGATTTTATGTAAACTGGTCACCATCATCATTGGTTTCTCTTGAACATAATATCTCCAGATTAAATATGGTATTACCGGAATGGTTTTTTCTGGATCCGAATTCTGATACATTGTGGACAAAAATTGATACGGCTGCATTAAGTGTAATGAACAAATCAGGTGTCAAAGTACTTCCGCTTCTTACAAATAATATTGCCGGTGTGTTTCGCGGGGATGTTATTCATCGGATTCTTACGAATCCTGAAAAAAGAGAACGTCTGATCGCCGATATCATCAAATTTCTGGAAAAATATAAACTCGACGGGATCAATATCGACTTTGAAGATCTCGTGGAAAGTAAAAATGAAGTACTCGTACAATTTCAGAAATCTTTATATGAGAAAATGCATCAAAAGGGACTGCTGGTATCCCAGGATGTGCAGCCATTCAACCAGGATTACAATTTTAAAGAACTTTCAGAATACAACGATTATGTTATTCTGATGGCCTATGACCAGTTTTCAGATGGTACCGGACCTGGCCCGATCTGCCATCAGAAATGGATTGAAGGTGCCGTTGATGATGCCATTAAAAAAATTCCAAGCAATAAGTTAATCCTGGCTGTTGCCGGATTTGGATATGACTGGAAACTGGATGAAAATGACAAGGTCATTTCCGTTATTCCTATCAGCTACCAGGAAGCTTTGACAACAGCGCTCAGCTACGATGGCAAAATTGTATTTGATAATGATTCCTATAACCTTCACTTTACTTACGACGGCGATGATGGCGCGCCGCATAAAGTGCAATTCACAGATGCGGCGACAACATTCAATTCCATGCGATTTGCAGAAGAGACCGGTTTGGGCGGCGTGGCTCTCTGGCGACTTGGTAATGAAGATCCCAGAATGTGGGATTTTTATGACCGGGATATGAGCAAGGACAGTTTGCGCAATTTCGATTTCCATTTATTCTCCACCGTGAAAACAATGAGTTTGGATGAAACACCTGCTTATTCCGGTGAAGGTGAGGTGCTGGATGTAATCGGAGGTCCGACAAGTGGAAAAATTACTCCGGAACTGGATACAACCGAATTGCTGATTTCTGAAGAAAGGTATGATAGCCTGCCATCCAAATGGGTTGCGAGGAAATATGGAACCAAGGACAAGAAAAAACTGGTGCTCACTTTTGATGATGGACCTGATCCCCTGTATACGCCTCAAATTCTTGATATCCTTAGCAGGGAAAATGTTCCTGCTGCATTTTTTCTGGTCGGTATCAATGCGGAAAATAATATTCCGATTGTAAAAAGAATTTATCGTGAGGGTCACGAAATAGGCAATCATACTTTTACGCATCCGAATATTGCAATGGTTAGCAGAAAAAGGGCCATCATCGAAATGGATGCCACCCGGTTGCTGATAGAAGCCATTACAGGCCATTCTACCGTTCTCTTCCGTGCACCTTACAATGCCGATTTTGAACCTCAAAAAGCGGAAGAACTTATTCCGGTTGCTATCGCCAGGGAAAAAAACTACCTGGATATCGGAGAGTCGATTGATCCTTTGGATTGGGAACCGGGAACTCCTGCGGATTCAATTGTGGCCAGGGTAATAGCACGCAAACAAAGTATGACTGATCAGAATCTGAGCGGGAATATTATTTTATTACATGATGCCGGCGGGGATAGCCGGGCAGCGACCGTTGAAGCCTTGCCCCGGATTATTCATTATTTTAAAGAAAGGGGCTACACATTTACCACCATCGCAGATTTGCTGAGCAAGAAGAAAGTAGACCTGATGCCCCCGGTTCCTAAAGGAAGCGGGTACTATTTATTGCAGTTAAATTATTTCCTCGCCATGTCTGCCTACCTGGGCAGCCACCTGCTGACTTCAGTTTTCATAGTATTCATTATACTATCGTTGTTCCGCATACTTTCTATGGCAGTAATGGCCAGTAAACAGCACCGTTGGGAAAAGAAATACGGTTTGAAACCCTTTTGGAAATCCGATGGAAGCGACGCTCCATTAGTGAGCATTATTGTGCCGGCTTATAATGAAGAAATTAATGCCGTCAGCTCACTGGAAAATCTGCTTAGAACAGATTATCCCAATTTCGAAATCATTTTTGTGGATGATGGAAGCAGGGATGATACGTTTCAAAAAGTTCAGCACGCGTTTGAGGGCAATACAAAAATTCGCGTTTTCACAAAACCCAATGGGGGTAAGGCCTCAGCGCTGAATTTTGGAATTCGGCTATCAAAGGCAGAATATGTGATTTGCATTGATGCAGATACAAAGTTACTCTCTGATGCTGCCTCCAGGCTCATGATGCATTTTGGCGATGTGCAATATCACAATGGGAAAAAAGTAGGAGCCGTTGCAGGTAATGTAAAAGTGGGTAATACTGTCAACCTGCTTACCCGCTGGCAGTCCATCGAATATATCAGCAGCCAGAATTTTGACCGGAAAGCCTTTGCCTATGTGAATGCCATAACAGTAGTTCCTGGTGCCATCGGCGCTTTTCGTAAAAAGGCCATTGAAGAAGCCGGTGGTTTTGCAACTGATACCCTGGCAGAAGATTGTGATCTGACCATCCGAATGCTTCGCCGTAACTATATAATAGAAAATGAAAATAATGCCACTGCCATGACGGAAGCGCCGGAAACGGTTAAAATGTTTATTAAACAAAGGTTCCGCTGGAGCTTTGGAGTTATGCAGACTTTTTGGAAAAACAGGGATATGCTTTTCAGTATGCAAAATAAATCGCTTGGATGGATTGCATTGCCCAATATCCTGATCTTCCAATATATTATACCATCGGTTATTCCCCTGGCTGATTTTTTTATGCTGGTCGGGCTGCTTACAGGCAACGCTGCCCGTATTGGGACATATTACCTGGTTTTTATGGCTGTCGATTTAGCAGTGGCAATCCTTGCTTTCAGTTTCGAAAAAGAAAATCCAGCCAAATTGATCTGGCTTATCCCCCAGCGTTTGATTTGGCGATGGCTGATGTGGTTCGTACTGTTTAAATCCTTCAGAAGGGCAATAAAAGGGGAATTGCAACACTGGGGAGTACTCAAACGTACAGGGAATGTAAAAGAAATTCCTTCGCTGCAACAGGTTTGAACCATTGCCAGACCCAGTCATTCACGTTTTTGCCTTAATTTCGAGGTTCCAAAATCTAAAATTATCCAGTTATATGGCTGAAGTTATTTTAATGCCGAGACTTAGTGATACAATGACGGAAGGTGTGATCGCTGCCTGGCATAAAAAAGTCGGCGACAATGTGAAGAAAGGTGACCTGCTTGCTGAAGTAGAAACCGATAAAGCAACAATGGATCTGGAAAGTTATAAGGACGGGACTTTGTTGTTTACAGGGACTGACAAGGGTGGCAAGGTTCAGGTAAATGATTTACTCGCCATTATCGGAAAACCAGGGGAAGATATCAGTTCGCTGGTAAAATCCGGCGGAGCTGCGGCAGGTTCATCCCCTGCACCGGCAAAAGCAGGTACAACTGCACCAGCACCGGCATCATCCCCTGCACCGGCAAAAGCTGATACAACTGCACCGGCACAGACTCCTGCGGCGACAGACACAAAAAAGCCTGCTACACCAGCAATGGATCTTTCTGCCATGCAGGAAGTTATCCTCATGCCCAGACTGAGTGATACTATGACAGAAGGGGTAATTGCAGACTGGCACAAAAAAGTGGGCGATCAGGTTAAAAAGGGAGACGTACTGGCTGATATTGAAACAGACAAAGCGACCATGGAACTGGAAAGCTATAAAGAAGGAAAATTATTATATACAGGAGCGGAAAAAGGTCAGAAGGTCGCGGTCAATGACTTACTTGCTATCATTGGTGAGGAAGGAAAAGTAAATGTGCAACAAATAGTAGATGCATCTAAGAATAAAGGAACATCTCCCGAAGCGGCCAAAGAACCAGCAGCTCAACCGGCAGAGTTAAAAACAGCACCTCAACCCGTCGAAAAAGAATCTCCTTCACTAAATGGTGATGGCAGGATCAAAGCCTCGCCGCTTGCAAAAAAAATGGCCTCTGATAAGGGCATAGATCTTTCACAATTACATGGAAGCGGGGATTTTGGTAGAATAATAAAAAAAGACGTAGCGGAATATTCTCCGGCTGCATCCGCTCCTGCCGCAACACAAAAAACAACAGCTGGATCAACAGCACCTGCCGGTCAGGTAAGCTTTGATGATATTCCTGTTTCGCAAATGAGAAAAGCAATTGCAAAACGTCTTGCGGAAGTGAAGTTCTCTGCGCCGGAATTCTATCTGACAATCACAGTAGATATGGACCAGGCTGTCAGCAGCCGGACAAGAATAAATGAAAATGCACCTGTAAAAATATCCTTCAACGATTTCGTATTGAAAGCCACAGCGCTTGCGTTAAAAAAACATCCGGCCGTTAACAGTAGCTGGATGGGTGAAAAAATTCGGGTAAACCATCACATCAATATCGGAGTGGCAGTCGCTGTGGAAGATGGCCTGCTCGTTCCCGTGGTACGTTTCGCGGATACAAAATCGCTGTCACAGATTTCCCAGGAAGTAAAGGAATTCGCTGCCAGGGCAAAGAATAAAAAATTGCAACCAGCCGATTGGGAAGGAAGTACGTTCACAATATCTAATCTGGGCATGTTCGGGATAGATGAATTTACCGCGATCATTAATCCACCTGACGCTTGTATCCTTGCAGTCAGCTCTATTCAGCAAATTCCCGTCGTAAAAAATGGGGCAATTGTTCCTGGTAATGTGATGAAACTTACTATGACCTGCGATCACCGGGTTGTAGATGGAGCCACAGGTGCAGCATTTTTACAAACGCTGAAAGGGCTCCTTGAGGAGCCCCTTAGAATGCTTGTTTAATAACCGTCCAAGTTAATAAGTTCACAAACTATTTGAAGTTGTATTGATTGTTGGATTATATCTCGTCTTCCTCATACTTCGGTTTCATATATAGAGGAACGAAATGTGTACCAGC
>Ga0193753_10000723_pt1 | contig 30943 bp, 25 predicted proteins | sample H1c2metaG_FD_144925 | JGI IMG/M metagenome (GOLD analysis project Ga0193753, IMG submission 144925) | Soil microbial communities from a riparian zone of the East river system, Colorado, United States - H1c2 | ecosystem: Environmental > Terrestrial > Soil > Riparian zone | place: USA: East...
AAAAACTGCTCCTCTCCCCCCCCCCCCCCCCCCGATTATACCATTTTTTTTTCTTATCACCTATTTTTTACTCGCGTACTATATATTATATCTTATATCTTATATATTATATAATATATATTATATATATATAAGGTAAGGATAATTACTTATAAAAACTTATAAGTTATACGAAGGGCAAAGCCCTTTACTAAACAATGTTGAGGGTGAAAAAACAACCGACCTAGGTCAAATTTTAGTTTATTTAACGCTCTCCGGAGTAATATAAATTACCAGCCTATTAGACTTTGTTTCATATAGTAGCTAAATTGTTTATCTCGTTAATGGGTAAAATTATTACTAATTGCCGACAACACTGACCTCTATTTTTAACAAAGGTCGTCACACTACATAATAGTATATGGTATAGATAAAAGGCTCCTTAAGAGTACCAGATGACCTCCTAAATTAGATCTCTAATTAAATCTTTTAAGTAATTGTAACTCTAAGTAGAGCTAAATAGTAGTAGCCGTCTCTACCTCTGTTTAGGATGATGCGCTGATTGTTCTCGACTAACGCTAAAGATATTGGTACGTTGTACTTAATATTTGCAGTGTTTTCGGGTATGTCTCTAATCATGCTCGAGTATAATTCAGCTATATGCACAGATTTTTTTTACAATCTGTACCTTTTTTTTCATAGAAGTGTAGGAATCAGATGATTATTAAATTTAATAATATGTGCAGATAATAATGTGAACTTATTTCAAGTTTACTGATATTTTAGAGACTATACGCTGGAGCTTATGTTGAATATATCTAATCCCATAGACATATTCTTAATATATCCACACTATATCAGCGCGGATGAAAGTATGAACATGCTTTCAGTGAATCTAAAAACCTTGTCCCTCCTGCTCCTCTTATCTAGGAGGAGAGTAAATAGAAAGCAACATACGTACTCTTGACCTCTAAAAAGAAACGTTCGCTCATTTTTATCTACGGTTTTGCCCTACGGAGAGAATACAGGGCGTCAACATGAAGGCGACACCTTCTATTATAAAAAAAAGAGATTTAAGTATCCGTACTACGGAGGACGTTTGTTTTGTTTCTTCGCAGAATGATCATTCTTACGACCTAAAGCAGAGAGTTATAGTATCCGATAAAAAAAGTTCTATGGACCTAATTGGTCAATTAGGGTACTATTTAGCAGGTATTTTAGAAGGAGATGGGACAATTATAGTACCAAAGTCCGATAATACTAACAAAACCGTTCCTAGCATTTATATCTCCTTTCATATAAATGATTTAGAATTCGCTAAATTTTTAATATCTGTTTTAGGGTATGGTACAATACAAAAAGAACCCACACCTAAAGCTTTTAGATTGGTAATAAGAAATCGAAAAGGTATCTTAGATATTATTAACTTAGTTAATGGTAAATTTAGAACCCCTAAGATATCTGCTTTACATCTTTTAATAGACTGAGTAAATGATAAGAATCTTAAAAGGACTGATGATAAGAATATTGTAATCTATAAGTTACCCATAGATCATTCTCCTTTAGAGAGCAATAGTTGATTTGCTGGTTTTTCTTGTTGTCCTGAGGTCGTAACATTTGAAGTCCGTACTTCAGATGACGGAGTAAAAAGAAACTTTAGTACCGTATTTTCTATCTCTCAAAGTAGAATAGATTCTCATTTGTTCAGAGCATATGAACAAATAATGTCTATTATAGCTAAATTTTTATTAGCCAAATTAAGTATGGTTTATATTTCTACTTATGATAGGTTAGGTAAACAAGCGAGTTGAAGAGCAAAAAGTACTAGTCAAAGAGGTTCTATAGTCGTTGTTAATTATTTTTCTAAGTACCCTTTGTTTAATTCTAAACAGTTAGATTTTGAAGATTGATCTAAGTGTCTTCATCTTATTTTAGCGAAAGCACATTATAAAATTGCAGAAGTAAAATCATCTGATTTTGATGAAGAAAATAAAGGATTAGATGGAAAAGTAATGATCAATACAGGAGCTGAAAAGATAAAGGTGATAAAATCCGGTATGAATCGATCACGTATCTCATTCAACTGAGACCATTTAAATTCTTTTTATACCAGATAAACAGTAACTTTCATTAAGCTACAATGACAAATAAAATGATAATATTTATACAGAAAAATACACATGTAAAAATATGTTTACTCCATACAGACCCCACTTATACAGTAAGAAAAAACTATATCGGTCAGAGTGACTTTTTCTTTCTAATTAAAAACTAATTAAAAACTAATTAAAAACTAATTAAAAACTAATTAAAAACTAAGGGTATCTTAATAATGGGTTTGGGGGTTTTATTTATCACTCCTACTTTGGAGAACAAGGTAGGCTATCCCTATTAGGATTATTAAATATATCTGTTCACCTCATAAGAGCAGAATTGTTTTATTTAATATATCGGACAATAAATTAGAGTAAACAAGTTGAAATAGCCAAGTGGTTATATAAATGAGAATATATCTGGATGAATAGATCCCTGGATATATGTAAGAAATAGTCCAATCCTTTTTATTGTTATAAGGTTATATAACAAATAGAGTAAAAAAATAGAGAGATAAATATATCTCTTTATTGAAGCTAACAATAAAAAGTGATAGATGATCGGAACAGCTTTTTCTGTCCTAATAAGATTAGAATTAGCTGCTCCAGGAGTACAATACCTACAAGGAGACCATCAATTATTTAACGTGATAATAACAGCTCATGCTATTGTAATGATTTTCTTTATGGTTATGCCTTCAATGGTTGGAGGATTTGGTAACTACCTCCTACCTGTACAAATAGGTGCACCTGATATGGCGAAAAATTATTCCAATCTGCCATCTGTAAATAATGTAAAAACAAAATATCTTTCTACCTCATATGTTTCTTCTTTAGATCTATTGAATATAGATATAATAAAATTACAAGAATTAGCTCCTTATCTTTGTGGTTTATTAGAAGGTGATGGTCATATATGAGTTCCATCTACTTTACAATCATCATCTGGAAAAATAGACTCCTAGATTACATATTACTTTTGTAATGAAAGATTTTACCCTTAGCTCAATATATTAGTAAATTATTAGTAGGTGTTCAAATAAGAATGAAGACTAAAGAGAATACGTGTGTTCTTACGGTAAATAGCTAACCTAAAGTAAGTCTATTAGCCAACCTCCTCCCTTGCTTTTTTATATATAAAAAAGCAGTTAAAGAGGGAGAATGGTTTATTCCGTAGCCCTAAAATCATGCAATTTGAATTAATGCTTACCTGGTTAAAACAAACGGTTATGTCGATATAAAAAGATTGGGTACAGACCTGTCAGATATGACTGGAAATGGTTGATTAGCAGGGTTTATAGATGCTGATGGTTCTTTTAAAATTAGAACAACTGAGCTTAATAAAAATATAGACACTGGACAGATTATAATCAAAAAACGAATTGCTTGTTCTTTATCTCTTGAACAAATAAAAGAAAAGAATTCAGTTTCTTATCTACCATTAATGTCTTGTATCGCAACAGTACTAGGTGCAACCGTTAAAATTTCAATACATAATAACATTGAATATTTCATGGCAACTGCTACCTCTATGCTTCAAATTAAAAAGTTATATATTACTTAGATAGGTATCAGTTACTAAGTTCTAAATATTTGGATTATTGCGATTGAAAGACTACTTATATGTTAATGTTAGATAAACAACATCTAACAGAAGCAGGTGTAAAAATCATTAAAGAGCTAAAAGTTGGTCTGAATAAAAAGAGGAGTGTTTTTACCTTAGATCATCTAAATCACACGTGTTAAAGATAATATGTATATTTTTCATTTATTAAAAGATGACAAAACAGGGAACGCCGTTTAGTACTGTAAAGTACTTTATTACCATATCGCTAAATGCTAGTAACTATTCCGCCCCACCTCCCCTTGTATCTTTTTTAAGTATCTTTTTTAAGTATCTTTTTTAAGTATCTTTTTTAAGTATCTTTTTTAATAAAAGGAGAGGCGGAATATCTTTAGCAGATTAATATTTAATAATAATCTCAGAGACTATACGCGATATCCCTTTATTTGGGCATAACCCTATAAGCGATCCTGAGAGGTCAGCAAAAAATATAAAGGGTAAAGAAATAGTCCTCTTCTATGTGATGTCCTCATTCTCGCGTTTCGCATCTCGCGTTTCACATTTCACATCAATAAGGACATAGAATTGGTTTCCTCGACTAAATAATATCAGTTTTTGGTTATTACCTCCATCATTGATATTATTATTAGTATCATCCCTAGTAGAAAATGGTGCCGGTACCTCCTGTGCTGGCCTAAAATTTCACCATATGCTTGAAATTAAAATTATATAGTACTCAATAAGTAAAAATATATATAAAAGTGATGATTTAATGCTGGAAATTTAATCGCTCTACAATAAGCAGATAAAAATCTCAGAGACAATACGTGGTAGCTTATAAAAAGTTAAGATATTGTCCAAATAGACAGGATTTAGTTTTTTTTTGGATGACCTAGGCGATGCCCTCGTGACTTTTGCACTTATACTTCCTTTAACAGTACCTTTAAGAGATCTTTCAGCAGAGGAGGAGGATAAATGAGCGGCACTATTTGCGCAGAAAGGAGATATACTGTCTCATTATATTGCTGGTATAATAGAAGGGGATGAATCTATTAAGGTACCTAAAGAAAACCGTTCAAAAAAAGGTAAGTTACTCTACCCTTCTATTACCATTACTTTTGCTTCTAAATATTTACCATTAGCCGAATTATTAGCTTCTTTATTGGGAGATACTATTAATAAAACAAATGGTAAATGAGTCGGTTTAACCATTAATGTTTTATCTAATCTACACTTTTTAGCAAAAATACTTAATGGTAAGTTTAGAACTCCAAAAATAGAGGCTCTACATCGGCTCAGAATGTGATTAAATCATTATGGGAAATTTTCTCCTATTCATCCTTTGCCTTTAGATACTTCGCCATTAGTCAGCAATGCTTGACTATCAGGTATAATTGAAACAGATTCTAACTTTTTAATTTCATTTTTAATAAATTCCTCTCTTCTAAAACTAAAAAAAAAAAGAGGAATTGCTTATTCAATTCATTTAACTTGGCGATTTATTCAAAGAAAAGAATATCATAATGAGTCCATTTTTGGTTCCTCATATCTAAACATATTAGAGCAGATAGCTTTTTTTCTAAAAGTGAAAAAAGTTAATGATATAACTAGAAAACGAAATTTATATTATACTGAAAAAGGATGATTAGTAAAAATAACCTCTATAGACTCAAGAGAGAGATTAATCAACTATTTAGACCAAGTTCCCATGCTTAGTAGTAAGTATCTGGACTATATAAATAGAAAAAGGGGGACGGCACACAATAGAGTGTCTTCTAGATCTTATCGAACTATTATTGGTACTAAGGAACTCATAGGACTGAAAGAAAGTATGAATAATAAACGAACTGATTTTGATTGGAATCATCTAAATCCTTATAAACTCTAAAAGACAGGATGAACAGTTTGGATTTTATTAGTCAATAATTTTTATTTATTATTAATTATAATAAAATTCATTGATATAAATTTAGATAAGCTGTTGTACTATAGTGATATAGTATTAGTAAACCCTATTCGATGCAAAGAAAATCTCATATTCGGTTTTAATTTATTTTTATGAGATATAGAACTCGTAAAAATTTTTACAAAAATGGAGAATATTTGCCTGGATAATTTAATTAATCAAGTTATCCATCAGAGACTATACATAGGGCCTCTTATTTCATATCAATTCAGTTATATTTATATGGTTTTATCTTTGATGTTAGAACCTGTTACTGGATTAAATGTAAAAACATTAATGGCTAGATGTATTTCAACGACTTATATTAATAAAACTATATTATCTGAAAATAAAGGTATATTCAATCAATGATTAGTAGGCTTTACAGATGGAGATGGTTCTTTTTCGGTAATATTTCAAAACAATAAGTGGTCATTAGTGTATAAACTAGGGCAAAGTACATATAATTTAAGAATACTGCAATATATACAAACCAACTTAGGACATGGTAAAATAACCATAGAGAAAGGAGAGAAAATGGCTAGTCTTGTAATTCGAGATCTTAAGACTATTAATAATGTAATTATTCCTATTTTTGACACTATACCTCTTTTAACCTCTAAATATTTTTATTTTTTAAATTTTAAAAAAGCTGCTAAAATACTCTCTGACAAAAATCTATCTAGAATAGAAAAAGAGAATTTAATATGGAAATTAAAAAATACTCTTTTACCTTTAAATTATGTCTCTCCAGCATGATCTGTTGTTAATAATCAAGTTCTTAATCATGAAATGGCAGATAAAGTTATGACTAAGGCTTGATTAATAGGGTATACTGAAGCTGAAGGTAGTTTTTATTTAGTTAAAAAGGATACTAACAGATTGGTACATGGTTTTGAGATGACTCAAAAATTGGATGAAATAGTTTTAATCTCTATTAAATATCTTTTACATATTGCCACAAAGGTTCAATATAAAAAAGCAGGGTTTTACTCCATCTCTACTACTAATTCACGAGCTATTGAAAATATCATAGAGTATTATAAAAATACTATGAAAGGTATGAAATCGTTAGAATATCGTATATGATCACGTTCTTATATTAAATATAAGGGTAATTACTTAGCTTTAGATAAAATACGTACTAATATCAGAATAATGAGAAAACAATATAAATCGTTTAACATTGAATAAGAAGAAGGCATAGTCCGATCTCTAGTGAGAATTAGAGTGTGTAATGATAATAAGTTTTATATTTTTATATACTTATGAGATTACCAACATAAAAGTTATCCTCCATTATCGGGAATACAATCACACTCTGGTGCATCGGTAGACCTAGCTATATTTAGTCTACACCTATCGGGTATATCATCAATATTAGGGGCTATAAACTTCATTACAACAGTACTTAACATGAGAGCACCTGGTTACTTAAAATACTTAAATTTTTATTTAGTTTTCTTAGTTGTTTCTTTAATCTCAATAGATTTTTGATTCATTGACTATATAGTAAACTCGCTCTACTTAAACTTAATAAAATTCTTTGATTTTATATTCTTTGAATTAATATCATGCAGTCTTTTTGAAATAAATAATTATGATCATATTTATTTTGTTATACAGACCTCTGCGGGTTCTATTTTTATTCCTGCTAATTATTCTCATGTTATAAGTTCTAAACAATTAGAAGAGATGCAAAAAAGTGTTAAAGATGTAATAATTGGTGCGATATTAGGGGATGGTAGTATAATTCAACCTAAAAGGGGGTTGCTATATTTTAGATATAAGCAAAGTGTTGTTCACCTAGAATACTTAGCTTTTATTTATTTTATTTTAAAACCATGATTGACTATAGGTTCGCCTAGTTTTAATAAGTTTTATGATAATAGATTTAAAACTTATTATTCTAATTATACTCTTCTTTCTAGTACAAAATACAATGATATTTTACATCTGTCTTATTATAGGGATATTTTTTATGTTATTTCACCTATTAGTAAAAAAACAATTAAAGTTATACCTCTAAATATAGAGGATTTATTGTCACCTATCGTTTTAGCTATTTGGCTAATGGATGATGGACATTTTTATAATGGTGCCGTGTTTTTTAATACTCAAAGTTTTAATATAGATGGAATAAATGCTTTAATAATTTCCTTAAAGAATAGATACGGTATTGAAGCGGAATTTAAACAAGTATCTGGAAAAGCGCTACAATTTAGAATATTTATTAATGCTAAGAATACACTTGTTTTACGAGAGCTTGTTTTACCTTATTTATGTAAATCAATGCTCTACAAAGTAGGGCTATAAAAATTAGGTAAGTCATGCCTGGTTTCTAATTTTTTTAAGAATAAATAAGCTCACTTACGAGCGAATCTTATTCTTTTTTTTTCTCTCTTGTAGCTTTCTATCTCTCACTCTAAGAATATGCATTATAAAGCCTTGGACAACCTCATTTAGGTCGTCTTTTTATAAGATCTAATATCTCGGAGGGGTGAGTATAAATTAGAATGTACTTAACTCTATGCTGGTAAGCATAAAAAAGGATTAGCTAATTGCTTAAAATTACCTTTATAGTGTGATCAGCAGGTATAAAATACCTCAGAGACTATATGTTAGTATAGATATATATAGGCGCTCATCCTATATTAGTATCTTAAAGTTATAGTCCAATAATTATAATAAGATTTGTAGACTAAAACACTAGAGATGATCATACTTGTCTTACCTCTAGAAATCTCTTATAAGGATTTTTATTTTTTTTTAGAGATTAATAGTAGTGAAAGGTAAGCCATATACCTAATGTTTTGCAAAAATATAAAGGGCCCTATTCAGTTCACGTCCCCAATTTTTAAAGGTGCCAATTTTTCTTATATATTATTGATGACTCTGCACAAATTACCTTTATTTGTTTGAGCTATATTTGTAACTGCTATATTATTATTATTATCTCTTCCTGTATTAGCGGGTGAATATTATTTTGCGCTCGATTTAAATCTGACTAATTGCTGGAAAATCTCATTTTATTGAATATATTTAATCGAATTATTGAGACAATCAGCTTGAAACCTAGATAGTATTCAACTACTAGGGATCTTCAGAGAACATACGTCAGAACTCTTTTTTTGTCATTCTTTGTGACCGCACCAAGTGAGGTCACGGAACTTTCATAATAATGAAAAAATAACTTCTCATAACTTTGCTTCTTATCTTACCGGACTAATTGAGGGATATGGTACTATAGTAGTACCAAAACGCTTATGTTCGGTAAAAGGAAAATTGTATTATCCTAGCATACAAATCGCTTTCACCGCAAAAGACTTACCTTTAGCTTTAATGATACAGAAAGCTTTATCACAGGGTTCAATAAGCAAAAAAAAAGGAGTCAGTGCCTATGTATTGACTATTAATAATCTTTCAGGTATTATAAAAGTAGTAAATCTTATCAATGGTTTAATGCGAACACCTAAAATCTCTGCTTTGATTGAATTAATTATGTGGCTAAATAACAAATATCCTGAATTAAATATTCGAGCTCTACCTTTGGATACTTCAAATATTTCATCCAATGCTTGACTTTCTGGTTTTATTGAAGCTGATGGACATTTTTCTGTTCGTACTAGTCTTAAGGCTAAATACCCACGAGTAGCTATCTCCTTTGAACTAAGTAAGTCAAGAACAACTAAAAATGGAGAAAGTACAATGACGTATTTAAAAAAATTAGGTAAATTCCTAGGTGTATCGGTTTGTCCAATCAGAGAAGAAAGAAGTAATCCACAATATCGTATTAGAACTTCTACTGTACTTAGCAATAGTTTTTTAGCAGACTATCTAAAAAAGTACCCACTTTTTAGTACTAAATATTTAGATTTTGTAGATTGGTTAAAGGTACTAGATATTTTTGCAGAAGGGCGACACAAAAGTGAAATACCTACTATTGTTGGTATTAAGTCTCAAATGAATACTAAGCGTACTATCTTCGTTTGAGATCACTTAGCTCGGTTTTACAGTATAAAATAAAAGAGTAAGATATGTTCCTAACTAATATGTGAATATTAGAGTGCCTACCTTAAATATTAATTTTATGAGGTTTACCATGGAGTTGAACTCCGTAGGCCAAATATTTGGCGATTACAATGTTACTAACAGATAGACATTTTAATACTTCATTTTATGATCCAGCAGGAGGGGGTGATCCAGTATTATATCAGCATCTTTTCTTGATACAAAATAATTATACTTTTTTAGCGTTTTCTTCCTCTCTAATCAGCGTAAATTCAAGTTCTTGTGATAGAGGTTTTGATTTCTCTTCTTTTTATAGTGTTTATACTCAAATATATAAAAATAAGCCTAAACCAAGTAGAGAATTTTTAGAATGGTTAATAGGATTTACAGAAGGAGACGGTTCGTTTATAGTAACTAAACGAGGTGACTTACAATTTGTTATAACTCAGAGCACTTCTGATGTGCAAGTACTATATTATATATTAAAAAATTTAGGATTTGGAAAAGTCATTCAACAATCTAAATCTAGCAAGACACACCGTTTTGTGGTTCAAGATATGCAAAACTTATTACTTCTTTGCCTTATTTTTAATGGTAATATGGTATTTTTTACCAGAAATCTTAGGTTTCTGAGTTTTCTTTCTGCATATAACGAATTGGCTTTACGCATGAAAAGAAGCATAATTAGACCTGTAATGGACACTGTACTTCCAACCTTACAAGATAGTTGGTTAGCAGGCTTTACTGATGCTGAAGGGTGTTTTACTCTTTCTTTATTATCTAACTCTACAGCTTATAGGTTTAGATTTATACTAAGTCAGAAATGAGAAGTTAATAAAATCATATTGGAACATTTTATTCGTCTTTTTAGTGTTGGATCTGTTACTCCTCATTCGCAAAAAGAGAATTGGGATTATAGAGTAAACGGTGTAAAGAATTGTTCATATATTCTTCCTTATTTTGAAAAACACTTATTATGTTCTAAAAAAAAGGAGAGCTATCTGTTATGAAGAAATTTACGACTAAGTCTAATAAGGGGAGAACACCTTATTCCTGAAAGTAGAGTTGAACTGATTAAAATGGCTAAGCGTGTAAATAAAATGTAATTGTTTTCATGGGAAAAGAGGGGATGGTTTAGCTAAAGCTATGAATCCTAAGAGGCAGGTGTATATATTATAATTATTCTATCCTTTATTAGAAAATTTTTGTATGAAGATAGAAAAAAGACCTCTTAAAAGGTTCTCTTTTGTACGTGAAGGTGAAAATTGAAGGGAGAGATAATCTATGAACCTTATAGTTAGTCTTATACGTTTATGACCTTTGATTGTGCAGGAGTAGTAATACTATAGTACAAAATTTATTATTAGGTCTAATATTTGTAATTGTCTTTTGAATATATTTATATTTATTGTAAGTTACTACGTAGGGCGATGCCCTCTTCCGGATGGTCACTACTTACCGGCACCTTCCCTTTAGGCAGGTGCCTGTTAAAGGAATCTATAATAGTTTAATAGAATCCAAAATACAATAGAGGCGAGGAAATTGCAATAGAAATTCTATTTATTATTTCTGCAGACCATTACCCTAGTCCTTATTTTTAACCACTATGTAATTCTTAGAAAAAAATAGCTACTGTCCTCATTACATCACATCCTAAAAAAAAAAAAGAAGTCAGTAGGTTCCTCCACATAAGTCAATATGGAAAAGGAATTGGTATGATAGGTTTTGCCTGACAAGGTGAAATAATGCTAATTTAATTTAGCATTAGGCAACACTAGTGTTATTAACGGTTAACAGATTTCTTAACTAAAGACCGTCGGTTTTCTAAGAGATCGCTACAGACTGGGTCACTGGTGGGTACCTGAAACGGTGCTTAATGTACAGTCGGATTCTCCCTCATATTACTTATGAGCACAAGGCTATTGATGATGCTAGAATTAAACTAGATTTGATCTGTTTAGAGGACATTACTAGAGTAGATAGTACATGAACTTAAAGACAAGATATAAAGAAAGTCGTTAGGTTTGGGGAATTGGATTTTTCGGTCATCCGGAAGTTACATACGTAGGCTTCCTAATGTTGCTATGTGCGAGAATTACTTCGTTAAGTTTTAAATACTCCCACCAAGAACTACTTGTTGACATATGTAGAAGGCAGGATAGATCCTCTGGAAGTATAAAGCTAAAGGAGGATGGAAGGGAAAAGCTAAAGGAGTACGAAAAGGAGAAAGAGGATATGACTCAGTCTCTACCTATTAAGTCTCAGCTTCAGACTAAACCTCGTATTAAGACTCAGATTGATGCTCAAACTGGACTAGAACGAAAGAGAAAGTTAAAGCTAAAACTAAAGGAGAGAAAGCTACAAAGACAAAAAATTTCTATTCTAAAAAAAAAAAAAAAAAAAAGTCGGAAGAGTTCGAAGAAGAATGTAACTGACAAACTCCTTCGGTCCTCGTACTCTACATCTACGTCCTTGGCCGGGAAAGAGGTCGCCAACTGGGCCGTGTCCACAAAGGACCTCTCCCAACTTTCGTTCTCCCGTAGAAAAAGTTCGAAGGTCATAGTAACAATGTTAAAACGAAGAAGTCAACCCGCAGGTAATTTTGTCCTCTTCCACACTCTCCTACAACGTCAGAGGAGGGCTGAAGACATATTGGATGAAAGAACCTCAGAGACTTTACGCAACAAATCTATAAAAAATATTTCTATTCATAGTCCTATCCATTTAAGACCTACAAACGATAACGATTTTGGTTATTATTTAGCAGGTTTAATAGATGGTGATGGTCATTTTTCTAAAAAAGAGAGCCCTCAACTAGTAATAGTTTTTAATGAAAAAGATGCTTCTTTAGCCTATTGAATTAAAGGAAAGCTAGGCTACGGAAATGTTTATAAAGTTAAAAACAAACAGGCAGTTATATTAGTAGTCGCTAAGCGGGAAGGTTTGATAAAAGTTATTAAATTAATAAACGGAAAAACTAGATCTCAAAGTAAATGTGATCAAATTAATAAAAACGTACTTTCATCGACATCAAAGGAGTGATCTTTAGCTGTGAAAGATTTCTCATTTCATTTGAATACTAATAGTAATTTAAATGATTACTGATTAGCAGGATTTTCAGATGCTGATGCTAGTTTTCAAATAAAACTAGTGAACCAGAAAGACAAGGGCAAAATTGAAGTAAGGTTAAATTTCCAAATAGATCAGAAACAATCAGAGTTATTACTTGTAATAAAAAGGTTTTTTGGTGGATATATTGGCTATAGAAAAAGTCAGGATACTTATTATTATGGATCTACGAGCTTCGGATCTGCTAAGAAGGTTATTGAGTATTTCGATCGTTTTCATTTGCTTTCTTCTAAACATGTTAATTTCTTAAAATGGAGAAAAGCTTATGTATTAATTCTAAATAGAGAGCATTTAACTGATTCAGGTTTAAAAAAAATAACTAATATAAAAAAGACAATGAACAGTTACGATACTACACCCGTGTCAGTAGATACTGATCTTAACTCCACTGACCTTAACCCTTCTGACCCTTATGACACTTCTGTCCCTTCTGACCTTTCTGACACTTAAGACTCTTATGGCTCTTCTCTAGTCTTTTCTCTTCTTTCTCTTATTTCTCTTATTTCTCTTTTTAATACCCACTTAGTTCTTTAGCTAAGTTACGTAGATTAGTTATTCTTTAGCCTTAGCTTGAAGTTTAAATATCACATCAGGCGACTGGTGAAAGTGACTCCTCGCATAGGTCACAAGATAGGGGTTGAAGGATGTGGTAAGCTTTCCTCCTTAGGTTTTATTAACCGGAAAAGCAGCCTCCTCCTCTTCACAGATCTCTGACTATTCACATACACATGGCCCAGGAAGAAAGTAAGCATAAGAATAAAGGGAAAGTTACAGGTGAAGGTAAAGGGATAAGCTAAAGAGAATTACGTAGGGTCCTAGTGAAAAGTTAGCAGCTAGAGCACTAGATACTCACTTTTATTTAGCTCTATATCTAGTTAGCCGTAAATCTAGGTCAGCTAGGTATGCTAGTATAGAAAAAGCAGAAAATAGATTAAGATAAAGTCCTAACAACAATGTGAATTGTTGAGTGGTAATGTATATTAAATCTCCCTTTTTTTTTTTTAATAAGGGGAGATTATTGATTTACCCAAAAAATTTGTTATATCTTAATAATACCTGGATTCGGTATGGTTAGTCACATTGTATCTGTATTCTCTGGAAAACCTATTTTTGGTTACCTAGGGATGGTCTATGCAATGTTCTCTATTGGTATACTAGGATTCATTGTTTGATCGCATCACATGTTTGCGGTGGGGCTTGATGTAGATACGAGAGCATACTTTACAGCTGCTACAATGATAATCGCGGTCTAACTAATTTGGGGCCCTTTTGATAGAATAATTTTATTCTTTAAATCGCAGTTCGCTATATGCTGAAAATAATTTATATAAATTACCATAAAGTAGGGTAACCTACTTAGTTTAATCAGCAGATTTTTTTGATTTGATTTTCTAAAAAAAAAAAATCTCAGAGACTAAACGCGAACAAACTTAAATAGTTTAAGATATAGTCCTCTTTTCTTAAGAATATTATAAAATAAGAAAAGTGTCCAACAGTTTTTGCTAAGTATAAAACTTATTCGACTGAGGCTAAAGATCTTAATCCTCATTGAGTAACAGGTTTCTGTGACAGATCAGCTTATTTTGGCATTATTCCTGTATTACGTAAATCATCCGGTAAATGAGAAATAAGATTAGTATTTGAGATACTAGTTAGTTTAAAACATAGAAGTATTTTAGATCGAATACATCTTTTTTTTGGTGTAGGAAAAGTGTATACAGTAGGTAAAATGTAGTTTATCGAGTAACTTCCGTTACAGATATTATTCAAGTGATCATACCTCACTTTAATAAGCATCCTTTATTGAGTACTAAATTAGTTAACTTTCATTTATGAATGAAAGCTGTAGAGCTTTTTAAACTAAAAGCTCATTTAACTGAAAAGGGTTTCATGGAGATTTTAAGTATTTATGTAGCAATTGTAAAAGGCACATCTAATAGAGTAATCATGGAACATTTTACTATTTTAGTTGCTTATCCTAGGCAAGAATATCTGTTACTTATAGGTGATAAAGATATCAAATTAGAAAAATGATGGATATCTGGTTACTTAACTTTATATTGTAATTTTCAATTAGCAGTCTTATCAGAAGGGTGAAAATTAGAAATATATCAAAAACTGCGACATGTTTTCAGCTTTTCACGTGAGATTTCTGAAATTTATATTATAAAAAAAATTTCGGAACATTTAGGAGCTAATTTATTTATTCGAAAAAATGAAAATCGTGTTGATGTTAATATATCTAATTTAGATAGTTGTATATATCTAATTAGATTTTTAGATTTATATCCTTTGCAGTCTAACAAAAATGATGAGTATTTAATCTGGCGTGAATTTGTACAAAGAGCATATTTTATTAATCAATCAAAATATAGATCCCGAAATTTAGATATTAATATTCCTGATTTTTAAAAATTAGTAGATAAACTTCATGATATTCGTGATAATATAACATCTTAAGAAAAACTACGCCCAACAGGAATAAAAATATTTTCATGATTATCATACTCCTTAAGCAAGAGTCATTTGATCAACACTATTCCGGAGCTGGGCTGCGCCCCGACACCAATTAATTTATATCAACAATTCCCACGAGCTAATCGTAAATATATGAAAGAAAACAATAACGCTTTATGTTTAGTTCCATTTGGTTATTATTTAGAATCTACAGTAGGATATCCACAATATACTTTAATAGTGCAACACATGGTAGCTTTACCATATATTATTAAAGGTGTCGTGGTGGGTTTACTTTTGTCCGATGGTTGAATGCAACAACAAAATTTAGGTGGACAAGCACGACTTTTTCTAAAGCAATCTTATTCTCGAATGGAGTACTTAATCTTTGTTTTTATATTATTTCAACACTATTGTAAATCTTTTCCTAAATTAGGCTATGCTAAACTAAACGGTAAGTCATTTCCTTATTTACTTTTTTCAACTCGGAGTCTATTTTGTTTTACCGAAATATATTCACAATTTTATGTTAGAGGAAAAAAAGTGGTTCCTAGTGATATTTTTAATATTTTAACAATTCAAGGGTTAGCTCATTGAATATGCGGTGATGGTTCTTTCGTGAAAGGAGGTGGATTGTATCTCAATACTCAAAGTTTTACAATTCTGGATAATGTTCGTTTAATTAATGTGTTGATAATTAAATATAATTGTAAGTGTACTCTTCATATGCAACGAGGTTTACCTGTTATTTACATTTCATCACGTTCAATGCGAAAATTATTTCCAATTCTTAAACCTTATTTTACACCGGGAATGTTATATAAATTAACAGGTGCTAGGCTAACTAAGTCTATTTAGTTGCGCCCTCTCCAGGAAATAGTGCGGGGCAAACTCGAGGGAACTCTCTTAATAAGAATAAGTAATTACTAAGAGACAATCGTCGAACTAAATCACGATTTGGAAACTGTCGTTGTAAAAGCGTAGAGACTACACGCCCCACGGATTCTAAGTATTTTTATCGCTCTATTAATATATGAATTTGTAAGATATAGTCCGAGCCGCCGGTTTAACGGAGTTTGAGATGCCTTATATATTACATATCAGGCTAAGTAACTCAAATAAAATTATCTAAACTGATGATCATAGTATTATCACGATCTAGTAATTGAGGCAATAAGCTAGCTAGATCTGAAATGATTAAAGGCCCAATCTCGAGCAACTTGTTTCGGTGGAAGTATAAGATATACTACACCTATGGTATTTGCATTAGGATTCATTGCTTTATTCACAATAGGTGGATTGACTGATATGCTACACTATTTTTTTTTTTTTCATATGATTAAATAAACAAACTATTAGGATAAAGGCTTTAAAGGGGTCTTTCCTTTGTTAGTCCACCAGTTCCTCCCTACCTATATCTCCTAAACAAAAAAAAGGGGAGACCTTAAAGGTCTTATATATGGTGTGTAAGTATGAGGAGAGAACTATAAAAATTACTATAAGCTAGGACGCTTAATAAATATATGGTACTATTTAGTCAAATCTGTATATTAAAGTAACCCGCTGGTAACAAACCTTAGAGAATTAACGTAATTTGTATAATGATGTCATAGTTTATCTCTCTTCAACCCTATTCTCTTCAAAAAACAAAAAAAAAAACAAAAAAAAAGAAAGGAGAGGTAAGAGGTAAAAGAGATGTGGCAGTTATATAGTGATAAATTCCAAGAAGATGTATATTTTTTTTCCTCCCTTGATATTTGGCATGCTTGAACAGATTCTATGTTATAGAGGATTATATGAGGTCAATTTTTAGGAGATCGCTGTACGTTCCGTAATTGACAGGGCTAAAAATGTAAAACATAACTAGTACTTCTGTAACCATAGTAAAAATAACTCCGGAGGTTGTTAACTCTACTTACCTTCTGGTTAGTATTTCTATTTTTATATATTTGTTGGGAAAGATATCTCCTGTTAAGATATATCCTAACTTTTATTCAGATAGATATAAAATAAGAAAAGATCATAAAGAAAAAAAGTTTTCTGGTATTTATTTATTTCTAAATAATGCTAATTACTTAAAAATGTATGTAGGTCAGTCAAAAAACATATTAGGACGAATGAATAACTATCTTAATCATTCTTATCTTAAAGAAAGAAAAAATAAACAACCTTTTCCAAAGGCTTTATTAAAACATGGAACCGACAACTTTACTTTAATCATTATTGAATACGTACCTATAAATTTATTAGATGTTAGAGAAATATTCTGAATAGCTCTATTACAGCCTTATTATAACATTTTAAAAGGTGGAAAACAAACAGATAAAGAATATTTTCATACTGAAGAAACAAAAACTCGTTTAAGAGCTAGAGCTAAAGGTAAGGTTCTTAGTCCTCGAACCAAAGCTTTAATATCTGTTTCTACCTCAGGTTCTCGAAACCCCTTTTTTGGTTTAACTCATACTAAGGAGACTTTAAGCCGTATGTCCCTAGCTAATTCAGCAGGGAATGTTATTATCTCTAATGAGTTTAAAGAGTGGTTATTTAGTGTTAGTTCTGTTAAATTATTGGCACGGTGATTAGATTCTACTTCTTTTACTATAAGTAAAGTAATTAAAGATAGTTCTTTATTTAGAGGCGGTTGATATTTTTCTAGGTATCCTTTTACTGCTGGAGCTAGCCCTAAATTTATTACAAACCTCCGTAGAAACTGATGATCTAAAAGTAATAGAAACTATCAAAAAAATAAAAGATAGTAAACATATCCGAAAAGCTGTTTTTGTATTTGACGATAATACACTTTCTTTTTTAAGGTCTTATAATAGTGTTTTAGATTGCGCTAGGGATCTGAACATTTCCCATAATACTATTGCTGCTTGTTTACAAAAAAATAAACCTCATAAAGGTTTCTTATTTTCATATCATAGAAAAAGATAAAATCTTCTGTAACAGGAGTAGTACTAGCTAATGCTAGTCTAGATGTATCATTACATGATATTATTACTTTTAATACAATTCATTCTTACTTTCTATTAGAACTTTCTTGAAAACAGAATTTCTATTTCGCTATATCTTTTCCCATTATTAGTATAAACCATTTGAAATGAACTTTACAATATCTAAATTTTTCCGAGGAGAAGGGTGATACTAGTCAGGAGTATATTGAAGCGTTTTGAGTTGGTTTACTAGAAGGTGATGGAACAATAACGGTATCTAAAAATAAACCTAGCAATACATTAAAGGTACGGATTGTAATTTCATTATTAAATTATAAAGAGAATGTTGAAATGTTGCATTTGATTCAACAATATCTGGGTGGTCGGGTAGTACTGGAACGGAATAATCGATATGTTACATGAATTGCTTCGAATTATTCAGATGTTGTTAAAGCCTTTAAGATTTTTGATAAGTATCCCCTTATTACTACCAGAAAACAACATCAATTAAAGTTCGCTTTAAGCTGTCTTTCAAATCCGGATATGTTTAGTGATCGAAACAATAAATACGATAATGAAAATAATGTGCAAATTGTGACTAATTGTGATTTAATACCATATTTTAAACCATGATTATCTGGTTTTATTGAAGCAGAGGGTAGTTTTAGTTTAAGGTTATATGATTATGGGTTTATTAAAAATTGTCAATTCAGTATTGGACAAAATACAGATCGTTTTATACTGGATTTAATAAAACAATATTTTAACTGCACACACGCTATAACCATAGATAAGCAGAAATTTTACTCTAAGGTTAAACATTATAGAATGTCTCTTTCTGGTTCAACCTTTAGAGCTAAATTGATTCAACATTTGAATGTACATCCTTTACTAGGGTACAAAAAAGCGTCTTACGAAAAATGGGTTAGTTTCTTTGTTAACCGGAATAAATTATAAGTTCTCATTCGATATATTATTTCTATACTTCAAATATATGGAATTGTAAGTATAAGAATCGGTCATCGTGTGATATAAGATCACACGAGTACAGCGGTATAGAATATACAGAGAGTACAGAAAGAAAAATAGAATTGTTATTATAAAAATAAAAGTAGGTGTCATGAGGTCACATTGCTATGGTATATAATGTTTGTATATACCCGTTAAATTTTTGTTGTTTAAATATTCAAAGGTCAACACTATTTGGCGAACGGTGAAAAACTAATATCTCAAATAAGATGCAATTTGATAACGACAAAGGTTTTAGTAAACACCGTGGAAACCAAATACAATTGTAAGTAGTTATTTACAATATAGCTTATCATATTCAGTGGTTTAAAAGTAACTATCTCCCTAATAAAGTATCATTATTTACAGTGTTAGCGATTTTGTGGGTTTTACGAGTCTTCCTTGTTTTTTTTGCATAATACCTCTTATCTTTGTGCTCTTGGTCCCTTTCTTTTTCCTTATTGGCATTAAGAGGATAAGTCGGCAGAATTTGAGGATAGGAGAGAGAACGTGTCAGGAGTACTAAAAGGGCAAGGTACGCAATAACTTCACTGCTAAAAGCTGTACATTTTTACAATTGTAGAGTAGGATCCGTAGAGACTATACGCAATGTAAATAGGATTTGCTTTCGAATCCCTTTTAAAAATATAGTCCAGACCTTATTGTGAATTAAGGATAATATTATTCCACCTATTACGTTGTTGCTCATTTTCACTATGTTCTTTCTATGGGTGCTGTTTTTGCTATTTTTGGTGGTTTCTATTTTTGAGTTCCTAAGATAGTCGGTTTAAGTTATAATGAATTCCTTGGTAAAGTTCATTTCTGAACACTATTTGTTGGGGTTAATTTAACATTTTTCCCACAACACTTCTTAGGTCTGGCTGGTATTTTTTTAATTTTATTTAATTCTGTAGGAGATACCTCCACGGAAAATTTATTTATTTTATCACTGATAAGTATTAAACATTATGGTCCACACATATTGCCTATATATTTTACTCAACCTGTCCGTCTCTCAGAGGTCAAACCAGATTTAAATCGTAAATTAATAGGGGTTGAAAATAGAGGTAGAACAGTAAGTTATCAGTGATTTATTTTAATCAATGGAAAATTGTATGTGGGGAGTGCATGGAACGGTTCTCCACGTTTATTATCTTATTGATTACCTAGTGTTTTAAAACGGAATCTCACCTTATACAATAGCTTATCTTATTCTACTCATAATAATTTTATACTATTGATATTAGAAGATTTAGGTCCAACAGGTTCTGTAAGTAAGGAATATATGTTATCTAGGGAACAGAGAAACATAGATTTACTGTTTAGTAAGTACTCATCTTTCACTTTAAATAATTATACTACTGCTGGAACCACTGCAGGATTTAAACATAAACCGGAATTTGGTATTAAACGTTCTGGAAAGTTGAACCCTCTGGTCGGTCAACATATGTCGTTTCTCCTGCGTTTTCTTGAAATGCAAAGCCGTAATAAAGTTGGAATCAATAATCCACAATTCGGGGTAATTAAATCACCAGGAACAATAGCAAAACTAACTAAATTAGTTTATGTCTATGATTATGTATATAAGTCTTACATAGGTTCTTATTCAACTGTTCAATGTTCTAAAGAGTTCAAATTGGGTAAAGACACTTTATCTAAGTATATATCAAATGGATTACCATTTAAAGGAAAGATATTCTCACGTGTTAAACTACATAATTATTAATTTTATATGCCTCTATAGTGTAAATCTATTAGACAATCGGGTGAATTGCAAGGAATACCCGTGATCTATTCATAGGTCTATTTGCAGCGAAGCTTTATTCGGTATGAGCAGTATAACTAGTTCTCTCTACTACCCATCTACTCCTGTATATGAGAAAAGTGCTGCTTTGCCTCTTCCTTAACAATGACCGGAAGAAGAGAAGAGAAGAGAAGAGAAGAGAAGAGAAGAGAAGAGAAGAGGAGGGGGGAATAAAGAACGTCCAACGACTAGTAGGTGAGTAATACCAACAATAATCCTATACTGTCCTCTACAGTAGTGCCCGAACAGCTTTAACAGCTTAGGTTAAAGCTTAATAACATAGTCTGAACCTAATCGTAAGGTTAGGAGTATAGGTACTAGCCTAATATTAACACAATTGATGCCACGACGAATACCTGATTATCCTGATGCTTTTGCAGCTTGAAATGCTGTTTCTAGCTTTGGATCTATAATATCAGTAGTAGCTACGGTACTTTTCGGGTATATCATATATGATCTTTTTGCTAATGGTCCTATTGTCGCTAATAACCCTTGATCGATACCTTCTTATTTCACATCTATTGAGAAATTTGAGAGCGAGAGAGAAGGATCACATACTTTAGAGTGGACATTAGAAAGCCCAACACCTTTCCACGCTTTTAATATGCTACCTGTACAATCTTAAAAATCTGTTGAAGAATGAATAATAAATTATAAATAAGGAATAAAAAAAAAAAAAAATAAATATATATATCATCAAGGTTAATAGTATACCCGATGATTTATGTACCTTTGGACCTAATTAATTAAGTACCAATAACTATAATGAGGAAAAGGTAAAAGATATTTAATCTTTCTTGGAAATTATCAGAGATACGGGGTCCACATGTCCTCTATTTTTTTTAGGGGAGGAGGGCCCTTCGGAGCAATAGTTTTGTTAAGAGTTAAGAGTTCAAGCTGCTCTCCTATACGTTTGTTCATTAGAGGGTACGTAATATTTTTATTTATAGGATAATAACAGATTGTAAAAGATTGAGATGTCAAATACTCTTTTCTAGATGTTGAAGCATATCTCATATATTAAAGATACAATATCAGAGCATTATACGCCCGTTCCTACGGAGTGTATTTGTAGATTTTTTTATAAAAGAGTGGGTATATGTAAAAAAAAAAGGGATAAAAAAATATAAGTATATTGAATTGAACTAAACAGTAATCTTCAATAAGGACCAAAAAGAGAAAAAATGTACCCCTTTTTTTGTTGTGATTACTGTAACCCTTTTTTGTCTTGTTAATGTTATTAACTTTTTTTTCTTTATTTATAAGTAAAGAAATGGAATAAAAGTGAATATTAGTGTCCTAGTTTTATCCTGTTAGTTACTATACGTTAGAGTTCTATTTAAAGAACACACAATCCGATATAAAGCTCATAATTTAATGGTTAGAATGTTTTCTTGATGAGAAAATTGTTAGTGGTTCAAGTCCACTTGAGCTTAAAGAATAGGCCGTGGCGCATAATTAACGAATATGGAATATTTTTATTCTAGATGCCGACCTCCTCTCCAATCAATCTAAAAAAAAAATATTGACTAAATAATTTTTAACAATTTAAAGGTTAACGTATAGTCAAATGGTTTTAAACACCTCAGTTCTATGTCTAATCTTTTTATTGGCTAGTTTAAGGAGGGCCAAATTGCGCCATACTTAATGGTTCTCCGAAGGGCCCTTACTATATAGAATATTGTATCCTAATTGTTTTAGGGTAGATAAAGTACTCTTTTTTTTTTGGACACTCTTGCAGCTCTTCTATTCTCTCTTTTCTGACCTTATCTCTTATATATTATATATAGTGGCTCTTATTATGCCTCTAGTTTACTTCTTTTTAGGTTCTGATATATTCTGTATAGTCTTGTGACTCCTAATAGAGGAATTCACTCGATTAGTGTAGGTATCGCTTTTTTCTTGAATAATATAATAATATAATAATATAATAATATAATAATAGTACCATCAATAGATACACACCTTTTACCCTCTTCAGAGGTAATTTATTAATTAAATTGCCAGCTAGATGTCCTTCGGTCCATGTCCATGAGAGAGGGTTAAAGTATTTTTATAATACTGGTAGAATACAAGTTGGTTTTGTTACCTACTTTGGGAGTAGGAGTTGGCTAGTTCGAATCTGGCCTACCAGATGCTATACACGTGTATGTAGAGGGTACCTCAATACGTTTATAAGTATATATTTATCAACTAGAATGATTATTCAACGGAAATAGTTAACTATTCCGACTTATTATTATTAAAGGGGTGATGATTATCCCTATCACCTCACCTTTTTATACCCTTATAAAACTGTAACTAATTTTGGATATTACTTAGTTGGTTATAAGGTATTATAGCATAGCGGTCATGCAGAGTACTGTTAATGCTCCTCACAGGGGTTCGACTCCCCTTAATACCTATAAAAATAGGGGCCGTCTGAATTTGAGGTCGGTTTGCCCTATGGAGAGGATGGTAGGCCCTTTTTACTTTTTTTGGTTTTGTAAGGTCGCCCAATAAACTGATGTTTTTATTATAAAGATATTAGTTGACTTCTGCGCTAAGATCCGCGCTCTCCTTTTCACACACTTTTCTTATGTCCGTTTTTCTTTCTAGTTTTCTCTACTCTTCTCAACTATTATCTTCTCTTCTCTCAATAAAGTGGAAGTCAAATTGAGGTCAACTGTCAAAGGAAAATAGCTTTGTAACATTGACTGAAAAGGAACAAGTGGGTTATTCAGTCGTCAAAGCAAGTCTACTGATAGTATCTATTCTATGAGTGTGCCCTCTCGTTATAATCTCTATTACTGGACCTCCATCCATTTTCCTAAAAAAGGAGGGAAAAAGGGCGTAGTATAAAGGTAGTATATTGATCTTCAACATCATAGGTAGGTGTTCGATTCGCCTCGCCCTTGTTAACCTACTAATAAAGTAATTATTTTTGGAGGTCATTCAGTTTGTTAACGGATAGTAATTGGAATTTGATATTACTTTAAATAGTAGGTCCATTGGACCTACAGTTATATAGGACCCAAATAAGTACTTACCCCTCGATCCTCTTAATAAAAAGAAGTAGTCCTGCATTTTTCCTTAAATCTAGAGTTTAATGTGTGTCTTATCGGGAGTTTGATAAGTTTAAAAAGTACTACCCCTTTAGGTTTTAAGGAACCAAAGAGAGTATGTCTAAATAAGAGGTCGTAAGAGCGTAGTACAGTGGTAGTATATTGATCTCCAAAATCACAGACAGATGTTCGATTCGTCTCGCTCTTGTTCACAGGTTAAAGATATATGAAGATATTTGTAGACTCTGAGTCTATATTTAAGCATATTCTTTTGTAATCGTAAATACTCATATTATTCAATATATGATAATATTATTGTGTCCTAATAAGATTATATCTTATATAGTCGCCCTCCTCCCCTTTTCATAGGAGAGTAGAGATATTTTTACAACGACTAAGCTATACTTCAGGGTATGTTTACTAAAATAGTTTCAGCTGACCTATGATAAGTAAATACCTTAATAAGGATTAAGAGGTTACAAAGTTCATACTTTATTATAAAAAGGGGGTCCGAACAGACCCCTTACTATACCCTTGACCATCCCTTTTTTGTTTTTTTTTAGAAAATAGAGGAACACGGGCTCTGGACCTCATATGTGGTCCAAAAGGAGAGAGAATAGACGAGCAAAATAATAAAGGGCTCTTAGCTTAACTGGTAAAGTACATGAGCGTCACTCATGCTGATACCAGTTCGAATCTGGTAGGGCTCGATATATTAACATAGATATTAACAGTTTATTAATATACTTATCTGATAATCATTTAACTATTACCACTAATCTTTAGCGGTTTACAGTTTTTAAATTAGGGACCCCCACACAGAGAAGAGAACAGAGGGTCCCTAATTATTTAGTTTCCGTTCTCTTTTCATATATCTTAAGATATTCTTAATAATACTGAGTTAGTCCTCACGGTCTATGCCAGCCACATAAATTAAATTACTATGGAATGGTAAATTTTTCGTTAAAATAAAAATTATTAATATTTTTAATCTGGCCCTGTCTTCTCTGACTCTGACTCTGACTCTGACTCTGACTCTGACTCTGACTCTGACTCTGACTCTTCAAAGAAGAAGACACACAAAATTTGTAATATGACACTGATTTATTTATAATACGTGAAATAGATATCCCCTTTTTTTGATCTCCAAGAGAGGAGTGAATTACTTCTGACAAGGTCGAATTTTCATGTAACAATCTTAGTTCAGCACCCTAAGTTATTAGTACTATATCTAACTAACTCCTCTGTTAATAGGAGGTAGGTCGTACTATCACCATATGATACCCTTAGTAAAATAAGTAAGTAGCCACCTACCATCCTGACCTATTAAAACTTAATAGGATAATGCTGGGCTACGCCCTTATATTGTAAATATAAAGATTACAAATCTTTAGCTAATCCTTATAATCACTGTGGTTTTTACCTCAAGATTTTAACCTTAAAAAAAAGGACCAATTAAGACCTATCTCCTTAACAGTTTAATTTTTTGTATTTAGACTTAAGACAAGTACTCTGAGGTCTAATAATAACTCTATTTAAAATAAGATGTAGTGATTCACTTTTAAGTTGTTATAACTATAAGTAGTGCTCATTAGTAGTAAAACCTATAGGTACTAGAGTACCGAAGTTTTATAGATAAACTGGTAGTTTTGCATTACGGAGATAATGGTCGGCACCTACCCTCTTTTTAATTCTTACTAACGCCCGTTCCCCTTCTGAGTAGACATATTAAAAAGGTGATACTGTTTAAAGTACGGAGACGGTGCCTTGTGCCCTACTACTATTTTTCTCTTTTTGTAATTTATTAGTTATTTCCTATTAATTTGCCCTTTTGAGGAAGTCGATCATAATAACCTAAACGAATCTTCTCGGATCCTAAAGGGGAAAAAAAAATACTATGAATTTATCTTTATTATTATTCTTAATCGGAATATTAGGTTTTATTCTAAACAGAAAAAATATCATTTTAATGATTATCAGCATAGAAATAATGCTTTTAGCTGTTACTCTATTAGTATTAATAAGTTCATATAATTTCAATGATAGTATAGGTCAAACATTCAGTGTTTACATCATATCTATCGCTGGAGCAGAATCCGTTATTGGTTTGAGTATATTAGTAGCTTATTATAGATTAAGAGGTAACATTTCACTTAGAACTTAATGTATCTAACCATCTTAATATTACCATTATTAGGTTCCGTTGTTTCAGGGTTTTTAGGACGAAAAATAGGAGTGACAGGAAGTCACTTCGTAACAATTATATGTCTTGTTATAACTTCAATTTTATCTGTTATTGCTTTTTATGAAGTAGGTATTATTGGTAGTCCTGTTTCAATTAAATTAACAAGTTGAATAGATTCAGAGATAATGTCTATATCATGAGGGTTTTTATTTGATAGTTTAACAGTTTCTATGCTGTTACCTGTTCTGTTTGTATCAACATTAGTACATATTTACTCAACAAATTATATGTCTGAAGATCCCCATAATCAAAGATTCTTTTCTTATTTATCTTTATTCACATTTTTTATGATAGTATTAGTTACTGGAGATAATTACTTAATACTTTTCTTAGGTCTAAATTCTTGGCTTAGGTTAAATAACACTATATGCATAAAATTCCAGAATTAATATTAGATTACTTTTCATATTTCCTCCTACTGCTCTTTTTTTTAGAAGACCATGGTCTCTTCTTTTTTTTTTTTTATAAGAGTAAAAATGTTTGATATTTAAGGAAAACATGCAAGAAAAAATAAGTTTTCTGATTTAATTAAACTTATGGTAATAATATTACTAATAGATTTATCAATTAAAAAAAATTTTGTTTTCTACAGAGACTACACGTGAAACTATTTTTAATAGAAGATATAGTCCTCCCTTTTCTACTTAAAAGTTTTCTAACCTATCTACCTATATATTCTCATCTTAGTACGATCCTTTTTACTTTACGTAAGGTGATTATAACAGGGAAAACTATGGAGAGGGAGGAAGAAATATGCTTATTTCATTTTGAAATCTTTAAAGGTTTTTATACATTGTTGAAGATCAACAATGAACAAGTTATAAATAAAAAAGATTCTGAAATAGCCAACGATAAATATTCAAAAGAGTATAAATCAAATATGACCATTTCAGATTTTCTTACTTCGGTGATAATAGGACTCATGTTAGGTGATTTATACGCTTCAAGATTCTCCCCACGCGGAAATACTAGACTCTGTTTTGATCAATCTGAAATCCATTACAGCTATTTAATACACTTATATCAATTATTTCAAATTTATGTTACAGTACCTCCTAAGAAAACTAATCGTAAAGCTGACTCTTTTCGTAAAGCACAGGAGTTATTTACAACAGTTGACAATTTAAAACTTTAACTTTCCCTTGTTTTAATTGGATACATGAATTATTTTACGTCAAAGGAGTGAAAGTGATTCCTCACGACTTAGAAAAGTATTTTAATGAAATAAGTTTCGCCTATTGAATCATGGATGACGGTGGTTTAAATGTTTGAGGTGTATTATTAATTAATACGCATAGTTACTCTTTAGCTGAAGTAAAGTATCTATCAGATATGTTAAATGCTAAGTTCCTAATTTCTTCAACAGTTCAAAAAAAACGAGAAGGACAATGAAACATTAGAATAGCTAAAAGAGATTTACCTAAAGTGCGATTATTGGTGTCTGAATATATGCATCCTTCTATGCTTTATAAAATAAAGGAAGTAAATTTCAAAGATACCAGAAAGAATAGAGTTAGAAATAAAAAATAGTAGGTCTACTCAGACTCAGACTAAAACCCCGACTAAGGGCCGCTAAGGATAATTTCCCCTGGTAGAAAAGGGAAGTGAGAGGGAATAGGTGTAGCTTCTTACTTGTTAATCAATTTTTGATACACCAGAATTAATGCTAATAAAGCAGGAGTATTAGCTCTAACTCAAAATAGAGTGGGTGATACATTATTTAGTATCGGATTATTTGGTATATTCTGATTATTCGGAAATTTAGATTTTGCTACTGTATTCAGTATAGCTCCTTATATGAACGAAACTTCTTTAACGATTATATCTCTTCTATTGCTTGGAGGAGCTATGTTGAAATCTGCTCAACTATTCACTAATTGGTTACCTCACAGCATGGAAGGTTATATACAATTTAAAAGTATTGTAGTTAATTGTATATATAGTGCCCTAATAATTCTTTTTTGTTGTTATATAATTACAACAAATCATATATATCACTCTGATAGTTGTATTTTTATACTGTATACTGCTATTACACCTTTGATCTTACCTCAGGAGATACTGGATCCTTTAATAGGGAATTTATTAGGTGACGGTCATTTAAGATTTCCTAATAAAAGTAAAAAGCTTTTACAGGGTCCTACTCAGTTCGTAGGAAACGCTAATTTTTGTATGACTCTAAAATCGATAGAATACATAACACATCTTTGGAAGATTTATTCTCCTATATCGACTTCGGTACCACCTAGGCCATGACCAAATCCCAAAACGGGAAAAGAAACCACTCAGTATACCATAAATACTCGGTCTCTTACGGTTTTAACTGAACTTCATGCCCAATGATACATTTGAAACGAACTTAGTAAATTTGTTAAGATCGTTCCATTAAACATAGCAGATCTGCTAACGCCGATCGGTTTAGCCCATTGAATCATGGATGATGGTTATTGATCTCAGGGCAGTGTGTTTTTATGCACGGATAGTTTCACTTCTACTGAAGTAGATTTGCTTATTTATGTTTTACAGAGTCAGTTTGGTTTACTCGCGACTAAACAGAGAAGAATAAAGGAAAATAAAGAAATTTGCTGAAGAATCAGATTTAGTCAGGCTAAAGGAAATATCCTAAACCTCAGATCATTAGTTCAATCCTACTTCATACCTACTATGTTGTATAAAATTAATTTATAATACTAAAGATTAGTACAAGGTGGGTGTTATTAAAAAAAAGAATTGTTTAATGTTTTACAAACAAACAAAAAACAATTAGGGCCGAGGTCGACAACCAATATAAAATATACAACAATTCAATTAAATAGTTGGGCCCTCCTTATGATTTAAATCATAAAATTCTGTAATATATGCTGGGAAGATTACTTACTTAAAATACTTTTTTTTGGAGGAGAGATTGACCTCCTATGAAAGTAATAAATTTTATATTAAAATTAATCAGCAAGAATATAGAGTCTATGGACCTTCTCCGATCATTGCCGCCTGAGATCATCCCAAGGGTACTAACTCCGCTCTACTCTTCAGAGACTATACGTGCACCATTATATTCATATCGATATCAGGGCACCTCCTAATGATATCATTAAAATTAAACGGTAAAGGTGGTTAACGCTGCTTACCCTGGATTGTGAATATAAAGAAAACATAGTCCAAAAGAAATGTAATAAATGTAAACATTTCTTTAGCCAACACCAGTTTCTGCTTTACTTCATGCTGCTACACTAGTTACCGCTGGAGTCTATTTACTCGTTAGATCTTCTCCTTTATTAGAATATTCACCAACAACTTTAATAGTTATCCTATGATTAGGTGCTATAACTTCTTTCTTTGCAGCTTCTAGTGGTTTATTACAAAATGATATGAAAAGAATTATTGCTTTCAGTACAGTTAGTCAATTGGGTTACATGTTTATGAGTATCGGTCTTAGCCAATACAATGTAGCGTTATTCCACATGGTTAACCATGCTTTCTTTAAAGCTTTACTATTTTTAGCAGCTGGAGCTGTAATACACGCTATGGCTGATCAGCAGGATATTAGAAGATTAGGTGGTTTAATAAAGTTTTTACCTTTTACCTATACAGCTATTTTAATCGGATCACTATCTTTAATGGCTTTACCTTGGTTAACAGGTTTCTATAGTAAAGATTTAATAATAGAGTTAGCTTATGCACAATATCAGTTTAGTGGACAAACAGCTTACTGATTAGGAACTATCACAGCTCTTTTAACAGCTTTTTATTCTTTCAGATTAATATCTTTAGTGTTCTTAAGCTACCCTAATGGACCGAAGTCAGATTATTTACATTCTCATGAAGCAGGATTTGGAGTAGTTATACCACTAACTATTTTATCTATTTTTAGTATTTTCTTTGGTTTCTTATTTTCAGACTTATTTGTAGGAGTTGGTACTGATTTCTTTGGTAATAGTTTATTTATACACCCTGATAATATTACATTGGTTGAAGCTGAGTTTTCATTACCTTTATATTTTAAACTTTTACCTACTATCGGTAGTGTTTTAGCAGCCTTTTTTGCTATACTATTATATAACTATAAGGACTTGCCTAAGATACTTATAGACTTAACTCATGCTCATTTACCTTTTAATAATATAGGTCCATGAAATATAGATATGAATAGGGATACATATAGTGGTAAACTAGGTAGAAGATTATACACTTTCTTAAATGGTAAATATTTACTCGATATTATTTATAATAATTTCGTTGTAGCTTCTGGATTAAAAATGGGATATGTTGTAACTAAAGTTTTAGATAGAGGAGTTATTGAATTGTTAGGACCTTATGGCCTATCTTCTGTTCTAATCAATACTGGTGTGAAGATAGGAAAATTAGATACTGGTATTGTCACAAGTTATGCTTTATATATAGTTTTAGGTTTAATTAGTATTTTATTCATTTTATTTTATCCGGTAATAATATCAGGTTCAGAATATATTTCAACCGACCTCTCCTCTTTATTACAGGCACAGGATATAGAGATTTTTAACAGTAAAAATATTAATGAAATAAGACTTATCATGATTTTCGTATCGTCGTTAATCTTATTAAACGTGAAATCAGCTGAATACTAGTGACTTTATACATTACCCCCCCCCTCTCAAAACTCAAAACTCAAAACTCAAAACTCAAAACTCAAAACTCAAAACTCAAAACTCAAAACTCAAAACTCAAAACTCAAAACTCAAAACTCAAAAC
>Ga0193753_10000724_pt1 | contig 30926 bp, 25 predicted proteins | sample H1c2metaG_FD_144925 | JGI IMG/M metagenome (GOLD analysis project Ga0193753, IMG submission 144925) | Soil microbial communities from a riparian zone of the East river system, Colorado, United States - H1c2 | ecosystem: Environmental > Terrestrial > Soil > Riparian zone | place: USA: East...
GTGGGTGGGTTGTATGCGCGGGACCAGGGGTATTCGGCTGCGGTGAGCGATGCGATCTATGACCAGTACAAGCCGGAGTCGATGGAGGACTCGGTTCCGCGGACGGTTGAGGGTGCGGTGCTGGCGATTGCGGATAAGGCGGATACGATTTCCGGAATGTTTGGATTAGGGTTGGAGCCTACGGGGTCGAAGGATCCGTTTGCGCTGCGGCGTGCGGCGAATGGGATTGTGAAGATTCTGGCGGAGAGTGGGGTTACGCTGCTACTTACGCTGAGCGAGGTTGCGGGTGCGGCTTGTGGGCAGAATGAGGCGCTCGCGGTGAAGGTGCGTGGATTTCTGGTGGAGCGGGTGGAGTTCTATCTGCGTGAGGCGCGTGGGCAGGCTTATGACGTCGTGAAGGCTGTGCTGGCTGCTGGGGCGGATGATGTTCGGGACGCTGTGGCTCGGGCTGAGGCCGTGACTGCTGTGCGTGGCGCGTCGTCGGGAGATACGGGTGACTTCGCGGCAGTTTCGGCGGCGTTCAAGAGAATGAAAAATATTCTGTCACAGGCGGGAGAGAAGGGTATTGCTGCGGGGCCGGGTGTTGATTCAGTGTTGTTAACCGAGACGACGGAGAAGGCGCTGGCGGAACGCTCTGCTGTGTTGGCAGCGCGAGTTGCGGGACTTCGGGAGGCGAAGAACTACAAGGTTGCGCTGGAGGAGATTGCTACGCTGCGGCCGCAGGTGGATGCGTTCTTCGATGCAGTGATGGTGATGGCTCCGGATGCCGCGGTGAGAGCGAATCGGCTGGCGCTGTTGGAACGAGTGCTGGGCGATTTCTCGGGGATTGCAGACTTCTCGGAGATTGTGGTCGCTGGGTAGTTTTTGCCCGTGTGTTGACGGTTAGACATTAGTCGACGATGAGCATGACTCCCAACATGACCAGGAAGACTGCGAAGATTGAGCCGAGAGGAATGAGAACGTCTGCACAAAAAGAGCTCCAGCGAGTGGGCTGTTGCCGTCCATCTTCGGCGCGGACGTTTGATTGATAGAACGAACTGTCGTGTTGGGTTGTGGTGGATTTCATGTTTTCCTACCTTCGAGCGTCGTGAGATGTGACGCGAGGATTCTGGGTGGATCTTGAGATTTCGGCGAAATTTCGGCCTTGCTCTCGAATTTCCATTGAATTTACCAATGGATTGTCCTGATTGATATGACTCGCGTGGGGGAGTGATCAAAGTTGCAACTGCATGAGGTTACTTGTTTGCCGGTCGGGGAGACTGGCCGGGGATAGATACGGTGGCTCTCCGATGATCATGGCGGTTTCGTCGCAGGCGTGGCGTCTGGCGCAGTGCCGGCAGTCTTTGAGGACCTTGTCGTGCAGGGAGTGGCGGTCGGCAGTGCTGAAGTGGAAGTGTTCGAAGAAGGCCGGGATACGGGTGAAGAGGCAGACGCATTTGATGCCTAGCTCGTTGGCCTGATGAAGGAGCGAGCGGACAAGCAGGCTGCCTGCGCCGTGACCGGTTGTACCGGGACGAACGACGATGGAGCGCACTTCTGCGAGGTGTGGGCCGTAGATGTGGAGAGCGGCGCAACCGATGAATCCACTGGACTCTGTTTCAACGATGGTGAAGGTGTAGATGTTTTTGCAGATCTCCGCGTAGGAGCGATGGAGAAGGGTGCCATCGTGAGAGAAGCTTTCGATCAATTGATAGATGGCAGGGGCGTCCTGAAGTCGGGCGGGACGCGTCCGCATTAGTAGCTTTCGGTGCAGATTGCTTGCCCGGTGCTGAGAGTGGCGGGTGGCGTATCGCGCTCTTGATTTGAAGGGTATTTGTGATGACGATGATTGCGGAGGTTGCGAGATGAGGGATGTTGACATATCGGACTGCGCATTTCTTTTGCCGACCATTCTGAAATGGTGTGGCCGGACTGATGTTGTGATGAGTTGGGGTTGAGTGATCAGGAGCTATGCACCGTAGTGGCGTCCTTCGTTCGGCGGATCCCATGGGATGGGAACGAAGGTGCGCTGGAAGAAGGCGTTATCGACGACGTAGCACTCGCGATTTTCGCCTTCGATGATCCAGTCGCCGGGAAGGACTTTGCGCTCGCCAGCGTCGGTGAAGATGAAGGTGGGATTGGTGCATTGCTTTGCGTTTACCAGAAGAGGTCTGCGGGTGCGAAAGGTGTTCAATCGAGTTCTCCTGTCGGCGTTGTTTTGCTGACTAGATATATGTCATCACTTCGCTCATAAAAAAGATGTAATGAGTTCGTAAGTAGTTTGAAAGCAGTGGGGCCGCGCCGATTTCAGAGCTATATCTGTGAAAAAGAAGGTTTAGATTGGCGGCTATTTGATGCTTGTTCACCGTGAAGAAGCTGCGGATGGGTTAGTTTTTAGAGAGGAGATCAGCTATGCCACTTCCGAATGATGAAAAGATTGTTGCGCTGAGTGAGGAGTTGCTGAAGGCGTTTGAGGCCATCTTTGGGCCGCACCCTGGGTTTCGACCTGTACATGCTAAGGGGGCGCTGTTGACGGGGACGTTTACGCCTTCGAGTGAGGCGGCTTCGCTGACGCGGGCGCCGCATGCTAACCGGGAGTCTACGCCGGTGACGGTGAGGTTCTCTGATTCGGCGGGAATTCCGCTAATACCGGATAACGATCCGAATGCGAATCCGCGTGGATTCGGGCTGCGGTTTCATCTTGCAGAGCGAGTGCACACCGACATCGTGGCGCATTCGGCGAATGGGTTTCCGGCGAGGAACGGGGAGGAGTTTCTGGGGCTTCTGCGGGCGATAGCGACGAGCGATCCGGCGAACCTGGCGGGGTCGGCGTTGGAGGCGTTTCTTGGGACGCATCCGAAGGCGCTTGCGTATGTGCAGTTGCCGAAGCCTGCGCCTTCGAGCTTTGGGCGTGAGAGTTACTTTGGGCTGACGGCTATGAAGTTTACGAACAAGGATGGTGTGAGCAAGTTTGGACGGTACAGCATTCTTCCGGAGGCTGGGAACGATTTTCTGGATGATGCGGCGGCTGCGGGCAAGAGTGCGAATTACCTGTTCGATGAACTGACGGAGAGGCTTGCGAAGGGGCCGATCAAGTTCAAGGTAGTAGTGCAGGTGGCCGAGGATGGCGATGTTGTGGATGATGCGACGGTTGCGTGGCCAACGGAGCGCAAGGTGGTTGAGTTGGGAACGATCGCTCTGACGGAGCGGGTTCCGAATGATGCTGGCGAGCAGAAGCATATTATCTTCGACCCGATTCCGCGGGTGGATGGGATTGAGCCTTCGGCTGATCCTCTGCTGGAGTTGCGGGCTGCGGTTTATCTGTTGAGTGGACGGAAGAGGCGGGCTGCTCCGGAGCAGTAGAAAGTAGGGCGTCCGAGAAGGGCGCCCTTTTTGCCGATGAGCGTTTGGGTGGCGTCGGTATCAGACGGGCTTGATCTTTATGAAAAACATATGCGGTTTGTGATGTGCTTGTTGGTGAGAGGCCAACTATGCGTTTATTCCGCTTGTTTTTCCGTTGCTTTGTTCTGGTTCTGGGATTGCTGTTGTTCGCAGGCATTGTTGTTCAGGCGCAGGTGGCTACTTCCTCGAAGGATGGTGAGGTAGAGGAGCTGCGGCAGACAGTACGGGATCTAGCGCTTCGGGTGGCGGTGCTGGAGGAGCAGTTGCAGAAGCGGCCGACTGCGGTGGTTGCTTCTCCAAATGCGGATGCGGCAGGTGGGCCTGCGGCTTCTTCGAGTTCGTCGAGCGCGGTGGCGGATGCTGCGCCGATGGTGGATGCGGTTACTAATGTTTCTGCGGCTGCGCCTGCGGCTTTGGTGAAATCATCGGGTCCAGCAACGGGTGGGAGTTCTCATGTTGCTTTGGGAGATGTGCTGCCAGCGCAGTTGCCCGGGGGAGCTACGCTGAACTACTACGTTGATGGCTACTACGGGTATGACTTCAATCATCCGATTGGGCGGGTACAGTATTTGCGAGCCTACGATGTGCTGAGCAATGCGTTCAGCCTGAACCAGGCGGGCGTGGTGCTGGCGCTCGATCCGGCGGTGGAGGAGGGGCGGCGGTATGGAGTGCGGTTGGATCTGCAGTTTGGGCAGGCAACGGAGACGCTGCAGGGAAATCCGGCGAATGAGCCGAGGCCGGAGATCTACAGGAATATCTTTCAGGCGTATGGGACATATGTGTTTCCCGTGGGCCGTGGGCTGACGGTGGACTTTGGGAAGTGGGCCAGTTCTATTGGGCTTGAAGGGAACTATACGAAGGACCAGATGAATTACTCGCGATCGTTCTGGTTTGATTATCTGCCGTTCTACCATATGGGGGTTCGGGCTAATTACAAGATCAACGATAATGTGTCGGCGAATTACTGGATTGTGAATGGGACGGACCAGTCGGAGCCGACGAACTCGTTCAAGGACCAGTTGTTTGGCGTACTGCTTCAGCCGAAGAAGGATGTTTCGTGGACGGTGAACTACTACCTTGGGCAGGATCATCCGGATGTGACGCAGGTGCAGGACTGCGGGACGGCTCCGGTGCAGCCGGGACTTTGTCTTGTATCGATTACACCGGCACCGGATGGCAAGGGGCATATCTTTGACAGCTATGCGACGTGGAATGTGACGCCGAAGGTGACGCTGGCGCTGGAGGGGGATTATGTGATTTCGAGGGAGTGGGCGCAGGCGGGGCCGGGGATGTCGTCGGCTCCGAAGCATGTGGCAGGCGGGGCGGGGTATGCGCGGTATCAGTGGACACCGCGGATGGCGCTGGCGGGAAGGGCGGAGTATCTGTCGGATCGCGGAGGTTTGTTCAGTGGGACGACGCAGGCGTTGAAGGAGTTTACGGGAACGTATGAGTTCAAGGTTAGCGAAGGGCTTTTGTCGCGGGTGGAGTATCGGCGGGACTGGAGTAATGTGCCGTTCTTTTTGACGAATAAGGTGGGGGTGCTTTCGGCGAATCAAGACACGCTGACGGTGGGATTGGTTTGGTGGTATGGGGGGAAGCAGGGAGTTTGGTAGAACAAGAAACAAGCAACGGCAACGACAGGAGCAGATCCCTACGGGATGACAACTAAAAAACGAACGATAGCAAAGATAAAGGGCTGTCCGATTGGACGGCCCTTTATCTTGCCGTGCGATGGTGGTTAGACTTTGACCTCCCAGCCCTTTTCGTAGGTTCGGCCCCAGAGTTTCATGGCTTCGGGGTCGTTGAGGACGTGGCCGGTTTTAGGGTCGAGGGTTAGCTCGTGTTTGGTGAAGTAGGCGATGTTGGATAGCTGGAGCATGGTGACGCTGACGTTGGCTACGGGGATGGGGGAGTTGAGTTTTTCGCCGTGGCGGATGCCATTGATGAGGTTGAGGAAGTGGGCGTCGGTCATGGAGTCGCGGCCGATGGTGTCGGTGCTGGAGGTCTTCTTGCCGGTCTTGAACTCGTCGGTCTTGTTGCCGTTCCAGTCGTAGAGCTCGTACCCGTCGCGGTCGATGAGGATGGAGCCCTTGGTGCCGAGGATGGAGGAGCCGCGCTCGCGGCCGTAGATCTTCATGCCCTGGCAGCAGCGGCCTTCCCAATTGATCATTTTGTCGGAGCCGTACTCGAAGTTGGTGTCGAGGGTGTCGTAGAACTGCCAGTCGTCTTTGAAGTTGTAGCGGCCGCCGGCTGCGGTGACGCGGTTGGGGTATTCGACGCCGAGGGCCCAGCGGCAGACGTCGACCTCGTGGGTGCCGTTGTTGAGGGACTCGCCGGTGCCGTAGCGGGTGAGCCAATGCCAGTTGTACGGGTGGATGTTGTCCTTGTACTCGCTGCGCGGGACGGGGCCCTGCCAGAGGTCCCAGTTGAGGGTGGCGGGTACGGCGGCGGGTTTGCCGTAGCCCATGGACTTGCGCTTGTTCACATACCAGGCCTTAGCGTAGTAGGCGTCGCCGATGAGGCCGTCGTGGATCTGCTGGATGACTTTGATGGTGTAGTCGGAGGAGCGCTGCTGGTCGCCTACCTGGACGAGCTTGCCGTATTTCTTCTGGGCCTCGATGAGGAGCTCGCCCTCGCGGGGATTGTGGCTGGAGGGCTTTTCGACGTAGACGTGCTTGCCAGCCTTGAGGCCGAGGATGGCCATGGGGGCGTGCCAGTGGTCGGGCAGGGCGACGGTGATGACGTCGACGTCTTTGGCGTCGAGGATCTTGTGGTAGTCGCCGTCGGCTGTGGGGGCGTAGCCCAGCTCTTTTTCTGCCTCGGCGGCGAACTTGGCGAGGATAGTGGAGTCGACGTCGCAGATGTGCGAGACGCGGGCGGATGCGGCATTATTTTTGAGCGAAGAGAGGTGGGCGTAGCCGCGGCCGTTGAGCCCGAGAATGGCGAAGTTGAGGCGGTCATTGGAGCCCATGATCTGAGCGTAGCTTTTGGCTGTGGAACTGATGGCAGCACTGGCGGCCGTTACGGCGAGGCCGTCGAGAAATGTGCGTCTTGAGATCATTGGTGCTCCTTGTTATATGCCCCGAGATGTGGCTGGGAATTAGACGGTATCCCTTATACATGGGTTTTAGTTGCAAGTTCAAACGAAGCGGCAGGGAGCATGGGGAAGAGTAGCCAAAAAGGAGGCAAAGACAAGAGTAATGGCAGCCACAGGTTCCATCGGCTTCGCTCAGGATGGGACGGTTTGGGTGGTTAAGGGGAGAACAGGCAAAAACAGAAGCAAATCCCTACGAGATGACAAACAAAAAAGCATCAACAAGCATGTTCGCCCGAAGGTTGCCTTGAGTTAGTTGAGGCGCTGGAGGCGGTCGATTAGTTTTTGGGCCAGGGGTTCGCCGGATTCGGTCCAGAGGAGACGGCTGGAGATGCCGCAGTGTTTTTCGACGGATAGGGTGAAGGCAAGGAGTTTTTCTACGTTCTGCTGGATGTGTTTCGTGGCGTCTTCGTCGAGCTCTTCGTCTTCGAGGGTTTCGGCCAGCCAAGGGGTGTCGAGGCCGAAGTCGATGCGGATGTGGCCGTTCTGCTCGAAGCTGGCATCGTCGAACTGGGGGCCGAGACCGAGGATGCGGACGGTCGCGGGCTGGGGCTTCCACAGGGTGTCGAGGGCGGCGTAGTTGTCGTCCTGGTCGATGTCGGGATCGATGTTAGGGTCAGGGGCGCGGTTGGGGTCGACGTCAGGGGACCAGAGGTTCCAGCGCATCTCAAACTCGTAGGCCATGTCGTCGTGGAGCTGTTCGGTGGCTTCGGCTACGGCGTTTTCGATGATGGAGTCGGAGGTGTCTTCGGAGCGGTTGTCGTTGACGTAGATGCGCTGGTAGGAGGGGGCTTCGTTGAAGCCGATGGGATAGACGGAGGCTGCGGCGACGCGCTTGTCTCCACTAATAAGGGCGAATTGCCGCATGACCGAGACGAGGGCGGCGGGGAGTGATTCGAGGCGGAAGTTGGGGAACCAGAGGCTTAAGTAGAGCTGATCGGCCATAGGGATAGTCTAGTCTTTTCGAGGGAAGAGGGAAGAGGGAAGAGGGAAGAGGGAAGAGGGAAGAGGGAAGAGGGAAGAGGGAAGAGGGAAGAGGGATCGGTGGGCTGCACGTTGCATTGGGGCGTTGGGTGAGAAGATAGAGAGTGGATGGGTAAGATCGTTTCCATTGAGAGATTGCGGGTTTGGTTGCTGGTGGGCGCGGCCCTGCTGGTGATGGTGGTGGTGGCGTTTCTGGGATATGCCCACTATCGGGCGCACCGGTTTATTAAGGATCTTCCGGGCAAGCTCGGCATTGATATTACTCAGGAGACGAATGCGTATACGTATTCGCAGACGGTCCAGGGGAGGACCATCTTTACGATCCATGCGGCGAAGGCGGTGCAACGCAAGGATGGACTCGTGACGCTGCACGATGTGGGGATCGTTCTGTATGGACGACAGCAGAATCGGGCAGACCGGATCTACGGCAAAGAGTTTGAGTATGACCAGAAAGCAGGAGTGATTCGCGCAGCGGGCGAGGTGCATATTGACCTGCAGGCTCCGATGGCGACCGATGCGCATGGGAAGGCGGATTATGCCGCGGGTAAAGATCTACATGGACAAGGGGCGGTCGAGAAGGGAAGCGAAGATAGCCGGCTGATTCACGTGAAGACAAGTGGTCTGGTCTTTATGCGCGAGCTGGGGGTGGCGGCGACAGATCAGGATGTTGAGTTCGAGTTCAACGGAATGAACGGCTTTGCCCGGGGTGCGGATTACAGCTCGGACACTGGGGTTCTGGTACTGCATTCGGCGGTGAAGGTAAATGGACTGCACGATGGGCGACCGATGGTTTTGACGGCGTCACGGGCGGAGATGGATAGGACGAATAATCGGGTGACGCTGGAGCAGGCGAAGTATGTTTCGGTGGGGGATGGACGATCGGGGCCGACGCAGACGGCAGCGGCGCAGCGGGCGGTGGCGCATATGCGGAGTGACGGTGGGATAGAAGGCCTGGATGCCGAGGGAGAGGTAACGCTGGAGCAGGGCGATGGGGGTAGGATCGTGGCGCAGCGGGCGAATGTATTGATGAGTGCCGAGGGGCGGGTTCAGTCGGCACGGCTGTATGACGGTGTTCGGTACACGGTGGATGAGCCTTTACGGCAGGCCAACGGAGTGTCGGCTGAAGGACGGGCTGCCTTCGATAAAAAGGGGCGGCCGGAGCAGGTGGTTTTGAGCGGGGCGGTGCATTTCAATGAGCGGGTGAGAGCCCAGGGAACGGCCACTCCGTGGAGTGAACGGGAGCTGGGAGCGGATAAGCTGGAGTTTGCGCTGAACCCAGATAGCGCGGGAAAGGCGCAGTTGCGCGATGCCAAGGCCAGTGGGAGTGCGAGGCTGAAGCTGGTCGACGCTCCGCGGGATAAGAAAGGGCCTGTCAGCAGCGCGATGGCTGGGGATGTTCTGACGGCGCATTTTGTACAGGTTAAAGGAGCCACAAAAATCACGGAAGCGCATGGAGTGGGCCATACGGTTTTGCGGCGGATGAGCGAGACTGGAGCGGAGGATACGAGCTCGGGCGAGACGATGGATGTTCGCTTCCAGATGACAGCTGCGGAAAAGAGTGGCGCGGAGGAGATTGCGACTGCGGTGCAACAGGGAAATGTGGTGATGACACATATACCGGTTCGTAAGCCGGGGGATGCCAATGCTCCAACGGAGCAACGGGCTACAGCGCAGAAGGCGGCGTATGACGGCGCGACCAAATGGATGACGCTGACCGGTGGCGTCCAAGTAAAAGACGAGGTGGGGAGCATGCTGTGGGCCGATAAGGTGGCGATGGAGCAGGGATCGGGTGATGGAGTTGCCGAGGGGTCGGTGAAGGCGAGCTATCTGCAGCCTAAGGCTGTGCAGGGGCAGGGCGATGCTGTGCATGTTCTGGCGGTCCGGGCGGAGTTGAAGAGAGCGGCGGATCAGGCGATCTTTTATGGCGTAGCTGGTCGGCCGGCACGGTTGTGGCAGGGCGGGTCGCAGGTGGAGGCTCCAGTATTGCAGTTTGAACAAAAGCAGCGGAGGCTGGTGGCGCGCGGCGAGGGTCAGGGAGCGTCGATGGCGGTCCATACAGTACTGGTTGGGCATGGTTCGGGTAAAGCAGGTGTGGGCAAGCCGGATGCAGGGAAGAGTGGGGCGGTGCGCGTGGCAAGCAGGGAGCTGGTGTACTCGGACGAGGCGCGCAAGGCAGAGTTCAGCGGCGGGGTTGAGGTGGAGAATGCGAGTGGCAAAATGCGTGGTCAGAATGCGATCGCATATCTGCAGACTGCGGCTGGAGGGAATAAACCCGCTTCCTCACAAGGCGCTGTCGAAGCAAAGACTGCCGCGCTGCCGGGAGGGTTTATGGGCGGCAGCGTGGAGCGCATCGTGGTGACCGGACAGGTGGAGATGGACCAGCCTGGGAGGCGGGCCACGGGAGAGCAACTGGTCTACACGGCAGGGGATGGCTTGTTTGTGTTGACGGGGACGGCTTTGGCAGCGCCAAAGATTATGGATGAGACGCAGGGTATGGTGACGGGCGCGTCTTTGCGGTTCCATTCGGGGGATCAGAGTGTCGTGATTTCTAATGGGGAGAACGCTGGCGCCGGAGAACGGGTCCGCACAGAGACGCGGGTGAAAAGGAATTGATGAGGACATTGTCGACGGAGGAGATCGCCAAGTCATACGGCGGACGCCAAGTGGTGCGGGGAGTGAACCTGGAGATTGAGCAGGGGGAGGTCGTGGGCCTGCTGGGGCCGAATGGCGCAGGCAAGACGACGAGCTTCTACATGATTGTGGGACTGGTGCGGCCTGATGAGGGGCGGGTGCTGGCGGATGGCCATGACATCAGCCGATTACCGATGTATCTGCGGGCTCGGAACTATGGGATCAGCTATCTGCCGCAGGAGCCATCAGTGTTTCGCAAACTGACGGTGCAGGACAATATTCTAGCGGTGCTGGAGACCCAACAGCTGAGCTGGGAGAGCCGGCGGACACGCACAGAAAAACTGATTGAACAACTGAACCTGGGGCATGTGCGGCAAACGCGTGGCTATGCGCTGAGCGGAGGCGAACGGAGGCGTGTAGAAATTGCGCGCTGCCTGGCGATCGACCCCGCATTTATTCTGCTGGACGAGCCGTTTTCAGGTATTGATCCGATTGCGGTGCTGGATCTTCAAGAGATTATCTTCGACCTGAAGAAGAGCGGGATTGGTGTACTGATTACAGACCATAATGTTCGCGAAACGTTGTCGGTAACGGACAGAGCGTACATCATTAATGAAGGAAAGATATTTCGGACGGGAACTCCAGGGGACCTGGGGCGCGACCCGGAGGTACGGCGAGTGTATCTGGGCGAAAAGTTTTCAATGGGCTAAAGCGATTGATTGGTTGCTACAACTTCAGTTGTAAGCAGGAGCAACCATCGTGACACGGTGAGTTATGGCTGGGCGGGTTAGACTACAGCGAGAAAGATTCAAGCCGTGTAGACTGTGGCCAAGCCGAGGCGTTCAACGCCGGGAGGCGGCTTTCACGGTCAGTGTGAGACGGTACAGTGATGCAACAAGAGGTATGAGGGGATAACGTGCTGCTGCAACCCAAGCTGAATTTGAAAGTGTCACAACGACAGGTGTTGACGCCTGGACTGGTGCAGATGGTCAGCGTGCTGGCGCTGAACAAGCTTGAGTTGAAGGAAATGATCAACACGGAGATGGTGGAGAATCCGGTGTTGGAGGAGTTGGAAGAGTCTGCCGTTTCGTTGGATGAGCGGACGGGAATCGAGGGAGATCGAGAGCGGTCGGCGGAAGAGGTGGCTGCTGAGAACGACCGCGTAGAGAAGGACCCCTTCGATGAGATCGACTTTGGGAGCTACTTTCAGGATTATCTGGATCCCGGATTCAAGACGGCTTCGAACTTTGAGGAATATGACAAGCCGTCGTTTGAGAATTTTCTGTCACAGCCGGGTACGCTGAGCGATCACCTGATGTGGCAACTGGGTTCACTGACGCTGATGCCGGAGGTTCGGCTGGCGGCTGAGATGGTGGTCGGAAATCTGGACGAGAAAGGGTACCTGACGGCGAGCGATGAGGAGTTGGTGAAGTCGCTGGTGCAGGCGAGGTTTCCTGTAAGGCCAGCTCCGATTCCATTTGAGCGGGGTACGAAGGCAAAGGTTCAGCCGTGGATCGAACCACAAGAGAGTTTTGACAGTAGCGAAGCCGATCGGGAGAGCCTGGAGATTGCGGCTGGCGCCGATGTAGAAGGTAACAAGCTGCTGGCGATTGTGCAGGAGGCTCGGGGAATTGTTAGTAACTTAGACCCGGTGGGCGTGGGCGCGCGAGATCTTCGGGAGTGCCTGCTGATTCAGATATCGGCACAGCAGTGCGAAGCGGTGATTGTGTCTGAACGCCGGCGGAAGGCTGCTGCAAACGATGGGGTTATCTACGATGAGGGTCCTGGCGGCAGGGAAGATGTGTTTTCGCTTGCCTCGCATATCGTGGCGCAGTGCCTGCCACTGTTGCAGAAAAAAGATATGCGTGAGTTGACGCGAAGCTGTGGGCGTACCGCGGAACAGGTGCAGGCGGCGGTCGATTACATTCGGACGCTGGATCCCAGGCCGGGACAACAGTACAACCAGAGCGAAACCCGGCTGATTGAGCCAGATGTGGCGTTTGTGAAGCGCGATGGTAAGTATGTTGTTCTGATGAACGAAGAGGACTTGCCAACGCTGCGGCTGAACCAGAGCTATCGGAGGATGTTGCAGCAGAAACAGACGGAGAAAGAGGTTAAGGAGTACGTTAAGGAACGCTATAAATCGGCGATTCAACTGCTGAGGAATATCGAACAGAGAAAGAATACGATTGTGCGGACATGTGACGTGATTGTGCGTCGTCAGACGGAGTTTCTGGAGCATGGGGTGAATGCGCTGAAACCGATGATGATTAAGGAAGTGGCCGAGGAGATTGGGGTGCATCCTTCGACGGTGAGTCGTGCGGTGGCGAACAAATATGTCCATACGCCACAGGGAGTGTATGAGCTTCGCTTCTTCTTCTCCGAAGGCGTGAATGGGCCGGAGGGTGGAGACTTGCCGCTAGTGCTGCTGAAGCGCAAGGTGAAGAAGCTGATTGAAGAAGAGGATGAGCGGAAGCCGTTGACTGATGATCAGCTTGCGGCAGAGCTGCAGCGGCAGGGTATCCAGGTGACACGAAGGACGGTTGCGAAGTACCGTGAAGATATGCAGATTCCTAGTACGCACCAACGTCGTGTGCGCTGACCCGCAAACAATTTTGCAAACGAGGTGAGCAGAATGGACGTCGAGTACACCGGTAGACAAACCACCGTTACAAAGAAGCTGAAGCTACAGGTTGAGGCGGGGCTGGAACGAATCTCAAAGATCGTCGGCAGCTCTGGAAACGTGCATGTGATTTTGTGTACAGACAAGTACAGGCATATTGCCGAGATTACGGTACAGACGAGAAATCAGAAGCTGGTGGCCAGATGCGAGGCGACGGAGATGGTGGTTGCGTTGCACGATGGTCTGGACAAGCTGGAGAAGCAGGCGATCCGGCACAAGAAAAGATACTCGACGATTAAGCGGCATCCGAAGACTGATGTTAAGGTGGCCGCGGCGGATAAGGTGTCGTCGAATGGATCGGGTAAGGTTGCAGGAGAGATTCCCGCAGTGAAGGTGGCGATGAAGAACAGTGGAGGCCGTAAGGCGGTGCCGATGCTGGTTCACTCGTTTCCTTCGCAGTCGCCGCTGGCTGAGCCGCATGTGGCGCGGTCGAGCGATGGCGTAGCTTTGCGGCCGATGTCGCTAGAAGAAGCCGTGAAGGAAGCGGCGTTTCGGGACCGCGATGTCTTTGTGTTTCGCGACCATGGAGGGCAGGCGATGGTGCTGCACCGTAAGCGAGATGGAAAGATGGAGCTGATAGAAGTTCCATAGCTGGCACGAAGCTGTAAGTGCAGTATTGTGGCAGGTGCTAGGATTTCTAGCATGCCACGCAAGCAAACGAAGAAAACAGTAAAGCGCCAGAGTGAGCCGAAGAATAAGGGCGAACTGGTAATCCTGACTGGACTGTCGGGGTCTGGGAAGTTGTCCGCCTTGAAGGCATTTGAGGACCTTGGGTATTATTCGGTCGACAATCTTCCTCTTGAACTGGTGACACGATTCGCCGATCTGGTGCGACAGTCGGTGGAGATCGAACGCGCGGCGCTGGTGGTCGATGTGCGCGAGGGAATGCGGCTCGATGAGTTTCCGGAGATATTGAAGAAGGTCAGCAAGGTGCTGCCGACGCGCGTCGTCTTTCTGGAAGCGAGTGAGGATGCGCTGATACGGCGGTTTTCGGAGACGCGGCGACCACATCCGATGGGACGAGCGGATACGGTGCTGAAGTCAATTCGGGCGGAGCGAAAGAGGCTTGATCTCATCCGCAATGTTGCCGACATTGTGCTGGATACGACGAAGTTTAATGTGCATGAGCTTCGGGCGCACATCAATGCGCAGTTCGAACGCGAGAAGAGCGATAAGAATCTTACGATCTCTTCGAATAGCTTTGGGTTTAAGAATGGCGTGCCTACAGATGCGGATCTGGTGTTCGATGTGCGGTTTCTGCCGAATCCGCATTTTGTGCCGAAGTTTCGCAAGCTGACGGGAAAGCATCCGAAGGTTGCGAAGTATGTCCGCGACTTTCCGCAGACGACTGAATTTCTTGACAAGACAACCGAGATGCTCAAATTTCTTTTGCCGCACTACATTGAAGAGGGCAAGAGCTATCTGACGGTAGCGTTTGGGTGCACGGGCGGGCAACACAGGTCAGTGTTTATTGCGGAAGAGATGAAGAAACGGCTAGATGCAGCGGGGTATCGCGTGAAGACGGCGCATCGGGATATGCCACGCTAGAATGCCATGCGGACAGCTCGACACAATAGAATAGTGAGATGCGCAGCACGATGAAGACATCCGGGAGAGTGGCGGCTTGAAGCGTATCTGGCGGTTACTTCTCTATGTGCGGCCATACGCGCTTTATTCGCTGGCTTCCGTGGTGCTGATGGCGGTTGTGGGCGCGATGGCTGCGTTCCGGATTCTGCTGGTGAAGCCGATCTTCGACAATGTGCTGCGGCCGGATGCGGTGTCGCATAACGTGCTTGTGTTTCATGTTCCGCATCTGGATTGGGTGCTGAACCTGCAATTTCTCGTGCCCAGCCATCTGCACAATGCGTGGAACGTGGTGGCGTATGCGCTGGTTGTTTCGGCCCTGCTGAAGTCGGTCTGCGACTACGCGGGAACGTACCTGATTAACTATGCCGGATTCGGCATGATTACGGACCTGCGGAACGACCTGTATAACGCTGTGCTGCGGCGGTCGGTGGCGTTCTTCCAGAAGCATACGACGGGTACGCTGCTGTCGACGCTGATCAACGACATTGAGCGGGTTCAGTTTGCGATGTCGAGTGTGTTGGGAGATTTTCTGCAGCAGTTTTTCACGCTGGTGTTCACCGTGGTCGTTGTTGTGATGGTGGGCGGCAAGATGGCGTGGGTACTGCTGCTATTTGTGCCTGTGGTGATCTCGTCGGCTCGGCGAATTGGCAGGCGTGTACGGCAAACGACGCGCAAGGGACAGGACAAGCTGGCGGAGATCCAGAACATTCTGCACGAGACGATTACGGGCAACCGGATTGTGAAGGCATTCGGGATGGAGCTGTGGGAGATGAATCGCTTCCGCAGAGCGGCGCGTCGGTTGTTCCGTGCGAATTTGAAGTCGGTGAGTGCGCAGGCGATCAGCTCGCCATTGATGGACGCGCTGGGTTCGGTTGGGATTGCGCTGCTGTTGTTATTTGGACGCCAGCGCATTCTGCATGGAGACATGACTGCCGGATCGTTTATTACGTTTTTGATCGCGGTGTTTACCTTGTACGATCCGGTGCGCAAGTTCGCCTTGTTCTACAACAGTTTTCAACAGGCGTTGGGAGCGAGCGAGGACATCTTTAAGTTCATGGACGCACAGGATGATGTGCAGGAAAAGAAGCGCGCCCACGTATTAAAGGGGTTTAGTAAGGGGATCCGGTTTGAGTATGTTGGCTTTGCCTATGAGGCTGAGGATGGCGAGACCAAGCAGGTATTGCATGGGATCAATCTTGAGGTGCGGCCTGGCGAGGTGATTGCGTTTGTGGGGCCGAGTGGGGCGGGAAAGTCGTCACTGGTGAATTTGATTCCGCGCTTCTTCGATGTGAATGAAGGACGAATTCTATTGGATGATTATGATTTGCGAGATGTGACGATCGATTCGTTGCGGAAACTGATCGGCAAGGTGACGCAGGAGACGGTTCTGTTCAACGACACGGTACGAAACAACATTGCGTATGGACAGCCGGATGTTCCGCTAAGCAGGGTGGAGGAGGCGGCGCGAATGGCGCTGGCGCATGACTTCATCCTGAAGATGCCGGATGGGTACAACACGAAGATTGGCGAAAAGGGCACGCGGCTGAGTGGAGGAGAACGACAGCGGCTGGCGATTGCGCGAGCGATTTTGAAGAATGCTCCGATTCTGATTCTGGATGAAGCGACGTCGGCGCTGGATATGGAGAGCGAGCAGTATGTGCAGGCGGCCCTTGCGAACTTGATGAAAGGTAGAACGGTGTTTGTGATCGCTCATAGGCTTTCGACGGTGCGGAGCGCTACGCGCATTGCCGTGATCGAGCGAGGACAGATCTCGGAGATCGGGACGCATGATGAGCTGATTCGTCACTCTGGAACGTATCGGCGGCTTTACGATATGCAATTCAAAGATATGGGGCTGGTTAGTGCGGGGAACGGCGATGTGGCGCAAGTAGTGGAGGGTATCGCGTGAGTGCTGTTTATTCGATGACGGGTTTTGCGAGTCTGCGGGGTTCGGCCGGAGATGGGTTGGCTTTTACGCTGACGATGAAGAGTGTGAATCATCGGTTTCTTGACTTGAGTTTCCGGTTGCCTTCTTACTTCGATGGGTTGGAGATGCAGTTGCGCAGGCTGTTGAAGGAGAGCCTGCGGCGTGGGCACGTGGATGTGACGTTGCAGATTGAGCGGCGGGCGCATACCGAAGTCCAGTTAAACTCCGATCTGCTGAGTGCTTATGTGAAAGCGTTTCGCGAAGGCGCAGAGGAACATGGGATTGTGAGTGAACCCGATCTGAGTGCGATGCTTCGGATTCCGGGTGTGATGAGTGCAGAGACTGGTGTGGGTGGGGGAGACTCGTCGGAGTTGGAGGGGTCGGTGGTGGCCTTAGTTCCTCTGCTGGTAGAGAAGCTGAATGAGGTGAGGAGGCAGGAGGGAGAGTCATTGGTGGGTGAGCTGCGGGCGTCGATGCTGCGGTTGAGGGCGTTCTCAGCGGAGATGGGCGGACTGCGGAATGGAGTGCGCGAGGCTCAGTTTGAGCGGCTGCGAGCGAGGCTGACAGAACTGACGCAGGGCGTGGTGGTGAGTGAGGAGCGGGTGCTAACAGAAGCTGCGGCGCTGGCGGAGAAGAGCGACATAGAAGAAGAGATTGTGCGGCTGCGGACGCATGTGGACCGCTTTGTGACCCTGCTGGATGAGGGTGGTGAATTGGGCAAGCGGCTGGATTTTCTGCTGCAGGAGCTGAATCGGGAGGCCAATACTATGCTCTCGAAGACGAGCGGGGCTACGGGAGAGAACAGCCTGCGCATTACCGAGCTTGGGCTGGAGATGAAGGCGGAGATCGAGAAGGCGCGGGAACAGGTACAGAACCTGGAGTAGAGCAGGCCGGGCGGTTACACTGGGTGATATCGACATAATCAAGGTGTTCAGGGGCTGATGGCAGGCATACTTTTTATCATTTCGGCGCCCTCGGGTTCGGGCAAGTCTACGCTGGTAAGCCAGCTTCGTACGTTGGTGGCGGGGTTGGAGTTTTCCGTATCGTATACGACGCGGGCGCCGCGTGGGTCGGAGGTGGATGGGGAGGCGTACCACTTCACGACGCGCGAAGAGTTTGAGCGGATGATAGCGGCAGGAGATTTTCTGGAGTGGGCTGAGGTGTTCGGCAATTACTACGGGACGGCGGTATCGGCGCTGGAACACGCGAAGGCGGCGGGAAAAGACCTGCTGCTGGATATCGATGTTCAGGGCGCGTTGCAGGTGATGAAGAAGAAGCCTGAGGCGGTTTCGATCTTTATTTTGCCGCCGAGCCCGGAGGTGCTGGAGATGCGGTTGCGGAACCGAAGCCAGGCCGAGCAGATGACTTCAGAGACTGTGATCGAGAGCAGACTCGCGGAGGCCAAGAACGAGCTCGAAAAGATTTGGGACTACAAGTATGCGCTGGTGAACGATGTGCTGGACCAGGCGGTGGCGGAGATGCGGGCGATCGTTCTGAGTGAGCGCGGCGAAGATGATGAGGTACGGTCACTGGCGGCTAGTTGTAGAACGGATGCCGCTTCGCCGAAGTTGAAGACAGTTTTACGAACGTTTGAAAGTTAGGTCCGAGTTATCCACGGCGATTTGTGTATCAGAATTTGTTGCGCTGAGTTATAAATTCAGACTACGGGGGAAACTCATGACGGTCGAAAATGCTTTGCACAATAAGTACAGCCTGGTAAAAGGGGCGGCACGACGGGCTCGGCAGTTGCAGAATGGGGCTTCACCGCTGATCGTGGCAAAGTCGATGAAGGCTTGCCGGGTGGCGCAGGACGAGATCAAACAGGGCCATGTGACGTTCGTTCTGCCGAAGCAGATAGCGGAGCCGACGCTGGATATCTCCATTCGCTAAGCGCGATACCATAGAGCTATGGCAGGAGATGTAGAGCGGCTGCGGGCGTATGTCGAGTACTTCCGCGACATGGGTGTTCATGATTTTTATCGCCGGGGCGAGCCGGTCTTTTCCGAGATAGCTACCGATGTTGTTGCGGCGGAGGCCGTTGCTGAACCTCTGCCGGTGAGAGTTGCGCCTGTGCCGGCGGTTGCAGCTCCAGTTGTTGTTGCAAAGCCGGATTTTCTGGAGCCTCCAATCGCCAAGCTGGTTAGTTTCGATAATCTTGTCCCTCTGCCGGAGGTGCGCATTGCCGCGGCAGAGAAGGCTGATGCGTTGCGTGCTATTCAGGAAGACATTGGTGATTGCACGCGGTGTCCGCTGGCCTATGCTGGGCGGCGCAAGATTGTATTTGCCGACGGCGATCCGAATGCGCGGTTGATGTTTGTAGGTGAGGGGCCGGGTGCGGATGAGGATGCTTCCGGGGTTCCGTTTGTGGGTAAGGCGGGGCAACTGTTGAATAACATGATTGGGGCGATGGGGCTGAAGCGGGAAGAGGTCTACATCGCCAATATAGTGAAGTGCAGGCCGCCGGCGAATCGGGTTCCGGAGCCGGTGGAAGCGAATACTTGTTCGCAGTTTCTGTTGCGGCAGATCGATGTGGTGCAGCCCCAGGTGATCGTTGCGCTGGGGGCTACGGCGGCGATGTATCTGCTGGGGGTGAAGCAGTCGCTGGTATCGCTGCGCGGCAAGTGGCATGGATGCCGTGGCGCGAAGCTGGTGGTGACGTATCATCCGGCATTTTTGCTGCGCGATCCTCGGCAGAAGGGTGAGGCTTGGAAGGATTTGCAGATGGTCATGGCGGAGATGGGTTTGAAGGGTGCAGGCAAAGGGTAGGTACCCCCCTCCTTGTCGGGGTATTTGAGCGTAAGTGCTCTGTATTCATTGGATTACGTCGGGCTAGTGTCTGCAAAATATTCATTCTAAATGGTTTGCGGCTAAAATATTGGCACAGCTTGGGTTACGAGTAGTTAATGGGAAAGCCCCGGCTTTGGCCGGGGCTTTTTACGTCCTAGTTCTATTATAACGAGCGGGAATAACTCTTTTGCAAAGTGTATTTGGTTTGTTTTCAGATAGTTATGTGGTTCTGGGACTTGACATCCAATTTTGCTGGGTTTTTTGCGGTGGTTTTTTGCGGATCCCCAACCTTATATCGAGGCGACACTACGGGAAAAGAGAGAGGTCAATCGCGTCAGCCATCGCCTGATAGCCGGCATCATTAGGGGTGGAGGTGGTCCTCAGATGCTAAGCGCGGCAAGAGCTTGCTTGGATGATTGGGGTCGCGCACAACAGCGTCGAAGTCGATCACACCGTCGAACGCTCGACTCGTTCTAATCCACTGATTGATAACCTGCCGCATACGCTCCTTTGCTTCCGTGTGGTAGCCCGGAATTGTTACCCCTTCAGACGGCATGATCGTAGCGCCTATCGCTCGTATGCCGTGGGCATGCGCGCGCGAAATCAACTGCCGGTATGCTCCGATGATGTCTTCAACCGCCGGTGCAGTAGTCGCAGGCGCTAAAGAGAGATCACCTAGCGCAGCGCCCGGAAAGCCGATGTCGTTTGTTCCTTCGAGCAGCACAATGTCGGTGACCCCAGGCACCGATAACGCATCCCTATCGAAGCGGGCCAAGGCCGAGATCCCCAAGCTGGCCACAGGACCGTCACTGAGCAGACGATTTCCCGCTATGCCTTCATTGACCACCGTAAATTGAGAGCCGTTATGAGTTCTTTCAAGACGCCGAAATAGATCGCTCGGCCAATTGCGGTCCATCTCGGGTGTGCTTCCATCTCCATCTACAATGGAGTCACCGAATGCGACAATCACATGCGAGTTTGCTTGCACCGGGACTAATACCGCGCTCAGAAATATTGAGCTGTCAGATTCTTTTCCACCTTTTATCGTGGCATCTCGCGTATGGTCCCCACGCGCCGAAATTACGGCACGTTTCAACGCGAGCGCATGCCACGTTACTGAAGAGGGGTGTTTCGGGAAGTACAAACTTATGCTGATCTCTGAACCGTTCTTTATCGGGAAATCCACTGGATCGCTCAGCACGGGGGCTCCAGGTGGAATGAGAATCGCGGCCTGACCGCCAAAGGTCACCGGACGAAGTGAATCTGCCACAACGCTGGCCGGCTCCTGAGCCACACCCACGCTGACCCCTCCTACAAGAAGCGGCGCAGAACTACATTCGTTGGAGAGACGAATGCGAATCTGTCTTCCGCCAAGCGTTACGCGCAGACGTTCTCGCACAGTCCGATCGTTAAGATTAATGAGAGGTTCATTAGGATCGAGATCTGCGGCTTCAGGGCTCGCCGTCCAGGTTGCAATCCATTTGGGCCTCTGGCCCACCGCAAAACTAGAAGTGAATAGAAGGAAAAAGAGAAGAGCAGTCTTAGGAGAGACATTTATGGGGCGGGGCCGCATCACGTTTTCCATTCTTATTTCATGTCTGAATAGCCAGCGGGACGCATGTAAACTTCGTCTACCTTGTAATCCCCATCGACCTGCTGGATCAAAGGTGCTGCGGCCCTGAAATAGGGCTGAAATGCTGGATCGGCATGCAGCGCGTTCCAATTCGCCTCGGCAGCCTGGCGGCTGGGATGAACAACCAAGTATACAAACTTATTTTCCCAAGCAGGATCGTTCCCATTTGGCACCCAATAGCCAATAGCTTTGAGACCATGCTTAGCTTGCAGTTTCGAGACGTCGTGAAAGACAGATTCGAGAACTGGAGCCTTGCCTGGTAGCGTGTGGTAGATCATTAACTCAAAGATGTGGTCAGAGTTTGCCTCTACTACCTCAGGATGGGCCATATGCGTATGAAATTGCGCGCCAGCAAAGAAAGCGATCAAGGCAACGCACGCTGGGCCTGCCGCTTTGATTGCTTTACGGCAGAAAACTGAATCAAGCCAGATCCTATTCGTCTTCAATGAACCCTCTTCAAACGCCATGCTTTTTATGCGAGTACATCAACACGACTACTTCGATGAAAGCATACTGCAGCAGGTTGAACTTACACACATATGGTGTGACGGCTGGAGTGAAGAGAGCGGTTCGCGCGTGGCGCGAATACCCCACCCTTCGCAAAAGATGCGAGGAATTGCGCACCCGGCGCACCTGCACGGAACAAAGACGGATCTCAGCGGCTAAAGCCGTTTTCAAAACGTAGTGTTTACGGCACGGCTGAAGCCGTGCCCTTAAGCAAGGCGGGTTTTTCAGCAAGATTGAAGGGCAGGCATCTGAGAGATGTCTGCCCTTTTGCCAGCAGCATTTCGGGTCAGGTTATTGGAAGGCTTTGTTCCAATTGTTGATGAGGTTGGTGACGTTGAGGGTTCCGATGCCGGTGGCGAAGTCCCAGCCTAGAGTGCTGTTGTAGGCCTTGGCATAGGCTTTGTTTTTGACAGAGAGGACGCCGTTGGTACCGGACGGCGTGTAGCAGTTGAAGGGGCCGAGGCAGTTGACGTCCATGTCGCCGAGGGTGACGTCGTTGAAGGTGCAGGAGGCGTCAATGCCATTGCCGAGGGTGGAGTTGCAGGAGTTTTTGCCTGTGCCGCCGAATTCATGTTTGGCCAGAGCGTAGTAGACGAAGTTGGGATTGCCTTGCGGTTCTCCGGTGGCTTGATTGACCAGCGCCTGGATGCCGGCGATGATGGGCGCCGAGAAAGAAGTGCCACCGGCACCAGACCAGTCGGAAGGATCGCCGGTGCAGGGTGCGCCTCCTGCGCCTTTCGCGGGTTGGGAGTAGCAGAAGACGAAGTAGTGGCCCCAGACTCCGTTTGCGGCGAAGAGGGAGACGTCAGGGATGTCGCGGACTTTGTCGGATGGGTTGCCGAAGAGGCCGCGCTGGTAATTGGGTTTTGAATAGCCCTTGCAGGTGCCGCTGACGGCGGGCGTGTTGGGGTCAGGACTGGTTTCGCCGAAGGCGCAGCCGCTGGGGCCTCCGCTGCCGCTGGCGGTGGTGAGGAAGAACGCCTCGCCATCGGGTGAGTTGCAGAATCCGTTTGCGCCGTAGGGAACGTTATAGCCTTCGGCGTTGGTGATGAGGGTGCTGGCGCAGGAGTCATTCCATGGAATCTCGGGAATGTAGGATTTGGCTGAGCCGAACTTTGCGTTGTTGTTCTTCTTCCAATACTGGGAGTTGGTGCCGAAGTAGGAGTCGGCGAAGTCAGTGCCGCCGACGGCAACGTTGTAGGGGGTAGAGGCGAAGCCGCTGACGGCGATGCCGTATTCTGCGGCGGGTTGGTTGGCGTCGCAGCTGGCGGCACCCTCGTCTCCGCTGGAGACGAAGACGGAGACGCCTTCGGAGGCGGCCTGCTGGTAGGCGAAGTTGAAGGCTGCGTTGCCTGCGGCTCCAAGACCGGCTTCGCACTCGCCGTAGCTGATGCTGATGATGGGTGGGGGGACGAGTTCGTCGATGAGAGCTTCGATGGCAAGAAGGCCGCCAAAGGTGGTTCTGGTGTCGGCGCAGGAGGCCAGGACGATGGCCGCGTTTGGTGCGGCAGCGCTAGCGTATTCGGCGTCTAGGATGGCTTCACCGTCGTTACCGATGCGTACGCCGGGATCTTTGCAGCCGCCTGGGTGGATCTGGGTGAAGGAGCCGTGCTTGTATCCCGAGAGACCGAAGGTGTTGCGGAAGACGGTCCAGTCGTCGGTGGAGAAGACGTTGGTGTCTTCGATGACGACGATGGTCTGGCCTTTGCCGGTGATGTTCTCTTTGTAGATTGGGTTGAAGTTGTAGATGGTGTGGAGGTCGTCGGGCACAACGAGTTGATAGGAGGTATTTACGGTTAGATCAGGGTTGACTCCCTGGGCTGCAGCGGTCCCTGGGACGATCCCTTTTGAGACGGGGTCGATATGGGCGGAGCTGATGCCCTTGTTGGCAGGGTGCGGGCGGAAGTCGTTGAGGGAGGCGACGCCGAGGACGATGTTGGCAAATGCTGCGGGAATCTGCGGATTCTGCATGTTGGCGAAGTGTTTGTTGCCACGCACGTCGAGATCATGGATCTCTGCTTTAAAGGCGGTGTTGACCTGGCCGGCGGTGCCGGAGAAGTCGATCACGAGGCCGCTCTTGGAGACGCCGTTGACCTGGAATCCTTGTTTGGCGAGCCACTTTGAGACCTTTTTGATATCGCCCGGATTGGGGCCAAATTTTTGACCGAGTTCGTCGGCGGTGAGCCAATGATGAAAGTTGGCGTTGCCGGGCTGGTGCATGTCTTCGATCAGCTTTTCGAGAGCAGCTTCACGATCGGCGGGACGCTGGAGCTGGAGGAGCATGTGCTCCATCTCGAGACTTTCGCTGCTTTTGCCGCGGTCGTTGAGGGAGTTGGCTTCGCGGCGGACGTTGCCGGGGAGGAAGAGAGTTTTGGTTTCGTCGACAGGAGCTGTTACCAGGGTTTGAGCATCGATGGAAGATTGGGCATGGGCGAGCGGCGCAAGAAGAAGACCTGGCGCTGCAAGACAGACGCAGCAAACCACTGCGCTGAACAGGCGGGTAGATTTCACGGGATGCCTCCGGAGGTGCGTTTTTATTCTCTGGTCGTCCCGGGAGAAGGCCCAACGTCGAGGTAGGAGCACACTAGTGAGTGTCGTCGCGTGCCGGTGGGTGAATCCTAAGGACGTTGTTGAAGCGTGTCAATATGGCAAGGTTTTTTTGCAGCGGTCTTTGAAGCCATGGAAAAGACTGGTTACGGGATGCGCGTTCTGATGGATTGGCCGGGTTCCGCTAAGCTGGAGAGATGCCCTTGTTTTGCGATGTTGCTTTGCCGGTGCCTCTGGATCAGACGTTTACCTATGCGGTAAACGGGGTGACACCGGTGGTGGGGGCGCGGGTGCTGGTGCCGTTCAGCGGGCAGCGGTTGATGGGTGTGGTGGTGAAGGTGCATGAGAATGCGCCTGAGGGTGTTGAGGTGAAGCCGGTGCAGCAGGTGCTGGATGATGCGGCGCTGCTGCCGAATGAGTTGATGAAGCTGGCGGGATGGATTGCGCAGTACTATGTGGCTCCGCTGGGAGAGGTGTTGCGGGGGATGCTGCCGCTGTCGGCTGAGGTGAAGCGGCAGGTGGTGTACCGGATTGCAGGGGCTGGCAGGAAGGTGCTGTATGAGGGCGCGGCGAAGGGAAGCTCGCGGCGGTCGAAGCTTTCGGCGGAGGAACAGAATCGCGAGTATGCGGTGCTGAATTATCTGGAGGATGGAGCGACGGCGAAGGTGTCGGCGCTGCGGTCGGCTACCGGGGCGAATAAGGGTTTACTCGAGGGAATGGTTAAGAAGAAGTGGCTGGTGCGGGAGGCTTTGGCGGAGGAGCGGGATGCTCGGAGGCTGGAGAAGGTGGCGGTGCTGGCGCACGGCGCAGGGAAGAGGGAAGAGGGAGAAGGGAAGAGCGAGCAAAAGCCTGGCGTGCGGTTGCCGCGGTTGAATGAGAATCAGTTGGCGGTGATGGCGGAGCTGGCGGCGGTGGATGGGCGGATGCGGGTGAGGGAGTTGCGGGAGAGGCTGGCGCGGGCTGGGGTGCCGGATTCAACGCTGGGGACGCTGGTGAAGCGTGAACTGGTGCTGATGGAAGAAGTGGCTGAGGATTTTCATCTGGGGGGTGTGGGGTCGCATGGGAAGAAGCATGCGCATGAGCATGCTTTGAATGAGGCTCAGATGGAGGCGCTGGGTACGATTGCGGCGTCGATGGCGCAGGGGGGATTTAAGCCGCATCTGTTGTATGGGGTAACGGGGTCGGGGAAGACTGCGGTTTATTTTGCGGCGATGCGGCGGGCTTTGGATGCGGGGAAGAGTGCGCTGCTGCTGGTGCCGGAGATTGGGTTGACGCCAGCGATGACGGGGCAGCTGGTGGCGGCGTTTGGGAATGAGGTGGCTTTGCTGCACTCGCAGCTGACGCCGGATGAGCGCGCGGAGCAGTGGCACAGGATTCGGCGGGGAGAGGCGCGGATTGTGGTGGGGACGCGGTCTGCGGTGTTTGCTCCGGTGGTGGAGTTAGGGATGATCATTGTGGATGAGGAGCATGACGGGAGCTATAAGCAGGAGGAGACTCCGCGATATCACGGGCGGGATGTGGCTGTGATGCGGGCGAAGCTGAATGAGGCGGTGGTGGTGCTGGGGTCGGCTACGCCTTCGCTGGAGAGCTGGGCGAATGCGGAGAAGGGGCGGTATGCGCGGGTGGAGATGCGGCAGCGCGTGATGGACCGTCCGCTGCCTGAGGTTGAGTTGGTGGATATGCGCAACGAGTTCAAGGAGACGGGGCAGGAGCAGATCTTTTCGCGCAAGCTGATTGAAGAGACCCAGGCGACGCTCGATCGCGGGGAGCAGGTGATTATTCTGCTGAACCGGCGCGGGTATTCGTTTGTGGTGATGTGCCGGAGCTGCGGGGAGAAGATTGAGTGCGAGAACTGCGCGATCTCGATGACGTACCACAAGCCGGTGAGTGACAGTGAAGGCATAGCACAGCCGGGGCAGCGGCTGGAATGTCACTACTGCGGGTTTCGGAGAGGGGTGCCGAAGACTTGTCCGAAGTGTGAGAGTGAGCATCTTTATTTTCTCGGTGCGGGGTCGCAGCAGGGAGAGGAGCGGTTGCAGGAGCTGTTTCCTTCGGCGCGGATTGGGCGGATGGATCGCGATACGGTGCGGGGACGGAGCGATATGGAGCGGCTGCTCTCCCGGTTGCATGCGGGGGAGATCAATCTGCTGGTGGGGACGCAGATGATTGCGAAGGGGCATGACATTCATGGAGTAACGCTTGTGGGTGTGGTGGGCGCGGACTTTGCGCTGGGGCTGCCGGATTTTCGCGCGGCGGAGCGGGTGTTTCAACTGCTGACGCAGGTGTCAGGACGGGCGGGAAGGGGCGATCTGCCGGGGAAGGTGCTGGTGCAGACGTATCATCCTGATCACTATGCGATTAAGTTTGCGGCGAAGCATGACTATCCGGGATTTGTGGCCAAGGAGATGAACTATCGGAGGTGGATGCACTATCCGCCGTTTGCTGTGCTGGCGAATGTGGTGATCCAGAGCGAGAAGTTAAAGGAGGCGACGGGGTGGTCGAGTGTGCTGGGCAAGTGGTTTCAGCACACGCGAATGGAGAAGGTTCGCGTGCTGGGGCCGGCGGCGGCTCCGATTGTGCGGCTGAAACGGATCTACCGGTATCACTTTGTGCTGAAGGCGGAGCGGCGGCAGACGCTGGGCGAGGCTTTGCGCGCGATGCTGAGGTTTGCGGAGACGCAGAACATCCCACGCCGAAACCTGGTGGTCGACGTGGATGCCGTGCATCTGATGTGACTGCGCCAGTTACTCCAGAAGGTGGAGTTCCTTGCCTGGTTTGAAGCGGACGGCTTTTCCGGGCGCAATGGTGACCTCCGCGCCAGTGCGGGGGTTGCGTCCGATGCCTGTTTTTCTTGGTTTTACGGTGAAGACACCGAAGCCGCGAAGCTCGATGCGGTCGCCCGCGATCAAGGTTTGCTTCATGCTTTCGAAGATAGCATCGACCGCAGCCTCTGCTTTCGTCCTTGGCAGTCCGGTACGCTCAACAACCCTCTGTATAAGATCCTGCTTAATCATTCTGGGCCGCCGTCCTTGGGCTGTAATTTTTTTACAAAACTAAGTACTGACCGGGTTTTAGTATCGTGATGGTAGAAAGTCGGACTGAGATTGTCAACGCAAGAACGCTACCGTAAGATGAAGAATCTAATGATGCAAGAGTAAAGGTAACCTGCGGAACCCAGTTTACACACTTCTGCGACAATAGATGATTGAATTGGATTACGAAGGGAACCAATCTAGAGTGGCCATTAAAAGTGACCGTTGGATCCGCCAACAGGCGATTGAGCATGGAATGATCGCGCCGTTCAGCGAAAAACAGGTAAAGGACGGGGTTATCTCGTACGGCTTGTCTTCCTATGGATACGACCTGCGGGTTTCGGATGAATTCAAGATATTTACTAACGTTAACAGTGCAATTATTGACCCGAAGGCGTTCGACGAGCGGTCGTTTGTGTCGGTACAGGCGCCAAGCGTGATTGTGCCGCCGAACTCGTTCGCCCTGGCGCGGTCGATTGAATACTTCAAGATACCGCGGGATGTGTTGACGATCTGCGTGGGGAAATCGACGTATGCGCGGTGCGGAATTATCGTCAATGTCACACCGTTTGAGCCGGAGTGGGAGGGTTTTGTGACTTTGGAGATTTCAAACACGACTCCGCTGCCGGCACGGATTTATGCGAACGAAGGACTATGCCAGATTCTGTTCTTCCAGTCCGACGAGGTTTGCGAGATTAGCTATGCAGACCGCAAGGGGAAGTACCAGAACCAACAGGGTATTGTTCTGCCGAAGCTATAAATTATTGGGCCTGTTGCACTGTTTTCCTTGGCACTACGTACGATTGAGCACGGCGTGAGGACGCTGACCAGGCCATGAAAGAGACGACGTCTCGCGAATATCTACGTCTGGGCATCATTGCCACAGACCCGCTGCGTATTTTTGGATTGCAGGCAATTTTTTCTGACGGCAGTGGAGCGGAGGTTATTCCGCTATCGGTGCCAGGCGCGCTGGATTCATCAGGAGTATCGCTGATCCTGATTGATGACGCGTGTACAGAGCATCTCTTTGAATTGCTGGGAACGTTTCGGCGGACTCGGCCGCATCTGCGGCTGATCGTACTTGGTCTGGAAGGGGACCTCGATTACATTCAGCGGATCATAGGTGCGGGCGCCAAAGGCTACCTGTCCCATACGGCGAGCGAAAGCGAGATACGGCTGGCGATCGAGATAGTGCAGGATGGCTCAGTATGGGCGCCGCGAAAGGTGATGGCGCGGTTGCTTGAATCTGCCTCGGAGGTGCAGCACAACGCGGCGGATTTGAAGTTTACCGAGCGGGAGGGGCAAGTCCTGCGTTTGCTGGTGGATGGGCGTGCCAATCGAGAGATAGCGGGGGCGCTCGGAATTGATGTGAATACGGTCAAGGCATACGTTGGCAGGCTGATGAGGAAAGTGGGTGTGGAGAACCGCATTTCACTTACCGTACAGGCGGTAAATCGGAAATTAGTGCCATAGTGTTGAATTGATTGAACTTTAGCGTTATCTGATTGGTTAACATATTTCGTCCAAAGGTATGCACACCTCCGTACTGTTGTGGGAAAAAGAGAAGTGGTGCAACCTTGAAAACAAGCAACACAGACCTGGGAGAGGGGTTGTGGAGACAGTATCGGGTGGCTAACACTCGACACTATCTCTTCAACCCCATTTTTTTGCTTTAAAGGAATTAGTTTTGCCGGAGGGAGCAACTCAGTTTGACGGGTGGCATCTCATATAGTATTGCAAATAAGGCTCTTACGATTTAACCCGGTTTTTTTATCTCCCTTGAAAGGCAAAACAATGAAAATGAAGCGAGTATCCGCAGCGATTTGTGGGATTGCGATGATGGCAAGTTCGGTTTGCGCACTAGGAGCGACCGATAAGGCGAAGTTGGTGGAGCGGTTGAGCGATGCCAGTTCAGTTCTAAGCCAGATTATGGCGGCGCCGGATAAGGGTATTCCGGATAGCATTCTTGCTGGCGCTTCCTGCGTAGTCGTTATACCGAGCTTCAAGAAGGGCGCATTTGTAGTAGGCGCGCAGTATGGTCAGGGTGTTGCGACCTGCCGGAGCCCCAAGGGATGGAGCGCACCAGTATTCGTGCAGCTCGCCGGAGGCAGCTTTGGATTCCAGATTGGTGGACAGGCTACGGATCTGGTGCTGGTTGCGATGAATGACCAGGGGCTCCAGAATATGCTGAAGAACAAGTTCAAGATCGGTGGCGATGCTGCTGCTTCTGCCGGTCCGGTTGGAAGAAACGCTCAGGCTGGAACCGACTGGAAGTTGAATGCTGAGTTCCTGACATATTCGCGTAGCAAGGGCCTCTTTGCGGGTATTGATCTCGACGGCACGGTTCTTTCGCAAAATCAAGATGACACTCGTACGATTTATGGCGATGCGGTTCCGTTTGCCACGATTCTGAAGGGTGGAGTGCCGACGCCTGAGGAAGCTCGTCCTTTCGTGCACACGGTAGCCAAGTATTTTGTTGCCTCCAAAGCACAGCACTAGTCTGTAGAAATAATTACGAACACTTGAGAGAGCGGCCTGATGGCCGCTCTCTTTGCGTTTTGGAGCAAGAAAGAGATGCGGGACAGTAAACTAGAGGCTTGAGCGAAGTTTCCCAGAGAGAATTGCCCAAAGAGAAGGTCAGCGTCCGCGAGAACGTGGAATTTGGCTTGGTGTGGCTCTTTGTCCACGCGTTACGGCTGCTGCCGAGGCGACTGGCGCGGGCAGTTGGGGCCGCGATTGGAGCCTTGGCCTATCAAGCGCTTGGACGCCTTCGGAGGGTGGGCGAACGCAATCTGTGGCTGGCGTTTCCTGAGGCTTCGGATGCTGAGCGCGAGGCTATTTTGCGGCGCGACTACAGAAATCTGGGCTGGCTGTTGGCGGAGTTCTGCCAGATGCCACGGTATACGGCGGAATCGGCCAGCCGGTTTATTCGCTATGAGGGGCTGGAGAACTATACCGAGGCGCGGGAGCGTGGGAAGGGTGTGCTGGTGCTGACCGGGCATCTTGGGGCATGGGAGTTGTCGAGCTTTCACCACTCGCTGATGGGTCGGCCGATGGGGATGGTGATACGGCGGCTGGACAATCCACTGGTGGATGCGTTTGTGAACCGGATTCGCTGTCTGCATGGGAATCGAGTGATCCATAAAGACGATTTTGCGCGTGGACTGATTGCGTCGATGCGTGCAGGAGAGACGGTTGGAATTTTGATGGACACGAATATGACACCGCCGCAGGGTGTGTTTGTGCCGTTTTTCGGGATTCAGGCATGTACGGCTTCGGGAATGGCGCGGGTGGCGGCGAAGACGGGAGCGGCGGTGGTTCCAGGGTTTCTGCTGTGGGAAGAGAACGAGGGGCAGTATGTGCTTCACTTTGGCAAGGAGTTGACGGTTGTAAACACGGGTAACTTGGAGAGTGATGCGCTGGTGAACACTGCGACATTTACGGCGGCAATTGAAGGGTATATACGGCGGTATCCTGACCAGTGGCTGTGGATGCATCGGCGTTGGAAGACGCGGCCACCGGGGGAAGAGGGGATCTACTGATGGCGAAGATAAGCGAGATTGCGGAATGGATTGGAGCGAAGGCTCCGGTGTTGGAGGCGGAGATTACCGAGGTCTCGAATATGGAGGGGGCGATGGCGAGCTCGCTGGTGTTTGCTACCGATAGCGCGACGCTGAAGGCGGCGCTGGAGTCGAAGGCAGGGGCGATTCTGGCGAGCGACAAGCTGGAGCTATGGGAGCTTCCGGCGGACCCGCGGATTGTGTGGGCTTCGGATGCTCGATATGCGTTTGCGCTGGTGGCAAAGGGGCTGAAAGGGAAGGGATTTGAAGCGGGAATTCATTCGACGGCGGTGATTGGGGAAGGGGTGAAGATTGGGATGGGAACGAGCCTTGGGCCGAGGGTGGTGGTGGGCGATGGGGTGGCTATCGGTAAGGATTGCAATATCTTGGCGGGGGTGACGATTTATGCCGGGACTGTGCTGGGGGATGGGGTGGTGGTGCAGGCGGGGGCGGTGTTGGGGTCTACGGGGTTTGGGTATGTGAGGAGTGGGGAGACGGGGGAATATCTGGTGTTTCCGCAGCAAGGGAGGCTGTATGTGGAAGATAACGTTGAGATTGGGGCGAATACGACAA